>Ga0134121_10002841_pt1 | contig 14719 bp, 10 predicted proteins | sample KB301_FD_96463 | JGI IMG/M metagenome (GOLD analysis project Ga0134121, IMG submission 96463) | Terrestrial soil microbial communities without Nitrogen fertilizer from Kellogg Biological Station, Michigan, USA - KB3-0-1 | ecosystem: Environmental > Terrestrial > Soil > Unclassified ... | reverse complement strand
GGGCCACCGCCAGCGCGGCGATCAGGAAGGCCAGACTTTCACCAAGAAAATCAATCAGCAGGTGCTCCCTCCGTTTCTCAGCGTGATTGACGATCCCACGCAGCGCAGCCTGAACGGAATGGACCTAGGCGGCTGGTACCAGTATGACGACGAGGGTGTCCCGGCTCAGCGCGTGGATGTGATCAAGGACGGTATCCTTCGGAACTTTCTGATGTCGCGTATGCCCATCAAAGGCTTCACCCAATCGAACGGACACGGGCGAGCGCAAGCCGGACTGATGGCGACCGGACGTCAGGGCAATCTGATTGTCAGCTCGACCCACACCGCGAAAGATTCCGCGATGCGGCAGAAGCTGATTGACGAAATCAAGAAGCAGGGCAAACCCTACGGTCTGTACTTTGAAGACATCGAGGGCGGATTCACGTTGACCACGCGCTCGTTGCCGCAGTCGTTCCAGATTTTGCCGGTGCTGGTGTGGAAGGTCTACCCCGACGGCCGCCCGGATGAACTGGTGCGCGGCGTAGACATCGTGGGAACGCCGCTGGCTGCGCTCAACCGGATTGAGATCACGGGAGAGAAGACGGAAGTGTTCAACGGTGTCTGCGGGGCGGAGTCAGGCAGCGTTCCGGTTTCCGCGGCTGCGCCGGCTATGCTTTTCTCCGAGATGGAAGTGCAGAAGCGGGCGCACTCGCGGACGCGGCCTCCGATTCTGCCGCCGCCTGTGGGGGAGAAGAGTGCGGACGTCGGACCTCGGTCAGACGTCGGATCTCTGCCGAGCGGAGGGCAGCAATGATCGGTTTCCGCTGCCTGCTGGCCCTCCTGACCGCTTTGTTGCTCGCAACCGCGGGCCGGCTTGCTGCCCAGAACTCAGCTTCTGCAGACGATCCCGTGCTGCGCGCCATGTTGGCGGAGATGCAGCGCTCCAAAAGCCAACTCAAGCTTGCGGACGTGCAGGCGCCCTACTACGTGGATTACCGGCTGACCGACGTCGATCAGTACATGGCCGAGGCGGCGTTCGGCGCGGTGCGGACTGCGCTGCGAACCCGCGTCCGCATGCTGCGCATTGTGGTGCGCGTGGGTGACTACAAGCAGGACAGCTACTACGGCCCGGGAGTGGGCGTGGTTGACGTTGGTCCGCTCGACGATGATGAAACCGGGCTGCGGCACCAGTTGTGGCTGGGCACCGACCGGGCGTACAAGGCGGCTTCCGAGGCTCTGACTGCCAAACAGGCTGAACTAAAGAAATACTCGGTAGACCAGCAGGTGGACGACTTTGCCCACGCTTCTCCGGTCCGACTGGTTGCGCCGATTGAAAAGCTCGACTTTTCTGCCGAACCGTGGCTGGCCGTACTGGAAGAGGCGTCCGGACTCTACAAGAGCAATCCGCAGATCCAGTCGCTGAATGCTTCGCTACGTTTCACCGTAACCAACCGCTATTTTGTCAGCTCGGAAGGGGCGGTGGTGCGCACCGCCGACAGCTTCTATCAAGTATTTGTTGGAGGCTATACTCAGGCGTCTGACGGCATGCGTTTGGACCGGTCACATGGCTACCAGGTCCGGCAGATGAAGGATCTGCCAACGAAAGCAGAAGTGCTGACACGCACCCAAGGGTTGCTGACAAGTTTGAAACAATTGCGCGAGGCGCCGGTGAGCGAGGAGGAATATCGCGGTCCGGTGCTGCTCTCGGCGGACGCAGCCGCCGGCGTAATGTCCGAACTGGTGGGACCGAACCTGCTGGGCAATCGGCCGACGCTGGGCCAGAACGCCCGCACCACCGGAGATTGGGCCAACAACTACAAGAGCCGAGTTCTGCCCGATTTTCTTTCTGTGGTGGACGATCCGACACTGGCCACTTTCGAGGGGCGTGCCCTGCTGGGCAGCTATGAGGTGGACGACGAAGGCGTGAAGGCCAGCCGGGTCTCGCTGATCGAGAACGGTCAACTGGTCAGTTACCTGTTGAGCCGCGAACCCATCCGGGATTTCCCCAACTCCAACGGCCACGGTCGGGCGTCAGTGGCGGGTCCTCCCACGTCAAGCCTGGGAAACTTGATTGTCCAATCTTCGGACGCGCTCAGCACCGATGAACTGAAAAAGAAATTGATCGAAGCCTGCAAGCAGCGCAACCTGCCCTACGGGTATTTCGTAGGAACGCTGGGGCCGCGCCTTACCCCGCGACTGCTCTATCGCGTCTCAACCCAGGACGGACACGAGGAGTTGGTTCGAGGAGCGGTGTTTGGGGACCTGGACACGCGTGCCCTGCGCAACGATATCGTCGCCGCAGGCAAAGAATTCGACTCGGAAGACCGGCTTGACCCCGTCCCGCAGAGTGTGGTGAGCCCGGCTTTGCTCTTCGACGAATTGGAGGTGAAACGCGGCGACATCGCCAAGCAGAAGCTGCCGGAATATCCACCTCCTGCGGGAACAGAGTAGTCTTGATGTGAGCGCGAGCGTCCACGCTGACACCTGGAAAATCTGCATTGACTGTCGTACTGAGGTGTTTCTTGATCCACGTACGAAGTGTGATCTGTCTGCTGATGTTGTCAACGCTGTTCACGGCGCCTGTTCGAGCGCAGAAAAGGCCCCGCGCCGATTCCGATTACGAACGCCCCCAAGCTCCATCCCCACCCTCATGGCCGGCGCCGCTGCTGCACGAACTGACCGCCATCCGCGAGGCGGCGCTTAGCGACGACTACGCCTATGAGCAAGTGGCCCATCTGACGGAAAACATCGGCCCGCGCCCGGTGGGTTCTCCGCAAGCCCAGGCTGCCATCGAATATGTTGCCGGAGAGATGCGCAAACTGGGCCTGGAAGTGCGCCTCGAGCCGGTACAGGCCCGACACTGGATCCGCGGGGCCGAATCGGCCGAACTGGTGGAGTATTCGGGACAAGCTCCGGGGAGCACGCAGAAAATTGTGCTGACTGCGCTGGGCGGAAATCATCCCACAGCGCCGGAGGGAATCACGGCCGACGTTGTCGTGGCCAACAGCTTCGCCGATCTGGATCGCCTGGGGCGGCAAAACGTGGCGGGCAAAATTGTGCTGTTCAATGGGGCCTTCGACAAGAAGAAAGCCGACAACGGCTATGCCGGCGAAGCCTACGATGAAGCGGTGGTTTATCGTGCGCTGGGAGCAAGACGGGCAGCCGAATTGGGCGCCGTGGGTTCGCTGGTGAGGTCAGTCGGAGGCGCTAACTATCGCCTGCCGCATACCGGGGGAAGCCGTGCCGTCGACATTCCCGCCGGAGCTGTCACCAGCGAGGACGCCGACCTGATCGCTCGCCTTACGTCTCAAGGAAAAGTGCGCATGCACATTATTCTGACTTCCCAAACCGCGGAAGAGGTCAGCACCTTCAATGTAGTGGGAGACCTGAAAGGCTCCGAACATCCGGAGCAGGTAGTGATCGTTTCCGGACACCTCGACTCATGGGATCTGGGAACTGGCGCGATTGACGACGCCGCCGGCGTGGCGGTAGCCATGGAAACCGCGCAGTTGATGCAGCAACTGCATCTGCGCCCCAAGCGAACCCTGCGGGTGATCGCCTGGATTGACGAAGAGAATCTGGGGCGCGGCCATATGGAATATGCCAAGGCGCATGCGGCGGAGATCGGCCAACTTGTGGCTGCGATGGAGAGCGATCTTGGAGCGTCGCATCCTCTGGGATTCAAGGCCAAGATCACCCCGGACGCTGCGGCCCGGCTGCAGCCCGCTCTGGACGTCCTTCGGCCCGCGGGAGCAAACCTGCTCCTGCTGAGCAATGACAGTCCGGAGGCTGATATCGATCCTTTCGCCAAGCAGGGAGTACCCTCTTTCGGGCTATTGCAGGATGGCCGGACATACTTCAATTACCACCATACGGCCGCTGACACGTTGGACAAGATCGTCCCCCTAGAACTGCGGGAGAACGCGGCCGCTATGGCGGTGATGGGATACGCGCTGGCGGCGATGCCTGATCCTTTGCCGCGCTGAGTTCTACGGGACCGTGCATCTATTTCCCCGCCGAACCATCTAATAACATTGAGTACATAGTTATGGGGAATGCATTTAAGACCGCGTTTCTGCTTACAGCGCTGACGCTGTTGCTGATGGCCGTGGGCCGCGCTCTTGGCGGACCGAACGGTATGTTGCTGGCTCTGGGCATTGCCGTGGTAACGAATTTCGTCGCCTACTTCTTTTCCGACAGGATCGCGCTCAGGACTTACCGCGCTCAGGCGGTAACAAGAGAACAGTTGCCTCGTGTGTACAACGTCGTACAGCGTCTGACCCAGAAAATCGGCTTGCCCATGCCGAAGATCTACGTCATCCCTACGGATTCGCCCAACGCCTTTGCGACCGGACGCAATCCCAAGCATGCCTCGGTTGCGGTGACCGAGGGTATCCTGAACCTGCTCAATGATGAGGAGCTCGAAGGCGTTCTGGCCCACGAACTGGGACACGTAAACAACCGCGACATCCTGATCAGTTCGGTCGCCGCCACCATCGCCGGCGCGATTACCTGGCTGCGCTACGGCGCGTATTTCGGCGGAATGGGCGATCGCGACGATCGCCGCGGGGGGGCCATGGGCGGTCTGCTCATGCTGGTTCTCGCCCCGATTGCAGCCATGATGATTCAGATGGCGGTTTCACGTTCGCGAGAATACGCAGCTGACGAAACCGGCGCACACTTTACCGGCAATCCCTACGCTTTGGCCAGCGCGTTGGCTAAACTCGACGCCTACTCGCGTCGTGTCCCAATGATGGGAACGCCGTCTACGGCGCACCTGTTTATCGTTCAGCCGCTGCTGGGGATGAATTTTGGCAACCTGTTCTCTACTCACCCGCCAATCGCCAAGCGCATCGAGCGCCTGACCGGAAGGCCGGCAGAGTTTATGCAGTGAGGCGTCGTCGAACCTCGGACCTCGGACTTCGCCCGCTAGAACTCAAGAGTTCAGAACATAACCCCTGACCTCCGACGTCTGCTTGTGACGTTCGTAACGTCTTCCGCCCGCCTCAACCGCTGCAATCGCATAGTAAACTTTCTCGATGTCGCCAGAAACCGCTATAGCCGTGTCCCATCGTGCGACGCAGCTGGAAATCGCGTTGCGTAAGGTGATTCGCGGCAAGGATGATGTCATCCGGCTCGCTCTGGTCTCGGTGCTGGCTCGAGGACACCTGTTGATCGAAGGCGTCCCGGGGGTGGGCAAGACGACGCTCGGCCAGGCACTGGCGCGGGCCATCGACTGCGGCTTTCAGCGAGTGCAGTTCACCAGCGACATGCTGCCGGCGGATGTTCTTGGCATCTCGATCTACTCCGCCATTGAGCAGCAGTTTGAGTTCAAGCGCGGACCGATTTTCACCAACGTCCTGCTGGCCGACGAGATCAACCGCACTACTCCCAAGACCCAATCTGCCCTGCTCGAGGCCATGAACGAAGGACAGGTCACGGTGGATTCGCATTCTTATCCGCTGCCGCAGCCATTCCTGGTGATCGCCACCCAAAACCCGATCGAGCATCACGGGACTTATCCCTTGCCCGAGTCGCAATTGGATCGTTTCCTTATGCGGGTGCGGATGGGGTATCCCGGTGGCGAGTCGGAGCGCGAGATTCTGCGCTCTGAGGCTGGAACGGCGCAGTTGGAGCTTCTGGAGCCGGTTCTCACCGGCGCCGATGTGCTCGAAATGCAGCGGGCTGTCACCCAGGTGAGAGTGGATGAATCGCTGGTCGGATATGTGCTTGCCATTGTCCGGGCCACGCGCGAGTCTGAGCAGTTTTCGTTGGGCGTCTCGCCGCGCGGGTCGCAGATGCTTTACCGCGCCGGACAGGCGATGGCATTTCTCGATGGTCGAAATTTTTGTGTCCCGGAAGATTTCAAGCCGCTGGTGGTTGCGGTGTTTGCTCACCGCGTCGCAGTGAATGGCCATTACTCTTCTACTCTGAAGAAATCCGAACAGGCCGAGCAGTTGATGCGGGAAGTCGTCGAGAGCGTGAGAGTCCCGGTGTAGGCCCGTGTCGTCGAGACAACACGCATAATGAAATCAGTTGTGAGTTCCGTTCCCGGCTCCCCGTTCGCTAGCTTTCCCGCTCTTCTCCCTTCATAATGATCAGCCGTCATGTCATTTCTTCGTTTTCTTATGCTGCTGTCTTTGATCGTATGGCTGGGCGGGTTGATATTTTTCCCGGTGGTTGCGCAGACTGCCTTCTCGGTGCTGCCCAGCCGTCATCTCGCAGGGTTGGTGGTGGGACGGTCACTGGGGATTCTGCACTGGATAGGCATCATCTCGGGAGTAGTCTTTGTGGCCAGTTCGCTGCTGCTCAGCCGGCTGAACACCGGCCAAGTGCATGCCTTCGCGCCACAGAATGTTCTTATCTGCATGATGCTGCTGCTGACTCTGATCTCGCAATTCGGCATCATTCCGCATATGGACGCAATTCGGATTTCGATCGGAGAGATCGATTCGGCGCCAGTTGACCTTCAGGCGCGAGCGCAATTCGACGCCTTGCATCAATGGTCCACGCGAATCGAGAGTGGAGTGATCCTGCTCGGCCTGGTGGCTGCTTACCTGGTGGCACGGTCGCTGACCTGATCGGACTGTTATCATGAATTCTTCCTATGAAAACTGGCATCATCGGCCTGCCCCAGGTAGGCAAGACTTCCCTGTTTCGCATTCTCACCAAGGCTCATCTTTCCGACCAGGCGCACGCCAACCCGCGTGAGGCCCATATTGGCGTGGCCAAGGTGCCGGATGAACGTCTCGACCGCCTGGCGGCTCTCTACCATCCCAAGAAGCTTACCCATGCGTCCGTCGAATATGTGGATGTCGGCGCCATCGGCCAGGAAGCCCTAAAGGAGAGCGCCTACGTCGGGCACCTGCGCAATGTGGACGCACTGGCCCACGTGGTTCGCGCCTTTGAAGATCCGTCCATCCCACACATCGGACCTGTCGATCCCCTCCGCGACATCAAGAATGTTGATTTCGACCTGATGGTCAGCGACCTGGGGCAAATCGAAAAACGGCTGGAGCGCCTGGAAAAAGATCTCAAGAAAATGCGCACTCCCGAGCTGGAAAAAGAAAATGATCTCCTGAAACGAGCCAACACTCACCTGGGAACCGAGCGGCCACTCCGCGAAATGGAAATGACGCCAGAGGATAAGAAGCGCCTGCGTGGATTCATGTTCCTCAGTGAGAAGCCAATTCTGTACGTCCTCAACGTCGGCGAGAGCACGGAGCTAGGGAACGATCTCGAAAACGCAATTGGCAAGTACAATCTGACCGAGGTGGCGTCACGCCCCAACGGGTCTGCGTCCGCGATCTGCGGAAAAGTTGAAGCGGAACTCGCGGAAATGAGTGACGCCGATGCGGCTGAGTTTTTGGGCAGCTATGGGCTTCGAGAAAGCGGTCTGGTACGCCTGATTCGCACGACCTACTCACTGCTCGGGCTCATTTCTTTTTTCACCGCCGGAGAAGATGAGTGCCGCGCCTGGACCATCCCGGTCCGCACTCGGGCCGTGGAAGCCGCCGGGGCGATTCATTCCGATCTCGAGAAACACTTCATTCGCGCTGAGACCATTCGCTGGGACCACCTGCTCGAAGCCGGCTCCGAAGCCAACGCCCGCGCCAAAGGCACGCTGCGTCTCGAAGGCAAAGACTACATCGTGCAGGATGGCGATGTGATGCACATCCGGCACAGCGGGTGAGTCCCGTTTTGAAACTGAGAACCGAGACCTAAGAGCTGAAACAAACCAGTTCTCGGATCTCAGTTTTTGTTCTCCGTGTTCATACGTCATCAAGCGTTCCCCACGGGACGAACTATATGGAATGGCCAGCCAAGTCCCGGGGAGGGCGGTGCTTGGGATTCCTACCAACATGCCGAGGACAAGCCCGCTTCTCTGCGGATGAATACCATTATTTTCTGGCGCGGGCGCGAGGATCGCAGGTCGAAGTTGAAACCCAGCTGATGATTGCTCAGAACTAACGTACTTCTCACCGGAGCAGAGGAAGGTCCTGCTGCACAAGTCGGCCGTACTGGGGAACATACGGAACGGCCGGATCGGCGCGATTCGCCCGGCTAGCCGGGAAGCGGAAGCTGGTATCATCGGCCGAGTACATGCATCCCATTTTCCTCAGCATTCTGCTCGGTCTCACGGCAGCCGCGGCCAACGTTTTTGGCGGCGCCATCATTGTCCAGAAAAACTGGGACCGTTCTTATCTCAAGTACTTCGTGGCGCTGGGTGCGGGATTCATGCTGGCGACAGCGATTGTAGAGATTTTCCCGGCCAGCCTGGAGCTCCGCGGCAAAAGCGCCCCAATCCTTATTCTGGCCGGATATCTTCTGGTTCACCTGTTCGAACATACCGTTACGCCTCACTTCCACTTCGGCGAGGAAACTCATAAGGATGCGTTCGTCCACGGTCACCGGGGATACTCGGTGCTTATGGGCCTGGTCATCCATACTTTTTTTGACGGCATTGCCATCGCTTCCGGTTTTATTGTTTCGAACTGGCTGGGATGGGTGATCTTCCTTGCCATCTTCCTGCACAAGATTCCGGAGGGATTCACGATTGCGTCGGTCATGCTGGCGAGCGGGCAAAGCCGGGGTATCGCCTGGGGTGCGTCGGTGCTGCTCGGCGCCTCAACCTTGGCAGGAGTGCTGACCATGGCAATGTTCCGTCATCAAGTCAGTTACGGACTGCCGCTTTCTGCCGGGGTGACAATTTACGTGGCGGCGTCGGACCTGATGCCCGAGGTTAACCGTGAGCCGGGAGGAAAAATGGCGTTGGTGGTCTTTCTGGGAGCTGGCTTGCTCTTTCTGCTCGATGCGATTACCCACGTCCACTAGAAACTATTCCACTGTGTGTTTTGCCGTGTAACCTTCCCGCGCCACCACGTTGTACTTTACGTCCTTCCCCTTCTGGTCTTTCACTTTCAGTTGGCCCCCGTCGGGCGCGACGACCTCCACTTTTAGCTTGCGGTAGGTGCCATCGAGTTTGGGATTGGTGGGGTGGTAGGCCAGGTTGTACTGGTTGCGAATGTCGCCGATCACGTCGTGAAAAATCTCCGGCAGCTCCGCCTGGAAACGCGGGAAGTACGCGCGGCCGCCGGTCAGGCGCGCGAAGGTGTTCATTTCGTTGTCGGCTTGCAAATAATCCATTTCGCCGACTGGGATGCCCATGCCATGGGTGTAACCGCAGCGATGAGTCTCGCAGTAGTTGCGCACCGCAAATCCCACGCTTATCGGAAAGATGGTGACGTCATGCGTGGCCTTGACTTTCTTGGTGATCTGGTCAAGTGTGAGCTTGCTGAAGGTATCAACGCCGGTGGTTACAAGAATGATGTACTTGCGGCCCTCGATCTGGTCCACCCGATCCAGCGTGTCATATAGGGCGTCAAACAGATTGGTTTCGGCAAATCCCGGAATTCGCAACTGGTTCAGCGCGCCGTAAACTGCCTGCTTGTCCTGGGTGAAGTCGGCCAGGATGTGCGGCTTCATGTCGTAGGAAATCACCGCCACCCAGTCGTTCTTCTTCAGAGCGTTGGCGAAGGCGTAGCTGGCGTTCAAGGCGTCAACCATGAAGTAGTAGTTGGTTGACGCAAATTCAACTAGGAGCACCGCCGTGATCGGCGCCTGTGAAATATCGAAGTCAACCACTGACTGCTGGACGCCATCCTCCATCACTCGGAAATTGTCCTTCTTCAGGCCAGGGATAAATTGTCCGTCCTTGGTCGTGACCAGAACATCCACGTTGACCAGCGAGACGTCTGACTTGATGGAGTAGTCCGGCATGCCCTCCACCTTCTTAGGCTTTGCCGGGGGAGGCGGAGGAGGCGGTTCCTCTTTCTTTTTCGGAATGGCATAGGGCCCAACGTCGTTCTGGGGCCCGCCGGCTTCTGGCGGCGCCTCTTGCTTCTGCCCGCTGGCGGCGGGCTGGGACTGGTCTTGATTCTGGGCGAAAAGTCCGGGCGTGTCCAAAGTTAGTAACACCAAAGCCAACAGCGTCAATGGGATACTAAGAACTTGGCGGTCCAGAGATTTCAAATTTCGACTCCGGTCAATCGAAAACATGGAATTCCTCGAAAAATCGTTATGCTAGTATAGACGCAGGGCTTCGCGATTGGGATGTTTTGCACGGCCTTGGCCATCGCTTTTTCGGCTACCTCCCCACCGGCAAGACCACGTACAAACCGCGAAGTGTAGCTCCTTGATGGGCGGAGCAGGGTTGCTCCAGGTCAAAATTCATGAGACGTGCACTTTTTTTCAGCATCGTAGCCGTGCTCCTTTCTGCCACAACCCAGGCCCAAACTTCCAAACCAGTTGAAACCATTCCGGTGAGTGCAATCCACGCTGGGATGAAGGGTGTTGCGTACACCGTGTTTCAAGGCACCAAGCCCGAGTCGATGGGAGTGGAAGTTCTCGGAGTCCTGAGGAATGCGAACGGCCCCAAGGGAGACGTCATCCTGGTGCGCTTGTCGGGCGAGAAGGCGGAATACACGGGAGTAGTCGCGGGGATGAGCGGCAGTCCGGTATATCTAAACGGCAAACTGGCCGGGGCGCTGGCTTTCCGCATTGGCGAATTTTCCAAGGAACCAATCGCCGGCGTAACTCCTATCGCGGAAATGCTCGAAATCAACGCCATGGATCGCAGTTCCGGAAGCAGTACGAGGAATACCGGGGCGGCCGTTCAAATACCCACCCAGACCTCAGGCCCCGGCGCTGAAGGTTCTGCCCCCAGAAACTATGCCAACTACCTGAAGCCGATTGAAGCGCCACTCGTGTTCAGCGGATTCTCTCAGGAAACCCTGCAGCGCTTCGGCCCTCAATTCGCCAAGGAGGGGATTGTGCCGGTCATGGGCGTGGGCTCGGTCAGCGCAAGCAAGCAGCCCGAACCCTTGGAACCGGGATCTGCCATCAGCGCGATTCTGGTGCGCGGTGACATGGACATCGCGGCCACCTGCACAGTCACCTACATGGATGCGCAGCACTTGTTGGCTTGCGGCCATCCGCTACTGCAATTCGGCATGGTGGATCTGCCCATGACCAAGGCAGAAGTCCTGGCTACGTTGCCTTCTCCCCTTAATGCTTTCAAGATCGTAAACGCCACCGAGCCGGTTGGCGCCTTCGTCCAGGATCGCCACACCGGCATCATGGGAGTGTTTGGCCAACGGCCGGAGATGATCCCTGTCACTCTGAATATTCATAGCGGCGCGGCGAGCAAACAGTTTCACTACGAAGTTTTGAACAACGCCAACCTGAGTCCGGTCGCCATGATGGCCACGGTCTTCAACGCGCTGCACGGCGTGAACGAGTACGGCGAAGACACCACTTACCGCATGAATGGCCGGATCAGCGTGAGCGGATATCCCGACGTCACGGTACAGAACATGTTTGCCCCATCGGACGGCGGCCAGCCCGCCGCGGTCATGGCGGCGCTGGCACTGGGAGAACGCTTCAGCGGCATTTACGACAACCCCTATAACTTGCCGGGCATTCGCGGCGTCCAACTTGATTTCGACCTGGTCCGCGAACGCCGCTGGGCCCGTCTGGAGGGCGCCCGAACCGATCTGATCGAGGCCCGCCCGGGAGACGAAATCACCATCGAAGCCGTGCTGCGCCCCTACCGGGGCGAGGTGGTCCTGCAGCAGATTCCCATTCACATTCCGACCTCTACTTCTAAAGGCCCGCTGCGCATTCTGGTGAGCGATGGCGACACGCTTGACCGTATTCGCCGCACCAGCCCCCTGCTGGGCCGCAAGATGGACCTGGCCTCAACCATCGCACTGCTGAACAAGCAGCACGTCAACAATCGGGTTTACGTGTCGCTGCTCGAAGCCGACCCGGAAGCCATGATCGCCGACAAGGTCATGCCTACCCTGCCGCTCTCCATCATGAACGTGATGGACAGCATGCGCGGCACCCAGGAGATGATCGTGCAGGGCGAGTCTTCGGTAAACGAAGCGGCTACGGCACCGCTGGACTATGTAGTCGCGGGCGCGCAGGTGATGACGATTACAATCAAGTAATGTGAGGTCGCGAGCGACCCTGCTCGTGCATCCGTAAATCAACCTGTCATCGTGAGGCAGCGGAGCCCTTCGCCACGCGAAGGGCGCCAAGGACCGATGCATCCCGGACGATAGCGGCGCCAAACCCTCGCCAGATCTGCTGATGTGGAGCCGACTCTGTATGGAGGGTGGCGCGGAATGCATGGGTCCTTGGCTTGCTTTCGCCCCGCTTCGCGGGACGAAAGACTGCGCTCCGGATGAGAGGTTTCCTGGTGATTAGTGCGACGAACCGCCTTGGGGTGGTGCTGAGCCCTCCGTGATAGTCTGAGTTCTTTCGCTCTAGATCGGCGATGAGGTAACAAATTGGCAATCTTTCCCCGTAAGCAATTCTTCCTCGTTTTTGTTTCTATCCTAGTTACGGTCCCCTTCGCATCCGGCGAAGGCACGCGCACTTGGGAGCAATCGAAGTTTGAAGACCTGAGCAAGGGATCGGCTGTGGGGGTGGCCATTCGCAGCATGGGCGGGCTCGAACTCGCTCCTGCCTTCAAGGCGATCTCCACCACTCCGTCCACCTATATCTGGTCGATCGCAGCCGACCCGAGCGGAAATCTGTATGCCGCCACGGGTTCGCCCGCGCGCGTGTATCGCATCACTCCGCAGGGGCAATCGTCCAGCATCTTCGAGCCGAAGGAATTGCAGGTGCAGGCTCTGGCGCTGGACAAGAACGGCATTCTGTACGCCGCCACCAATCCCGACGGCAAGGTCTACCGCATTGAGCGTCAGGCGGGTGCACCGACGGACAAGACCAAACCGGCCGGCGAATTTTCCTCGTCCCTGTATTTTGATCCCGGCACGAAATACATCTGGGACCTGGTCTTCGACAGCTCCGGCAACCTGTACGTAGCAACCGGCGATCATGGTGAAATCTTTCGCGTGACGCCCACGGGGGAGCACTCCGTATTCTTCAAGAGTGACGAAGCTCACATTCGGGTGTTGTCGATGGATGCCAAAGGCAATCTCATCGCCGGCTCGGATGGCAGCGGACTCGTCTACCAGATCAAGCCCACTGGCGAAGGTTTCGTGCTTTACAGCGCACCTAAAAAAGAAATCACCGCGCTGGCGATCGACAAGACGGGAAACATTTACGCTGCCGGCGTCGGGGAGAAGCGCCCAGGGGTCACTCCGCCGGTCTTCCCGGCGCCGATAACCACTCCGACGCCTGCGCCCACCGGAGCGGCGCAGCCCGGCATGGTGATTCTGAATGTGAATCCTTCCCCATCGGCACTGGTGAGCAGCATCCCGCTGCCCGGCTCTGGAGCAAGCGGCGGTTCGGAAATTTACCGCATCGCGCCCGACGGGTCTCCCAGCCGAATTTGGACTTCACGTGACGACCTGGTGTATGCGCTGGCATTCGATCCCGCCGGACGACTCATCGCCGGAACGGGGAACCGCGGCCATGTTTTTGCCATCACCGGCGAGGATCGTTTCGTCGATCTGCTTAAAGCCAGCGCCACCCAGGTCACCGCCTTCGCCGAGGCTCCGGGAGGCGGGCTCTACGTTTCGACCAGCAATCTGGGCAAAGTATTTCTGCTGGGTGGGTCGCCGGAATCCGAAGGCAGGTACGAGAGCGACGTGTTCGACGGCAAAGTCTTTTCCCGCTGGGGACGCGCCGAGTTGCGCGGAGTGGGCAAAATGGAGCTTTTTGCCCGCAGCGGCAATGTGGACAACCCCGATCGCAACTGGAGTCCGTGGACTCCGGTTGAATTGCAGAAAGATCCCGTATTGAATGTCCCGCCGGCGCGCTTCGTTCAGTGGAAAGCCGTGCTGCATGCCGGTAATCCCGCTCCCAGCGTGGATAGCGTACTGTTGAACTATCTGCCCAAGAATGTCGCTCCGGACTTCGACGACGTCAGCGTCCAGGTGGGCGTGCGCTACCAGCCACTGCCCAAGCCGGTCGGCATCCCCGACGCCGGTGGGGGGACGGGAACTCCGCCGATACGATTCGATGCGCCGCCACCCAGCACTCGTGATTCTGGTTCCATCGGCGTGAAGTGGACGGTTCATGACGACAACGACGACCAGCTGGTCTACTCGGTCTTTTACCGCGGCGACGGGGAAACTCGCTGGCTGTTGCTGAAGGACAATCTGACCGACAAGTTTTATTCCTTCGACGCCTCGCTGCTTCCCGATGGCGGCTACACCATCGAGATACTGGCGTCGGACGGGCCCTCGCATTCTCCGGGACAGGCGCTCACCGCAACCCGCGACAGCACCCGCTTTGAAGTCGACACCACGCCGCCGCGAATTGAGGAGCTCAAGGCAGCGGTTGAAGGATCGCAAATCCATGTGAGCTTCCGTGCCGCAGACGGATTTTCAAACATCAAGCGCGCGGAATATTCCATGGACGCCGCCGACTGGCAGTATGTGGAACCGCTGGGCCAGCTGGCGGATTCGAAATCCGCGAGTTATGACTTTCAGGTGGCGGTGGCTGCCGCCGGTAAGATGTCCGCCGAGCATGTTGTCGTGGTGCGAGTCTACGACCGCTTTGACAACATGAGTTCGGCGAAGACCGTGATTCGGAGTAAATAACTTCAGAATCCACAGTCCTTCTCGAAACTCCAGAACCGAGAACTGATTTTTAAGGCCTGTTCCTGGTTTTTGGTTCCCGGTTCTCAGTTCAGTTTGTAATCTGATCGGCATTGCGCAGTTCCGGGAAAGCCCAGGCCCAGATACCGATTACCGCCAGC
>Ga0134121_10002840_pt1 | contig 14720 bp, 9 predicted proteins | sample KB301_FD_96463 | JGI IMG/M metagenome (GOLD analysis project Ga0134121, IMG submission 96463) | Terrestrial soil microbial communities without Nitrogen fertilizer from Kellogg Biological Station, Michigan, USA - KB3-0-1 | ecosystem: Environmental > Terrestrial > Soil > Unclassified ... | reverse complement strand
GCTTTCAACTGATCGAGCTGTATTTTTTGCTCAGGCGTCAACACCGAAAGCATCTGCTGATGAAGCTGAAATCTCGCACCCATCAGCTTGGCCTGAAGCCCTGCCATCTCGGTCAATTTTTGAGTAGCCAGCGCTTCGTTGAACGTACCGCCTTCGCTGGCCTGGCGCAACTCCTGTCGCTTTGCGCGCAGCTGATCCATTAGCGGTTTGTTCGTCGAGCCGAAGCTTTGGCGCATCTCCTTCAGTTTCGCTTTCTGGTCGTCCGTTAAGTTCAGACGACTGAAGAGAGCGCCACCTCCGCGGTGACCACGACCCATGCCTTGGCCACTCCATCCATGACGACCCTGGCCATCCTGCATTCCGGTTTTCACCTTTTGCGCGACGGCGAGGGAAGCTCCTAAAACGACAACAGCTGAGAGAGAGGCTATTGCCAACCACTTTGCTTTCCCTGGTTTTTTCATTCCATTTACTCCTTGTTCTTAAAGTGAGGCCGTAGCCTCTCAACAGAGCCAGACACCAGAGCCGACCGTTTCGTTACGTCAAATCGACCAGCCGCGGATGCACGCAGATGAACGCGGATTGAACAAAGCCCTCTTCATTTCTTGTCCGCGTAAATCTGACGTGGCATCCGCGGCTAATTCCGTCGTCGGACAATCGGCCTCCACGATCTGTAACGAGATCCAAATACCCGGTGTCTAGCAAGACAGCGCCGCATTTGTGCGAATTCGCGGCCAAATTTCAAAGCAATCACAGGAAGAAAAAATGGCAACCGAATTTGTTAGAGCAGAACCAATTGCCGGCGTTGTTAACGGACCGAGAGTTCTCGGCTGGGTTAAATCAATCGCCGGAAAGCTAAGCAATAAGAAGAAGCATTTGATTATTGGCGCGTTGGGAGTCGCGGTTTTGGCGGCGGCGGGCTTTTATTTTTGGGGCGGCAGTGCGGGCGCCGCGCAGTATCTGACGGCGAAAGTCGAACGCGGCAACCTGCGCAACACGGTGACTGCGACTGGAACGTTGCAGGCCGTGACGACTGTGCAAGTCGGCAGTCAGGCTTCGGGAACAATCTCGGCGCTGTACGCGGACTACAACTCGGTCGTCAAGAAGGGACAGGTGATTGCGCAACTCGATCCGGCAGTTTCCAGGGCCCAGGTCGAGCAAGCGAAGGCAAATCTCCAACAGGCACAAGCGAGTTTGCAGCAGGCGAAAGCCGGCGTGACAAATTCCCGTGCAGGAGTAGCCGACGCGCAGGCGCGCGCCCAGGCCGCTTCTTCGACGGCCCAAAATAATCAAGCCGGGGTAGTTGGTGCGCAAGCGAATCTGGCCGTGCTGAAGGCGCAGCAGGACGACGCGCTCAGTCTCCTGAAGCAACAGGAATCCCTCGTGAAGAGCGGCATAATCGCGCAACGCGATTTGGACGTGGCGCAAACGGCGTATCAGACGGCGAAAGCCAAATACGATCAGGGCGTCGCCCAACTGAATCAGGCGAAGTTGAGTCAACAGTCATCGGCCCAATCCGGCATCGCCCAATCACAGGCACAAGTTCAGCAGTCTCAGGCCCAGGTGGGTCAGTCCCAGGCGCAGGTGCAGGCGGCGGAAGCTCAGGTCCAACAAGCTGCGGCGGCTTTGCAGTTGGCGGAAGTGAATTTGGCGCATACAACGATCGCTTCGCCAATTGATGGCGTCGTCGTTTCACGTGATGTGAACGTGGGTCAGACGGTGGCGGCGAGCCTTTCGGCGCCCACGCTATTCACGATTGCAAACGACCTGACGAAGATGCAGGTCATCGCGAATATCGATCAGGCCGACATCGGTTTGGTTGAGAATGCGAAGTCTGTGAAGTTCGGCGTCGATGCGTTCCCCGGAAAGGACTTCGATGGAAAGATCGAGCAGATGCGGCTGAATCCGCAGAACGTGCAGAACGTCGTCACCTACAACGTCGTGATCGACGTCGATAATCCGGAACAAAAGCTTAAGCCGGGGATGACTACGAATCTGACGTTCACGATCGACGAGCGCAACAACGTCCTTAAGGTGCCGAACTCAGCGCTGCGATTCATGCCGCAGGATGCGGGTCAAAGAACCGGCAACGGAAACGGTAATTGGCAGGGTCGCCGTCAGCAGAGTGCCAACGGTGGCGGAGATCAGTCCCAGCGGTCAGGAAACGGTGGCGATGTGCAATTTGCGCGCGCGACTGATCCGGTACTCGCGGGCCAGACGCGAAGCGTTTGGGTGCTCGGCCGGGACGGTACGCCACAACGTCGTCGCATCAAGATTGGATTGACCGACGGCGCCTCGACCGAAGTTGTCGAAGGCAATCTGGTCGAAGGCGAGATGGTCATCACTGGTCAGACTCTGTCGAGCGGCGCCGCGAAGTCGAACACTAACGCGGCGTCAGCGCCCGGATTCGGTGGTGCGCCGCGAACTGGTGGAGCAGGCGGACGAGGCAGGTAGTATTTCCGGAAGACACCCGTTTTGAGGCGGGCTATCGCCCGCCTCGTCGGGCAGTAGCCCGACGCTAAACGAATCGGAATTAAACATCATGCAAGCAGTTAATGAAATCAGAAACGTCAATCCCGCAGTCATCGGCGCGCTTGAAGTTCCCGACGCGCGTCCGGTGATTGAACTCGAGAACATTCACAAGACCTACACGATGGGCGATGTGCAAGTTCACGCGCTGCGCGGCGCTTCGCTCCGGATTCGCGAGGGCGAGTTCGTCGCCATCATGGGCGCCTCCGGTTCGGGGAAATCGACGACGATGAACATTCTCGGTTGTCTCGATCGACCGACGAAGGGGACTTACATTCTCGATGGGCAAGACGTCTCCGAGATGTCGAAAGACGAGCGCGCGGACATTCGTTCACGCAAGATTGGTTTTGTGTTTCAGGGATTCAATCTATTGTCGCGCACGTCGGCTTTGGAAAACGTCGAGTTGCCAATGCTCTACGCGGGCGTCAGCAGCGCCGAACGTCATGAGCGCGCAATGCAAAGTCTGGAGGCAGTCGGTCTCGCTGGTCGCGAACAGAACCATCCGAATCAACTGTCTGGCGGTCAGCAGCAGCGCGTCGCGGTCGCGCGATCACTGGTCAACAATCCGGCGTTGATTCTGGCTGACGAGCCGACGGGCAATCTCGATTCGCGCACCTCAGTTGAAGTGATGGAGATCTTTCAACGCCTGAATCGCGAACGCGGGATCACCCTGGTGCTGGTCACACACGAGCACGACATCGCGCAGTACGCGCAACGCATAGTCGTCTTCAAAGATGGCAAGATTCGCAAGGATTATCCGGTTGAAGATCAACGTGACGCGGCGGAGGAACTTAAGAATCTACCGGCGATTGAAGAAGACGAGGAAGAGAACGAGTAAGCAATCATGGATCTCTTAAACATCATTCTCGTAGCCTTTCGCGCACTGCAACGTAACAAGATGCGCGCCGCGCTGACAATGCTCGGCATCATCATTGGTGTGTCCGCCGTCGTGGCGATGGTCAGTATTGGCCAGGGTGCGCAAGCGGCAGTCGCAGCACAAATCGACAGCATCGGTACGAATCTCTTGTTCGTAAGCGCGGGCGCGCAGAACGTTGGCGGGGTACGCAGCGGCACTGGCGACACCGGCACGAACACTTTGACGGTGGAAGATCTCGACGCGATCAAGCGTGAAGTGCCCAGCGTCTCGATGGTCACGCCATCGGTGAACACCCGCGGCCAGCTTGTCTCCGGCAATATGAACTGGAACACGCAAATTCAAGGTGTCAGCGAGCAATTTCCCGATGTGCGGAAGTGGTCAGTGCAGAGCGGCGAGTTCTTTTCCGATTCAGACGTGCGAACTGCTGCCCGCGTGGTGGTGATCGGGCAAACGATTGCGGACAACCTGTTCGCCGGCAGTGATGCGGTGGGGCAAACCGTTCGGGTGCAAAATCTTCCCTTTCGCGTCGTGGGTGTAATGGCGCGCAAGGGTCAGGATCAGCAAGGCCGCGACCAGGACGACATTGCGTTCAGTCCTTACACAACAGTCCAGAAGAAGATTCTCGGCAGTCCGCGTTTGCAGATTGCTTACGTGTCAGCGGTTTCACCGGACGCGACGTACACGGCCCAACAGCAAATCTCTGAACTACTCCGGCAACGGCACAAGCTCGGGCCCAACGAGCCAGACGATTTCACGGTTCGCAACATGTCTGATATCGCCGAAGCCGCGAACCAAACGAACAGCACGATGACATTGTTGCTGGCTTGTATCGCGGGCGTCTCGCTGCTGGTCGGTGGCATCGGCATCATGAATATCATGCTGGTATCCGTCACTGAGCGCACTCGCGAGATCGGCATTCGCATGGCCATCGGCGCGCGCTCGTCCGCCGTCCGCAGTCAATTCCTGATCGAATCAGTTGTGCTCAGTCTCACCGGCGGGCTGTTCGGCATTCTGCTCGGCATTGGCGTCTCACTGGCGATTCCGCAGATGCTCGGCTGGCCCACGCTGATCTCTACGATGGCGATCGTAGGTTCAGTTGTTTTCTCGGGCGCCGTGGGAATCTTCTTCGGCTATTACCCGGCGCGCAAAGCTGCGGCGCTCGATCCGATCGAAGCGTTAAGATACGAATAAAGCCACGCCGTTAGTGCCTCTCGTTGAATCTGCGTTAATCTCGTTCATTCGATGATCGACGAAGAGGCACTAGCGGCAACGGACATTAAGTCAGGCACCTCCCAGAACCGACTTTGGCGTTACGGTCCACTTATCGTGTGGGCCGCGCTCATCTTTATCGGTTCCAGCAGCATCCTCGCCGGCTCAAACACTTCGCCTTTTCTGGTGCAGCCGATCCGCTGGCTGTTTCCCACCGCGAGTGAATCTACGCTCCAACTCGTACATCTGCTGATACGTAAGGCCGGCCACCTTACTGAATATGCGATCCTGGCGTGGCTGGCGGCGCGCGCATTTCGCACGTCGTCCAATGAGTTGCTGCACCGCAGATGGTTTCTGGTGGCGTTAATTTTGGTGGTTCTCTATTCGCTGAGCGATGAATTCCATCAGAGCTTTGTCCCGTCGCGCGGTGCGTCGCTTCTAGACTGTGCAATCGATTCGGTGGGTGGACTGGCAGCCCTGCTGCTTTTGGCCTTTCGCAATCGCGGGGTCAGATCCAGAAAAAGCCCCAGATAATGACAGTTTCCGTAGCAGTTGGCCTGATCCGCTCGGCACTATCTAGTTACCAACACTTGCTTGAACACCGCGTGCGCTTTCACCGTATAATATTCGGCAGTTCACCTAAGGAGATTACAGATGGGAATTCTTGACCGGCTTAGCCCGACCGCGCAGTTCATCGAAGTTATCGAATGGCTCGACGATTCGAGCGACACAATGCTCTATCGCTTTCCCGTTCGCGATCAGGAGATCAAGAACGGTGCGCAATTGATCGTGCGCGAATCGCAAGCGGCGGTGTTTGTGCATGAAGGACAGATTGCCGACGTCTTCGGCCCGGGGCGTTTTAGCGTCGAGGGCGGCAACACGCCGATTCTTTCGAAACTCGGCGCGTGGAAGTATGGCTTCAACTCGCCGATGAAGTCGGAAGTTTATTTCGTCAACACCAAGCAGTTCACCGATCTAAAGTGGGGAACTTCCAATCCAGTGATGATGCGCGACACGGATTTTGGCATGGTGCGGCTGCGCGCGTTCGGCATTTACTCGATGCGCGTGGCGGATCCGCGAGAATTGATCAAGCAAATCGCCGGCACGAACGCGCGGTTTGTCACTGAAGACATCGAGGGACAACTTCGACGCACCCTGGTCAGCGGATTTTCCGACGCGCTGGGCGAGTCAAAGATCGCCGCGCTGGATCTGGCTTCGAATTACGACGAGCTGGGTCAGTTCGCCAAGAACAAACTTCAGGATGAATTCAAAACACTCGGACTCGAACTAACAAAGTTCACCGTCGAAAATATTTCGCTGCCTGAGGACGTCGAGAAAGCGATGGACCAGCGAACCCAAATGGGCGTGCTCGGCGACATGGGCAAGTACACTCAGTTCCAGGCGGCGCAGGCGATGCGCGACGCGGCTCAGAACGAAGGCGGCGGCGCGGGTCTCGGTGCCGGCCTCGGTGCGGGTTTCGCCGTCGGCAACGCGATGGCTGGCGCGATGAGCAACGCGATGCGACAACCACCGGCGGTTGAACCTGCAGCGGCTGCTTCCACGCAGAAATGCATCAAGTGCGGCGCTTCGTTACTGGCAGGCGCGAAGTTCTGCAGTGATTGCGGCACTTCCCAGTTGGCGGCCAAGTGTTCGAACTGTCAGGCCGAGCTGAAGCCGGACGCCAAGTTCTGCGCTGAATGCGGGACGAAGGTGGGCTAGGTCCAATTGCCTTTTCAAACAATGAGGCCGGGTGCGAAAGCATCCGGCTTTTTTTCTGCCGGCTCCTTTTCTGGAAGCCACGCACGCAGCTGGTCCAGCCGTGGCTCCGTGGAATCAGCAGGCCAGAGAGGGGCTGCGCTGAATCGCTCAAATTGACTAAACCGCGCCCGCGCTGTTTTGGTTATACTTGAGACACCCCACTCACCGCCGCCCCAACTCACAAATCGAACATGGAGGCTTCCCACATTGGAACCTAAGAGAGATTCCGTGCGCCGGCGGGCCCGTATTCCTTTGACTCTGCCGATTCGCGTCCTGTGCCGCGAAAGCAATGAATATGAATGGACGGAACAGTCGAGGCTGATCGATGTCACTCATTTTGGCGCCGGATTTACTCTGACGCGACCCGTCGATGTCGGCAGGTTGATCCGGTTGACAATGCCACTGCCGACTCAGCTGCGCTGCTTCGATCATAACGATTCGGTGTACTCGGTCTGGAGTTTGGTTCGGCACACCGCAGCGATCCACAGCACCGATCCGGCTCACGCGAAGTTCCGCCTGGGCGTGGCGTTTGTCGGAAAGGAAGCGCCGCAGAGTTACCTCGATGACCCTACCGTCAGGTATGAACCGGTTGCGATCCAGGTTGGCCAGAACACGAGATGGAAATTGGGCCCGCTGCCTTCCGTCACGGAACGCAGAGAGCCGCGCCTGGTGATTCCGCTCGAGGTGCTGGTCGAAACGCTGGACGAAGATGGAAAGCCGCTGATGCGCGAGTACACCGTGACCGAAACTATCAGCACGCTCGGCACGTGCGTGCCCACCAACCTTGATGTTGACGTGGGACGCGTCCTCAGGATCAGCAGTGTCAACGATCAGGTTTCGACTTTTGCGGCCATTCGTTCCCGCCAGGTTGCCGCTGACGGCATCGCTCGGCTGGGCCTCGAATTCATCGGCGCCCGCTGGCCTTTGGATCGCGACCTCGAAGAGGCGGGATAGCGAGCATGTTATTTAGTTCCCAGCCGCCGCCAAATCATTCAGCGACGAACTCAAGTTAGAGATCAAAACATCCGCGTCCAGTCGCGAAAAGACGATGGGCGGTTTGATCTTAATCACATTATGAAGTGGGCCATCCGTACTAAGCAGCACGCCGCGGTTTTTCATCTCTTCGACCAACCAGGCGGCCTCGCGTGCGGCCGGCGCGAGTGTCTGGCGATCGCGCACCAGCTCAAGCCCCAGAAATAAACCCTGACCACGCACGTCGCCGATCAACGAATGGCTTGAGTGCAGTCGAATCAATCCCTCTTTCAGGTATGCGCCAACCTCCAGCGCGTTCCGCTGCAGCTCTTCATCGCGGATCACATCGAGCACCGCCAAACCAACGGCGCAGGAAACCGGATTGCCTCCAAACGTGTTGAAGTACTCCATGCCGTTGGCAAAGGACGCAGCGATCTCGCGCGTCGTGATCACCGCGCCTAGCGGATGGCCGTTGCCGATCGGCTTGCCGAGCGTGACGATGTCCGGCACGACGCCTTGAGTTTCGAACATCCAGAAGTGTGAACCCGCGCGGCCGAAACCGGTTTGCACTTCATCAGCAACGCAGATTCCGCCCGCGGCCCGAACTGCGGCGTAAGCTTCGCGCAAGTAATCCGCCGGTAGAATGATCTGGCCGCCACAGCTCAACGCGGATTCACAAAAGAATGCCGCCAGATTTTTTGTCTGCTTGGCCGCTATGCCAACATAAGCAGCGTACTGCGAGCCGGCATCTTTACCCTGGTGACTGCCGCGATACACATCAGGCATCGGAACTTTTTGCACCCAGGAGGGACACCCGCGCCCACCTGGCCCCTCGAACTTGTACGGACTGAGATCAATCATCGCGTTGGTATTACCGTGATAGGAGCAATCAACCACTATGCAATTATCGCCGCCGCTGTGTGCTCGAGCCATGCGCAGGGCCAATTCGTTTGCTTCGCTGCCGCTGTTCACCAGATGGACGACGCTCAATTCATCCGGCAGGGTGGCAATCAAGCGCTCGCTGTATTCAATTAGAAGTTCGTGCAAATAGCGCGTGTTGGTGTTGAGCTTTCGCATCTGCTCAGTCGCGGCCGTTACCACGTAAGGATGGCTGTGTCCGACGTGGGCGACGTTGTTGACGCAATCGAGATATCGACGGCCGCTCGCATCAACCAGAAACTGTCGTTCGCCAGAGACAATATGCAGCGGTGATTCATAAGAAATGCTGAGCGATGGTCCAAGATTCTGGCGCCGGGCGGCGAGTAATTCAGACGAAGTTCGCGAACGCGTCGGTTGATTCTTAGCCCGAGGGAATCCACACACTAATCGAAATAGATTTCTTGGCTGTTCGAATGGAATTTCCTGCAGTTGTTCGAGCAGCGACCATGCCGGAGCATTCGAGATGTTCAGATACTCGTTGTCCGGCGCCGCGCGCGTCTGCTTTGCCGCAAAACAGACGCTGCAACAAAGACGAGTCACGGCCAGCGTGTAAAGCGCCGCGACTTCAGCCTCAGTCAATGGAAACGTCTCTTGATACGCGGCGATCACCGGCACGGCGGCGCCAATCGGATTGGATGTTCCGAGCATCACATAAGCGAGCGCGATCGCCAGATTGCAAACCGTAGCCGTGTGGACCACATCTCCATAATCCAGGATCGCTGAAACGTAGTTCCGGCGAGGTCCGTCGCCACCCACCAGGACGTTGTAGTCGTTGGCATCGTTGTGAATCACGCTGAAACGCAGACTGGTCCAATCGATCTTTTCCCATTCGGCAAAGAAACGTTCGACCAGCGCGCGTCTATGAGGCGGCAGCAGTCCAACCAGATCGCGCGCCAGGCCTGCTCTGCGCAGATCCCAATAGAAGAAACGATGCGCGGACGGATGCGAGAACCCGGCGAGAGCTAAATCCGTCTCTGCCAGGGCCGTGCCCAACGAAGAAAGCAGTTTCCATTCGCGAGCCTGTACCTCTGCGAAAGGAATCCCCTCGAGCCAGGTGAGCAAACGCACAAAATGCTCGCCTGAATCAGTTTTGACTGTTGAGATATCTTGTCCGCTCGTACTACTGACTATTCGCGGGAACTCCAGGTTAACCTTGCTGGCGGAGAGAAAACGGATGAGCTGATTCTGAAGATCCAGAAAATCCTTGTTCTCCTCGGCGTTGGCGATCTTCAGCACGAACTGCTCACCGCGCTCGGTTTGCAGGAGAAAGTTTTGATCACGCTCACTCGGTAACGGCGAGGCCGAAACCTTCAGATCGAAAAGCTGCCTCGCAATCTGTGGGGCTTCGTCGCCAGGGATGCGCGGCGCCTTTTGCACGGCAGTGGTCATACGCCGCACATCATAATCGAACCAGAAGGGCTAAGGAATTGGCCTTGACAGTAATGGTTAGCCCTTCGGCGCGGCCCGATGTTATGCTTCATCGACCCCCGGCACGCTAAACCAAGATCGAACTAAATCGGATGCTGAACCAGTTCAAACGTCTTCGACGGGTTGTCATTACCGGCATGGGATGTGTCACGCCTATCGGGATCGGCCGCGAAGCATTTTGGTCGGGCCTGCAAAACGGCGAGAGCGGGGTGCGCCGAATTGAATCATTCGATGTTTCTAATTCGCCGGTAAAGATCGCTGCTGAAATCCGTGATTTCGATTGGCAGTCGCAACTGAGTGCGAAGGATCGCAAGCATGTTCCACGCACGGTGCCACTCGCTTTAGCGGCCGCCCGTGAAGCATTCAGCGATGCAGCAATCAATACTGAGACCCTTTCGCTGGAAGAGCGGCAAGGGATTGGCGTCGAGCTGGGCACAGGTGGCGGCGGATTACCGTTCGTCGAAGATCACTACGCGATTTGGTACAACGGCGGCTCGCATGCAAAGGCCAGCGTCTACATCATTCCCGCGGCCACGCACGGGACCTTGTCGAGCGAACTATCGATGGCTTTCGGTCTGCGCGGTCTCTCGCACGTAGTGTCGACGGGGTGCACGAGTTCGACTGATGCGATTTCCTATGCCGCACAGCACGTCGCCCTTGGTCGACAGGAAATGATGTTGGCGGGAGGAGTCGATGCGCCGCTCGCGCCGGGAATTCTCGCCGGATTCAATCTGCTGACTGTCTTGACGACCGATTGGAATGATGAGCCAGCGCGCGCTTCACGACCGTTCACGCGCAACCGATCCGGCATGGTGCTCGGCGAAGGTGCGTGGATGTATGTGCTCGAAGATTACGAAAGCGCGCAAGCGCGCGGAGCCAGGATTTACGCGGAAATCATCGGCTACGGATCCACGTGCGACGCTTATCATCGCGTGCGTTTACAGGAAGGTGGCGATGAACCCGCGCGCGCGATGGCCCTCGCGATGGCAGACGCCGGCGTGACTCCGAGCGAGATCGATTATGTGAATCTGCACGGCACCTCCACGGTACTAAACGATCGCATCGAGACGAATGCGTTGAAGATCGCGCTCAATTGCAACTCGCACCGTATTCCGATGTCCGCGACTAAATCGCAGATTGGCCATCCGCAGGGCGCGAGCGGAGCGGCGGGCCTGGGCGCGGCGTTATGCGCTATGACGACTGGAATGATCCCGCCGACAATCAATCTCGACGAGCCTGATCCTGATTGCGATTTGGATTATGTTCCGCTAACAGCGCGCGCAGCAGACGTGCGCACCGCGCTCTGCAATTGCATCGGATTCGGATCGAAGAACAGCGCGCTGGTAGTTAGGCGGGTCTGACAGACCGCTGACGCCCTCATTCCCCCATTCCGCTTTTCATTTCTATTGATTGGAAGCCGCACTTTCGATTAGAGTGCGCGCGGTCAAACGCTTTCTGCAGAAATCCAGTCGCTTCAAAAGAGGATCCCCATGCGCAGTAGTCTAACTTCATCGCGTCGCCCGACTATTGGAATTGCTCTGACACTATTAGCGATAGCTTTCGGTTACACCCTGGTGAGCCGGCGAACCGTCCGCGCTGAATTGGATTCGCGTGATGACGTGAATACGCAACCATCCGCGTTCTTCTATGATCCCGCGCTCTTCAGTTCTCTGCGATGGCGGAACGTGGGACCGAATCGTGGCGGACGATCCATCGCTGCGAGCGGCGTGGCGAAGCGGCCGCTTGAGTATTATTTCGGCGCGGTGGGCGGCGGATTGTGGAAGACAATCGACGGGGGCACGACCTGGAATCCGGTCACCGATGGCCAGATTCACAGTTCGTCGGTGGGCGCGGTCGCAGTTTCGGAATCGGAGCCCGATGTGGTGTACCTCGGCACGGGCGAGAGCTGCATCCGCGGCAACATCATGCAGGGCGACGGCGTTTACAAATCAACCGATGCGGGAAAGACGTGGACACATATCGGACTCGCGGATACGCAAGCGATCTCGCGCATCAGAATTCATCCCACGAATCCGAACATAGTTTATGTGGCGGCGTTCGGACATCCGGCCGGCCCGAATGACGAGCGCGGCGTGTTCCGCTCGAAAGATGGTGGCAAGACCTGGAGCAAGATTCTATTTCGCAATAGCAAGACCGGCGCGATAGATCTCGCCATCGACCGGAAGAATCCCAACATTCTCTACGCCGCGATGTGGGAGGCGTATCGTGTGTCGTGGCAAATGTCGAGCGGTGGGTCCGGCAGCGGCCTTTTTAAATCAACCGACGGTGGTGACACGTGGACAGAAATCACTCGGAACAAAGGCTTGCCTGCGGGAGTCGTGGGCCGCATTGGCGTGGCCATCTCAGGCGCAGATTCAAATCGCGTCTACGCGCTGGTCGAGAACGAGAATGGCGGCGTGTTCAGTTCTGATGATGCGGGCGCGACCTGGACCAAAGTGAGCGAAGATCGACGGTTGCGGCAACGTGCTTTTTACTACACCCACATCTTCTCGGACCCAAAAAATCGCGACACGCTTTATGTACTAAACACGGGCTTCTACAAATCGACTGATGGGGGCAAGACCTACCGAACTATCCGTCCCCAACACGGCGATAATCACGATCTCTGGATCGATCCGAATGATCCGCAGCGCATGATCAATTCGAATGACGGCGGCGCGAACGTTTCAGTTAATGGCGGCACAACCTGGACTTCGGAAGACTATCCCACCGCGCAGCTTTACCACGTCGCCACGACGAAAGATTTTCCGTATCAAGTCTGCGGGGCGCAGCAGGACAACAGCACGATCTGTGTGCAGAGCGTGCAGACGCGGGCGCGCAACATCGAGATGTATGCGGTTGGCGGCGGGGAAAGCGGTTACATCGCGCCCAGCCCGACAAATCCGAACGTATTTTACGCCGGCAGTCAGGGCGCGCTAATCACTCGCTACGATCGCAACACGGGCGAAGTGCGCGACATTCAACCATATCCACGATTCTTCTCAGGCGAGCCTTCGAGCGCTTTGAAGGAGCGCTGGCAGTGGACCTTCCCGATTGTCTTCAATCCCCTCGAGCCGAAGACGCTGTACATTTCTTCGCAACACCTGTGGAAGACAATCGACGACGGCCAAAGCTGGACGAAGATCAGTCCGGACCTGACGCGCGCTGAGCCAAAGACGCTCGGTCCATCGGGCGGACCGATTACGGGAGACATGAACGGGCCGGAAGTGTTCGCGACGATTTTCGCGATTGCGCCATCGCGTCTGGAGCGCGGCACGATCTGGACCGGATCTGATGACGGAATCGTCTCGGTCACGCGTGATGAAGGAAAGCATTGGGCGAAAGTGACTCCGCCGGGAATGCCGGATCTCGGTCGCGTGAGCTTGATCGACGCATCACCGCACAAAGCCGGAACAGCGTACGTGGCCGTGAAAAACTATCTTCAGGAAGATCGCGCACCATATATCTTTCGCACCGATGACTATGGCAGGACGTGGACGAAGATTGTGAACGGCATCAAAGCCGGCGATTACGTTCACGCCGTGCGAGAAGATCCGAAACGTCCGGGACTGCTTTACGCCGGCACCGAACACGGCATTTACGTTTCGTTTGATAACGGCGACAACTGGCAGTCGCTTTCGCTGAACCTGCCTGACACGCAAGTCTCAGACATCGTTGTCGAGGCGCACGACCTCGTCATCGCGACGCATGGGCGATCGTTTTACATCCTCGACGACATTGACGTGCTGCGACAGCTCACGGCACAAGTTGCGAGCGCGAGCATCCATCTCTATCAACCCCGCGAAACTCTGCGCTCGGTGAATCAGGCAGCGATTTATTACTACCTGAAATCGCCCGCCGAGAAAGTTACGATCGATATCCTGGATGCGAAGGGACAGAACATTCGCACGTTCACAGGCATCCGTGCCGATGAACAAAAGCAGGAGGCGAGAAGGCCGGATGCGGCGGGCGAAGAATCGGACTTTGGACCTCCGCAACCGCGCACGCGGCTCACGAATGCCGGCTTGACGAAATTTACCTGGGATTTACGTTATCCCGGCGCGACAACTTTTCCGGGGATGATTCTCTGGAGCGCGAATGCCGCATCAGGACCTGTCGCCCCTCCTGGAAATTATCAAGTGCGCCTGACCGTTGGCGATCAGGTCGAGATGCAGCCACTCGTCATCAAGCCCGATCCGCGGTTGAGTGGAGTTACGGAAAAGGACTTGCAGGAGCAATTCGATCTCGCGATGAAGATTCGTGACAAGACGAGCGAAGCTAACCAGGCCGTGATCGATATTCGCGAAATCAAGAAGCAGGCAAAAGATCGCGCCGATAAAGCGAAAGAGCCCGCGATCACGGCCGCGGCTGATGCGTTGACGAAAAAGTTAAGCGAGGTCGAAGAAGAGATTTATCAGGTGCGCAATCAAAGCAACCAGGATCCGCTCAACTTTCCGATCAAGATCAACAATCGCATCGCGGCGCTACGACGGAGTGTGGAAACCGGCGACGCGCGACCAACGAATGCCAGCTATCAAGTGTTCAAGGAATTGACGGCTGAACTCGAGGTGCAGATCGCGAGACTGAAGAGCATTGAAGCCACCGAACTCAATGCGCTGAATAAATTACTGGTGGCGAAGAGTCTTGAGGCTATTAAGAGTCCCTAGCACTCGGGCGTCGCTCCGTCAGGAGCGCGATGTTTATAGAAAGTTCCGCTATCACAATCGCAGCTCCGTCAGGAGCAAAATAATGATGCGACGGTTTTTGATTCCGCTCCTAAAGGAGCAGGGACATTTATCAAGGGCAGTGGGCTATAAACATTCAGCCTCTAGCGAGACTGAGCGTCACTTCACCGTCAACGTCATCTTCGCAAAGTATTCAGTCAGGTTGCCGCGATGCTCCATCGTTTCGCGTTTGCCCCAGGCGATGATGTAAACGCTGTAGGTTCCGGCCGGCAGTGAGATTGAATTATTCTGCGTCGCGTAAAATCGGTTCGTATCGCCGATATTCT
>Ga0134121_10002838_pt1 | contig 14727 bp, 12 predicted proteins | sample KB301_FD_96463 | JGI IMG/M metagenome (GOLD analysis project Ga0134121, IMG submission 96463) | Terrestrial soil microbial communities without Nitrogen fertilizer from Kellogg Biological Station, Michigan, USA - KB3-0-1 | ecosystem: Environmental > Terrestrial > Soil > Unclassified ... | reverse complement strand
GGGTATAGCGCCGCTGGCTTACGCGGCGAATCACCTCCATCCGGCCCGCATCGCGAACCGGCGCGGGCGACAACGTTCGTAGCGAGAACGGCCGGCTCGGTTGACCATCGATGAGAACGCGGGCATAGGCGTGGTAGCGCGGCAACCGCAGCAAATCCGAAGGCGCCAGGTCGCCGCCCAGCTGCAGAGCGATGGTCTCGGCGTCGTCGGCACCCACTTGGAACGACACCAGCGTGCCGACATTGCCCCACAATGCGGCGGCCGTGGCCTCGTCGAGCTGGGCCAGATATTGATTGGCGACAATAAGTGCAACGCGGTATTTGCGGGCCTCAGACAAAAGCGCGGCGAACGACGCGGTTGCGAAGTTTTGGAACTCATCTACATACAAGAAAAAATCGCGGCGTTGGTCCTCGGGCAGGTTGGCCCGGCTCATTGCTGCGAGCTGGACGGAAGTTACCAAGAAAGAACCGAGCAGGGCCGAGGCGTCGTCTCCCAACCGGCCCTTGCTGAGATTCACCAGCAGCACCTGGCCACTATCCAGGACACTGCGGAGATCAAGCCGATTGCGGGCCTGGCCTACCAGATGACGCAATAGCGGCGAGGTGAGGAAGTGGCCCAGCTTGTTCTGAATAGGAGCAATGGCCTCGGCCTGCAACTTGGGCGGCAGACCCGAAAACTCTTGCTCCCAAAAACTACGCACCATCGCATCGGTAAGCTGGGGGACGATGCGCTGTCGAAAGCGTGCGTCATGCAAGATACGAAGGACATCAAGAAGCGTAGGGCTAGGCAATTCCAGCACGGCCAGGAGAGCGTTGCGGAAGATGTGTTCCATGCGCGGCCCGAAAAACTCGGCGTAGAGCTTCTTGAAGGCACTCAATACGCCGGAAGCGACGAGTGGCCGCAAGTCCGGTCGGGGACAATACAGGGGATTGAAGGCAAGCGGGTGGCCGGCGTCGGCAGCGTCAAACAAGATTACGTCGTTGGTGCGCTCGCGTGGGATGGCTGCCAACACGGCCTCGCACAAGTCACCGTGCGGATCGAGGAGAGCCACGCCGTGGCCGGCCTTGATGTCCGAGAGTAGCAGGTGATGCAGCAGGGTGGATTTGCCCTGGCCGGTTTTACCGACGAGGGCGACATGCCGGCGGCGGTCGTCGGGCAGGATGCCGAAGCGCTGGGACGCGCCGCGGAAAGTGGCAAGACCTAGCACGGCCAAGTCGGTGTGGTCTTTGCGTGTGGGCAGTGCTATCGGCGGTGCCAGCTCGCGGCTCTCGACTTCCGTCAGGGTCGGCGCCCGAACAGTGCCGGTCGGCGGGTGCCAGAGAGTCGCCAACTCTTCGGCGGACAGCAAGAACCATCGCTTGCGACGGCCGCTACGGCAGTGGTGAAAGAATGCCAAGCGAGGCAGGTTGAAAGTGCCGAAGGCAGCAGCCATGGCGTGCAGTACGCTTTGGCAATTGGCGTCTGTATTGGCTGGACCAGTCACCGAAAGTCGGCATGTGACCTCGAAAAGCGGGCGGGCCAGTTTGTCCGCGGCAGCTTGCAAATCTTCCTCCCGCTCGTGGTGCAAAGGAGCGGAGGTCTTTAGACTGCGCGGGTGTTCCTTCTCACGCGCCAGCCTGCCGAGTAGCCAACCGAGCACACGCGGAAACAACCCTCGGTGTAATGCGAGCCGGCAGTAAAGATGGGCGAGCCGGTGGTGGGCCTCGAAGAACGGGCTAGCCAGGCGGCGCATACATGCCTGGGCACGGCGGCGGTGCCAGGGCCGAGCCGGGCGCACGGTCAACGTGATACACGGCTGGAGCGAGGAATCGCGGTCGCCGGCGAGGGTCGAAAGCAAAACGGCCAGAGGATCGGCTGTCACGCGGTTGATGCTGTCTTCGAACTGGGAATGACGTTTTATGGGGAAGAGATCGCAATGAAGGTCAAGGTCCAGCGTCCAGGTCCGTAGGCCGGGATTGGTGGGCTGTTCGGCCGACCGCGTCAGACTGCAATCGGGATATTGGGCATAGAGCTGGGCCTCCAGGACGGGGGAGAGTCCTTCGGCCAAATCCAAGCCGAGCGTCACCTCAACACCCGAGCGAAGGAGTTCCAGCGTCAACGGCGTGGCGCGAGAAAGGACCGGATGCAGTGCCGCCAGCGCCTGCTCCATGTACAGCGGACCGCGGGTGTTGCCGGCCGGAACACGTAGGGTGCTGGGCACGGCCGCTACATTACCAAAGCCGTGGCAGTCGGCGCACGTGCACTAAAGTTTCCCCGCCCCACGGATGTGCATGGTCCAGAGGCGGGGCCTGCTTGTGCCGATGTCGGTGCTGTTCCCATCTGCGGGAGCGGCGGGCGGTCGGCCCGCTGCCGCGGAGAGCGCCGCCAGGGAGCATCACAGTCACCGCTGTGCGGCGGAATCCCCGCGGGCTTGTGATGCGCGGAGGGGAGAGCGCCTGCGATGAGACGACTCACACCTGGACGACAGGCTCAAGACAGGAGGGGGAGGCTAGCAGCGTAGAATTGGGTTGACCAGGGGATGCGAATGACTCCCCGGCCTGGTGGAGGGAAGGTTGCTATCATAAGGCACTAGCAGCGGAGAAAAAATGGAGGAGCGAATTCAATGGCAAACCCCACCTGGTTCAAATTGCTCAAATCCTGGACTGGCGAGGGCCTGACCTTGCAATTCGTGGTTGGGGCGCTGGCGATGCACGAAGGTCGAATTGCTACTTTGGAAGACGCAGAGCATGTCCTCAATGAAATTGCTGCCAATCGAGTCGGAGGGTCAACTGTCGAAGCACGGTGGTGTTATGAAAAGCTAGAGGCCCCAGTTCTTTGTCTGATTGACTCTCCAACGGAAAGTACGGGGCTAATCTTCCACCCGGATCTCAGAAAAAAGTGGAATATGACCGACCCAGTCCAGTTGCGACAAAAGCTTTTGAGGTGCGCAGAGGGGCCGATCAACAACGGCAATTTCTCCCGTGAGCCGGGCCTAGGAAGGCCGCAGGACAGCCCTTTCAGTCCCGACGACGTCGGCTTTATCCGCCGGGCTTTACAATAATCGCTGCGGATGAAAGTCCAGCCGAGTCAATGACTGGGAGGGAAGGATGAGTGGGAACACAAATCTGGCGCCAACTTTCCTGGCTGATCTACTGGAGATCCACGCGAGCCTGGAACCTCAAACAACGGCTTTATTGCCCAAGTTCTTGTCGGATTTGGCCTTCGTCTATTCCTCGTTAGGTGCTTCTCCCGCAGTAGATTTCAAATTCCTGGCGGCAAGGTTTGAGGCCTGGCGCCAGTGGGCGCAAAAGACGATGCACTTGCATCTCAAGGATGTGTCACCCGATGATCCGCTCCTGTGTCCGATCAGCCTGTTTCGCACAATGGATTATGGACGGCTTGAAACCGCCCACACCCGGACGCTCGCGTGGTTACTTGATCCCCAGGCTGAACACGGATTTGGCGAAACGCTCCTTGCCTCATTGTTGCATCGCGTGACGGGACTGGACGCGGTTTTTGCTTTGAACGTAGAGCTTGTTGCCAGTGAATTTCAGATCGCTGGTGCCGAAGAAGCGGGCCGACTGGACGTACTTGTCGAAGGAGCGTGGGAGGTAGACAAAATACCAGTTCGCTGGTTGCTTGCCATCGAGGCGAAAGTTGATGCGTGGGAGAGTGAAACGCAACTTGCGAAATACGAGAAGTGGTTAAACCTGCGCGCTTCGGAGCAAAATGTGCTAAACGTGTTCCGCGTCTTCCTGACGCCGAATGGGCGCGCCGCCCAAGGGGGCAACGAGGACTGGTCGGCATTGTCTTTTCTCGATCTGGTTCGCACATTCCACTCGACATTCGCTAGGTTGCGTGACGCGCCCGGTTTCCACTTCCTACGCTTCTACTTGGCTGGGGTCTTACAAGACATCTGCGGCTGGCCGCGGACAGCCATTGGGGTTTCGACTAATCCATATCTTGTCCTCGACTACCTAAAATCAGTCACTTGACGCTGCCGGAGGGTGTTTCGCATGTCGGCTCTTGGTAGATCTCTTGTGTTCGCTTTGAAGTACACTGCGGAAATGGAGCGGGTCTGTTGGACGCCAAAGGAATCTGGCGAAGATCCCGACCTGACAGGTCTCACCGACGGCAAAGGCATCGTAAGGATGGCCACGGCGGTGGGAGACAAAGCCTGCGAAGAAGCGGCCCAGTTTCTTGAGCTTTGCGCGGCAAAGATCGATGACTACTTTCGCTCCCTGGAGTGCCTGAAGATTGTTCGAAAATCGAAGCGGGGAACCATGAAGCAGAAGTGGTATTTCCAAACAACGGTGGAACGTGTGCCACCAACACACGGCTGTTGGTTTTGCTACGGGGTCAGCATCAATGACCAACTCGGGGTAGTTGTCCCATATTTGTGGCGTTCCGGCGGGCGTCCTTGGGAGGAAGCAGTGATGAAGGTTCTCGGCCCCAGAGCCCACTCGCGTGCTGGAGGGGGTTTGGTATCTGATAGCGGCACTGTAGCTCTTGGGCGAATTCCAATCTTGCCAGTGGATCTCGTCGGATTTGAGGTGGACCGAGAACCGCTGGTAGAGAGCGTCGTTCAATCATTCAGTGCCATCCTAAACAATGATATCGAGGGTGTTTTCCATGCAGTCAGAATGGAAAATGAGGAAGAGCCACCAACAACGAGCGACGACCTCCGTTAGTACCAGCTTAGAATGTTCTCGCGTATCTCCTTGAGTTTTGACTTTCGCATTGCTGGCGCACGCGACCTTACTTTTGGCACATCGGTATTACGAGATGGTCTGAAGCTAAGCATTGCCGTTCAGTATCCCTCCCAAGTATCCCAATTGGTTTGAAAGCCGTAGACAACATAGCCACCGCTTCAGTCCGGTGATTGTGGAAGCACGCCGCACTCAATGGCTCACTCGCCGCCAGGAAATCGCGGAGAGTCGCTGCGTAGGCCAGTGAACGCTGCGGATTGCGTGCCGCCGTCTTGGCAGCTTGGAGAATATTCTCGACTCGCCGCGGCCCGGCGGTGGTGATGACAAGGACGCGGAAGCGCTCGGTTAGGGTGTCCTGGTAGCGCTCGTAAAATGCCAATTTGCGCCCAAGGCTATCGAGGTCGGCAAGGCCAGCCACCGTCTCGCTGGCATTGTCGAGTTCCACAAAAAAGCGGAAGCGGACGCCGTCGCGGGGCGACAACTCGAAGGTGGCGTCCGGGTAGAGGGATTCCCCTTCGCAGGTGAGGCGTAGTGCATTCTCCCGGTGAAACTCAGTTACGGTCGTCGCCGATTGGTGTGCGGCGACAAAGAAGTGGACGAGCACCTGGGCCAGCGATTGAGTATGGGCCTGACGGGCGACGCCGACAGCGCTGAAGAGTCCGCGGCTGACTGGCGCCTCGCGGTCAGGGTGGAGAAGCCGGTAGCCGAGTCCGCTCAAGGTGAAATAGCTGAGTGAGCCTTGGCCGGCGGTGGCGTAGTGCCACCGATGCACCCGGCCGGCGGCGGTAAGGCGGTGGAGTCGCTCCTGGACACGCCGCTCGGTCGTGAACGGATAGGCGAAAGTGGAACTTAGGGTCAGCAGTTGCCGCACGGTGAGCGGGCAGCGCTCCAGGGCGGCCAGAAGGTCGCGGTCCCGAGGGGTGACTAGGCAAAGGGGAGAGGTGCTTGCCATGCTCGGCAGTGGAGTCTACCATCCCCCTCCTTTCGCCGCCAACTTCATGCCTCCCGAGAAGAAATTCATCAATGTGGATGAGTTGATGCCGCAGCTTGGCCTCGCGGATGTGGCTCGCTATTACGGCGTGCTGCTGCCGGACTTAACGCAGGTCGGCAACCAAACTCGGATGCGCTGTTTCCTCAACTGTGGTAAGACGCAGGAGACCGGCGACCGGGCGCTCGCAGTTCAAACCGATCACCCCGCCAAGCAATGGCACTGCCACCAATATGGTTGCGGCAAGGGCGGCAATCTCGTGTCGATGTGCGACCTGCTCAAGCCCGGCGACGCTGCCGGCGGCCGGCCCCGCGGCCAGCGGTTCAAGGACATCGCGGCTGACATGCGGGCGATGGTCGAGGGCGGCGCCCCGCCGCCTGCCGCGGCTCAGGCGACTGCTCCCGGGCCTTTGCCCGAGGCGAAACGAAACGTCCCGCTGGCCGAGTCGCCAAACGAACGGGCGCGGGCGCTGACGGCGCTGGACGGCAAGTTCACGCTCGACCTGGCGAAAATGCCGCCAAGGGCGTCGAGCTACTTCCGTCGGCGCCCCTTTCTCTCTCCCGAGGTGTGTCGGACCTGGCGTGCTGGCTACCTGCCTCGCGACATCGGGGAGGACAAGAGCGGCGGGACGATGCGGGGCAAAATCGTCTATCCCTACCTTTCGGAGTGCGGGGAAGTGCTGACCTGGTTTGGGCGCGACCCCGAATTCGAGGAGAAACACAAAGCCTGGGAAGCCACTGACCGCACAGAACGGGAGCCGGAGAAATTTCACTTCATCAAGGGGTTCCATCGCGGCCTGGAACTCTTCGGCCAGCATTTGATCCGAGCCCCAGAGCATGCGGAAAAGCTCAAGCAACTAGGCCTGGTTTTGGTGGAAGGGCCAAACGATGCGATCCGCCTGGCAACGCTCGGCGTGCCGGCGGTGGCCCTCTGCTCCAACACCATCACCCGCGAGCAAGCCGCGAAAGCAGCTGGAATGGCGCGAGAACTTTGCAACGGTATTGTCACCATCTTCCTCGATTGCGACCCAGAAGGGGAAAACGGCATGAAGCAGTGCCTGGGCTACCTGGCGCAGTTGACGGCGGTGCGGCTGGCGTGGACAAGCAAAATGTACGGCGGTCGATTCAAGGGTCGTCAGCCAGAATCACTGTCCATCGAAGATTGGCAGGAAATCGAGGCATTCTTGCGTTCAGGCGAAGCCAAGAATTGGTCTCTGACTTGATGTACATCGAGGCTGCAACCGTGGTATAATGCCAGGGTTACTCCCCCCTGGATCATGGAACACAAGGAATCCGCCGTGCACCATATTCTCCTGGAATCGCAAAGCGAGGCGGTCAAGCAGTTCTTCCTGAAGCTGCCGGCTGATCCTCAAGGCTCGGTCATCGAATTCAAAGGCGAAGTGGTGGCGTGCGTGGTGCCACCGCCCAAGCCGACGAACGGCAAGGCTGTTGATGATGGGAAGTGGACTGACGGCAAGAATCAACGCCGGTGCGAACTCATCGACCGCAAGTACAACCAGGGGCTGACGCCGGGCGAGGAAGCCGAACTGGCGGTCTTGCAAACGGCGATGCACCGCTATGTCGATAAGATTGCGCCGCTGCCAATTGAACCCCTCCGCAAGCTTCATCAAGAGCTTCTGGCCAAGGCCGCCAAGGCCCACGTTGGCTCCAAAAAATGACCGAGCCATTTACCTACCCCGACACCACTCATCGGCGTCGGCATGGCCCCCGCGGTTATGCAGACTATGAAAGCTATCGCCCCTGGTTGCGAGATGAGTTTGCGTTTCGATGCGTCTACTGCTTGACGCGCGAGGCATGGGGACCACTCACCGGCTGGTATGCCATCGACCATTTTGCAGCGCTGGCCCTCCGCCCTGATTTGGCGCGGGAGTACGACAATTTGCTTTATGCCTGCGCCGCGTGCAACTTGAGCAAGTCGCATTTCCAAACGCCTGATCCAACGGCGGCGCTTCTTGCCAGCACCGTGCGCGTAACCGATGATGGAGTGCTCCACGCCGACAGCCCCGAAGCCGCGCAAGTGATCGAGGTGCTCGGGCTCAATCGGGAAAAGCTGATAGATTACCGCGAGTTGTGGATCGGTATTATCCGCGTGGCTGCTGCTGCGGATCCAGCTTTGTACCGCCGGCTCATGGGTTTCCCGGACGAACTACCCGATCTGAAAAGGTTGCGGCCGCCCGGCGGCAACACCCGGCCCGAGGGCGTATCGGCATCTCACTTCGCATTACGGCAGGGCGGAACGTTGCCTGCGACTTACTGATTTTGACCGGTACTGGTCCGAGGTGTCAGAGGACTGCCATGCGCGCCAATCCGCCGCGTTCAGCGGTGGTGGTGTCCCGCTCCGCGGCCGCCCCGCGAGGCGGCAGGGTGCGCGACAGCGCTCGGGGCACAGCTTCATCTCCACTGGGCCCCGAGCCCCCACCACAAGCCGGCAACGTCGCGGTGTCGCGCGGCCGTGTCGCAGGGGTGGGGGCTCGGGGCCGTAGGTCCCCGAGCGCTGTCGCCTAGTAAGGAAGCGTTCCGTGGCTAACGGAAGCGCCGCCCGGTCGGCCTCCGGCCGCCGGCGGGATCAGCGAATACCCCCGCGCCAGGCCGCTGAGGCAAACGCTGAAAGTAACGCTGCACAGCGAAGAGGAGTGCGGCAATTGCCGAGGCGTCCATATTCCTCACCCAACTACAACCCTCGTTGCCTTGCCAACTCCTTGATGCAAAGCCTCTCGATCATCGTGGGAAACTTCAATAAGCCTTGGGGCTGGCGTGCCAGCACCTCCTCGCGAATTGTTGTCCGCTGTTCTTCGGGCAACTTCTCCCAGAGCAGCTTCAATGCCGCCTGGTCCTTGGCCCGACTTGCGGCGGCCTTTTGGTCGCCGGCTTCCTCGGCCAAAGCTGTCCTCTCGCGTTCCTCGGCATGTTGCCGACGACGATGCTCGGTCAGCACCTCATCGACATAACGCACTGCCGCGACGAACGTCTTGGCGTCAGGCCACTTCTGCTTCATTCTCCGCACCACCGCTGGCAATGCCGTTTGCAATGCCTGGCGGCCATACTTGTCCATCAACTCACGTGCAGTGGTGACCTCGGCTTTCGATGGTCGGAAGTTGGCATTCCCCCACAGCCGGTGAAACTCTGCGACAAGCTCGCCTTCAGGCAGTCGCACGTTCTCGATCTGGTGCAGGGTGAAGTCCTCTTCCGCCACGTCCACGGCCATGCCGCGGTCGCCGGCCACCGCATGCAGTTGAGGGCCGCGGCGGAGAACGATCTGCGGATCGCCAGCCGTGTTCGCCACCCACTCGGCATGGGCCAGAAGCCCGGCGGCTCGGAGTAAATCAAACGCTGGCTGAAGCTGCCTTTTCGCATCCGAGGCATACCGCTCCATGCGGGCCGGGATGAACTTCACGAGGGTCGCATAGTTGAAGCGGAGCTCGTCGCGTCCGCGGTAGAACTTGAAGAACAAAAACTCGTACAGCCGGCTGGCAATGAAGCTGTGCTCGTTGAGTTGCCGCCACAAGCCAAATTGGAGCGGCCCCGAATAGAGTGCATTGAGGTTGTCGAGATACCAGCGGCTCAGCCACACGGCGTTGACATCGGCCGTGGTGCCGTCTTGGCGGCGGGTGCCAAAGAACTCCAGCTCGTCGTACAGCGACACAACGCGGCGCAGGTCCTCGCTGCTGTCGAGGGCCTTGCCATCAGGCTTGAGGTAGAGGGCGTGGTGACTGTCAATCATCAGTCCCTTGGTCGCCAACAAGGCCCGCCGCAACTCGCGGATCGTCTTGCCGGAGCAGTGAATATCCAGGCGGCCGCAGAGTTCCCGCCAGGTGAAAACGATGGGATTCTGGACGGGCAGCCCGCGTTCAGTGGCGAAGCTCAAGAGGGCGAAGTGGACGGACCGGGCCAGCGGACCCGGATAGAACGTGCCCGCATTGCGGGTGGCGGTGAAAGTAAAGTCGTAGGTCTGGCCCTGGCGGCGGAAGGTGCCGGAGCAGCGAATACCGTCCATGGTGCGAAGGTGCTTGTTGTCGAGGGCGAAGAGCGGAAGCCGAAGGAAATTGGCCTCCACCCGGACGATTCCGGGGACCGCGGCCGCGGCTGCCCCGCCCCCGCTCCCTTCTTCCCGAGGAGTATTCACCTCGCGTTGGTCGGCCCGCTCCGCCGGGCCGGGCCGGCTGTCTTGGCGCGGGGCAGCTTGTGGCGTCGTTTCGTTAGAGCCGTCATTCAAAACACACAAATCCGACATGCCGCTGGACAGTACCGCGCGATGCTGGCCACAAGCAATTGCTCCCTGTGAGGAATAGTCGAATAAAGTGATAAGAAGTGGTTTTCAGGCTGTATTGCGGAATGGCGGCTTCCACCAGCGATTCCGTTGTGCCGGTCCTCGGGACCAACCACGCACAAAGTCGGGACCAACCACGCGGATGCTCGGGACGAACCCCGCGATTTCTCGGGACCAACCACGCAGGCTTTCGAGACCAACCACTCGGCATTCGGGACGAACCACGCACCGACTTGCTCGGAGCAAGTCCCGCACATATAGGCAGCGGCAAGCCAAAACCACGGCGGAATTACTGTGGCGGACCGCAACGGGGCCAAAACGGAAATCATTTCCGATTTGGCGGTTGCCGCAGCAGCGGCGTAGGGTAGGCCAAGCCCCACCGTGCAAGCCGTTTCCAACGACAACTTCGGCCCGCTCATCGCCTACCTCGTGCCAGGGGCGACGGTGCTCGTCGGCTTCAGCGAATTCATGCCAGTCCTTCGCACCTGGTTCGCCACGGAGCCGGCAAATGCGCCCACTATCGGCGGGTTCCTGTACCTGACGCTGGCGTCACTGGCGGTCGGCATGGTGCTGAACGCTGTCCGCTGGGTCGTGGTGGACACCCTCCACCGGCGGACCGGCTTGAAGGTGCCGCCGCTCGACTTTTCCCGTCTGGGTCGCAACGTGGACGGTCTCAACTTACTGATCGAAATCCATTACCAGCACTACCAGTTCTACGGCAACATGCTGATCGCCAGCGCGGTCGCGTATGGCTGTTATCGAACCAAGCTAGGCGGCATATTGCCCCTCGGCTGGCCGGACATCGCCTTCGTCGCGGCCGAAGTGGTGTTTCTCATCACGTCACGCGACACCCTGCAAAAATACTACACCCGCGCCCACCAGCTTTTGAGCCGACACAAGTGACGGCAGCACGCTGCACAATACCGCAGAGCAAGCGGCATTCACCGTTTGCCAGCCAGTTCACGTTCCAGCTGTTGGACGAAAGCCGGCAAGGTCGTGCCGAGAATGCGGCACAAGGTCCGTAGCTGGACGATGTCCAGCCGCAAGTCACCCCTTTCAACCTTGCTGACATACGACTGGGTCTCCTCGATTTTCTTGGCGAGTTCCACTTGCGTGATGCCTGCCTTTTCGCGCGCTTGCTTGAGCAAGCGCAGCACGGCGGCGTACTCAGGCGTGTAGATGGATTTTTCCATTCGGTCCTCGGTTTTGCTCTTGCCGAAGCGAAAACCAGAGGATAAAGTCTAATATGGAATAGTCAAAATATGACTATTGCAAGAATGGTCGTTCTAACCAGTTTGGAGGTGCGTCATGGCAAATGGTGGTGGACACAAACCAAAGCCGCAACCGAAGCCGGACGGCCAGAAGCCCGCGGACAAAGACAAGGCCAAGGGCAAAGCCGCGCCCAAGTGATGACTTCTTGGATAGCGGGACCGTCAACCTAAGCCCGGCCGGCTGCCACAAAACTGCCGGCCGGGCCCTTTTTCATTAGCGGCTGTGCCGATTTGCTCCGAGCAACTTCAGCGGTCTTTGGCGCGCTGATCAGGAAATGTCGGTGGATTTCACTTGGGCTTTGGCCTTGGCCTGGTCCAGCGCTTCCATCAGGGCTGCGATCACATCTTCTGGCACCACGTCTCGCTTGCGAATCGTCACGAGGACGACGGCATTGCCAGTCTTGAATCGCACTTTGGTACCAGCGGGAGCGCCGCGAGCAGGCATGGCCTTTTTTCGTTCATTGCGAACAAGCATTTCCGTCTCAACAGCGGTCAGTTCGCCAGCCTGAATGCGAGTGACGGTTTCAACCTGTTTGACCTCGGGCATGGTCGCCACTGCAAGCAGGTGTCGACGCGAGAGCAAGCCGCTTTCATCCTCGCGGGCGAAACGCTGGGCAGCTGGATTGAGCTTTAAGAGCGACAAGATTCGCGAAATCTCGCTCTCGGCCTTACCTGTCAGATCAGCCAGCTGCTTCTGGGAATAGCCGTTACTGTCGCGAAGAAAGACCAAAGCATCGGCCAGGTCGAAGGGGTGCAAATCCTCCCGCTGCCAGTTTTCGACAATTTGGTGCAAAAGAACGTCCTCGGCCTTCGGTTCTTTCACCCAACAGGGTATTTCGGGAAGCCCGATTTCACGAGCGGCCTGGAATCGCCGCTCACCTGCAATGACTTGGTAAATGTCGTCGGTCTGGATGTAGCGAACCGTGATCGGCTGGAGGATTCCGACCTGCTGAATCGAGACTACAAGATTGCGTTGGGCTTGGGTGTCGAGGTTTTTGCGGGGCTGTGCGGGATCCGGGCGAATGCGGCCAACCTGGACCATGTAAGCGCCAGCCAGCCGGGTACGGCCGTGGACGGCGCCAGCCTGTGCCGGTGTGTCAGCCAAGAACGCTGGCGACGGCTCGGCGGAGAAGGCCAGGTCCGCGGCTCTCAGTGCGGACGGCGGGGGCGTCCTGGAGGCGGCGCTGGACTTCATCGTAGAAGTCGCGAGCGATGACTGCGGCGTTGCTTCGGGGATCATGGAGGGTAATTGGAACGCGGTCAGTTACGGCCTTTTCAAAGGCGGCGAGATCGGGAATGACGGTGTCGAACGCAAGTGTACCAAAATGAGTCCGAAGTTGTCGAAGGTAGGCCTGCTGGAAGGAGCGGGGCCGCTTGAAGCGGGAGACAAGGTAACCTAAAAGACGCAGCCGGCTGTTGAAATGCAGCTGGACGTATTGCGCGGCCTGGGCGACATGCTTGATCCCCTGGGCTCCCCAATCGGCCGCTTCCAAGGGTACGATCACCGCGTCAGACGCGCAAAGCGCGGCAAAACTGACGAGCGACAGCCGCGGGGGACAATCAAAAACGATCAAGTCGTACAGTGGCCGCAGTTGATTGAGCGGCTCAATGAGCGATGCCTGCAATTCTGACTTTTCCCAGGCGGCCTGATCGGCAAGATCGAACCGTGTCAGCGCCCGGCTGCTGGGGATGATGTCGATGTGCGAATGGGCGGTACGTCGAATCAGCGGTTCAACAAGCGGATCGGCAGACGGATCGAACAACGCCTCAACGCCATGATTGCCCTCAAATCCCGGCAGAAACGAAGAGGTGATGTTTCCTTGTGTGTCGGTATCGACGATCAGAATGCGTTCCTGCCGCTCTTGGGCTACCGATGCAAGCAGCCAGCAAGCATGCGTCTTGCCGACGCCGCCTTTGAGGTTGAGGACGGTGATGACGGAAGGTCTTGCGGCTGGGACAACCATGCGACGAAACAGTAGCACTTGTATCCATGAGTGGTCGAGCGGTTGGATTGTACTTTTTGCCGGGCCCTAACAAGATGCCCGATAATCGCTATGGGGAGTTCTGCACACCATCCCGAGGCAGCTTGTAGGATTTCGCGGGCCACGCCGGCTGAGTAAGTCGCCGGACTCCGTTTTCCGCTTTTGATCCATGCCGTGCAGCCAAATGCGTCGTAACGGTGCTAGGCGAAAGACCTTGAGGAGACGATAATAACTCACCTGCTAGCAACTGGGCGTAATTGGCCCTGCACTGGAGATGAAGTGATGCTGCCGGAACAGCTGAAGCCCAACGCCATTCTTCGGGGGCCTATTTTCCCGGAGCCGGTGCAGGTTATCGTTGCCGTGCCGCTCGGTGACGCGGTCAAAGTCATCGCCAAGGGGCTCAAGACCGGCCAGGTCCATGAGCCTGTCCTCAATGCCCAGCAGCTGGCCCAACTCGAAGTCTCGCCGGAAACCGAACCCTTCGATGGCGACCCACACCACTTCCGCCTTGGCGTCGAGGCATTGCGGTTGGGACTTGCTTACGAATACGACCCCTACTTCTCGCTTTCCATCGCCCGTGTCGATCCGCTGCCGCATCAGTTGGAAGCCGTCTACGACTACTTCGTCAAACTGCCGCGCATTCGCTTCCTTCTCGCCGACGACCCCGGCGCCGGCAAGACGATCATGGCCGGCTTATTGCTCAAGGAACTCAAGATTCGAGGCCTGGTCCAGCGGACGCTCATCGTCACTCCGGCCAACCTTTCCTTCCAATGGCAGCGGGAATTGAAGGACAAGTTCCGCGAGCACTTTGAGGTCATTCGCTCTGACGTGCTACGAGCCAACTACGGCACCAACCCTTGGCAGGACAAAAACCAAGTCATTACTTCGGTTTCCTGGGTATCACGCGTCGAGGATGCCAAGGAAAGCCTGCTTCGCAGCCATTGGGATCTCATAATTGTGGACGAAGCCCACAAAATGAGCGCCTACAGCGCCGACAAAAAGACCCTGGCCTACCAGCTGGGCGAGTCCTTGTCGCAGATGACCGATCACTACCTCCTGATGACAGCTACACCACACAAGGGCGATCCTCAGAATTTCTGCCTGTTTTTAGAGCTTCTCGACAAGGACGTGTACGGTGACGTGAAGAGCTTGGAAGAGGCGATGCGACGGCAAGACGCCCCCTTCTACCTCCGCCGCGTCAAGGAAGCCTTGGTTACTTTCCCCGATCCCGAAACTGGCCAGTGCAAGGCGCTGTTCACCAAACGCAACGTGCGCACCACTGAGTTCGCCATGACCGAGGCCGAGTTGGATTTCTACGACGCCTTGACCCGGTACGTCGAGGACCAATCCATCAAAGCGTCTGCCGATGATTCGGCGCGAGGACGTGCCTTGACCTTCACGATGGCCATGCTCCAAAGACGCTTCGCATCCAGCATTTATGCTGTTCGCCGGAGCCTGGAACGCATGAAGGAAAAGCGGGAGAAAATCCTGGCCGACCCCGAGGGTTACCG
>Ga0134121_10002837_pt1 | contig 14734 bp, 10 predicted proteins | sample KB301_FD_96463 | JGI IMG/M metagenome (GOLD analysis project Ga0134121, IMG submission 96463) | Terrestrial soil microbial communities without Nitrogen fertilizer from Kellogg Biological Station, Michigan, USA - KB3-0-1 | ecosystem: Environmental > Terrestrial > Soil > Unclassified ... | reverse complement strand
GGCCGCAGTCACCAGACTACGCTTAAGCTCCTCGCGCTCACTGTTTCGGCGGTTATCATAGGACTGGTCTCATTCGCTGTGTTCATGACGACGCCGCTGGCACCGTTGTTGTCCGGACCTGAAGTCTTGATTGCCGTTGGAGCGATCGTTGCCATGTGCGTGTATGTCACGTCGGTCGCGTGGCTCCGCGGCGGCCTGCACGGGGCGCCGGTTTTGTGGCTCAGCGCATTGAATGGGGCATTGAACATCGCGGTGCCGATGCTCTTCGCTCGGCTCGGACTGGGTCTACAGTGGGTACCGTTGAGCATTTACGTAGTCAGCGTTGGTGTCGCCTTGGCATTGGTTGCAGAGACGCACGCCGAGCACTTTGCCCAGTCGTGGGCCACATCAGGAGCACGATGGGGAGGCTTCTTAGATCCAGGCGTGTTGCCTCGAATGCTTCCCGCGCTGCTACGCTACCTCCTGATTTGGCTGCCCATCTTCTGGCTAAACGGTCACAGCGGTGCTGCCGCTGTGTCCAGCTTCAGAATTGCGACGTCACTCATTTTCGCGGGTTTGGCGATAGTTCCATTTCCTCGCGAGACAGTGTTTGCGCTGTCTGTTCGATTCGACCAATCGGCCGATGTGGCATTGCTCATGCGGGAACTGCGGTGGACAGCGTTGATTGCCGCTGCATTCGGATCACTTTTGATATATGTGCTTGCAGACTTGCTTACGGAACTCGTCTTCCGTTCTGAATTCGTCGAACTCGCCCGCTATTTGCGAGCGCTGTGCTCATTGATGTGGCTTGCATGCGTTGCCGATACCGGACTCCAGGGACTATTCCTTCGAAAAGCCTTTGTGCCAGCGACCGTTGCCATAGCCGTTGGAGGTCTCGTGCTGGTCGGATCCCTCTTCCTGTATGGTGTCTGGGTGGCTCCGCTGGTGTCATTGGGTACAACTGCGACTCTGGTGACACTGTTCGGATTGCGACACGAACCTGTTTCTGCTTATGCCGTGCCGACCGCGGTGACGGGTTGTGCACTTTTCCTCAGTTTACTTACCGCCCGCGCACTCGCGACATCCGCACCACTTTTTTCGATTGGTATCTCCGTTGCGTTGATATCTCTCTCAATTTTTTCGTTTGGCGGAGCAAGGTCGGCAATAGCTGGCTTGGTTCGACGAACATTGGAGCGCGACATGACAGCAACTTTTAGTCTCGCATCTGAGCGTCTAAGAGAAATCGACAATCGCAAATAGATTGTACCGTGCAAGAGTTGGAGCGAATGACAGTCCCGGTCACAATCATAATCCATACAAAGAATGAGGAAACCAATTTACCGAAGGCGTTGGCCAATGTCGCTGGCTGGGCCGATCAGATTGTTGTTGTGGATTCTGAAAGCGTCGATCGAACTTCCAAAATTGCCGACGAGTTCGGCGTTGAGCTCATCTCTCGCCCTTGCACCCGCGCACAATTGGTTCAACAAAGAAATTGGGCGTTAGATACAATCTCATTTCGGAACGACTGGGCATTTGTATTGGATGCCGATGAGACCATTGACGCCGAGTTAAAAACAGAAATCGAGAATATTGTTCGAAGCAATGATCCCGGTAAAGACGGGTATTCCTGCCGGAGCAAACTTATCTTCTTAGGTAGGTGGATACGGCGGGCCACCATTTACGAGACTTGGACGCTTCGACTGCTCCGGCACTCGGTCGTCCGCTACGAGCGACGTGAGGTGAATGCTCGTCCCGTGGTCGCGCCGAAGCGCGAAGGACGGATGTTAGGGAACCTGCGGAACGAGGATCTGAAGGGACTCAAAGCTTATCTTGTTCGTATCGACGAATTTTCCAGACTGGAGGGAGTGGCGTACAGCCGCATTCGTGATGGAATAAAAACTGACGAAAAAGGACGACTCTTTGGGTCATGGGCACAAAGACGCCGATACTTCAAGAATGTCTTTATGAACTTTCCGATGCGACCTTTCGTACTATTCGTCTATCTCTACATAGTGCGAGGTGGGTTCCTCGACGGGAAGCCCGGCTTATATTTTGTTGTTCTGCGCGTGTATATGGAATTCCTGATTGATATGACTCGATACGAGGCCGAGGTTGTATCTTCAGGGCGCGAGCCCTGACATGGATGTGCTCCTGGACTGGCTCGAGCGCGAGCTGACAGATCCACTCTCTCGCTTGGACTGGAACCTCCTGTCGCGCCACAATCGGGCATATCTTCACTACCGTGACGCACCATTTGCCAGATTTGTCCGCAATGAGTGGCCCTACTATCGCCGCGTGCTTGGGTGGTATTCGAAAAATCTACCCGTAGGTTGTAAAGTCGTGGATCTTGGAATGTTCGTGCCGGTCATACCGCTGGCGCTGGCGCACATGGGCTACCGTGTCGAAACGGTTGAACGAATGAGTCTTTATGGCGGGGCGCTGGATCCAATTTGTCACCTAGCGCGAAGCCACGGAATTGTCGTGCATGATCGAGACATCGCGGAAGATCAGTCGGTTTGCTCGAACGCAGACGCCGTAAATTTTTTGGCCGTGGCTGAACACCTTCTTGGGAGTCCTAGATCGGTCCTCAACGGTCTTAGCAGGTGCATGCCGCCTTCCGCATATTTTCTTTTTGTTGTTCCAAACCAGGCCCGATTGTCGCGTCGCCTTTCACTTCTAATTGCCGGAAAATCGGTGCAGCCCGATTTTGAAGACTATTTTTACTCAGAATACCCGTTTGAGGGGCACCATCGCGAATACACGAGAGAAGAAGTACGTTTCGCGCTAACCAGGGGAGGGTTCAAAATTTCGTCATTGACGTCGATAAAGTATCCAGCAAGAGGCTCATTGCTTGAGAAGGCGGTCACACTACTTGGCAATCTCCTTCCACCAACCTTTCACCAAGTGCATTTTGCCGTCGCGACGCCGGCACCAAATTCGATTCAACAGATGGACCCGCGCGAGCAGAACGCCCTGATTCCATAGATAGAAGCGCAGAAAATCACAGTCTATCTATTAGCTAGCCGATGCATTAGCGCCCCAAGGCTTGACGGACCGCGATCGTAATGTCGTAGAGCAGCTACGACGTGAGTGTCGTCTGCGTCGACGACTTGACAATTTTTGCCTTTCACCTTGATAACAGCGCCGACAATTAAAGAGCCGTCGTCTCGTGATCGTTTTAACCAATCTGGCTCCTGCAAGGAGCATTGGAATCGCAACACGGGGAAAAAGACAGTAGGTGTGGTATGGAGCAGCGTCACGGCACTCCAAACTAATTCGCGTCTGAGGCCACGAGTCTGATTGGGCCGAGCGCTCACTCTGAGTAGGTCAGTTGTTTCACGGAAGGGAAGAGGAGCCTAACAACGAATGCTGAATTTCGCGCTCGTCGGTTGTGGCCGAATTGCAAAACGACACGCTGAGCTACTGGGGAATAGTCACATTGCGGGCGCACGCCTGGTTGCGGTTTGTGATTTGCGCGCCGAGCGTGCAGCTGAGATGGGGACGGCTTATGGGGTACCTTACTTCAACACAATTGATGAAATGATGCGGCGCATCAATATCGACGCTGTCTCCGTCCTCACTCCGAGTGGAACGCATGCAGAAAATGTCCTCGAGCTGGCGCAATTCGGCAAGCACATCGTGGTCGAGAAACCGATGGCTTTGACGCTTGAGAGCGCGGATGCAATGATTGAAGCGTGCGACCGACAGGGAATTCGACTGTTTGTTGTAAAGCAAAATCGATTCAATGTGCCCGTACTCAAGTTAAGAGAAGCGATCGAGCGTCGCCGCTTTGGCCGACTGGTTTTGGGTACAGTTCGCGTGCGTTGGATGCGCGATCAATCATATTATGACCAGGACAGCTGGCGCGGAACATGGGCGCAGGATGGCGGAGTTCTTGCCAACCAGGCGAGTCACCACGTTGACCTTCTCGAGTGGATGATGGGAGGGGTCGAAAGCGTATTCGCAAGGTCTACAACGGCGCTTGTTGATATTGAGACCGAAGATACAGCTGTGGCTACGTTGAGATTTGCCAATGGCGCGCTAGGTATTATCGAAGCAACAACAGCTGCGAGGCCGAAGGACCTGGAGGGGTCGATCTCGGTGCTTGGAGAAAAGGGCAGCGTTGAGATTGGCGGGTTTGCCGTCAACCAGATGAAGAGCTGGAACTTCGCCGACGTTCAACCGGGAGACGAAAAAGTTCTTTCAGCCTTTTCTGTAAATCCGCCGGATGTCTATGGGTTTGGACATCGAGCCTATTACGAGCACGTCGTAAACTGTATCGTCCATGGATCGCCGATGCTTGTTGACGGGCTTGAAGGTCGGCGCAGTCTCGAGCTGATTACGGCGCTTTACGAGTCTATTGAAACGGGTCGCGAAGTGAACTTGAGATTTAGACCAAAGTTAAGTCGCCTAGGGCATTTGACTGGTCACGGTCACCGAAATTAGCGCCGGAGCAAATTGAAGATGGCGGTTCGCTTTCTTGACCTGAAGGCTCAGTACGAATCCGTGCGCAGCGACATCGATCGCGCAATTGCCGACGTCATCAGAGATTCGGCGTTTGTTTCTGGCGAGTATGTGACCCGCTTTGAGCAAGAGTTCGCAAAATATCAAGGCGCAATTCACTGCATCGGATGTGGCAATGGGACCGACGCCATCGAAATAGCATTGGAAGCTCTGGAACTTCCTCAAAACGCGGAAGTCATTGTGCCGGCAAACACCTTTATTGCGAGCAGTGAAGCCGTCACCAGATCCGGCTTACGAGTCGTATTCTGCGACTGCGATTCCGACGACTACACAATTTCGTTGTCGAGTGTTCGGAGCAAGATAACCCCGACGACTGCGGCCATCCTGGTCGTCCATCTTTATGGGCAGCCGTGCAACATGGATCCGGTTTTGGAACTAGCAGCGGAATACGACCTGAAAGTGATTGAGGATTGCGCTCAGGCGCACGGGGCGGACTACAAAGGCAGGCGCGTCGGGACAATTGGGACGGTAGGTACGTTTAGCTTCTATCCCGGCAAGAATCTGGGTGGGTATGGCGACGCTGGAGCGATTGTCACCAACGACGCAAATTTGGCAAGAATGGCTCGCATGATCGCAAACCACGGTAGGATTGCAAAGTACGATCACGAGTTCGAAGGACGCAATTCGCGCTTGGACGGCATCCAAGCAGCTATTTTGTCGGCGAAGCTTCCGCATTTGGAACTGTGGACCGAACGCCGATCGATGTTAGCACGTCGCTATCACGACTTGCTCATCGGCTTAGAAGCGGTTGCTCTCCCCGCACGTCGCAACTGGGGACGTCATGTCCATCATGCGTTTGTCATCCGTTGCAAAAAGCGTGATGCGTTAAAGACCTATCTCAGCGGACGAGGGATCGAGACCGGGATTCACTATCCAATCGCTTTGCCAAAGCTACAAGCTTACGCTTATCTAAATCAGGCCGATGAAGACTTCTTTGCAAATCGAGCTGACCGGGAACTTTTGAGTTTGCCTATCGGAGATCACATGACCGAACTCGACGTCGAAGAAGTCGTATCCGCGTGCCGAGAGTTTTTTAGCGTTCACGATCACTGAAATTTGTCGGCCGAACAGGCGCTGACCAACGGGCAATAGGTTCGCGAAAGCCCCAAGGAATCTCCGGTCCAATTGTGCCGACCAAGGGTTAGTTCTCTGCGATGTGCGGGATAGTAGGAATTGCTAGCAGACATGCGGTAAGCCCGGAAAGATTGGCTTCAGCAATTGCATCGCTCGGGCACCGGGGGCCGGATTCCCACGGAAGTTTCATTAGTGAAGTTGACAAAGTAGGCTTGGGCCATACGCGACTTGCCATAATCGATCTATCGCCGCTTGGCCGCCAGCCGATGACCAGCTCAAATGGTCGCTACACAATTACATTCAACGGTGAGATCTATAACTATCGGGAAATTCGAGAGTATCTTGTCGGTCGAGGATGTCGCTTTCGCAGTTCATCGGATACCGAAGTACTGCTGGAAGGCTTTGCGCTGATAGGATCCGCCATCTTCTCCATGCTCAATGGAATATTTGCTTTTGCGATCTATGACCATGAGGCGCACCAAGTATTGATCGCGCGTGACCAAATGGGCGTAAAGCCGCTGTACTATGTGCATACTGACGAAGGTGTTTCGTTCGCCAGTGAAATCAAGGCCCTGCGACAACTGGCAGAATTTGACCTCAGCTTGGATACATCTGCCCTTCGTCGCTACCTGACATTCCTTTGGTGTCCCGGAGAACAGACCCCCTTTCGTGCCGTTAAGAAGCTTGCGCCGGGAACTGTGTTGACCATCCGGGCCGGCGATATATCCGGCAAATGGTCATTTTGGAACTTGCCAACGTATGCGCCGCGTCGCAATTGGACGTATCAACAGTGCGCGCGTGACTTGCGAGATTTAATCGACCAGTCGGTCGCCCGCCAAATGGTCTCAGATACGCCGATTGGTGCATTTCTCTCTGGAGGATTAGATTCAAGCAGCGTCGTGGCAGCCATGGTGCGACAGGCAACTGATTTTCCGTGCTTTACAATTAATTCTGGTGAGCAGGAACAAGGCTCTACAGATGACTTGCCCTACGCAAGGATGGTAGCTGCACACCTGGGAGTGAAACTTCAAGAGGTGCGCGTCGATCCCCACCTAATGGCTCGTCGTGTCGTTGAGATGATTCGCGCACTCGATGAACCACTCGCCGACCCGGCTTGCTTGAACGTGTTGTTGATCAGCGAGTGCGCGCGCGAGCAGGGCATCAAGGTTCTGCTAGGGGGCGCTGGGGGAGACGACCTCTTCACTGGCTATCGACGTCACACAATGCTGTCCCTTGATCCTATGTGGTCGTTGTTACCTTCGTGGGCGAGGAGGGGCGCGGCCCGACGCTCTAATCGTCTCAGGCCATCTTCTGCATTTCGGCGGCGTCTCTCGAAGGCTCTAGGAACGCTGCAATCCGATGGCGACGAGAGAGTCTACACCAGCTTTTCCTGGGCAAAAAGTTCCACGATTGATCGTCTCTTATCCGCTGAATGCCGAGAAGAATTGGCGACTGATGATGTTTATGAACCTATGGCGACGCTTTTGGAAGCACACGCCTCCGAGTCAGCTGTCGAAAAGTGCTTGGCGCTAGAGCAGAGATTTTTCTTGGCAGATCACAATTTGCTGTACACTGACAAGATGGCGATGTCGGTTGGCGTCGAAGTCCGCGTGCCACTCATTGATTTGGAGCTTGTCAAGTTTGCGTCGACAGTTCCGACGGAGTGGAAGTGCCGACTCTTCCGGCCAAAATCAATATTGAAAGATTCGCAGCGCGGCATCCTTCCAGATCACATCATTGACCGACCAAAATCCGGTTTTGGAGCGCCTTTGCGAACCTGGCTAAGCTCCGATCTTCGAGAAATGGCGGACGACCTTCTTGCGGAAAACGTCGTCCGAGCTCGCGGGCTCTTCGATCCTGGCGCAGTCACCAGATTGAGAACCGAGGACGCATCCGATTCTGCATATACGATATTCTCTTTGATGTGCATTGAACTATGGTGCCGTAGTTTTCTAGATGATAAGGGCGACGCGCGCATCTGTCCGAAAGAGGCGATGTCGCAATGAACAACACAAATAGTCTGCGAGGTGAAATCGGACCGCGAGAGGGCGCAAAAGAAAGTGTCAGAGACTATTGGAATTCCGAGAGTTGTGGCGAGTCATATGCTGTAACGCAGGAGGGATTTGATCTCAGTGCTCAAGAGGTCGCTCGATATCGGCTGGAACCATACATACTCAATTTCGCCAAATTTGCTGAAGGTTTCGAAAGAGATATTTTAGAGGTCGGTGTTGGCATGGGCGCGGACCATCTTAACTGGTCGCTCTCAAGTCCGAAGAGTTTGACCGGCGTCGATCTCACGCCAAGGGCAATCGACTTCACCGAAAAACGATTTGCGCGCGCCGGGCGACACACGAATGTTCGCATCGCAGACGCCGAATGTTTGCCATTCGCCGATGGGAGTTTTGATATAGTTTACTCTTGGGGGGTGATGCATCATTCGCCAAATACTAGGGCATGCATCGAGGAGGCCGCACGCGTTCTACGAACGGGAGGTGTAGCGCGAGTAATGGTATACCATAAGTGGTCGATTGTCGGGTTGATGCTTTGGGTGCGTTACGCGCTGTTGCAGGGGCGCCCAACCCGAAGCATGGCCGACATTTACTCACATCATTTGGAAAGTCCCGGCACTAAGGCCTACTCGAAGTCTGATGCGCAGAAAATGTTCGCCGATGCGGGATTTCGGGCGGTCAAAGTGAACGTTCAGTTGAGTCACGGAGATTTATTGGAAGGTAATGTTGGGACCCGGCATCAGGGAACGTTATTGAAGATTGCAAAGGCCGTTTGGCCCAGATCTTTTCTGAAAATCGTCGCGCCGAATATGGGACTTTATCTACTGATCGAGGCGGTTCGTTGAGGCGAGGAGCAAGGTGAAGCAAGTTTTGCAATACTTAAGAACCGGGGAAACTTTAGTATCGGACGTTCCTGCTCCCCACTGCAAACCTGGACATTTACGCGTCGCGAACTCCGTCAGTTTGGTGTCTGCGGGAACCGAACGCATGCTTGTTGACTTTGCGCGAGGGTCAGTACTGTCGAAAGCAATGCAGCAGCCCGAGCGTGTCAGGGATGTGCTCAACAAAATCAGAACCGACGGTCTACTCACGACTTACGAAGCCGTGAGTACCAAACTCGATCTGCCAATGGCCCTCGGCTATTGCAGTGTCGGCCGCGTGCTGGAAGTCGGAGCTGGAGTTGAGGGCTTTGCCAAAGGCGACCGGGTCGCTTCCAACGGAGCTCATGCCGAGATTGTAGTTGTGCCTTGGACACTGGCTTCGATCGTCCCGGAAAATGTCAGCGACGAGTCGGCAGCGTTCACTGCTCTCGGCGCGGTTGCAGTGCAGGGCGTTCGGCTCGCATCTCCAGCGATTGGCGAGTGCTTTGCGGTAACAGGACTCGGACTGGTCGGATTGCTGGCTGTTCAGATTTTGAGAGCAAATGGTTGTCGAGTACTCGGCATTGACATAGATCCTTCTAGACTACAATTGGCTCGTAACTTCGGCGCTGACACCGTGGATCTGTCTCGAGATGAAGATCCCTTGTCACGTTCGCTGGCGTTTTCACGTGGTCGTGGCGTCGACGGGGTATTGTTAACACTCAGTTCAAAGAGCAGTAAGTCCGTTTCCAACGCGGCGAAGATGTGCCGCAAACGTGGCCGCATTGTACTGGTGGGTACAACCGGGCTTGAGCTCAATCGTGCCGATTTCTACGAAAAGGAGATTACGTTCCAAGTTTCTTGTTCGTACGGGCCGGGCCGCCACGACCCGCAATATGAAGATGCTGGTCGAGACTATCCGCTGGGATACGTCCGATGGACGGAACAACGTAATTTTGAAGCCGTCCTCGACATGCTTTCACAGCGCCAGCTGGACACCACTTCGCTCACTACGCACCGATATCAGATTGAAGAAGCGCAAGCGGCTTATGACGTTTTGGCTTCGCGCGAACCATCTCTTGGAATTCTTTTGCGATATCCGGAACGCCTGACGGTCGATGACGCCGCGCTCCAATTGAAGAGGATAAGTCCAACTGAGTCCTCGCAGAGAGCCATAGGCAGCGGCACGGCTGGATTCATTGGAGCTGGCAATTACGGCGGACGTATCTTGATCGCTGCGTTCAAGCAGGCTGGAGCTAACCTTCACACGATCGTGTCGGCCAAGGGCGTTTCCGCAGTACACCACGGCGGCAGGTTGGGATTTCGATTTGCGTCATCAGACGCCGAACAGATATTTGCGGAGCCAGAGATCGACATCGTTTGCATTGCAACGCGTCACGACAGTCACGCGGAATATGTTCAAAAGGCATTGAGAGCGGGCAAAAGTATCTTCGTAGAGAAGCCACTCGCCCTGAATCTTGACCAGCTCAAATCGATCGAATCGGCCTTTTTGGCATCACGGCAGGGTCAGACTCAGCCACTTCTGATGGTTGGATTTAATAGGCGCTTTGCCCCTCTTTCGGTGAAGATAAAGTCGCTTCTCGCGGCAGTGCGCGAGCCGAAGTCGTTTATAATGACGATAAACGCGGGCTCCGTTCCGAAGGACCATTGGGTACAAAACCCTGAAATCGGGGGTGGACGCTTAATCGGGGAGGCGTGCCACTTTATCGATTTTCTCCGCCACCTGGCAGGAAGTCCGATTAGAGACTTTCATGTAACTCCACTTTATGGACCTGCCGGCCCCGCGCAGTCAGCCTCGATCTCTTTGCAGTTCGAAGATGGTTCGTTTGGCGTGATAAACTATCTCGCAAATGGCAACAGGGAGTACCCGAAAGAGCGGCTCGAAATCTATACCGAAGGTAAAATATTGGTGCTTGATAATTTTCGTAGTCTGACTGGCTTCGGATGGCCCAAATTCTCGAAGATGCGGACTTGGCGCCAAAACAAAGGCCAAGCTGAGTGTGTCTTGGCTTTTGTGACAGCCGTGAAAACGGCAATGCCATCGCCAATACCTTTACCCGAACTTCTGGAAGTGAGTCGCATAGCTATCTTGGCCGCTCAACGGACAACATGAACTTCGATGCAGCTACTGAGGTTTCTGCGCACTGTCTCCTATCTCAAGCCCGCGCAAATATTCGATCGTTTCGTTTATCGCCTTAACCGTCGCCGCCCAAGTCTGGCGAAGATCCCGCCTCGGCGCGGTTTGGTTCATCCATGGATAGCCCCCGTGTGCCGCTCCGTTTCGATGCGTGGAGCCACGCGATTTCGCTTCCTTAACAGAGAGGGCGACATTGCCACGTCCGCTCAGTGGAATGATCGCACAAAAGCGGATTTGTGGCTCTACAATCTGCACTACTTTGATGACCTCAATGCGATCAACGCCAACGACAGATATCTTTGGCATCGCTCGCTTCTGTCGCGTTGGATTTCTGAGAATGCGCCAGGAATAGGAATTGGCTGGCACGCGTATCCGACTTCGATTCGTTTGGTAAACTGGATAAAATGGGCTCTGGCGGGTCACGAGGTCGACAAGCAATGGTGTGAAAGTGCGGCGGTGCAGGCGCGCTGGATCGACTCTCATATCGAATGGCACCTACTCGGCAATCATTTGCTCACCAACGCAAAGGCGTTGGTTTTCGCGGGCATTTTTTTCGAAGGGCCTGAGGCCGACCACTGGGTTGAGCGTGGCCTTGAAATATATCGCAAGCAGCTTCCCGAACAAATACTCTCCGACGGTGGCCATTTCGAACGGTCTCCGATGTATCACGCAATCATATTGGAAGACCTCTTGGAGGTGCTCAATCTGAGTCGCACCTTCGGTAGAGAGATTGAAGAGCTACTGCCTTCGTTGCTGCCTGCTATCGAAGAGATGCGCGCTTGGCTCGAAGCAATGAAGTTGGGGGACGGCAGAATTGCTTTTTTCAATGATGCTGCATTCGGGGTATCTGCTGAGCCGGCCGACATAGAGACCTACTCAATTCGGCTGGGACTGCCGCATCCTAAAGCTGTGCAAGGTCGGCTTCTGCGTCTGGTGGACTCGGGATACGCTCGTATCAATATTGATGATGCGATTGTTATCGCCGATATCGGCTCAATTGGCCCGGATTACTTGCCGGGACATGCTCATGCGGACACGCTTTCGTTCGAGTTTTCGCTTGGAAAGGAGAGAGTGTTGGTAAATGGCGGAACGTCAGTGTACGAAATTGGGCCCCAACGCCAACGCGAGCGTTCCACGGCAGCTCACAATACAGTGGTTGTTGATCGACACGACTCGTCGGAGGTGTGGAGTTCTTTCCGAGTCGGTCGCCGCGCACGCGTACACGAAGTAGAAGCCTTCGGTGCCCACGATTGCGTGAAACTTGCGGCTTCTCATGATGGTTATGCGCACATGCGAGACCGGCCGATCCACCGTCGAAAATGGCAGCTTGCGCCACGAAAATTGGTAGTGACTGACACGATCACAGGAAGGCCGAGACATGCCGTGGCGCACTTTCACCTTGGTGCTGGCGTCAAAGCTCACTTCGAACAAAAAACTTGTGGTGCCTTGGTTTTAGCATCAGGTCGGATCATACGTTGGAATTCTTCAGTTTCGGCAGTTCAGAAGGTGTCGCAATGGCATCCCGAATTTGGTTTGTCTCTCGACACCTTTCAACTGCAAATGCAATTCGTTGATTCAAGTCTTGTCACCGAATTCAATTGGTAGGCGGTGCACATCCTCTTTCTATCCGATAACTTTCCGCCCGAGGTCAACGCCCCGGCTTCGCGCACGTTTGACCATTGCCGGCAATGGGTGCGTGCCGGTCATAAGGTGACCGTCATAACGTGCGCGCCCAATTTTCCAAGGGGCAAAGTCTACGAAGGATTTCGCAACCAGATTTTTTCGCGCGAGACTAACGATGGGATAAATGTCGTCAGGGTGTGGAGCTACATTTCTCCGAACGAAGGTTTCCTGAAGCGTACCTTGGACTATATGAGCTACATGGTGACGGCAACCATCGCCGCTCAATTCATTCGGCGCGTGGACATCGTCGTGGCTACCTCGCCACAATTCTTTACTGCAATTTCTGGATACCTCGTCGCACTGGCAAAACGCCGAGCATTCGTTTTTGAGCTCCGTGACCTTTGGCCGGAGTCGATTAAAGCGGTCGGTGCTTTGCAACAGAAATGGATTCTACGGGCGCTGGAGGCGATTGAACTGTTTCTATATTCGAGAGCCGATCTGATCGTTTCAGTGACGAAGGCCTTTCGCGATAATCTGGTAAGGCGCGGCGTTTCGGAAGCAAAGATCGCGGTAATAACAAATGGCGTCGATCTTTTTGCATTTTGGCCAGGCGCAAAGAGCGATGTGTTGTTGGATCGTTACGGCCTGCGCGACAAATTTGTTGTGGGATACGTGGGAACGCTGGGAATGGCGCACGCCCTCGAAACGGTGCTTGAAGCCGCACAACTCGTTCTCGCAACACCACTTGCGTCGAATGTTACGTTCCTATTCATCGGAGACGGCGCCCGAAGGAATCATCTCATGGCCAAGTCGCGCGACATGGGTCTTACGAATGTGTTGTTTCTCGAGAGCGTCTCGAAATCTCAGGTGCGCGAGTATTGGTCACTGCTGGACGCAACAATTATTCATCTAAGAAATACTGAGTTGTTTACGACAGTGATTCCGTCAAAGCTCTTTGAGGCGATGGCTATGGGCGTGCCGGTTTTGCTCGGAGTCGCGGGCGAGTCTTCCACGATAGTCCGGCAGGAGAATGCTGGTATACTTTTTGAACCAGAAAACGCCGGTGCGCTTGCCGATGCGATAACGATGCTTGCGAGGGACCAAAACACTTGCACCTTTTTTTCAAAGGGCGCGCGCGCTGGAGCTGCAAAATATGATCGAAACGATCTCGCCTCGCAAATGCTCGCTCTTTTAGAAAAAGTGGTTCAAGTGAGGTGCCATGACTAATGTTCGTGACGCAGGCTTTCGTGAAAGAAGTCGTCACCTTCATTTACGTCGATGATATTAAAGGGTCGGGGGCTCGACTACATAAGTTGCTTTCCAGCCCGATCAACGCCGGTGGTTGTGCTCTGTCTCGGTACCTACCGACACAATGGTGAACTCAAAAAACAAGTTCCGAATGTTGTTTCGGGTTCATGACGGCAAAACAGCGGTGCATTTTGCTTGCCGGCAGGGCAGTATCACCCGAACTTGAATTCGCCCGCGCACACAGGGACATAGGATGAGCTGGAAGGGCTGGGTCGCGGTTGTTTGCGTATTCTTGGCCACATTTGTCCACTCCATGGCTTCGGCCTCGCCCTGGGCCGAAGTCGGCGACGCTCAACTTCGTTCGGACATCCAGATCTTGGCCGGCGCCGGCGTCATCGACGACATCACCACGCAGTGGCCCGTTCCTTGGGCGGGCGTGATACGTCGACTAAAGAGCGAAGACGTTCTCGAAAACCAGCCGGCTTACGTGCGTGAGGCTGCGCGGCGCGTGCTCGAGCAGGCGCGTCGCGAGATGCGCATCGGCGACCTGCGAGCGTTTGCAACCTTGGACTTCACCAATCGACCAGACATTGTCCGCGGCTTCGATGCGATGGGCCTAGGCGAGGGACAAGCGCAACTGTCCTTGGAATACATGACGTCGACGACAGCGGTGCGACTCTCCGCAGGAATATTCGCCTCGAAATTCAAGGGCGGGGAAAAGCAGTTCATGCCTGACGGAAGCTATGTTGCGCAAAAGGTCGGCGGCGCGCTGGTGTATGCCGGGTACCTCAGCCATTGGTGGGGCCCCGGCTGGATTTCAGCGCTGTCCTACTCCAACAACGCCAGACCGTTTCCGCAAATTGGCATCGAACGAGACAGCACTTCGGAATTTCGCACGCCGTGGCTGAGTTGGCTTGGTCCCTGGCAGATGGAGTTTCTGATCGGTTGGTTCAACGACAAGCGTGTGGCGACGAACACATACTGGGACGGATTTCGTTTCACGTTCAACCCGCTACCCGGCTTGCAGATCGGCTTGGCACGCACCGACGAGCTGTGCGGCAAGGGTCATCCGTGCAAGCCACTCGCGACCTATTTCGATTTGCGCAACAACAACGCGCATCCGAGCCGTACAAATGACGAAGGTATCATAGACATTCACTACACCCGTTCGGCATTCGGCGTGCCGTTCGAAGTGTACGCCCAGGTGATGAACGAGGATACCAACCCCATCGTGCACTCATTCACGAGTCATCTCTTTG
>Ga0134121_10002836_pt1 | contig 14734 bp, 6 predicted proteins | sample KB301_FD_96463 | JGI IMG/M metagenome (GOLD analysis project Ga0134121, IMG submission 96463) | Terrestrial soil microbial communities without Nitrogen fertilizer from Kellogg Biological Station, Michigan, USA - KB3-0-1 | ecosystem: Environmental > Terrestrial > Soil > Unclassified ... | reverse complement strand
CGAACGCCGGCGGCACCGCGAGCGCTGGGTCGGTGCGGTGGTCGACGCCGCGATGCCGGTTCGGCTGATCGACGGGCTCGACGATCCGATCTCCGGCGCGCACATGGTCGCGCGCTACCGCGAGCTGGTCTCGAACCCCGATGTCGTCGAGCTGCCGGGCGTCGGGCATTACCCGCAGCTCGAGGCGCCGGCCGACGTCCAGCGTGCGGTGCTCGAGCAGCTCGCGCGTGCGCCATAGCGATGTGCGCTCAGGATATGTGCCACTGCCGCGATAATGTCACCGCCGCCACCTCGGTCGCTGTATACAGGAGAAGGTGATTCACCGCTGGAGCAAGCGGCTTCATGAACCAGTCAGGGATCGATGACGTATCTACGGCGGTCGGATCAGTCCGCAGCGTCGAAGCACCCGGCCTTGTCCCGGCGTTGACCATCCTCTCTCATCCGCTCGCTCATCGTGTCGGCGAGCGGTTTGTCCTCGATGCCGTGGCAGCCGGTAGGGAAGTCTCGCTATCTCGCAATGCTCCGGATTTCACCAAGCCCGGTCGCGTCCTTGGGACGCCGCTCGGCGACCCGTTCGTCAGCCGGAAGCCGATCCGTTTTGCACCTGGACCAGGAGGGCGGGTTCGGTTGTTCATCGACGCGGGCGCCACGCCCGTCATCGCGGGCGCGCCGGTCGAAGGCAGCACCGAGTTCACGGCCGAAGATCTTTCGCATGGGATCCCGCTCGAGCTGGCCGAGCGGGTGGTATTGCTCCTGCACCTCTTCGATCCCGAAGCGAGCGTCGCTGCGGATTCGCTGGGAATGGTGGGCGAGAGCGCCGGGATTCGACGGGTGCAAGCGACGATCGAGCGGATCGCCGACCTGCATGTCCCAGTGCTGATCCGAGGCGAGACCGGGACAGGCAAGGAGCTGGTCGCTCGCGCGATCCACGACAAGAGTCCGCGCCGCGGTGGGCCGTTCGTGAGCGTGAATCTGGGCGCCATTCCGCGAGAGCTCGCCGCCGCCGAGCTATTCGGCTCGATCAAGGGCGCCTACTCGGGTGCGACGCGCGATCGCGAGGGTTTGTTTCGCGCGGCCCATGGCGGGACGTTGTTCCTCGACGAGATTGGCGAGTCCCCCCCCGAGGTGCAGGTGATGCTGCTCCGGGTGCTGGAGACCGGAGAGCTGTATCCCGTGGGCGCAGACAAGCCCGTCGCGACCCAGGTGCGCTTGATCGCGGCGACCGACGCCAACCTCGAGGAACATATTCGCGAGGGACGGTTCAAGGCGCCGCTCCTGCATCGCCTTGCAGGGTACGAGGTGCGGCTCCCGCCGCTGCGCGAGCGGCGCGAGGACATCGGGCTCCTGTTCTATCACTTCGCGCATGAGGAGCTTGCGGCGATCGGGGAGCTGCACTGGCTCTCGCCGGCAGATCCGTATGCCAAGGCGTGGCTCCCGGCGCCCCTCGCGGCGCAGCTGGTTCGCTACGCGTGGCCGGGGAACATCCGGCAGCTCAGGAACCTGACGCGGCAGATCGTGATCGGGAGCCGGGGGCGCTCGCAGCTGCAGCTCGATCCGCGGCTCGCGGAGGAGCTCGCGGCGCTGGTACCATCCACGCCATCGACGCCATCAGCGCCATCCGTGCGTGGTGAGGCGAGCCTGTCGCCGTCTCCGTCGGTTCCCGGGATGGCGGCGCGGCGCAAGCCGTCCGAGGTGACCGAGCACGAGCTCGTCGAGACGTTGCGCGCGTGCGCGTGGGACCTCAAGGCGGCTGCGGATCGGCTGCGGATTCCACGACCGTCCATCTACGACCTGATCGACAAGAGTCCGAATATCCGCACGGCGGGAGACCTCGAGGCGGACGAGATCACGCGGTGTTTTCACGACTGCGAAGGCGATCTCGACGCAATGGTCGCGCGCCTCGAGGTCTCGAAGCGGGCGCTGAGCCGGAGGGTCAAGGAGCTCGGACTGGTAGGCCGGACGACTCGGGCTTGATCGCGGATCATTCCGCAACGTTCAACTGCGCATCGACTGTCCCGACGTGGACTCCGTCTCAGAGACCCGCTCGGACGTGATCTCGCCAGTGCGTTGATCTGGCTGTCGTGAGCCGATCCTATGGGAACCTGGGACGCAGGCAGGGACCCGGTTGATGTGTGTGGTAGAGGCAGGTTGCCGACTTTTCCTTACCTCTGGTAAGCAATGGCAGGGCCGGAACCAGTTGGCGAGAAGTCGGCAGGTTGATTGCGGGCGTGTGCAAGGGTCGACATGACGTTCAACACGTCGAACGTGGCTCGACGCGTCGACTGGCTTCTCCGGATTGTACAGATTTCCGTACAATAGCGTGATCCGCAGGGAGGGCGAAGGCGTGGCGACTGTGCAAGTTGCCGACCTTTCCTTACCATTGGATAAGCGGCGAGGTCGCACGCTCGTGTCGAGGGCGCCGCGTATCGCGCAAGTGGTGCACGCCGGGCCTATGGATGGTTGATTGATTCGCCGGCGCATCTGGTGCGCGAACTGCAAGTCCTGGAAACCAGGCACCTGGCACAGCGATTGTATATTTCCACCTGCATTCGCGGGCAGGGGGCCCGGAACACGCTGGAGTGAATCCACGTGTTGCGGTCTACCGTTATTACTTCTCGAGACAAGTAAGGATATTTGCCATGACAATAAATCAAGTCACTGCCATCGTTAGTTCGGCTCGCCGTATTACGTCGCGCGGTGTATCGCAAGTGTCTACAGAGCCGGAAAGCCCGGTCGTGACTTTTATAGTTGATGATTGTGGCAAGATCACGCAAGTCGGCAAGGAAGCACATCCGGGTGACTTCATCAGCTTCCAGGGGAGTCCTGGCTTTAATATATGCGCCACGCTGGAGAATGATAAGGATCATGTGAATGTGAGTGGTGAGCTCTTCGAGTTGTCTTCTCCGGGAAACAACCTCTGTGTGAGGGCGGCCTCTGGCCGTGGGAACGTCTACAAGATCGGTCCCAAGGCAAGTGGCTCGTATATTCTCATCGCAACGGCAAATCCGACGGGGCTGAGGAATCCCACTACCTGCACGCACCAGAACGGGACAGGGGGCGGGACCATCCACGTCGGTTCATGACTATTGGACCGCGGAGGCGAGCCGCTGTGCAAGCGCTGCCTGGCTGCTCCATGCCTTGTCGAGCGCCGGATTGATTGCTAGCGCCTGGGTGAAATCCTCCGCGGCTTTGGCGCTCCGCTCGTGGCGCTCCGCGGCGCTGGCTGACAGCTGCGCTTGGAGGAGCAGCAGGCTCGCACGCAGGGTGCGTGCATCCGACCAGGCGGGGCGGATCGCGAGCACGTGATTCGCCAGGTCGATGCCTCGCTTCAGCGATGGACCCGCGTCGATTCCCGTATCTCGCTGGAACATCGCCCACGCTCGGCAGAAGTGGCCAAAGGCGATCTGATAGTCCTGGTTCTCGGGTTCCAGATCAATCGCTTGCTGGAACGCCTGCGCCGACTGTTCGAAGTCCTCTGCGCTGCCGTGTCCTTGCTGCGCCCGGAACCGGGCCAATGTCCCACGCGTCTCCCCGAGGTAGAACTGGGATCGTGCATCCTTTGGATTTTTCTCGAGTGCGTTGCGGATCGCCGACGAGGCCTGCGCAAGGCTCGGCTGCGGATCGCGCTCGTGTTCCAGGTCATACGTGGCCAGGAGGGAATGCGCCATCCCGAGATTGGTCCAGAAGCTCGGGTCCGAGGTTCGCTCGAAAGCTCGACTCAGCGCGTCCACGGCTGCGCGAACATTCGCACTCGGGTCCTCGCCCCGGGCGCGCTGAAACCACGCGCGCTGGGCGAGCACGCTGCCCACGTTGTTGTAGCCCCATCCCTGGTCTGGAGCCGCGGCGATGGCCTGTTCGAAAGCCGTCTGGGCCTGGTCCAACAGAGGCTCGGGCATGGTCCCGCGATCCCACGCTGCTTTCGCTTGGCCCATCAGGACACTGCCGATGCCGTTGTGGAGCTGCGGGATCTCGGGATTGATGGCGAGCCCAGCTTTGTACATGTCCAGAGACCGGGTCAGATCGGCGTCGGGATCAAGTCCGCGGTTGGTCGCTCGCTGCGCCATCAGCTCGTAGATCATCCCCTCGTAATAAAACGGTACGTAATGCTTGGGGTTGATCGACCTTGCTTTGTCGAGTGCTCGGAGGGCCCGTGTCAGGTCGTCGTCCGGGTCGTGGCCGCGCAGCTGTGAAGCTCGACCGAAGTAGTTTATCCCGAGGTTAATCCAGACTTGGTTTAACTTGTCGTTGATCTGGAGCGCTTTGGAATAGGCATCGATCGCCTTGCCCCGGCTCGCCTGCGCGTCCATGCCGACCTGGTCCTCGTAGTCAGCCCCCACCGTGTAGATCAAGCCGAGGTTGCCGTAGTACGGAGCATCCCGTCCCTCGGGGCCGATGCCCTCTGAGGCCTCGACCGCCTGACGAAGTTGCTCTCTGGGATCCTCGCTCTTGCTCTGGCGAGCTTCGCCCCACTGCCGGTAGATCCGGGCGGTCTCCAGCCGTGCCTGTGGTCGCGCGGGTGAGAGCGTCACGGCATGCTGGGCATCTGCGATCGCCTTCTTTAGCAGATCCTCCACATTGCTTCCGTGGTCCGCCTGGTACTCTGCCAGGCTGCGGTGGGCACGCGCCTCGAGCACCAGCGCCTCGTAGTGCTCGGGCATGAGCGCGAGCGTGTGCGTTGTCGCCGCGACCGCGCGGTTGAACGGAGGTAGGACGTCCCCTGCACCGTAGAGCTCCATCACCAGCGCGGCGTATTCGAGCTCGGCGAGGGACGCATACACAGCTGGGACGCTTCTACCTATGTCGGCGGCGGCGGCGTATGCCCTGCGCCCCGCCTCGAAATCGCTTCGAGCCCGCTCGTCCTCGCCCTGGTCGCGCAGGTTCAAGCCCCTCGCGAGGAGGATATCGCCGCGCAGCTCCGGTCCCTCATAGAACCAGGGTAACCCGCCGCCGATCGCGTCGAGGTGGTGCAGGGCCGCGTCGAGGTGACCCTCGTAGAATGCCACGAGCGCGGCGACGTACTCGGGCGGCGAGGGCACCTCCGCCCCGGTGCTTGCTTCGAGATACCTGAGCGCGGGGGCGCGATATTGCTTCTCGATCTCCTGTCGCTTCGTTTCCCGCACATCCTTTTGCTCGATCCGCTCCGCCGCGAGCAGGTTCTGCTGGTAGAGGTGCCCCATCGCCAGCGCCAGCGCGTAGGCAACCCGCGGCTCGCGAAAGCCGAGCTGCCAGGCTAGCTCGAGTTGCTCGCGTGCCCGAGCGTCGTCGCCGAGCGCGAGGTAGCCGCGCCCGAGCGCGTAGTACCCAGGCCCTGCCGCGATGGCGCCGGCCTCGCCGATGTCGCCCTCGAGCGCTGCCATTTTCGCGCGGATCGCCGCCTGGTCACCGCGGATATCGTGCTCTGGCGACTGCGCCGAGTAGCGGGCCATCGCCTCGATTCCTTCGACCTGCTCGGTGAACCGGCGCGCCAGGCGCTCGCGCTCGTTCGCCTCGTGGCGCGTCTTGAGCCCCCAGCCGACGGCGACCAGCGACACGGCCAGCGCCACCGCGCTCGCCGCGACCAGGCGACGGTGCTTCGCGAGTCGTTTGCGCAGCCGGTACCAGGCTCCGGCGGCGCGTGCGATGACCGGCTCGCCGTTCAGGAACCGGCCGAGATCGTCGGCGAGCGCGCGTGCCGAGTCGTATCGAGCGGAGCGGTCTTTCTCGAGGCATTTGAGGACGATGGCCTCGAGATCGACCGGGATGTCCGGATCGAGCGCGCGCGGCGGGCGCGGCTCGCTGGTCGAGAGGTTGTGCAGCACCTCCATGACGGTGGCGCCCGGGGTGGGAGGCCGTCCCGTGAGCAGGTGATACAACGTCGCGCCGAGGCTGTAGATGTCGGCGCGGCGGTCGAGCGTTCCCACATGGCCGCGCGCCTGCTCGGGCGACATGTAGCGGGGGGTTCCCAGGACCGCGCCACTTAGCGTCTGGCCGTCGTCCGCCGCGGCGCGTGCGAGGCCGAAGTCCATGACATAGGGCTTGAGCTCGCCCTCCTCGCTTCGCGCAACCATGATGTTGGAGGGCTTGATGTCGCGGTGGATGATGCCGGCGCGATGCGCCTCGTGGAGGCCCTCGGCGGCGCCGCGGATCAGCATCACCTTCTGCTCGACGGTGAGCTCGCCGGCGATGCGGTCGAGCGAGTGGCCGTCGATGTACTGCATGGCGATGTAGACCTTGCCGTCGACCTCGCCGACCTCGTGGACCTTGCACACGCGCTCGTGGCTCACCCGCGCCTGGGCACGCGCCTCGGCGATGAGCCGCCGGACATACTCGGGATCGTCGCCACGCACGAACTTGATGGCCACCTCGCGGCGCAGCCGGAGATCCTGGGCAAGGAAGACCTGGCCCATCCCGCCCTGACCGAGGAACGCGATGTTCGTATAGCGATCCCAGGCCGCGACCGGAAACGCCGGCTGCGTGGGCGCACGGGCTGCCGGCATCGTCGGGCCGGTGACGGTGGATCCGTCCAGATCGGTGCCGGTGGCTACGTTTCCGAGCAGGGATCGGTAGCTGTCCTCGGAGAGCTGGCCTCGCTCCACGAGCAGCGTCAGTGGGCTCTGCTGCTTCTGCCGGGCTTCTTCGGCCAGCGCGTTCGCATCCGCTCGGGTGATAAGCCCTTCAGCGACCGCTATTCGAAGCTCCGCCTCGTGTAAGTCAGCCATCGGGCAAGGGTACGCCATGGAAATGGGACCATGCAGCTGGCGGGCCTCTCAGGCTGTCGTGCGTTATCAGTTCGTCTCATACCCCCGTGGGTTGAAACTTATCGGTGTGGATCCGCGTAGCCGCGACCCCCAGGTCTTTCAGGCGGCTCTCGACCGCCTCCACCATGGGGGTGCGGCCGCAGACGAACGCGTCGACCTGGCTGTAGTCGCTGCAAAGCTCGGAGGTGAGCGCCTCGGTGACCAGGCCGCGCCGGCCTTGCCAGCTGCTGCTCGCAGGCTCGTCGGACAGGATCGGCAGGACCTGGACACGCCCCGGCGCGCGCTCCTGCAGCTGTCGCAGCCGGTCGGTGGCGAACAGGTCGGCCTTGCCGCGGACGCCAAACACGATGGTGAAGATTGCTTTGGTCGTGCGCTTCAGCCGATCGGCGACGATCGACAGGATGGGGGCGAGGCCGGTTCCGCCCGCCACGCAGAGGGCATCGCGGTCTTGTTCGACGTCAACGCCCATCTGCCCGAACGGACCCTCCAGCCAGATCTTGCATCCGCGGCGATCCTCGGCAAACAGCCACTCCGAGAGCTGGCCACCCGGCAGCCGCTTGATCAGGAAGCCAACCCCGTCGGCGCCGGGCCCGTCCGCCGCCGGGGGCGCGTCGTAGAAGGAATACGAGCGGCGGACGAACGAGCCAGAAGGCGCGATCGAGGCGTACTGTCCGGCGCTGAACATCAACGGCTCGTCTAGCCGCAGGCGGAGATCGAGCACGTCGCCCCCCAGGCGGCGCCAGCCCACCACATGGGATGCGATCGTGCGCTGGGGGGGCAGCGCGCGCTGATCGAGCTCGACGTCGATGCACAGATCGCTGCGCACCTGGGCCTGGCAGGCAAGGATGTAGCCCTGCTTGAGCTCCTCGTGGGTCAGCGGGGACAGGGCAAAGTCCACCAGCGGCGTGACGTGGCCGTCGACCAGCCGGGTCTTGCAGCGCCCACAGGTGCCGACGCGGCAGTTGTGCGGATAGGCAATGCCCTGCGCGAGCGCCGAGCGCAACAGCAGATCATTCCTGCGCACTTCGAAGCTGGTGTCGGACCCCTGCACGGTGACGCGCCAGGGCGAAAAACGCTTCGTCAAGGGTGCGCTCATCAGCGGCCTCCGTGCGCTGTCATGCGTCCAGCTCGGCCCAGCCGGCGCGAAGATTCTCGCACCGGGCGATCTCGCGTTCCTGCGGTGTTGCGTAGCGACGATCCCAGTCTTGTAGCAGCGGCTTGACGGTCCTGAACCAGAGCGGAGGCACGAAGCTGAGCAGTACACACAAAAGGAAATGCGGTTGCTGGGGGCCGTCACGATCAGGGATCAATTCGTAGAATGGCTTGTAGCTGTCGTCGTGATGATCCGCATGATTGGTGATCTCCAGCGCCAAGATGCGCACCAGCGGAGACAGATGATTCCAGGTATGGCGTTTTTCAAACCCGCCCGACCTTGCGGCGATCAGGCCATAATGACCGCAGTAGTTGAAGATCTCGAGCAAGGTACGCGGCCCCAGGAGGGAGACCGCGATGGCCGCGGCCGCACCTTGCCATCCTCCCGCAACAAACAGCGCCAGCACGAACACGACGAGTTGTGCCACCCGGTAGACCCAGGCGTTGCGAACATCCCACCACCTGCGACCACGCTTGGTCCACGCTTGGCGCTCCAGGTGAAAGGCCTCGACGAACTGGCGCCGGAACGTGCGGAGCAGGTGACCGTAGACGGTATCGCCACGGCGCGCGTAATCTGGGTCGTCCGGTCTGGCCGTATGCAGGTGGTGGGTGATCACGTGCGTGGATTCACGCCAGGGATCGAAGATGAGCACCAGGCCAAGGCGACCGAGCGAGCGCAGGATCAGGTTTTCGCGGTGGAAGAGTTCGTGCAGCGGGGGCGCGGCAACCACGAACTGCACCAAAGCTACGCTCAGGAACGCGCCAACCGCGGAGCCAGTCGTCTCGAACCGCCCGGCTCCGACAAGCCACGCATAGAGCAAGATGAGCCCCAGCCCGAGCACCAGTTGCATGATCAAGATAGCGTCATACAGCCACGGGAAACGGGTGTCGCGGATCGAGAAGTCTCGCCCGAGGAACATGTCGATGGACAAGAGGCCCAGCAACAGTACGAGGCCGATCCAGCTCGCGTTGCCGCCGAGCCACAGGCCAACCGCTGCAATTCCCAAGACAATGGGAGAAATGGCGTACTTCAGGTAATCCAACATCAACAACCCTCCCCATCCAGCTGGAGACCAGAATAACCGCAATGAACTCTCGTGACGAGACTTTTCATGGGTACCCCTGGGGTAGGTCTGACGGTCCTCGGAAGCTTGTTTGCGTGTCCCAACCCTCGAGACGGCGAAGTGACCCAGCGATCGCGTAAGAGCAGCGTACGTTCTCTGCACAGACGAGGGACGCTGCATGTTTGACTCGAAATGCAATCACCACACCAGTCTCCTGATTGGCCGCCTCCTTCAGGCGAATCCCCCCACGAGGCGAGCGCAAGGCGCGGCGCATGGTGCGGGTCAATTGTAGAGTAATCCTCAAGGATCTGTCGAGAGCGCGCGCTCGACGCGAGCAGGCGCGTTCACAGTCCAGCGTGTTCGACGGTAGCGGTTCGACGCATCGCGACGCGTCCGGGTTCCGTACATGAACGGATACGCGGACCCGGACGCTACACAGGAAGCAACTCGGTGTGCACATCGGATCACGGGCTGGTGCGAGGCCTCATGCATCGACATGCTTCGACAGGTCGAGCGTGGTGGCCGACGTGTCGAAACGGGAGCTTCCGCGTCATTTGGTGAGGGCGCATACATCTGCATGACGAGGTAACGCGGCGGCCTTGACTACCAGTCACAGTACTGAGGTTCAGCGTACTTGCGACGCTACTCCACCCATTTCTAGGTCTGACAGCGCCCGTGTACGTACGTGTCGTTTGACGAAACCTGGGTGCGACGGAGTACCGACATGGAATTGCCTTCGATGCTCGATGGTCAGCCGCCCGTCCGTCACCAGCCTGAGGTGAAGAATTCAACGCGGCTGCGCTGGCCTGGTGCTGGACGCGAGGGCCAGCGCTCGAGGCCATGGCAGTCATTGCCAGTGAGCAATGACTACCATCGTCTCTGCGAGCGCGCTGGTCACGGCCCTTGCCATGGTCGTCATCATGGCGACAGTCATGCGCGGTAGGTAGATCCTGCGCATTGCGCAGCGCGAGCGGTTTATGGCAGCTCGATGATAGGGCCGCGGCGCGAGCGGTTCATGGCATCACCGGGAGGATCGCGACGGCCTGGATCATCGACGAGCGGAACGACAGCACGAGCCTGACCAGGTGCTCGGCGGCCGCGGCCACAGTGGGATCGACGGCGCCCAGCGCGGCGAGTGTTGCGCTCGCAGTGTCGGCGGACAGCCCGAGCGGCGCGTGAACCTGACCGAAGCCGGCCAGCACGTCGCGCAGCGTCGGGGACGGCGGATAGATCTCGAGGGCCGTCGTGGCATCGACGCTCGCGAGCCTGCGGGCCTCGGCAAGCGCGGCATCGAGCCCGCCGATCTCGTCGACCAGACCGAGTTCCTTGGCCTTCTGGCCCGTCCACACGCGACCTTCCGCGATCGGCAGGATGTCCTCGGGCTTCTTGTGGCGGCCGTCCGCGACGCGGCCGACAAACGTCCGGTACGTCGCCTCCATCGTGCTGCGGATCTGTGCGCGCTCGTCGTCGGTCCACGGCCCCAGGCTGGTCATCATCGTCGCCCGCTTGCCGCGGCCGATCGGGAACGTGTTGACGCCGAGCTTGGCGAGCGCCTCGCGCGGTGCGAGCTTGCCGCCGACGACGCCGATCGACCCGGTCAGCGTATCTTCGAGCGCGAAGATCTTGGCCGCGCCGCTCGCGATGTAGTATCCGCCGCTCGCCGCGACGTCGCTCATCGAGACGATCACCGGCTTCTGGGCCGAAAGTTCGGCGACCGCGCGCCAGATCAGCTCGGAGGCCTGGGCGCTGCCTCCGCCGGAGTCGATCCGCAGGACGACCGCCTTCACGGTGGCATCGGCGGTGAGCGCGCGCAGTGCCGCGACGAGCGTGTGCGCCGCGATCTGCTGGCGCGCACCGAGCACGCCTTCGCCGTCACCGTCGACGATGTCGCCGATCGCGTAGACCACCGCGACGTGGTTGCCGGCGGGCTTGTCGGGGGGGAGCGCTCCGATGAACCGCCACAGCTTCATCACCATCGCGAGCCGATCGGACTTGTCGGGATCGAGCTCGAGCTTGGTCCACGGCGCGCCCTTCGTCACGCCGTCGCGGAACGCTTCGAACGCGCCGGCGTCGTCGACGAGCCCGGCCGCCTTGGCCTGATCCGACGGGAACAGCGCGGTGTCTATCAGTGCTTTGACGGTGCCAGGCGGGAGCTTGCGCTCCTGGGCGATCGCGTCGACCAGCGTCTGGTAGCGGCGATCGAGGATCGCGCCGAGCGTCTCTTCCATCTCCTTCGACGGCGCGTCACGGACCAAGGGCTCGGCGGCACCCTTGTACGCGCCGACGTGGAGGAAGTCGGCCTGGATGCCCAGCTTGTCGAGCAGCGGCTTTATGTGGATCGGCATCGCGGTGGGACCGCCGATCGCCACGTCGCCGAGCGGCGCGAGCCCGATGCGATCGCACGCTGCGAGCACGAGGTAGGTGGCCTGGCTCGCGTGCTCGGCGTGACAGGCGACGAGCTTGCCGGCCTTGCGCACGTCGTGGATCGCGGCGCGTAGCTCGACGAGATCCGGCATGCTGATCGCGACCTGCTCGACGCGCGCGACCACGCCGGTCAACTTGTCGTTGCGGGCGAACTCGCGCAGGCGCTCGATCAGCGCGCGTAGCTCGGTGCCGTGGCCGCCGGACCACGACAAGGCCTGGCGCTCCACGACGTCACCGCCGAGCTCGAGCACGCCCCAGTGCGGCTTGGTGTCATCGAAGTCCTTCGAGTGGTCGGGCGCTTCGTAGGGGCCCGGCTTGGCGATGCTGTCGGCGATCTTGGCGAATGCGCCCTTGAGATCGAAGCCGCCGCCATCGCCCTTGTCGTCAGCATCGCGGGGTTTGGCCGACGATCCCGACCATGGATCGCCGCCGGTCGCATTGCCAGTCGCGCGATCGGAACTGGACGCACAGGCCGCGAGCAATAGCGCACAGCACAGATATCGGGCACGCAGCATGCCCGTTCATAGCATGGTCAACTGGAACCCGAGCCGGCGCCCGAGGGCTCCGGTGCCGTCGGTGCCGGAGCGGGGGCAGGGGCCGGCGCCGGGGCAGGTGGCGCCGACCCAGCTCCGCTGTCGGGTGGGGTTGGCGCGGTGGTGGCACCACCAAGCCGCTCGAGCTGCTTCTTCGCCGCGGCGCTGTTGGGGTAGACCTCGAGGTACGCCTTGTACGCTTCGATCGCGAGATCCTTGCGACCTTGCTGCTGGTACATCTCGGCGATGCCCTTCAGCGCCGGCTCGTACCTTGGGGACACCACGAGTGCTGCGCGGAACTCCGAGTGCGCGCTCGCGAACTGCTTGACGTCCACGTGGCAGTACGCCATCCCGGTCAGCGCTTCGACGCCTTGCGATCGCTTCTCGAGCGCCTTGGCGTAGACCTCCAGCGCCTTTGCGCAATTCGTCTCGGCGATCTGATCCGCGCGCTGGTACAAGCGCTCGTACGACTCGCCGCCGCCGGAGGGCTCGGCGGTTGGGCCCGGGCCAGGCCCGACCGGGTTGGTCTTGGCGGAGCCGGCGTCCTTGCCTGGACCCGCGTCCTTGCCGGCGTTGCCGGCGTTGCCGCTGTTGGTTCCATCTTCCGGCGGGAGCGGATCGCTCTTGGCCACCAGCGTCTCGAGCTTGCTCGCCAGCGCCTTGGCGCCGGCATGGTCGGGTTGTGCGGCGAGGATCGTATCGATGAGCGGCTTGGCCTCGGACGCCTTGTTCTGGGCTGCGAGCACGAGCGCGAGGTGGAACCGCGCCCGCACGTCACCGGACACCTCGAGCTGGCCGTCGCCCTGATCGATCGCGGTGAACGCGGCCTTGGCCTCGTCGAGCTTGTTGTCGCGTACCAGGACCAGCGCATCGGCGAGCGCGAGATCGCGCGCAACGTTCTTGTCGGCCTTGGCGCGCGCGAGATCGAGAAAGCGCTTGCCATCGTGTGCCGGCTTGCCCTGGAGCCGCATCACCTCGCCCATCGCGAGGTTGGCGGTGGCATCGTCGGCTGCGATCTTGAGTGCGCGCTGCGCCACGGTCACGGCATCGAGCGCGAGCTGCTTGGCGTCCTTACGCATCTGGTCGGCCAGGGACTTGTCGGCGATCACCGACGCGCGATCCTGGAGATCTTGCGCGAGCTGCGTCATCAGGTGTGCGCGCAGCGCTTGCGACGGCGCATCCTGCTTGGCCTCCAGGGATTGCATCGCCGTGCGCAGCCTCGGCTCGACGTCGGCGGACAGCTCGCCGCGTACGGCGTCGAGGGACGACACTGACTCGACCTGCGCGGTAGCGTCGATCGGGGGCGTGACGTTCGCCGCGGCATCGGGCGTCACCGTGGCAACCACCCCGGCGTCCTTGGCCAGCAGCGCCGTGTGCTCCTGCTGGCCCTTCCGGATCACGAACATGTAGACCGCGGCTGCCCCGGCACCCATGACGAGCAACGCCATGACGAGCACGAGCATGCCCGCGCGCGAGCCGCGGCGCGCCGGCAGGACATCGTCATTGTCGTCATCGACGTTGGGCAAGCGGATCTTGTCGGTCTCGAACGTGGCATCGTCGCTCGGCGCCATCCGCACCCGGCCGGCGAACTTCGGCTCGTCGGGGATCGCCGCGAGCTTGCCGACGAATGGCCCCGAGGACGGCAGCCCCGATGCCGCTGGAGCCACGCCATCGGTCGCCCATGCTGCGGTGGCACGATTGCCGAGCGGCGGCGGAACCGGGGGCGGCGGCGGGGTTGGTCCCGACCGCTTCGGGGGCGGCGGAGGTGGCGTTGTCCGCGGCCGACGCGGGATGGCCGGCGGGATCGCCGGCGGGACGGCCGGCGGCGGGATCGCGGGTGGCTCGCTCGCCGGCGGCGAGGCCGCGTTCGAGCCCATCGGAGGTGTCCGGGCAGGGCCGCGCGGCACCGGCGGGGGTGGCGGTGGCGTGCCCGCGCCGGGCCTGTTCTGGGGGCTCCGCGTCGTGCGGGCCTCGGGGATCTCATCGTCATCGTCGGGCAGGATCGTCCCGCCGGCGGCCTGCGCCGGCGCGCTGTAGCCCGGGATCGCAGCGGCGCTGTATCCAGGGAGCGTCGTGACAGGGACCTCCTTGAGCGGCAGGGAGCGGCTCGCGGGCTTCATGCGCTCGCGGTTTGCGCGCGCTTCGTCGGCGATCGTGAAGTACTGGCCGAGATCGGCGATATCGCCGAGCCGCTTCCAGGTCTTCCCGGTGCGCGAGATCAACGATTCCCGCGTCACCACACCGCTGATGATCCACTGCTGCAGCGTCGCGAGCTCGCGGCAGCTCTTCTGATCGCCGTTCTCGAGCCGGATCAGCCACTGCCGCTCGACGGTCGTCGGGGCATCTTCGGGGTTCAGCTGCCGCGTTTCCTCGTCGAACAGGTCACCGCGCGACTTGCCCGGCATACCGAGCCCACCGGGGCCCAGCGGCTGTTTCGAGCTATTGGGCCGCCGGCGTGTGACCTCGTTTACGTCGCGGGCGATCGGCGGCGTGCCGACATTGGTGATCGTCCGCTTGCGGATCTTGAACATGTGGCCGCAGTTGGTGCACTTGACAGTGACCCCACCGGGCTTCAGGCGCGCCTCGTCGAGCTCGTACTCGGTTTGACACTTCTCGCAGCGGACGTCCATGGCGAAGCTGTCGACACCACGCAACTGCGTGTCTTGGTTTGCCAACCTAGCACGGCGATGTGGCGCGTGCATCTTGTGCGCCCCGGTGCGATCGACGAATCTCGACGCATGAGTGACGCCCGGGAGCGTGCGGCGGAGCGTGTCCGTGTCGACGCCTTCGTCAAGGTGCACGGCGCGGACGGCCAGGAGCTCGT
>Ga0134121_10002835_pt1 | contig 14735 bp, 11 predicted proteins | sample KB301_FD_96463 | JGI IMG/M metagenome (GOLD analysis project Ga0134121, IMG submission 96463) | Terrestrial soil microbial communities without Nitrogen fertilizer from Kellogg Biological Station, Michigan, USA - KB3-0-1 | ecosystem: Environmental > Terrestrial > Soil > Unclassified ... | reverse complement strand
TTCGATGTCCTCGACGAAATCCGCGACCGGCCATCTCCTCGGCGCTGCCGGCGCCGCCGAGGCGATCTTCTCGGTGCTTGCGATCCGCGACCAGATCGTGCCGCCGACGATCAATCTCGACAATCCCTCGGTCGAGACGTCGATCGATCTCGTGCCGCACACCCCGCGCAAACGCGAGATCAACACGGTGTTGTCGAATTCGTTCGGCTTCGGCGGCACCAATGCCTCGCTCGTGTTCCGCCGGTCGAACGGACGCTGACGCGCGTTCCTTCGCGCTTTCGCCATAATTGCCGCTAGTGTTCCGATTGCGAAGTTCGCAATCACCCTTGCTGCACGGTGTGTGCGAATTTCGGGTTCGGGGCACTGGCTTGCGCCGGGCTTGAAGTCGACACTTCGGCCCAAAGCCTGTACTCATGGAGCAGGCGAAACCGGCCAATCGGTTTCGCAATCGGTCACCACGGAAGCGCGAACTTATGCCGGGCGATCATCAGGGACCGCAGAGGCCCTGGAATAGCGACGAATTTTCCTCCGAGCGCCGGCCGATCGTGCAGCCGCGGAGCCCCCGTCAGGCGCTCGTTCCCGATCAACTCCCGCCGCCACCTTCCCGGCGCGCGCGCCATCCGCTGGTGATGATCGGCAATGCGATCTTCACCGGCCTTTTGCTGCTTATTTTCGCGGGCGGCGTCACGCTCTATCTCGGCCGCCACAAACTCACGGCGGCCGGACCGCTGGATCGCGAGCGCACCGTCGTGATTCAGCGCGGCCAGGGAATTCGCGATATCGCCGAGATGCTCAAGCGCGAGGGTGTCATCGATCAGATCTTTCCGTTCGTCGCCGGCGCCGTCGCGCTTCGCGTCACCGACGAAATGAAGGCGGGCGAGTATCTGATCGAGCCCCATGCCAGCATGCGCGACGTGCTCACGGCCGTCGTCGAGGGACGCTCGATCCAGCATCAGGTAACGATTCCCGAAGGCCTCACCAGCGAGCAGATCGTGCAGCGGCTGCGCGATTCCAATGTCTTGACCGGCGAGGTGGTCGAAATCCCGAAGGAAGGCACCTTGCTCCCGGAAACCTACAAGGTGACGCGCGGCACGACGCGCGACCAGGTTCTGCAGCGCATGGCGGCCTCGCAGCGGCGGCTCGTGCAGGAGATTTGGGAGCGCCACGCGCCCGATCTGCCGGTGAAGACCGTGGAGGAGTTTGTCACGCTCGCCTCGATCGTCGAAAAGGAAACCGGCAAGGCCGACGAGCGTCCGCGCGTCGCGGCGGTCTTCGTGAACCGGCTCAACAAGCGCATGCGGCTGCAATCGGATCCGACCATCATCTACGGGCTGATGGGCGGCAAAGGCGCGCTCGGCCGGCCGCTGCTGCGCACGGAGATGGACGAGCCCAATCCGTACAATACCTACCTGATCGACGGGCTGCCGCCCGGACCGATCGCCAATCCCGGCCGCGCCTCGCTGGAAGCGACCGCGCATCCCGCCCGCACCCGCGACCTCTATTTCGTCGCCGACGGCACCGGCGGCCACGTCTTCTCGGAGAATCTCGACCAGCACGCGAAGAACGTCGCGCGCTGGCGCGACGTCGAGAAACAACAGCAGGATTCCCCGGCGCAAGCCGTTCCTGCGGCCGCCCAGCCGCAACCGGCCGAACAGGCCAAGGAGCAGGCGAAGGATCCGATGCAGAACGCACAGGGTCAGGCGGTCCCGCCGGCAACCCCGTCCGCCCCGGTGCCGCAAGCCAATCCGCAGCCGGCGGCGGCGGCCGCACCGTTGACTTCGCCGCGCACGGTGATCGCGAACCAGAAGAAGAAAAAGGCCGCAAAGAAGACCGACGGCGGCGGACAATCGGCCGCGACCCCGCCGGCGCAAGGCACCAGCCAAAAACAGTAGCCCGGCCTTGAGGGCGTACGGCGGCGCGGTTAAGGTTCGCGCCGTTAGAGCATGATCCTGAAAAGTGGGGACCGGTTTTCGGAAAAGATCATGCTCCGGCAAAAGAGCATGATCCTGAAAAGTGGGAACCGGTTTTCGGAAAAGATCATGCTCCGGTAAAAGAGCATGATCCTGAAAAGTGGCAACCGGTTTTCGGAAAAGATCGTGCTTCAGTAAAATGTTGGAGCGCGTGCTGACTCAATCCAGAGCGATTGTGCTCTAAACGATCAGCCGGGAATTGGCTTCGATGCCGCTCGCAAGCATGACCGGCTTCGCCCGCTCGCAAGGATCGGCGGGCGGCTATCATTGGGCTTGGGAACTGAAATCCGTTAACGGCAAGGGCCTCGATCTGCGCCTGCGCCTGCCGCAAGGCTGGGACGCGATCGAAGTGCCGGCGCGCGCCAGCGCCGCGCGGCATCTCGCGCGCGGCAATGTCTCGGCGACGCTCACGGCGGAGCGCACAGGCGCGCTAGCGGCGGTGCGCGTGAACGAGGAAGTGCTCGCCGCGCTCCTCGAGACGATCGGCAGGATTACCCCGCGCGTCAAGGCGAGCCCGCCCAGTCTCGACGGAATCCTCGGGCTCAAGGGCGTTATGGAAATCACCGAGATGGAAGAAAGCGCCGCCGCCCGCCGCGAAGCGGAAGCCGCCGTCGCCGCCGGCTTCGAAGCGGCCCTGTCCGCTCTCGTGAGCGCGCGCCGCAACGAAGGCGCGGCACTCGCCCGCTTGCTGGAGACGCGGCTCGTCGAAATCGCGCGGTTGACGGCCGCCGCCGAGGCGTCTCCCGCGCGCGCGCCGGAGGCGATCCGCGCCCGCCTTGCCGAGCAGGTCAAATCGATCGTCGGCACCGGTGAAAAGTTCGATTCCGACCGCCTCTATCAGGAAGCGATCCTGCTCGCCGCCAAGGCCGACGTACGCGAGGAACTCGACCGGCTGAAGGCGCATGTGGAGGCGGCGGAGAAATTGCTCGCCGAGGGCGGACCGGTCGGCCGCAAGCTCGATTTCCTCGCCCAGGAGCTGAACCGCGAATCGAATACGCTTTGCGCCAAGTCGAACGACGTCTCCCTCACCGCTATCGGGTTAGACCTCAAAGCGGTGGTCGACCAGTTTCGCGAGCAGGTGCAGAACCTCGAATGAAAAAGCCCAAGCCGAAAAAATCGCGCAAGACGAACGGCGGCAGGCGCCGCGGCCGCGCGATTACGCGCCGCGGACTGATGCTGGTGTTGTCCTCGCCTTCGGGGGCGGGCAAGACGACGCTGTCGCGCCTTTTGCTCGACGCGGACAAGTCCATCGAGCTTTCCATCTCGGTCACCACGCGTCCGCGTCGGCCGGGCGAGGTCGGCGGCCGGCATTATCATTTCATCGGTAAAGACAAGTTCGCTGCGATGCGCCGGGGTGGTGAACTCTTGGAGTGGGCAGAGGTCTTCGGCAACTATTACGGTACACCGCGTGCGCCCGTAGAGCGGGCGCTCGCAGTTGGCAAGGATGTTTTATTCGATGTCGACTGGCAGGGCGCGAACCAACTCAAACGCAGGGCCCGAGACGATCTCGTGACCGTCTTCGTCCTGCCGCCTTCGGCGCCCGAGCTCGGCCGCCGACTCAAGCACCGAGCGCAGGATTCCGAAGCCGTAATCCGCCGCCGTATGACGGGCGCGAGCCGCGAGATGAGCCACTGGGAAGAATACGACTACGTCATCATCAATTACGACCTGGAGCGGGCCTTCGCCGAGTTGCGCGCGATCTTATCCGCCGAGCGGTTGAAGCGCGTGCGCCAGACGGGGCTATCGACTTTCGTGCGCGAGTTGCAAAAAAGGCTTTAGGGCACGAGCACCGTGCGGCCGACGGTCTTGCCGGCGCGCAGATCATCGAGCGCGGCCTGTGCTTCGGCGAGCGGGCGCGTCGAGACGGGAATCGGCGGCACCCGGCCGGCGCGCACGAGCGCAAGCATCGCCTTCGCTTCCGCAAGCGATCCGACATAGCTGCCGAGGATCGCAACGCCCTTGAGCGGGAAGGTCGGCACCGGGATCTTCATCTCGCCGCCGATCAGGCCGACGAGCACGAGCTTGCCGCCCTTGGTGAGCGAGCCGAAGCCGAGGGTGGCCGACTTCTCGGAACCCACGAAGTCGATCGCGCCCAGCACGCCGCCGTTGCTCGCGGCCATGATGCCCTTGCGCGCGGCCGGTTCGTTCGGATCGAAGGCGGCGGCGGCGCCGTTCGCGAGCGCGTATTCGCGCTTTTTTGCGTCGATCTCGACCACGATCGGCGGCTGTTTCGAACGCGCCTTGATGAACGAAAATCCCATCATGCCGACGCCGCCGAGGCCGACGATCAGCACCGGATAGTCCGCGGCGGCACCCAACTTCTCCACCGCCGAATAGGCGGTGACGCCCGAACACATATAGGTGCCGGCCAGCGCCGCCGGGATCGGGTCGTAGTCGAACAGATAGCGCGGGTGCGGCACCATCACATGCGTCGCATAGCCGCCGTCGACCTGAATGCCGATCTGTTGCGGCTTGAGACACAAATGCTCCTCGCCGCGCGCGCAAAACGCGCACGACCCGCAACCGATCCATGGATAGACCACGACCCGCCGGCCCGGCCGCGCGTCCTTGGCGTCGGACCCGGCGGCTTCGATCGCGCCTTCGATTTCATGACCGAGCGTGAAGGGGAGCGGACGCCCGCCCGCGAGTTCGAGCTTGCGGCCCCCGCCGAGATCAAAATAGCCCTCGTGCAGATGGATGTCGGAGTGGCAGACGCCGCAATGCCCGACGCGCACGAGCACTTCGCTGCCTTTCGGCGCCGGGACTTCGCTCACCGCCTCGCACAGCGGAACGCCATAGTCGTTGAATACTTCACGCCTCATGCGGCTCATGTTCGCTCCCCGGCGCCCGCGGATTTTGCTCGACCTTAGCAAGCGCGTTGGCGAGCGCAACGAATCCGTCGACGCCGATTTCCTCGGCGCGCTTCGTGGGTGCCACCCCCGCGCGCGCGAGCAACGCCGCGGGATCGGTGCCAAGCGTACGCAGGCTTGCGCGCAGCATCTTTCGGCGCTGGCCGAAAGCGGCGGCGCTCACGCGCTCAAGCAGGACGCGCTCGCAGGCGAGCGGTGCGGCGCGCGGAACGAGCCGGACGATCGAGGAGGTGACCTTCGGCGGCGGCACGAAGGCGGACGGGTTCACGTCGAAGAGAATCCGCGCTTGCGTGCGCCAGCCCGCGAACACGCCGAGGCGGCCGTAGCTTTCGTCGCCGGGCCCCGCGACGATGCGCAAGGCGACTTCGCGCTGGAACATCAGCACCAATGAATCGTAAAACGGCGGCCACGGTTCGATGGAAAGCCAGCGCACCAGCAGCGCGGTTGCGATGTTGTAGGGAAGGTTGGCGACGATGCGCGCGGGGCCGGGGCCGAGATGGTCGCGCGGATCGAAGTCGAGCGCGTCGCCCTCGATCACCTTGAGGCGCCCGGGATAAGTTTCGGCAAGCTCCTCGAGCGCCGCGACGCAGCGCCGGTCGCGCTCGATCGCGACGATGCGCGCTGCACCTTCCGCCAGCAGCGCGCGGGTGAGCCCGCCGGGACCGGGCCCCACCTCGATCACCGTGACGCCGGCGAGCGGCCCGGCCGCGCGCGCGATGCGGCCGGTGAGGTTGAGGTCGAGGAGGAAGTTCTGTCCGAGCGATTTCCTCGCCCGCAGCTCGAAACGGCGAACGACCTCGCGCAGCGGCGGCAGCTCCGTCATTTTGCCGCGACGGCGGCCTCGGCCGCGGCCAGGCGCTCGGCGAGCTTCAGCGCGGCGAGAAGGCTCGCGGGGTTGGCGCGGCCGGAGCCGGCGAGATCGAACGCCGTGCCGTGGTCGGGCGAGGTGCGCACGAACGGAAGGCCGAGCGTGACGTTGACGGCGCGGTCGAAGGCGATCGCCTTGATCGGGGCGAGCACCTGGTCGTGATACATGCCGATCACCGCGTCGTGGCGCTTGCGCGCCTCGGGATGAAAGAGCGTGTCGGCGGGATGCGGTCCGCTGGCGCCGACCCCTTCCTTGACGAGCCGCGCGATCGCCGGCCCGATGATCTCGATCTCTTCCCGGCCAAGGCGTCCCGCCTCGCCGGCGTGGGGATTGAGCGCGCATACGGCAAGGCGCGGGCGCGCGATGCCGAAGCGCCGCGCGAGTTCGCGCGCGACGATCCGCCCCGTCTCGACGATGAGATCGGCGCTCAGGAGCGCCGGCACGTCTTTCAGCGGCACGTGAATGGTCGCCGGCACGACGGAGAGCTCCTCGCACCAGATCATCATCACCGGGCGCGGCGCCGCGCCGCCTCGTCTCGCCGCCAGATGGGCGAGGTATTCGGTGTGGCCCGGAAATTCGAATCCGGCCTCGTACAGCACGGACTTGGCGATCGGATTGGTGACGAGGGCGGAAACCTTGCCGGCGCCTGCGAGTTCGACGGCGCGGTCGATCGCCGCGCGGGCGGCCGCGGCGCTGGTGCGGTCGGGCTTGCCCGGCGCCGCCGTCGCCGCCTCGCCCGTGGGGAACACCGGCAGCGCGCCGGCGAAGCGGGCCGCGGCCTCGCCCGGCGCGCATTCGGCGAGCGGAACGTCGAGTTGCAGGAGCCGCGCGCGGCTCGCGAGCAGCGCCGGATCGCCGACCGCGATGAAGGCGGGAACGCCGAGCGCCTTGCGCTTGATCCAAAGCGCAAGCGTAAGGTCCGGCCCGATGCCGGCCGGCTCCCCGAGCGTGAGCGCGAGCGGGCGCATCACGTGCTCAACGGTATTCGATGATCGACTGCTTCCTGAAGTAGTCGAGCAGGTATTTCTCGTGCTCCGCCAGACGTTTGGTGAGCAACTCTTCCTTGAATTCGCGCCGCGAGGAAACGTCGGCGACGACTTCTTTGCGGCTGCAGATGGCCACCAGCTCGATGCCGGTGGCGGTGACTTCCGGCGGCGCCATTTTGCCGTCGGGCGTCCGGTCGAGCAATTGCTTGTATTGCACGGCGAGATCGGTCGACAGCCGCACGATCCGCTCCTTGATGACGACTTCCCTGATCTCGCGCGCGAGGTCCATATCTTGGTCGCAACTGGAGAAGCGGCTGCGCAGGCCTTCCGCCTCCTTCATGCGCCCCGCGCGCACCGGCTCGGGAGAGTTGCGCGGCACGACGAGGATGATTTGCTGCAGGGAGTATTCCGTCGCCTTGGTCTGCGCCGCCTCGCCGCGCGCCATCAGGATCGCCACGAGGTCGGCGTCGCGCACCTGAAAAACGCCCGGCGCGCGTTGCTCGAGCACTTGCCGCCAGCCGAGCTCGGCGCGCAAACGCATCTTGAATCGCGGCATGTCGATGCCCGCCTGCGTGAGCGCCGCCGCGAAATCGGCCGTCTTGCGCGACGTGCGCTGCGCCATTCCGGTGAACACCTTGTCGACCTGCGCGTCGGTAACCTCGATTTTCTGGTTCTTCGCCTGTTGCAGCTTGATCTTCTCGTTGATGAGCTCCTCGAGCGCCTCTTGCCGGCTCTGCGCCTTGTGCGTCATCAGTTCGGACAAGCGCATGCGATGGACGACGTCGAGCGCGGTGACGGGATCGCCATTGACGAGGGCGACAACCTGCCCGCCGCCCGCCGCGGGAGGAGACGGGGCGGCATGCGCCCAAGGGGTGGTTAAAGCGGCGGCACAAGCGGCGACGAGCGCCAGCGCGAAGAACAGCGCGATGGACGAAACGGCTCGAAGCGTGCGCGTGTTGATTGGTTTAGGGTCGCTCATGCGCCATTGATCGGGCTGCCCGGCGTTTCCGATCCTCTGTCTCGTACCTCGACATGCACAAGTCCTGTGGCTGCAATGGGACCGCGGTTCAGTTTGGCGTCGTGACCACGCTCGTACCCGCTGTCGGTCCGAGAGTCGTGATGCCGGTTGGCGTATCCGGGCCGCTGAGCGTTCGCAGGCTGATGCGCGCCATGAACCTGTTGTCCGGCCTCTGAATGAGGAAATTCGTGTTGTCGTAGGTGTAGGTGGCCATGAGCGCGAAGCATTCGTCAAGATAGTTTATCCCGACCGTGTAAAGGTTGATGTGGTTGAGGTCGAGATCGTAGCGAATGCCGCCCGTCACGCTCCAGTGCTTCTCGAAATTGTACGTGACCGTCTGATAAATGCCGTCGCGGCGGGTGAGGAATCCGATCTCCGGCTGCGGCTGGTAGCTCGCGTAAATCGTCGACAGCTTGAGCCGGTCCCAGGTGACCGCCGCCTCCGCTTCGAAGCGGTTCAGCGCGAAGGTGTCTCGATCGAAAAGATAGCGCGTCGAGAGGGAAAGGTTGTTGGTGGGCTGATAGTAGAGGCGCCCGACATAGTCGGAGACGTCGTGTTCGAGCCCGGATTGCAGGCCGATATTGGTCGCGTCGGTGAGGGCGAACGAGTTCTTGCCCGCGATGTTGTAGGACTGTCCGAACATCGCGTTGACGGCGCCGAATCGATTGAGGTTCAGCGAATATTGAACGCCGGCATTGACGCGCGTCCCGCCTTCGACCCGGTCGAAGCCGGAATATTTGTCGATCGAAAACAGATTGGCGTCGCTGAACACGAGGCTTTGAGCATCTTCGTTGGGGAATTTGCCGATTTTCGTCTCGTTCGGCCGCACGATCAGCTGCGCGATCGGCTCGAGAATTTGCGTGCCCCATTCGTGCACGGACATGAACGGCCAGCGCGCTTCGAAGCCGACCGCGGGCATGGCGCGCACGAGCGTCTCGCCGCCGGTGTTGATGAACTGCGAGACGACCCCGCCGTCATTGTTGATGTTGCTGTAGGCCGCGTCCGTGCGCAGCCGCACGAACGGCGTGAACATCTGGCCGAGGCTGTTGGTGATCGTCCGCTTCCAGTCCAGTTGATAGGACGCGCGCGAGTACTCGCCCGGCGCGCCACGCATGACGCAGTTCGCCGGGCTCGTGCCCGCCAACCCGGGGACGATGTTTCGGCTGTCGCAAAGATTGCCGTCCTTGGCTGCCTGATTGATCGCGTCGAACTCCGCTTCCTGCCGCGTCATGCTCGCGAAATTCACGGTGAAGCCGAGTTGCCCGCCCAGGATCGGCTGGCCGTAAATATAGGAATAGTCCACCACCGGGTGGATGATCGGCTGTTCGTTATTGCGGTCGAGCTCCGACATGCCGAGGAAGCTCATCCCGCGCATGTCGAAGTAGCTGCGGTCGCCCTGACCGACGAGATAGAGCTGCGAAACTTTTTCGTTCGCGCGCGCCTGCGTGAGCGTGCGGTAGTCGTTGAGAAAGGTGCGATCGGTGGTGAGCGTACCGTCCCAGCCCCACACCCATTGATTGTTGATGTTGAATTGGCCGGCGGTTTCCAGTGCGCCGCGGTTTTTTCGCGTCCCCGAGCCCGGCGAGCCGTCGGAGAGATTGAAGGCGTCCGGATCTTGCTGAATGATGCCCGACGCCTTGACCGTAAAAGCGCCCGTCAGCAGCCGCTGCCGGTATTCGGCCTTCAGAAAAGCGCCCTGGCGGCTGACCGGCACCGCCGCGAAGGTCAGGTCCTTGTCCGGCGAGATTTCCCAGTAATAGGGGAATTCGGCGCCGACGCCCAACCTGTTTGACGAGAACAGATGCGGCACCAGGAATCCCGATTGCCGTTTCACCGTCGGATCGGGATGCGAGAAGAAGGGTATGCTGAGGACCGGATGGCCGAGCAGCTCGAAAACCGCGTTTTCGTAATAGATGACCCGCTCGTTTTCGTTGTGAATGATGCGCTGTGCCTTCACCTGCCACAGCGGCGGCTTACTCGGGTCGTCCTTGCAGGCTTCGCACGCGGTGTAGATGCCGCTTTGGAACACGGTGACATTGCCCTCGGTGCGATCGGCGCGCGCCGCGGCGAAGCGGGTTTTTTGCGGCGTCTCTAACAGAAGCGAGTTGGCGAAGCCCTCGCGGAAATCCTTGTCGAGTTCCAGTACCTCGCCGTACAGGATCCTGCCCTCTTTCGTCTTGTAGCGAACGTTGCCCTGCGCATGCAGGCGATTGGTATTGCGATCGTAGGTCACGCGGTCGGCCTCGAGCACCGCCTCGTCGTAATAGATCTGCACGTGGCCGACGGCGGAAACGAGATTGTCGTGATAATTGTGAACGAGTTCGTCGGCGTTCACGAGCATGGTCGCGTTGGGATTTGATTTCTTCTTTTCCAGCGCCCCTTGCATCAGCGTCGGCCTTTTCTTGGCCTGCTGGGGCTGGCTCTGCGGCGGGCTCTGGTCCGATTGCGCATTCGCCGGAGCGGCGAACAGCACGAGCGGCGCGAGCAAGAGCGCGCGCGCGCCGAGGCGCGCGAGCGCTCGCCACGACCGGCGACCGAGCAGGACGGAACTGCGTCGAACCATCAGCCGTCCTCTTGCTGCAACAACACCCAGAAGCCCATCGCTCCGCCGAGGACGACGGGCAGCCACCCGGCCACGACCGGATTCAAAATATTGTTCTCGCCGAGTTCGCCCGTGAGCTTTTGCGCCACGTACAGCAGAAAGCCCGCGAGCACGCCGCTGAGGATCATTTTTCCCACGCCGCCGAGGCGGAAGATCCGCAGGCTGACGGAAGCGGCGATCAGCACCATCGTCGCGAACAGCAGCGGGCGGGCAAGCAAGGTCTGGTATTGCAGCTTGTAGCGCTCGGCGCGGATGCCGGCCCGCTCGGACGAGCTGATCGCCTCAGGCAGATCCCAGAACGAAAGGGAATCGGGGCTGCCGAGGCTGCCCTGTACCTGCTCGGGCGTGAGGTTGGTGCTGACCAGATAGGAATCGTAATCCTGCGGCTCGGCGCCGGCGGCAAAGACGCGCGCCTTCGTCAACCGCCAAATTCCCTTCTCGAGCACGGCCGATTGGGCCTCGACGCGTTCCACGAACTTGCCGTTCCGGTCGAACGAGAAAATGCGCACGCCCGTCAGCGTACGGCCCTTGTCCGAGCTTGCCTGTGCTTGCAGGATCGCTTGGCCGTCGACGCTCTGCTGCCGCACCCAGATTCCGTCCGTGCTCGCCTGAAACAGTCCGCTGCGGTCGCTGAACAGCGACGCTTCGATCTTGTTCGCGCGCTCTTTCAGCGCGGCGGAAACCGGGTTGTAAACGGTCGTCAGGAAGACGCCGAGCAGGGCCGCGAGCGTAAGCGTGGAAAGCGTGAATTGCCAAACCGAGGCGCCCACCGTGCGCGCGATGACGAGTTCGAGCCGGCGCGACAGCGTGAGAAAGCTCGCCATCGCCCCGAGCAAGACGGCGAACGGAAACATCTGCTCGCTGTAGGCGGGCAGGCGCAAAAGCACGAGATAGCCGATATCGGCGATCGAGATATCGGCGCGCTCGCCGAGCCGCCGGCTGAATTCGAAGAAATCGACAATGCCGATCAACAGCGCGCAATTGATGAACACGAGCATCACCGCGCCGATAAAACGGCGGCCGAAATAACGCCCAAGCCTACCGAACGCGACCATCACAAATTCCTTACGCCGGTTGCAGACGCTCGATCCGCGCCATCACCGCGTTCGTCAGCTGTTGCACGAAGGCGGGCATGCGCAAATCGATGAGGCCTGCGACAACCAGAAGTCCCAGCACGATCGCCGCCAGCGGCATGAGGTAGGGAAGGAACCAGGCGTATTCGTTGCGCTGGACGAATCCCCAGGTGCCGAAGCCGGCGATCTCGATCGCCATGAAGATGACCGCCGCGCCCGCGATCGCGGCGTTGCGGTTTTGCCGCGTGGTTTGCGGCGCGCCGAGAAAGGCGAACGGGATCACGAACGCGGCCAGCGGATAGAACGGAGCCGAAAGCCGCTTGTGCAGTTCGACTCGGATGCGGCTGTCCTCGATCTTGCGGAGGTCCTCGACCGTGCGGTTTTCCTCGACCTTGCGGCTGCCCCCGATCTTGCGGCTGTTTTCGATCTTGCGGCTGTTCTCGATCTTGCGGCTTTCCTCCTCGATCTTGAGATTGAGATCGTCCTCCGGCGGCCACAACAGCTCGGCGAACGGCCTGTCGGCCGCGCGCGCTTGCGCGGCTTTCTCGCCGGCGTTGAATTGCGACATGTCGAACGCGTAGTTCTTGAATTCGACCATCGAGGCGCCGCTTGCCTTCTCCGACGAGCGGTGCAGCGTGCCGTCTTCGAGGATGAGAAAGAGGCCGGCGTCCGAGGAAACGATCTGGCCGCGATCGGCGATGTAGGTCGTGATCCCCTTCGGGTCGCGCGAATCATGCACGAAAATGCCGCGCAATGCGCCGCCCGGCGCGCGCTCGCGAATATGAAACGTCAGACCGCGGTCGAGCGCGGCGAACCGGCCCGGCTGCGCGACATTGCTGATGATGTCGGCGTTCACCATCGCGAGCTGGTCGCGCAGCACCCGGACGCTGAGCGGGCCGGCTTCGATGCTGAGGACAGCGGAGATCACGGTTACCAAGAACGCGAACAGGAAAAACGGCCGGAACAGTTGCCATGGGCTGAAGCCCGCACCGCTCATCACGATCAATTCGGAGTCGCCACTGAGCTTGTTGAGCGTGTAGGCAATCGCAAGGAACAGCGCCATTGGCGCGGTGAGCTGAACGAGCGTGGGAAGCGCGAGGCCCGTCACCGTGAAGAACATCAAAATGGTTTGGCCCTGGCTCGTCACCAGGTCGAAGCGGCGCAGGATCTGGGTGAGCCAGACCATGCCGGTGAGCGTCGAAAGCGCGGCAATGAACGCCCCGCCCGCCGTCACCAGGATGTATCGGTCGAGCCGCCCCATCGATTGCGTCCCCACGCCCGCCTCGCGTCAAGCGCGCAGCTTGCCCATGTCCCCATGCTCTAAAGACTTGGAAGATTTGGCGATATTACGGCTTTAGGGTGCATCTCGCTCCTTTTGGCCCGATCGGTTAACACTTGTTGCGACGCCTTGAATCGACAGGGAAAACCATGTCCGGAACCGCCAAAATCTCGTTTTCCGAGCCGAAACCGCCCTTTGGCGGCACGTTTGTGATCCTGGTCGACGAGAATTTGCGCTCCGGCCGACTCACCCGGCGGGCGCTCGAGCGCGCCGGCAACCTGATTTCCCGCGCCGCGCGCACCGATGGGTTCAAGGGCAAGAAAGGCAAGGTCCTCGACCTCGTCGCCCCCGCCGGCCTCAAAGCCGACCGGCTGATCGTGCTCGGTCTCGGCAAGCTCCGCGAGATCGGGCCGGGGGAGTGGGTGAAACTGGGCGGCGGCCTCATGGGCAAGATCGCCGCCGCCGGAAATGTCACCGTGTTGTTCGATTTTCCCGAAGGCGCGGCGCCGGCGGAAGCGGCGGCCGATTTTGCCTTCGGCATGCGACTGCGTGCCTATCGATTCGACCGCTACAAAACCAAGAAAAAGGACGGCGAGGACAAGACCGGGCCGACGCCGGCGAATATCGCCATCGCGCTCGCCGATCCCGCGGCGGCGCGCAAGAAATGGAACGCGCGTGAAGCCGTCGCCGACGGCGTGGCGCTCGCGCGCGATCTCGTCAACGAGCCGCCGAACGTGCTGTTTCCGGCCGAATTCGCGCGCCGCGCCGCCGCCTTGAAGAAGCTCGGCGTGGCGGTGGACGTTCTCGACGTCAAGCGAATGAAAAAACTCGGCATGGGCGCCCTGCTCGGCGTCGGCCAGGGCTCCGTGCACGAGCCGCGGCTCGTCGTCATGCGCTGGGACGGCGGCAAGCGAGGCGACAAGCCGGTCGCGATCGTCGGCAAGGGCGTGTGTTTCGATACCGGCGGCATCTCGATCAAGCCGGCGGGCGGCATGGAGGACATGAAGGGCGACATGGCGGGCGCCGCCTGCGTCGTCGGCCTGCTGCACGCGCTCGCCGCGCGCAAGGCGCGCGCCAACGTCATCGGGGTCATCGGCCTCGTCGAAAACATGCCGGACGGCGCGGCGCAGCGTCCCGGCGACATCGTGAAGTCGATGTCGGGCCAGACCATCGAGATCATCAACACCGATGCCGAGGGCCGCTTGGTGCTCGCCGACGCGCTTTGGTACACGAAGGAGCGCTTCAAGCCGAAGTTCATGATCGATCTCGCGACGTTGACCGGCGCCATCCTGATTTCGCTCGGCCAGGAATATGGCGGCCTGTTCGCCAATGACGACAAACTCGCCAAGCACCTGATCGAAGCCGGCGGCGAAACCGGCGAGCGCCTGTGGCGGCTGCCGCTCGGCCCGGAATACGACAAGCTGATCGATTCCAAATTCGCCGACATGAAAAACACCGGCGGCCGCCATGCCGGCTCGATCACCGCCGCGCAATTTCTTCAGCGCTTCGTCGACAAGACGCCGTGGGCGCATCTCGATATCGCCGGCACCGGCATGGGCGCGCCGGCCTCCGATATCAACACCAGCTGGGGGCCGGGCTGGGGCGTGCGGCTGCTCGACCGGCTGGTGCGCGACCGTCACGAGGGTTGAATGACCGAGGTCCATTTCTATCATTTGCAGTCGCAGCCGCTCGAACGCGCGCTGCCGCTTCTGATCGAGAAATGTCTCGAGCGCGGCTGGCGCTGCGTGGTGCAGGCGGCGTCCGCCGAGCGCGTCGATGCGCTCGACTCGCTGTTGTGGACCTATCGCGACGACAGCTTTCTCGCCCACGGCACCGACCGCGACGAGGAAGCGGCGGAGCATCCGGTGGTGTTGACCGCCAAGCCGGGAAACCCGAACGGCGCCGCGGTGCGTTTTCTGATCGACGGTGCCGCCGCCGCCGATCTTGCGGCCTACCGGCGCGCAATCGTTCTGTTCGACGGCAACGACCCCGACGCCGTCGATACCGCGCGCGACCAGTGGAAAGAGGCGCAGGGCGAGGGTTTCGAGGTAATCTATTGGCAGCAGGAC
>Ga0134121_10002834_pt1 | contig 14736 bp, 12 predicted proteins | sample KB301_FD_96463 | JGI IMG/M metagenome (GOLD analysis project Ga0134121, IMG submission 96463) | Terrestrial soil microbial communities without Nitrogen fertilizer from Kellogg Biological Station, Michigan, USA - KB3-0-1 | ecosystem: Environmental > Terrestrial > Soil > Unclassified ... | reverse complement strand
GGCGATCGTCGACGGCGGCGCGCGCTGGGGCTGGACGGCGCAGCTGGGCGCGGGGTGGCAGCCGTGAGGCGCGCGCGGGCGATCACCCTGGTCCCGCCGCTGGTGGCGCTCGCCGCGCTGGCTGCCCTGGGCGGGTGCGGCGACCGGTTGCAGGAGTCGCGCGACGGTTGAGACCGGATGCGGCTCACGACAGCACCTTGTCGGCGGGGCTCATGACGCCGCGGCCGCCACGGTTGAGGACGTGGGTGTAGATCATCGTCGTGCCGACGTCGCGGTGGCCGAGGAGCTCCTGGACGGTGCGGATGTCGTAGCCGTCCTCGAGCAGGTGCGTCGCGAACGAGTGGCGCAAGGTGTGGCACGACGCGGGCTTGGTGAGACCGGAGCGGCGGACGGCGTCGCGGACGGTGCGTTGCATGACCGTCTCGTGCAGGTGGTGGCGGCGGCGCTCGCCGGTGGCCGTGTCCACGTAGGTCCGGCTCGCGGGGAAGACCCACTGCCAGCCCCACTCGCGGCCGGCGCTCGGGAACTTCAGCGCGAGCGCGTGCGGCAGCTCGACGCGGCCGGCTCCGCGGGCCAGGTCCTGGGCGTGCTGCAGGCGCACGGTCTCGAGGTGGCGGCGCAGGGGATCGCGCACGGCGCGCGGCAGCATCGTGATGCGATCCTTCGCTCCTTTCCCTGAGCGCACGGTGAGCTGGAGCGCGCCGGGCTCGACGTCCTTCACGCGCAGGCGCAGCGCTTCGAGGAGGCGCAGGCCCGAGCCGTAGAGGAGCGCGGCGACGAGCCACGGCGTGCCGTGCAGGCGGCGCAGCAGCGCGGCGACTTCGTCGCGTGTCAGCACCACCGGCAGGCGGCGCGACGGCTTGGCGCGCGCGACGTCCTGCACCCATCCGACGTCGAGCTGCAGGACGTCGCGGTAGAGAAAGAGGATGGCGCTCAGCGCCTGGCTCTGGGTGTTCGCGCTGACGCGCCGCTCGGTCGCGAGCCACGTGAGGAAGCGCGCGACGTCGCGCTCGCCCAGGCTCGCCGGGTGGCGCTTGCCGTGGAACAACACGAAGCGGCGCACCCACGCGTGGTACGCCTCCTCGGTGCGGCGGCTGTAGTGGCGCACGCGCACTTCGTGGCTGACGCGTTCGAGCAGCCGCGGCCCCTCCGGCACACGCGCCGAGAGCGGATCCGGTTCGTGATCCATCGTCGTCCTTCTTTCCGGGGCGGCGCTGGTGTCTGGCGGGGACGGCGGTGCGGGGGCGGTGGTGCGGATGATAGAGCAGAAGGGGCGGGGATCGCTCCCCGCCCCTCCGGAACTCAAAGGTGATGCGTGTTCGGTGACCTGCCAGGCGGCGCGATGAGACGGCGCCGCGGAACGGGTCTCCGGATCAGTTGCCGGAGCCGTTGCCGCCGGCGGGGGCGGTGCCGCCCGCGGGAGCGGCAGCGGTGCCGGCCGGAGCGGCCTGGTCGGCCGGGGCCGCGGCCGGAGCGGCGGCGTCGGTCGGGGCGCCCGCGACTCCGGCGGCGTTGGCGTCCGGAGCGGCCGGTGCGGCCTCGCTCGTGGCGGTCGGAGCGGCCGGGGCCTCGGGGGCCTTCTGGCCGCCGCACGCGACGGCGAACAGGGCGAGCAGCGCGGCGCCTGCGATGAGAGTGTTCTTCGTCATGAGACGTCCCTCCATATTGAATGATGGGTCGATGAAGAAGACCCGGCTGGGCGTTGGATGATGCTCCGGCGCGTGCCGGGATCATGCCGGAGTCTTTGAGCCCGAGGATGGTAGGTCATCAATGGACCGGAGTCAACGAAAAATCCCCCGGAATTGACGTGGTCGAGAGACGCGCCTGCTGCGCTGTGGCGGCGCGCTAGAATGCGGCGCGTGGATCGGATCGAAGAGTTTCTCGAGCATCTGCGGCTGGGGCGGAATGCTTCGCCGCTGACGGTGCGGTGCTATCGGACGGACCTGCGCGAGTTCGAGTCGTTCCTGCGCACGGGGCTGCGTGGGTCTGGGCGCGGGGGCGCGTACTCGGACGCGCCGGCGCCGGGGCGGGTGCCGAAGCTGACGGCGGCGGATGCGCTGATGGTGCGGGCGTACCTGGCGTTCCTGCACGAGCGCGGCGTGAGCCGGGCGACGGTGGCGCGCAAGCTGGCGGCGGTGCGCTCGTTCTATCGCGAGCTGGAGCGGCAGGGGGCGGTCACCGTCAACCCGGCGGCGCTCGTGGCGCCGCCGAAGCAGGAGAAGCGCCTGCCGCGGCCGATGTCGGAGCACGATGTGACGGCGCTCCTCGAGGCATCGTTCGGCGCGGAGCCGCTCGACCTTCGGGACCGGGCGCTCCTCGAGATGCTCTACGCGACCGGCTGCCGCGTCAGCGAGATCGTCGGCGCCGATCTGGGCGATCTCGAGCTGCCGCGCGCCGCGCGCCGCGCCATGGCCAGAGGCTCAGCCGCCCCCGGCGGCGCCGCGGTGGCCGCGGGCGCCGACAACGACGGGATGCTGCGGGTGATGGGCAAGGGACGGAAGGAGCGGCTGGTGCCGGTCGGGAGCAAGGCGGTCGAGGCGCTGGCCGGCTACCTGCGCGAGCGTGCGTCCTTCGGCGCGGGGCGGCCGGTGCCGGAGCGCGATCGCGATGCGCTGTTCCTCAACGCGCGCGGCGGGCGGCTGACCGACCGGAGCGTGCGGCGCATTCTCGACGCGCGCCTGCGGGCGGCGGCGGTGCAGGCGCAGGTGTCGCCGCACGCGCTGCGGCACTCCTTCGCGACGCACATGCTCGACGCGGGCGCCGACCTGCGCACCATCCAGGAGCTGCTCGGCCACGCGTCGCTCTCGACGACGCAGCGCTACACCAAGGTCACGATGAAGCGCCTGGTCGAAGTCTACGAGCAGGCCTTCGCGCGCCCGAAGGCGGATGAGTCGTGAGGCACGGACTGCGGGAGGGTCCGTCGTGACGCGGCGCACGGGGGGGACTTTGCGGCGCCGGCCGGGCAGCGGCACGAGCGGACGCGCGTCCGGTGGAGCACGAGGCGGTGGCGGCGGGCGCGTCATTCCGTGGAGCTCGGGGCGCAAGCGCGCCGGCGGGGGCGCAGCGGGCGCGGGCGGCGGCGACGGGGATGGCACCGGCCACGACGGGGAGAAGCGGGCCGGGGGATCCGGCACCGTCGGTGGCGCGGTCGATTTCCATCTCGCGTCGTGCATCGCGGCGGCGAAGGCGGCGGGGCGGGTGCTCCTCGAGCACTGGGGGCGGCGCGCGACGCTCGCGGTGAAGGAGAAGGGCCGCAACGACTTCGTCACCGTGGCCGACCGGCGCGCCGAAGAGGTCGTGCTTCGGCTGCTGCGCGCGCGCTTCCCCGACCACGCCATCGTCGCCGAGGAGTCCGCGTCCGAGAGCGGCGCGTCGGGCCGGGGATCGTCCGAGGGCGGAGCCGGTGGCCGCTCGGGTTCGCGGGCAACACGCGATGACCGGTCGGCGGCCGACGGTTACCGGTGGTTCGTCGATCCGCTGGATGGGACGACGAACTTCATCCATGGGGTGCCGTTGTTCGGCGTGTCGATCGGGCTGGCCGATGCGCAGGGCATGCGGGCGGCGGCGGTGTACGACCCGGTGCGCGACGAGATGTTCACGGCGGCGCGCGGGCAGGGGGCGCACCTGAACGGCACGCCGCTCCAGGTTGCAAGGCCGGGGAAGCTGGAGAGGTCGCTGCTCGTGACGGGCATCCCGTTCCGGTCCCTCGACCGGCTCGATGCCTACCTCGCGTCGTTCCGCGGTTTCATCCAGGAGGCGGGCGGGCTGCGGCGCGACGGGTCGGCGGCGCTCGACCTGGCGTACGTCGCGTGCGGGCGCTTCGACGGGTTCTGGGAGATGGGGCTGTCGTCGTGGGACGTCGCCGCCGGGTCGCTGCTCGTCACCGAGGCGGGGGGCGTCGTCACCGACTTCACCGGCCGCGGCGGCTACGTCGAGAGCGGCGACATCATCGCGTCGGCTCCCGAAATCCATCCCGACATGCTGCGCGTCGTGCGCGCGGCCTACCGGAAGTAACGCGCCGTCAGGCTTTGCGCGCGGGAACGCGCGCGGGTCAACGATGGACGCGGGGGGCGAGCCGGGCGGCCAACACCAGGGCTTCGATGAGGCTCGAGGGGTCGGCGGCGCCGGTGCCGGCGATGTCCCAGGCGGTGCCGTGATCGACGGACGTCCGCAGGAACGGCAGGCCGATGGTCATGTTCACGGCCTGGCCGAACGAGGACGTCTTCACGGCGATGGTCGCCTGGTCGTGGTAGAGGGCCAGGACGCAATCGAACTCGCCGCGGGCGGTGCGGGTGAAGACGGTGTCGGCGGGATACGGGCCGCGGGCGTCGATGCCGGCTTCGCGCGCCGCATCGATGGCGGGCGCGATGATGCTGCGCTCCTCCTCGCCGAACATCCCTTCTTCCCCGGCGTGGGGGTTGAGGGCGGCGACGGCGATGCGCGGGTCGCCTCCGAACCAGCGGGCGTGCTCGACGTGCAGGAGCGCCAGGCGGTGGACGATCTCCTCCTGCGTCAGGTCGGCGATGGCGTCCTTGAGGGGCGCGTGCACCGACAGCAGGGCGGCCTTGAACTGCGGGGTGACGAAGAGCATCCCGGCTTCGTGCGGCTCCATGCCGCAGAGGTCGGCGAGCAACTCGGTGTGGCCGGGGTAGCGGATCGACGCGAGGCGCAGCGACGTCTTGCTGATCGGCGCGGTCACGAGCGCGGCGGCGTGGCCGGTGCGGATGAGGCCGACCCCCTGCTTGATGTACTTCACCGATGCGCGGCCGCCGGTGGCGCTCGGCGCGCGGTGCATGCCGTGCGCGTGCCCCGCCGCGAACCCGGCCTCGGCCTCGTCCTCGTCCTCGCCACCGTGCCCCGCGTGCGCGGCGGCGTGGAAGGCCGCGTCGGACTCGGTGCCGGGCTCGGGGTCGATGGCGCCCATGTCGTGGAAGGCGGGGCCCTCCTTCCAGTTCTCGATGACGAACTCGGCGCCCTGCTTCGAGCCGATCTCGTCGAAGGCGGGGCGGGAGACTTCGGGCCAGGACTCCGGCTCGCCGATGTCGGGCCAGTCGGTGGCGTGCGCGATGGATCCGGCCGCCTCGCGCGAGCCGGCGGCGCCGCGCGCGCCGTCGGCGTGGCGGGGTCCGGGGTCGGAGTCGGTGGTGCGCAGCAGCGCGGCTTCGCGCAGCAGGTGCTTGTGGTCGCCGATGAGGAGCGGGCGGCAGACCTCCAGCACCTCGGGGCGGACGACGGCCTTCAGGCAGATCTCGGGGCCGATGCCGAAGGGATCGCCGGTGGAGATCGCGAGGATCGGTTTCAGAGGGGCGCGCCTCGCCGGTGGTGACGGGGGGGGGATGTGCCGCGGGCTCAGGTGTTGTCCGAGCCGCGGCCCTCTTCCTCTTTGTACATGTACTTGATGCAGTCCTTCATCACCATGAGGTTGGGGGCGCCGACGCGGTTCACCTTGATGCAGGTGCGGTCGTACCACTCGATGACGCCGCGCAGCACCTCGCCGTCCTTCATCACCACGACCATCGGCGTGCGCGAGTTCATCTGCTTGAGGTAGTAGAACGCCTCGGCGTTGGTCTGATCGGGCGGCGCCTGCTTGCGGCGGGGAGGACGCGGGCCGCCGAGCTGGCCCTTGAGCTCGGAGAGGTTCGGACGGATCAGGCGGCGGTGTCCCGCCCCTTCGTCCGACTTGCGATCCGCCGGCGGTGCGGGCGGAGCGATGTTGCCCGGTTCGTAACGTCGCATGTGGCTTCCTCGCGGGCCGCGGCGCCCCAGCGCCGGGCCTCTCTTGTTTTCGGGGAACCCTGGGTCTGATTTCATCTCGTGGTGATGTCGGGCTCGGGGGTCGTCCGATTTGTTCCAACCATATCACAGCGCCACGGCGAATCACAGCGCCGCACCGAAAACTCACCGCTCCGTCAGCCCGATTCGCGACGGTGACCGCAGTCACCGTCACGCTCAAGCGGCCGGCTTCGGGTTCTTGAGCGGCGAGACGACGAGGAGCGACTCGTACTTCGGCGCGACCTCGATGTAATTCTCTTTCCAGAGTTTTTTCAGGTAGAGGTCGAAACGCGGCCGGAATTTTTCCTCCCGCACCGCGTTGTAGAGCTCGTCTTTCACCTCGGGGAGCGTCTTGGTGACCGTCTCGGTGCGGGCCTCGAGCTTCAGGATGTGGAAGGCGCGGCCGCTGTCCACGGGTTCGCTGATCTGCCCGGGCTTGAGTCCCTGGGAGGCCTGCGCGAGGGAGGTGTTGAGGTCCTTCAGGGAGACCGGTCCGAGGATCCCCTCCACCTCGCGCGTGCCCCCTTCGGAGTACTGCTTCACCAGCTCGATGAAGTCGCCGCCGTCGCGCGCCTGCGCGGTGATGCCCTGGGCCCGCGACTGCGCCTCGTCGTGCGTGTCGGAGGTGTAGGGGACGACGATCTCGCGCAGCGTGACGGTGGCCGGCGTCTCCCACTTGGACCGGTGCGCGTCGTAGTAGGCCTGCTCCTCCGCGTCGCTGACGCTGATCTTGCGGCGCACGTCGTAGTTGATGATCTCGTTCGGCACCGCCAGGCGCATCAGGTGCTCCTCGAGCTCCTTGCGCGACATGTTCTGGTCCTTCAGGGCGGTCTCGAGCTCCTCGTCCGTGGTGATGTTCTGCTGCTTCTTGAAATCGTCGATGAGGCTGCCGCGGATGCGATCCATGTCGAAGATGGTCTCGGCCCGCTCGAGCAGCAGCGCCTCGGTGATGAGGTTGGCCAGGAGCGCATCGCGCTGCGCCTGCGCGTCGTCCTCGCTCGCCCCCTTCTGCTGATCGTTGAGGTACTGCTTGCGCAGCTCGTATTCCGTCTTCGTGATGATCCGGTTGTTCACCTTCGCGACGATCTCCTCGATGATCGCCGCCCGCGCAAAGGATCCCACGGCCAGCACCGCGAACACCGCCGCCGCGGCGGACAGCACGACGCGTGCGCGTGGACGCGCGAAAGCGGGCGGTCGAACGGGAGGGACTCGAGTGGTCACGGGGGAAAGCTCAGCTCTGGAATTCGCCGACGTAGCGGAATGGGAGCAGGGCGCGGTGCACACGGACTTCGGTCTTCTCCTTCAGGTCGCCGATGTAGCGCTCCATCACCTGGTCGGCCTTCTGCCGGAACAGCTCCGACTCGACGCGGCGCCGGGCCTCGGCGGCGTCGGACGGGGCCGCCTCGACTCGCCTGTCGAGCTTCAAGAGGACGAACATCTTCGACTGCTCCACCACGGGACTGACTTCCCCCGGCTTCAGGGCCGCGACCGCCGTGCGCAGATCCTCCGGCAGGTCCTGCTCGTCGTAGGCGCGCGGCGCGCCCTTGTCGGGCGCCCCCGATTTGGCCCTGGCAACCTCCTCGAACTTCGCCGGCTCCGCCAGGATCAACCGCCGGACCTCCTCGGCGGCGTTCTTATCTTCAAGCAGAATCTGCCGCAGGACCACCTTGCTCGTGGAGGGCGCCGCCTCGGGGTGCTTCTTCAGCATGTCGTCCACCTCCCCCGGCGCCACCTTGATGGTCTTGAGGACCGCCTTCTCCTTCACCTTCTGGACGAGGAGGCCGTCCTTCACCCGGGCGCGGAAGGCGGCCTTGCCGTCGGGCGTGCCGACGTCCACGTCGTCCTCCGAGACGCCCAGCTCCTTGAGGTAGGCGTCCACCTCGGCGTCGGAGACGGCGACCTCGAGCCGCTCGGCCTCCTTCAGCAGGAGCTGCTCCTCGAGGAACTGGTCGAGCAGGCGCGACTTGAACGCGTCCACCTGGTCGCCTTCTCCCGTGTCTTCGCCCGCGTTGTCGTTCAGGTACCGCTCGAACGCCCGGTAGGTGATCTTCTTGTCCCCCACCGTCGCGACCGCCGCCCCCTGGTCGCCCCTGGCGACCGCGCCCGGCCCCTGCGCGTCCGGTGAGTCGCCCGCTCCAGAGCCCCCCGCCGCGACCGCCTGCGCGCCGCCCGCCGGAGCGGACGCCGAATCCCCCGTCTTCCCCGCCTTGGAGCACGACAGACCCGCGAAAGCGGTCACCGTAATCAGGGCAAGCGCGAGAAGAGTGGTCTGGTTCGTCTTGCGGTGATGTGGCCGGGCCCGCAGCGACAGGTCCGCAGGGACGTCTCGCAGCCCGGCGTTGTCAGGACCCCGAGGCGCCAGCCGAGGGCCGCCGGGCGAGAGTCGAGTCGCGGCGCGCCCGGCGGGCCTGCCGCTGCGGGCCCGGCCTCGTGGGCGTAGCTCGAAGAAGCCCTTGCTTTTCATTCGTGTGTTCCCCGCCCTGCTTACGGGCGCGCCGGTGAGGCGGCGAGCCTATCACGCGCCCCAAGGTCGAGCAATAACGCCCGGACTTCGGTGATTCGCTCGAGGTCCGACGCCTCGGCCGGCACGTCGAGGCGGATCATGCCGGGCGGAACGACCCGGACATTGCGGCGCGCGTTGACGATGCGGACGATCTTCTCCGGCGGGATCGGGCTGTTGTCGGCGAGGCGGATCTGCACGCCGCCGCGGACGGCGTCGATGGTGCGCGCCTGCACCGCATCCGCTTCGATGCGCAGGCGGGCCAGTGCCAGCAGGCGCTGCGCCTGCGGCGGCAACTCGCCGTAGAGATCGCGCATGCGGTCGCCGAGGCGATCGACCGACACCTGGTCCGGAGCCGACGCAACCTCTTTATAGAAGACCAGCCGGTCGCCGAAGTCGGGGACGTATTCCTCCGGCAGCCGGATGTCCACGTTCAGGTTGATCTGCGCCTTGGTCTCCGGCGCGGGCGCCTCGCCCTTCAGCTCGCGCACGGCGCGCTCGAGGAGCGACACGTACATCTCGAAGCCGACCGCCGCGATGTGCCCGCTCTGCTCGCCGCCCAGCAGGTTCCCGGCGCCGCGGATCTCCAGGTCCATCGCCGCGATGCGGAATCCCGATCCCAGCTCGGTGAATTCCTGCAGGGCCTTGAGTCGGCGGCGCGCGACGTCGGACAGCGCCTTGCGCCCCGGCACCATCAGGAAGGCATACGCCCGCCGGTCCGACCGCCCGACCCGCCCGCGCAGCTGGTACAGCTGCGCCAGGCCGAACCGGTCGGCGCGGTTGACGATGAGCGTGTTGACCCGCGGGATGTCGAGACCGTTCTCGATGATGGTCGTCGCCAGGAGGACGTCGTGCTCCCCCTTCAGGAACGACAGCATGGTCTTTTCCAGCGTCCCCTCGCTCATCTGCCCGTGCGCCGTGGCGATGCGCGCCTCGGGGACGATGCGGCGCAGGAAGTTCCCCATCGAGCCGATGGACTCCACCCGGTTGTGCACGAAGTACACCTGCCCGCCGCGCTGCAGCTCGTGCCGGATGGACGACGCGATCGTCCCCTCCTTGAACGGCACCACCGCGGTGTTGATGGCGAGCCGGTTCTCCGGCGGCGTCTCGATGATCGACATGTCGCGGATGCCGCCGAGCGACATCTGCAGCGTGCGCGGGATGGGGGTCGCGGTCAGCGTCAGGACGTCGACGTCCTTGCGCATCCTCTTGACGGCTTCCTTGTGCGCCACTCCGAAGCGCTGCTCCTCGTCCACGATCAGCAGGCCGAGCCGATGGAACGCCACGTCCTTCGACAGCACGCGGTGCGTGCCGATGAGGATGTCGAGCTTCCCCTCCTGCGCCTTCTTGAGGATGGCCTTCTGCTCCTTCGGCGTGCGGAAGCGCGAGATCATGTCGATCTGCGCCGGCCACGACGCGAAGCGCTCGCGGAAGGTGGTGAGGTGCTGGAAGGCGAGCACGGTCGTCGGGCACAGCACGGCGACCTGGCGGCCGTCCATGACCGCCTTGAAGGCGGCGCGCATCGCGACTTCCGTCTTGCCGAAGCCGACGTCGCCGCAGATGAGGCGGTCCATCGGCCCGTCCTTCTCCATGTCGGCCTTGGTTTCCTTCACCGCGCGCTCCTGGTCGGGGGTCAGCGGGAAGGGGAAGGCGTCCTCGAATTCCTTCTGCCACGGAGTGTCGGCCGGGAACGCGTGCCCGGTCGCGGCGGCGCGCGCGGCGTAGAGCGCGAGCAGCTCCTCCGCCATGTCGCGCATCGCCTTCTTGACCTTGCGCTGCGTCCTTTCCCAGGTGATGCCGCCCAGGCGGTCGAGCCGCGCCTTGTTGTGCGCCACGCCCGAGTAGCGCTGCACGAGATCGAGCCTGTCGACCGGGACGTAGAGCTTGTCGTTCCCTTCGTAGAACAGCAGCATGAAGTCGCGCCGGCCGCCGTCGCTCTCCCCCATGCGGGCGATGCCGCCGTAGCGCGCGATGCCGTGCTCGGCGTGCACCACCAGGTCGCCGACCTTGAGGTCCTTGAACCCGGGACTGAACGCCGCGACCTTGCGGCGCTTGCGCTCCGGCTCGGCGTGCGCCCCGAAGACGTCCTGCTCGGTGAGCACCTGGAGGCCCGCCCCCTTCAGGACGAATCCCTGGGACAAACGCCCCGGCGCCACCAGCACGCGCGGGGCCGCGGCCGATGGTGCCCCCGCGAACTCCGGCAGCGCGTCGTGCACGACGCTCGGCGGCTGGCCGTACTGGGTCAGCACCTCCGCGAGCCGCTCGATCCGCCCGAGGCTCTCCATGAGGCAGAGGGTCGCCGTCGCCGGTGGCAGGTCCTGCAGGTCCTTGGCGAGATCCTGGATGCGGCCCTTGTACGTCGGCGCCGGGGCGCAGGCGACGCGCGGCGGCGGCGTCTCCTCTTCGAGGGCCAGCTCCATGAGGCGCACGCGCGCGCGGCCGACCGCCTGCTGCACCGCGGGTCGCGGCACCAGCAGGTCTTCCGGCAGCGGCATGTCGAACGACTCGGTCAGGTCGAGCCCGGCGTGCATCTCGACATAGACCGCCTCGATCTCCGACAGCACCTTGGCCGGCTCCCACGCCACCACCAGCGCGGACGGCGCGTAGTCGAACAGGGTCGAAGGGGTCGCCTCCACCAGCCGCACGCACGCCTCGAACCCCGGGAAGGTCCGCCCCGACGCCAGGATCTCGACCTTCTCGGCGAGATCGTCCGAGCGCAGCGCAGCGCCGTGCCCGCGCCGCTCGACGCGACGCGCCTCCAGCGCCACGCGCAGCCGCGCCAGCGCCCCCGTGTCCCACGGGTATTCCCGCACCGGAGGCACGCGCGCGGCCGCCACCGCCTCGCCCGATCGCTGCGTCTCGGGGTTGAAGAAGCGCAGCGACTCCACCTCCTCCCCCCAGAATTCGACCCGCAGCGGCAGCGCGCTGTCGGGAGGGAAGAGATCGATGATGCCGCCGCGGCGCGAGAACTCCGCCATCGACTCGACCAGGTCGGCGCGCTCGTAGCCGGCCGCGAGCAGCGCCTCCGACAACTCGTCGGGACGCAGCGACTGCCCGGCGCGCACGTCGAAGGTCGCGATGTCGAGCGACGGCGGCGGCGCCAGCGGATAGATGAGGGCCCGCACCGGGACGACGACGATCGCCTCCCCCGGCTCGCGCAGCGCCCGCAGCGCCTCGACCCGATCGCACGCCACTTGAAGATGCGGCGACATCTCCTGGTAGGGATCGGCCTCGAGCGACGGGAACAGGCGCACCCGCGTCCGCCCGCCGCGCAGCGCGGTCGCGGCGAACATCAGGTCGGAGCGAAAGGGCTCGGACTCCCGCTCGCCGGGAACGAGCAGGATGATCTTGCCGCCGGGCGCGCGCTCCAGGAGCGACGGGAGGAGCAGCGCCGCGGCCGGCCCGGAGAGTCCGGAGAGGGTCAGCCGGCCTTCGGGCGTCTCGAGCCGGCGCACGTGCCCGGCGAGCGCGCCATCCCGGCCGGGAAGATCGAGGAGCGCGCGGACGTCCCGGTTCACCGCCGCCGATCCCGTCCCGCCGCCGCGCGCACGGCGAGGCGGGCGCGCGCGACCAGGCCGGTCGTCGAGCGTCCCGGCTTGAGCCGCACGCGGACGACGCGGCCGCCGAAGGCTCGCACCGTGTCCGCCCCGACGATGTTGGACACGCGGTAGTCGGCCCCCTTCACCAGGACCGCGGGCCGCAGCGCCGCGATGATCCGCGCGGGCGTGTCCTCGCCGAAGGCGACGACGTAGTCCACCGGCTTCAGCCCGGCCAGCATCTCCATGCGCTCGCGCAGCGGGACGATGGGGCGCCCGCGTCCCTTGAGCCGGCGCACCGAGGCGTCGCTGTTGACGCCGACGACCAGCGCATCGCCGAGGGCGCGCGCCTTTTCGAGCAGGTCGAGGTGCCCGACGTGCAGCAGGTCGAAGACGCCGTTGGTGAAGACGAGGCGCGCGCCGCGGCGGCGCAGCGTCGCGGCGAGGCGGGCCGCCGCCCGGCGTCCGACCACGCGTCCGATCTCCACCGGTGTCCTCAGCCTGTTCCCTGTCCAGCGTCTCATGTCGTCGGCTCGAGACGATCGTACGCTCCGCGGCGCTCGCGCCACAGGACCCAGGCGACGTCCCGCAGCATCGCCAGCGAGTCGCGGACGGCGTGCACCTTCGAGCCGGGCGCGTCGCGCCACAGCACCGGGATCTCCCGCACGCGCAGGCGCGCCTTGCGGGCGAGCACGAGGATCTCGACGTCGTAGGCGAAGCGCTCGACGCGCGCCGCGCGGAACAGCGGCGCCGCCGCCTCGCGCCGCATCACCTTGAAGCCGCACTGGGTGTCCTTGAACGGCAGCCGCGTCAGCAGCCGCACGATGCGGTTGAAGATGCGCCCCATCGTCTGCCGCCAGATCGGCTGGCGCAGCGCCACGTTCGACCCGGCGAGGCCGCGCGACCCGATGGCGATGTCGCACTCCGAGGCCACGACAGGCTGCAGCAGCCGCGGCAGCTCGCCGATCGGCGTGGAGAAATCGGCGTCGCTCAGGAGGACGTACGTTCCGGCGGCGAGCAGCACGCCGTGCTTCAGCGAGTATCCCTTGCCGCGGTTCTTCCCGTTCCGCAGCAGCCGCAGCGTCACGCCCGGCCGGGCGGCGATCCAGGCGGCGAAGCCGTCCACGATCCCGGCGGTGCCGTCGCGGCTGCCGTCGTCCACGACGAGGATCTCCACCGGTCCCGGCAGGCGCCCCGGCTCGGCGAGCCAGGCGATGAGGCGTTCGAGGCTGTCGCGGATCCTCCCCGCTTCGTTGTACGCGGGGATGACGACCGAGAGGAACGGCTCCGTCAGGGGCCCTCTCGGCGGTGCGGCGTGCGGGCGATCTCCTCGCGCAGGAGGGCCTTGCGCATCGCCTTCTGCGCGCGCTCGAAGTCGGTCTCCACCTCGCCGCTCTTCAGGCGCTGCTCGGCGCGCTCCTTCGCCTTCTCGGCGCGGGCGAGATCGATGTCCTCGGCCGCCTCGGCCACCTCGGCGAGGACCGTGACGCGATCGGGGAGCACCTCGACGAATCCGCCCGCCACCGCCAGCGCCCGGCGCTCCTGCCCGCGCCGGTACACCAGCGGGCCGATGTCGAGGTCGGTCAGAAGCGGCGCGTGGCCGGGGAGCACGCCGAAGGAGCCCTGCGAGCCGGGCAGCACCACCTCGTCCACCGACTCGGCGACGAGATGGCGCTCGGGGGTGACGACGTCGAGACGCAGCTTGTCAGGCAGCATTCTTCATCCTCTCGGCTTTCTCGAGGACTTCTTCGATGCCGCCGACAAGGTAGAACGCCTGCTCCGGCAGGTCGTCGTGCTTCCCCTCGACGATCTCCTTGAAGCCGCGCACCGTGTCCTTGATGGTGACGAACTTGCCCTTGAGGCCGGTGAACTGCTCGGCGACGAAGAAGGGCTGCGACAGGAAGCGCTGGATCTTGCGGGCCCGCGCCACCACCTGCTTGTCGTCCTCCGACAGCTCGTCGATCCCGAGGATGGCGATGATGTCCTGCAGGTCCTTGTAGCGCTGCAGCACGCCCTGCACCTGGCGCGCGACGGCGTAGTGCTCGTCGCCGACGATGCGCGGGTCGAGGATGCGCGACGTCGAGGCGAGCGGATCCACCGCCGGGTAGATGCCCATCTCGGAGATGGCGCGCGACAGGTTGGTCGAGGCGTCGAGGTGCGCGAAGGTCGTGGCCGGCGCCGGGTCGGTGTAGTCGTCGGCCGGCACGTAGATCGCCTGCACCGAGGTGATCGATCCCTTCACCGTCGAGGTGATTCTCTCCTGGAGCTCGCCCAGCTCGGTCGCCAGCGTCGGCTGGTAGCCGACCGCCGACGGCATGCGGCCGAGCAGCGCCGAGACCTCCGAGCCCGCCTGCGTGAACCGGAAGATGTTGTCGATGAAGAGCAGCACGTCCTGCCCCATGACGTCGCGGAAGTGCTCGGCGACCGTCAGCCCGGTGAGGCCGACGCGCAGCCGCGCCCCGGGCGGCTCGGTCATCTGGCCGTACACCAGCGCCGTCTTGCTGATGACGCCCGACTCCTTCATCTCGAGCCAGAGGTCGTTCCCCTCGCGGGTGCGCTCGCCGACGCCGGCGAACACCGACACGCCGCCGTGCTTCATGGCGACGTTGTTGATCAGCTCCTGGATGAGCACCGTCTTGCCGACGCCGGCGCCGCCGAACAGCCCGATCTTGCCGCCGCGGGCGTAAGGAGCGAGCAGGTCGACGACCTTGATGCCCGTGTAGAAGGGCTGCACGGTCACCGACTGGTCCTTGAAGGTCGGGGCCGGGCGGTGAATCGGGTAGGTCTTCTTCGCAGTGACCGGGCCGGCTTCGTCCACCGGCTCGCCGATGACGTTCAGGATGCGGCCCAAGGTCTCGCGACCGACGGGCATCTTGATCTGATCGCCGGTGTCGAGCGCGGGCAGGCCGCGGACGAGACCGTCGGTTG
>Ga0134121_10002832_pt1 | contig 14745 bp, 8 predicted proteins | sample KB301_FD_96463 | JGI IMG/M metagenome (GOLD analysis project Ga0134121, IMG submission 96463) | Terrestrial soil microbial communities without Nitrogen fertilizer from Kellogg Biological Station, Michigan, USA - KB3-0-1 | ecosystem: Environmental > Terrestrial > Soil > Unclassified ... | reverse complement strand
CGTGGCGGTGATGCCGAGCGCCTCGGCCTGGGTGGGGAGGCGCATGCTCTGTGAGGAGCAGAACGCCTGGGCGATCGGCTGCGTGTACTGCGCGCCCTGATCCGGGAAGGTCGTCTCGGCGCGCTGCCACGTGAGGCCGCTCTGGTTGTCCTTCACGAGCGTGCTCGAGAGCACCGTGAAGCGTTCGCTGGCGCCGCCGCACTGCGGGACGTTGTAGACCTGCAGCTCGAACAGCGAGTAGCCGAACGCGCTGCCGCGCACCTGGCCGAACATCCGCACGAACCGGCCCTGGACCGTCGGGAAGCTCACCGTCTCGACGCCGCCCTGGCCGCTGGTGTTGGTGGTGGCGACGTTCCAGGTCTGCGCGTCGTTCGAGTACTGGATCTGGTACTGCGTGGCGAACGCGGACTCCCAGGCCAGCACGACGGTGTTGAATGCCTTCACGCTGCCGAGGTCGACCTGGAGCCACGACGGATCGATCCCGCCGGCGGAGGCCCACCGCGTGGTGAGGTCACCGTCGGTCGCATTGCTCGCCTCGAGGCCGCCGCCCTGGGTGGTGCTGGCCGTCGCCGGCTGGTGCAGCGCCAGGTTGGTGCCGGGCGGGGCGATGGTGAGCGTGGCCGCCGCGCTCGCGACGCTCCCCGCGCCGTTGGTCACGATGACGGTGTACCTGCCCGCGTCGCTGTTCTGGACCTGCGTCATGGTGTACGTGGCGCCGTTCGCGCCGACGATGTTCGCGCCGTTGAACTGCCACTGATAGGCGAACGGCGCCGTGCCGGAGACGGTGACGGCGAAGCTCACCGCGTCGTTGGCCCGGACCGAGACGCTGGCCGGCTGCTGCGTGATGGTCGGCGCGACCGCGGGGTTGACCGTGAGGGTGGCCGCAGCCGAGGTCACCGCGTTGACGGGGTTGGTCACCACCACCGTGTAGCTCGTGCCGCTGTCGGCCGCGGTGAGCACCGGCGTGGTGAAGGCGGCGGTGGTGGCGCCGGCGATGGCCGCTCCGTTCTTGCGCCACTGGTAGGTGAGCACCGGCGATCCGGTCGCGGTGACCGAGAACGTCGCGGTCTGGCCCACGAAGGCCGTCCGGCTCGCCGGCTGTGTGGTGATCGCGACGGCGGCCGGGGCGACCACCGTGAGCGTGGCTGCGCTCGACGTGGCCGAGCCTTGCGCGTTGGTGATCTTCACCGTGAACTGGGCGTTGTTGTCGCCGGACGTGGTGGCCGGCGTGGTGAAGCTCGCCGCGGTCGCGCCTGCGATCGACGCGCCGTTGCGGAACCACTGGAACGTCATCGGTGCCGTGCCGGTCGCGGTGACCGTGAACGTGGCCGGCTGGCCGGACGTGACCGCGGTGTTCCCCGGCTGGAGGATGATCACCGGCGCCGCCGGCGGCGGCTGGAACGAGGGGACCGGCTGGATGGCGAAGGTCGCGGTCCCCGTGGTGAGGCCCGGCGAGGTCGCGGTGACCGTGACCGTGCCGGCGGTGAACTGGCTCAAGAGCGCGATCTTGGCGAGGCCACCCTCGGCCGCAAGCTCGGGATCGCCCGGTGCGTGGTAGTTGACGGCGCTGCGGCCGCCAGAGGTGGAGTAGGTATCCGAGCCGGTGGCGACGTACTGCTGGGTACCGCCCAGGTACGTTGCGGGGCCACTGACGGAGAAGGTCACGAGGTTTGCCGCCGTCGGGACCACGTTGCCGCTTGCGTCCTGCACCTCGGCCGCCACGAACGCCGCGTCGGAGCCGTTGGCGGTCACCGCGAAGCTGGTTCCGTCCGGCCTCACCAGGGCGGGCACGACCTTGAGGACGATCTTGGCCGCCGCGCCAGCGGTCACCTTGCGGTCGGTCGCGACCACGCTCCCGAACGCGTCGAGGCACTCAGCGAGCAACGTACCGGCCGCGAACGTCACGTTCCACGACGCCTGGTACGCCAGCAGCGTGGTCGACTGGGTGAGGTTCGAACTCGAGTCGGAGCTCGGCGGGTTCGGGGTCCGCGTGCCCTGGTCGGCGCCGTTGATGCGGAGCCGGACGGACGGGCAGTTGCTGAAGGCGTTGACCGTCACCGCGCCGGACCGGTTCCAGTGGTGCGCCAGGCGGACGACGGGCGACAGCGAGAACGGCGTCCACGCGGCCTGGTAGGCGTAGTAGAGCAGCTTCGGGAACCGGTTGACGTCGACGGCCGACGCGCCGAGCGAGCGGACGCTGTTGGCGAAGCTCGCCTCCTGCGGGGTGCCACGGAACTGCTGGTACTCGGCGTAGAGGCCGGTCTCGCCGGGCGTGTCCGCGAAGTACCACTGCGCCATGCCGAACGCGTTCGCCAGCCGCGACTTGTGCCAGTCGTTCAGGAACGGCGCCACGAACGCGATCTCGAAGTCGTAGGCGAGCCCGCGCGCGGTGCCGTTGCCCCAGTACTCCGAGCCCCAGGCGGGGTTATTGGGAAACTGATTCTTGACGCCGATCTCGCAACCCTCGAGCGTGCAGCCGAGGAGGAACCCGTTCGCCGGATCCGGCGTGCGATCTGCCGCGACCCGCGCATTGATCGGATCCCAGGTTTGATCGATCGCGATGAGCGCCGCACCGACTGCGTGGTTGGTCACGCCGTTGTCCGACTCCCAGGCGAGGATGGAGGGGTGGCTGCGGTCGCGGATGATCATGTCGCGGTGCAGCTCCTTCTTGAGCGTGACGTCGTCGGCGGTCGGGGTGTTGAAGCCGTTCTCGCCGTCGCCGCTGGGCTGCACGATCATGACGCCGTATGCGTCGGCCGCATCGACGAACTCCTCGCTGGTGGACGAGTGGCCCGGACGCCAGAGGTTCCCGCCACCGGCGGCGAACAGCGCGAGGTCGCGCCACTGCTGCTCCTCGGGGACCGACGAGCCGAGCGCAGGATAGTCGTAGCGGCCCGAGCCGCCCCACAGGAACATCGCGTGCCCGTTGAACGAGGGCAGGTTCTTGTCCCACGTGATGGTGCGGATCCCGAGCGTGGTCTGGGCCGAGTCGACCACCACACCGTTGACGCTGACGACGTGAAAGACCTTGTAGAGGTAGGGCTTGCCGAACGTGCTGTTGTTCGGGTACCACAGCGTCGGGTTGGGGACGGTGATGCGCTGATCGAACATCGGCGCCTCCGACGACGGAAACGTGCTCGGCGTCATCGCCGGGACCGCCTGGGTGACGGGCGGCGCGACCGCCACGACGTTGCCGGTCGCGTCCACGATCTGCGTGGTCAGCGTTACCTGCTGGGTCGATGCGGTCTCGTTGAGCACGTTGGTCTGCACCGCGACGACCGCCGAGTTGGCCTGTGCGGTGTTTGTCGCGGAGGGCACGATCGAGACCGTGGCGACGTGGGTGCCCCAGGTCCGCTGGTTGGAGTAGACGTTCGCCGGGATGTGCACCTTGTTGGTGAGGAACATCCGGGCGGGACGGAACAGCCCGGCCTCGGCCTGGCCGAACCGGAACGCGCCCGAGAAGCCGGGCTGCGTGAACCAGGCGGCGCTTCGCGCGACCCGGACCGCGAGCACGTTCTGCGTCACGCCGTCCGTCTTGGCGAAGGGGGTCAGGTCGACGATGAACGGCAGGAAGCCGACCACGTGCGAGGCCTGGGCGTCGCCGGCGACGGTGCTGATCTCACGGAGAGGGTGCCGCTGGCGTGGATAGCGGAACTCCCTCGGTTCTCGGCGGCGCCGTGTTCGCGACTTGAGTGGAACCGACGTGGAGAGGCTGATCCTATCGGCGCTGCCAGACGCGGACGTAGTCGACGTACATGAACAGCGGGAAGTTCGCCTGGTTCGGCTGCGCGTTGCCCGTGAACTGGCCGCTCAGCGCCAGGTTCAAGATGATGTGGAAGGGCCGGCGGAACTCCTCCATGTTGGCGGGGGTGATGTCGACGGTGTGGACCGGCGTGGGGCGGGTGTCGCGGTCGATGTACCAGCGGATCTGGGTGGGCTCCCACTCGATCGTGTAGAGGTGGAACTGCGAGACGTCACCCGCGCTGGCCTGGTTGGGATGCTGGTTGTTCTGGCCGTCGGCCCAGGGGAACAGGCCAGTGCGTGAGTCCCAGAACAGGTTCTGGAATGTCACGGTCTCGGTGTTGCGGTGCTCCATGATGTCGATCTCGCCACAGCTCGACCAGTTGGACGCCATCGTGTCAAAGCGCGTGATCGGCGCCTGGGGATCGCTGGTGAGAGTGTCGTCGCACGAATCGCCCATCATCCAGAACGCGGGCCACGTGGCGATCGCGTTCGGCATGGCAATGCGCGCCTCGATCCGCCCGTACTGCCACGACACCTTTCCTTTGGTGGTGATCCGGCCCGAGCGCTGGAACCAGTTCCGGCCGGCGATGACCGTCGGGGTCGAGTTGTAGTCCGCGCGGATCACGAGGTTGCCGTTGTCCCGGAACGAGTTCTCCGGCCGGTACCACTCCCACTCGCTGTTGCCCCAGCCCTGGAACGCCCCGAGGCCGGGGTTTGACCCGTTCCCCACGTGGTAGTTCCAGTTGGCGCTGTTGAGCGGGCCACTGCCGTCGAAGGTGTCCTCCCACACCACGGCATAGCTGGAGGATGTGGTCCCGGTGAACGTGAGCTGCGTCGACGCGGTGTCGAAGGCTCCGGAGGCGACGTTGATCGTGAAGAAGAATCGCACGGTGGCGCCGCTGGTCAGGCCACCGACGTCGAAGGTGTGGTTGGCGCCGCTCGGCGTCATGCGGACGTTGAGCTGGCCGCCGCCGTTGACCTGGTAGTGCAGGTCCGCCCAGATGGCGTCATGGACGAAGAACTGCAGGTTGCTCGCGGAGGTGGGGGTGTTGCCCCAGTCGGTGGCCTTCGCGTCGGCGGCGAGCAGCAGCACCGCCAGGGCGATCGCGCCGCCGAGCGCGCGCGGGAGGCCGGTCTGGCCATTCTGGCCATTCCGGGGCTTTTGATCATTCTGACCATCTCTGGCTACCTGGTGGTGAGACTCGACTGTGTGACGGTGCATCGTTGTCTGCATGGTTCGTGGCTTTCTCCTGAAGGGGGACGGATACACGCGAGCGGAGACATCCCGGTTCACCGGGGACGAGCGAATGACCGTGGGGAACCCGTTACAGGGTGGCGTTGGCATCGGACAGCGGGAATCGGTTCTCGGCGGCAAGCCTGCCGTACCACCGGCCCGAGTCCTTCACGGTGCGTCGCTGCGTCTGGTAGTCGACATGGACCAGGCCAAAGCGCTTGGTGAAGCCGAAGCCCCACTCGAAGTTGTCCATGGTCGACCACGCGAAGTAGCCGCGCACGTCGGCGCCATCATCGACGGCCTGGCGCACCGCCGCCGCGTGACGGGCGAGGTAGCGGATGCGGAGCAGATCATGGATCTGGCCGTCGGGTCCCGGCTGGTCGGGCCAGGAGGTGCCACTCTCGGTGATGTACACCGCCCTGGGGCGGTAATCGCGCTGGACGCGCAGGAGCGTCCGGTACAAGCCCTCGGGGGCAACTTCCCACTCGTCGAACTCGGCGCGGGGAACGAACGGCCAGTAGACCTGGCGCGTGGCCAGGGCGGCGCGCCCGGGGCCGCGTCCGGCCGCATCGTGCGCGATGACCCGTCTCGTGTAGTAGTTCACGCCGAGGAAGTCGAGCGGCGCGGCCATGTGGTCCAGGTCACCGGGCTCGAGGCGGGGCGCGGCGGCGCCGTACCAGTCGACCATATCGCCCGGGTAGCCGCGCCCGAACGTCGGATCGAGGAACCAGCGGTTGAAGGCGCCGTCGTGGCGGGCGGCGGCGGCGATGTCCTCGGTGCGGTCGGTGGCCGGCTCCACCCACTCGAGGTGATGCACGATCCCGATCTTCGCGCCCGGGCAGGCGGCGCGGATGGCGGGGACCGCCCGGCCGTGCGAGACGAGGAGGCCATGCGCGGTCGCCAGCGCGGTCCCGAGGTCGCGGAGCCCGGGCGCGTGCACGCCGTAGAGGTGCCCGACGAACGCGACGACCCACGGCTCGTTGTGGGTCATCCAGTCAGAGACTCGATCGCCCAGTCGGCGCGCCGCGATCTCCGCGTAGCGCACGAACGCGTCGCCGGTCTCCCGGTTCGTCCAGCCGCCGCGATCCTGGAGCGCGGACGGCAGGTCCCAGTGAAACAGGGTGACGAACGGACGGATGCCGCGCTCGAGCATCGCGTCGACCAGCCGGTCGTAGAAGTCGAGGCCGGCGGGATTCACCGCTCCCGCGCCGTCCGGGATGATCCGGGGCCACGACAGCGAGAAGCGGTAGCTCGAGAGGTGCAGGGACGCCATGAGGTCCAGGTCGTCGCGGAAGCGGTGGTAGTGATCGCAGGCGACCTGCGCGGTTTGACCGTCCGCGATGTGGGCCGGGGAGGCCGCGAACCGGTCCCAGATCGACTCGCCCTTGCCGCCGGCATCCCAGGCGCCTTCGATCTGGTAGGCCGATGTCGCCGTGCCCCAGACGAACCCGGGAGGAAACTCGAGGAAGTTCTCGCTCGCCATGCAGCATCCTCCGGACCGGTTGGCCGGTCATTCCTTGACTGCGCCGGCGGTCGCGCCGGCCATGATGTGCTTGCTGAAGTACAGGTAGAGTGCCAGCGCCGGCACGGCGACGAGGACCATGCAGGCGAACTGCGCCGCGTAGTCGGAGCGGTACTGGCCCTGGAAGCGGATGATCGAGAACGGCAGGGTGCGGAGGTCGTCGCTGGCCAGGTACGTATTGGCCATGATGAACTCGTTCCAGTTGGTGAGGAACGTCATGACGGCCACCGTCACCGTCGCCGGGGTGGCGAGCGGCGCGACGACGGACCACAGGATGCGCGGCCAGGACGCGCCGTCGAGGAGCGCAGCTTCCTCCAGCGCGGCCGGCAGGTTCCGGAAGTGGCCGGCGTAGACCAGCGTGTTGAACGACAGCGTGAACGCGACGTACGGGATGATGAGCCCCAGGCGGGTGTCGATCAGGCCGAAGTAGCTGTACCAGAGGAAGTTGGGCAGGAGCGTGGCGTGGATCGGCACCACCATCCCCATGAGGATCGCGCCGAGCGCGAGGCGCTTGCCGCGCCAGCGCATGCGGGCGATCGCGTAGCCCATGCAGAACGACAGCACCGTCGAGACCGCGGTCGAGGCGGTGACGACGATGAAGCTGTTCAGCCCGTAGCGGACGAACTGGCCGTTCGTCCACGCCCGCGCGTAGTTGCTCCACTGCGGATCGGTGGGGACGCGAATGAGATCGTTACCGAACAGGTCTCCCGACTTCTGCAGCGAGCAGAGGAACACCCAGAGCAGGGGAAACAGCTGCATCAGGGCGAACAGCACGAGCCCGACATGCAGCACGGCCAGCCCGGCGCGCCGGCCGGTCGCGCGTGGTGTGCCGCGATCCGTCACCGCGAGATCACCCGCATGCCGCGGTGGACCAGCAGGGTGAGGCCGGCCGAGACCACGACGAACAGGACCGAGAGCGCGTTACCGTAGCCGTACTCGCTGGTGACGAAGGCCTTCTGGTAGAGGTAGACGCCGAGGAACTGGGTGAGCTGGCCGGGCCCTCCCTGGGTGGTGAGGTAGATGAGCTCCATCTGCTTCATCGACGAGATCACGTCGATGACGATGACGGTCGCGATCATCGGGGCGAGGTAGGGGATGATCACGTGGCGGTAGGTCGCAAGCCGGCCCGCGCCGTCGATCCGGGCCGCCTCCTCGAGATCGCGCGGGACCGTCATGAGCGCGGCGTAGTAGAACAGGAGCGCCCAGCCAAAGCCCTGCCACAAGATGATCCAGATGACCGCGGCGAGCGAGGTGTGCGGGTTGGACAGCCAGGAGACCGCGAGCGCGTCAAGCCCCACCGCCCGGAGCAGCTTGTTCAGGATCCCGAAGGTCGGGTTGAACACGTCGACCCATAGCTTGGCGACGATCACCAGGGACAGTACGGCGGGCACGAAGTACACCGTGCGCAGGAGGCGCGAGGCCCGCGCCGACAGCCGCGACAGGAGCGCGGCGAGGGCGAAGGCGATCGGGTTCTGGAGGAAGACCGTCGCCGCGAGCAGCAGCAGCACGTTGCGGAGCGAGCGCCAGAACACCGGATCGTCGGTCAAGATGGCCCGGTAGTTGTCGAGCCCGACGTGCTGATAGGCGCCCAGGCCGTCCCAGTCGGTGAGGCTGTAGTACACGCTGAACCCGAGCGGGACGACGAGCGAGAACACCAGGACCGCCAGCCCCGGCAGCATGAGCCAGGCGATGGTGCCCCGGCTCCGGGACGGGTCGGCGCGCACGGCCCGTTACTTCTTCGCCGCCTTCTCCGCGGCAGCGTCGAGCTTCTTCACGAACACCTCGGGCGTGATCAGCTCCGAGCACAGCTCGCGGATCGCGTTCTCGTTGTCGTCCTTGAAGCGCGGGGTCGAGAGATCGAGGGCCGGCGTCCCCGAGGTGGCCTTGGATTCGGCGATGATGCGGAGGATCGACCTGGCGACCGGCGTGTCGCTGGGGCGCGCCTTGACGGCCTGGGCCGGGAGGGCTGCTTGCTTCTCCCAGGCCAGCTCCGGGAAGCGCTTGGCGTAGAACACGAGGTACTGCTTGTCCAGCGCGATGTTCTTGCTCGAGGCGCTGACCACGTAGTTGCCGCCGTACCAGGCCATCAGGTCGTCGACCGTCCCCTTGCCATCCTTCACGACCGGGAACTTGAAGGCATCGACGTTGGCGCGGAACTCGTCGGAGAACGACTTATCGGTGCCGAGTCCCAGTTCCCACGAGCCCATGAGGAACATGGCGGCCTTGCCCTGGCCGAACAGGTTGCGGGCAGCGTCGTAGTCGGAGACCATCAGATCTTCCTGGAACAGGCCCGACTTCACGAGCTGCTGTAGCGCGCGGGCGGCCTGGACGAAGACCTGATCGGTGAACTTGATCTTGCGGTCGAGCGCCTGCCGGGGAAGCCCCTTCTCGCCGGCGATACGCCACACGAGCTGGTCGAAGGTGATGGACAAGGGCCACGCGTCCTTGCCGTCGGTGGTCATCGGGATGATGCCCTTGGCCTTGAACTTCGGGATCACCGCATACAGCTCGTCGAGGGTGGCCGGCACGTGGTCGATGCCCGCGTCCTTGAACAGCTTCTTGTTGTAATAGATGACCCAGAAGTCCATCGACACCGGGATGCCATAGAGCTTCCCGTTATAGGTATTGGTGTCGAGCGCGCCGGGCAGGTATCCCAGGCTCTCGAACTCGGCTCGGTCGAGCGGCGCCACGAAGCCGCCGTCGATCATCGGCTTCAGGAGCGAGACGACGCTCCAGAACTTGAAGAGATCGGGGAGCTGCTTGGCGGTGGCGTAGATCTTGATCTTCTGCTGGTACGGCTGGTCGGGGTAGCTCTCGGTCACGATCTCCGTGCCGGGATGGGCCGCCTTGAACTCGCCGTTGATCTGCTCGACGATGGCGCCCCATGTGTTGTTGCGGTCGGGCAGGTTGTCGCCCATCTTGATCGTGACCTTGGTCTGCGCGCTGGCCCGGACGGTGGGGAGCAGCGCGAGCGCAAGGACGAGAAACGCCGTGATCTTCATGATGCCTCGGTGATGTCGCCTGGAGGCCGGAGTATGGTGCTCACTCACCTGCGGGTGAATGATGGTTCTTCCGGCGGCATGACGTTTGTTACGGAGAATCGCTGCCCGGAGGGCGAAAGCTCGCCCGGAACTTCGCCGGGCTCATGCCGGTCACCTTCTTGAATACGCGGCTGAAGTGTTCGACGCTCGGGTACCCGACCCGCACGCCGATCTCGTAGACGAGGAGCTGTGTGGTCGCGAGCAGCCGCTTGGCCTCGTCGACGCGCACGCGCGCGACGTACTCGGTGAAGGTCTCGCCGGTCTCGCGGGAGAACTCGAAGCTCAGGTGGTTCTTGGACACCCCGGCCCGCGCGCTCGCCGCCTCCAGCGAGAACTCCGGGTCGGCGAACCACTCGTGGATCGCACGCTTGGCCAGGACGACGATGCGCGACTCGACCTTGCGTGCGGCCCGCGCCGTGCCGAGCGAGTCGGGGGCGTCCCGCACCGCGGCGCAGGTGGGGCCCACGGAGAACGTCACCTTCACGCTCAGGTAGCGCGCCAGGTAATCGGCGGCGTCCTCGCAGAACGCGCGCGCGGAGGCCTCGAGCGAGATCGTGGTCTGCGGCGAGGTCGAGAACAGGACGACGGCGTGGCCTGGCCCCAGCGGCACCAGCTCGCCACGGCCCGCGGCGGCGAGCGTCTGCCGGAGCGAGCGCGCGGCCATCTCCGAGAACCGTGCCAGCCCGGCTTCGCCCTCGCGACGCGATACCGCCTCGAGATCCTCGACCCAGAAGCAGCACACCGCGAACGGCGGGGCCAGCGTGATCCCCAGGCCCGCGAACGTCTCTTCCAGCTCGGGAGACGCGGGCATCGCGAGCAGGTCGCGAAGCACCTGCGCCTTCAGGAACTCGAGCTGGCGCCGCTGCAGGATCGCGGCGGTCCGCTCGGTGGACGGCCGAAGGCCGGAGGCCGCCTTTTCCAGCGCGGCCCGCAGCGTCTCGGCTTCGAGCTCGCGCTTGAGCAGGTAGTCGGTCGCGCCCAGCTTGAACGCGTCGCGGACCAGGTGGTAGTCGTCGTGGGCCGAGAGCACGATCACCGCCAGCGGGCGCGGCGGCGGATCGGCGTGGAGGCGGCGCAGGACCTCGAGGCCGTCCATGACCGGCATGGACAGATCGAGGAGGACGATATCGATCTCCGGGCGGGCGGCGAGGGTGGCCAGCGCCTCGGTTCCGTTCCCGGCCTCGGCCGCGAAGTCGAAGTCCTCGATACCGAACGGGTAGAGGCTCACGAGCGAGAGCCTCACGAACGGCTCGTCGTCGACGACGAGGACGCTATGCACCCTCGGCCTCGTCCTTGGCCTCGTTCGGCACGTCGATCCGCGTCAGCGCGGGCAGGACGTATCTCACCAGGGTCGAGGCCCCCGGCTCGCTCTCGATCTCGAGCTTGTAGGGCGCACCGAAGTTGAGCGCGATCCGGCGCTCCACGTTGGCGATGCCGATGCGGTGGAGGCTCTCGGGGCCGCCGCGGGCCTCCCCGGCCGCCCGCGGGCCGGCAGTGCCCGGCTTCATCCCGACGCCGTCGTCGCGCACCTCGAGGACGAGCACCTGGCCCGGCACGGGCACGGCCCACGGCTCCGGACTCGGTGGCGCGGGCAGGGAGCGCTCCTCGCGCCGCGCGGTGACGCGGATGGTCCCGCGCGTGGCGCGGCTGATCCTGCCCCCGGCGCCCCCGGCGAAGCCGTGCAGGATCGAGTTCTCGACGATCGGCTGGAGGATCATGCGCAGCACCAGCAGCGACTCCGTACCGGGTTGGGCGTCGATCTCGAGGGTGAACCGCTCGCCGAACCGGACCTTCATGATGCCGGTGTAGGCCGAGATGCTGGCGAGCTCGCGAGACAGCTCGGTGAGCACGCCCGCGCCCGTGTAGCTGTCGGAGACCATGTGCATGAGATCGCGGGTCATGCTCGCGATGCCGTCCGCGCGCGCGGCGCTCGCCATCAACTTGATCGAGTTCAGCGTGTTGGCGATGAAGTGCGGGTTGATCTGGTAGCGGAGCGCCTCCAGCTCGGCTGCCAGCCGCTCGTGCTCGGTTCGCTCGCGCTCGGCCTTGTGGCGCTCGGTCTCCTCGACCATGCGGTTGAAGCCGCGCGACAGCTCGGCCAGCTCGCGGATCGCCGGCGCGGCGGAGCGCACGCCCAGGTCGCCCTGCCCGACGCGTTCCATGTGGCCGATGATGGCGCGGATCGGTGCGGCCACGCGGGCGAAGAACAGCTCGGCGTACGCGATGAAGAGCGCCGCCAGGAGCGCGATCGCGGGGTAGAGGTACCAGGCGTAGCGCGTCACGCGCCGCGACAGCGCTGCCTCGTCGGTGAGCAGCAGCAGGGTCCACCCGGTCGGCTCCATCGGCTGGACCGTGGCAAGCCACGACCGGCCGCCCGCTTGCAAGTCGCGAAACGACGCCCGGCCGCCGGTGATCGCGCCAGCCCGCGACGCCAGCTCCTGGTCCATGGCCTGGGCGGGCAGGCTCGACAGGATCGGCCGCCCCGAGCGACCCAGCATGACCACATCCGGGCCGGCATCACCTCCCGGGCCAGCGGCCAGCGCGTCGAACGTGGGCACGCGGAGCCGCAGGAGGATCGCCTCCACCGCGATCGGATCGCCGGGCACGGGGCACACCGCGATCGAGATCATGTGCTTCTCGCCGCTCTGCGCCACGTCGAGCGTATCGAGCAGGAACACCTTCCCCGGATCGGCGGCGGCCCCGGCGAAGCTGCTGCGATCGACGGTGTCGGCGGCCCGCAGCCTCGGATCGTTCGAGTAGCGGTAGACGTTGCCCTGCCCGAGGTAGATCACCACCTCACCCACGCGGTTGGAGTACGTGAAGAAGCTCACCAGCTTCTCATCGAGGGCGCGCGTCCAGACGAAGCGCTCGGTCGGCCCGGCGGCGTGGCCGTAGCCGTCCGCCATGCGCCGCAGCTCTTCGTCGTGGAACAGTGCGGCGGCCAGGACCGCGGCACTCTCCGTCTCGGCGCGCACGTTCTGCACGACCTGCTCGGCGGTCGCCTGGCTCTGCAGCTCCACCGTCTGGTAGAGCGCGGTCAGGTACAGGCGCGACAGCAGGATCGAGACCACCAGGCTCGGCAGGACCACGAGCAGCAGGAAGGCCCCGGAGAACCGCCGCGACAGCGTGGTCATTGCCGATCTCTGCGGGAGCGCTTGACCGTCATGCCCAGGCATATCCGGTCGGCGGCGCGAGGTCTACTGGCCGTAGATCTCGAATTCCCACAGCGAGTAACCAAACGCCGTTCCGCGCGCCGTGCCGTTCATGCGCACGTATCGGCCGGTACCGGTCACGCTGAGATCGTTGATGCCGCCCGTTCCGGTCGTGGTGCTGTAGATGGTCGTCCAGGTATTCCCGTCGGGCGAAGTCTGGATCTGGAAGGCCCGCGCGAACGCGGCTTCCCAGTTGAGCACCACCCGCTTGATGGGGGTGCTGGTGCCCAGATCGACGCGGATCCACTGCGGATCCGTGAATGCGCTGGACCAGCGCGTTCCGCCATTGCCGTCCACCGCCTGGCCAGACATCAGGTTATTGGTCTCGTTCGAGGACGAGAGGGTGGGCTTGTTCAGCGCGAGGTTGGATGGTGGGGGTGGGGGAGCCGACCCGGAGGGGCAGAACGTGATCGTGTAGTTGGAGCCGGTGGGGCAGGTCTGCAGGGCGCCGCCGGACGTCTCGTCGTAGGCGTACGAGTATTCCCGTGGGCAGGAGTTGTGGAGGTTGTTCACGTAGGTCTGCGCCGAGGCCGTCCAGCTGGACACCACGCACGTGGCGGGCGTGCCAAACGCGCCACGGCAGCAGAACTGATCGGTGTTGTAGCGCGTGCAGGGGCTCAGGCAGATGCTGCCGCTCTTCAGATCGGCGGGGCAGCTGGTCAAAACCGACGTACTGCACACGCTGGGCGACACGCAGCTCGCGTTGCTGATCGACACGCCGATCGGATTGTCGACGGCGTCCACATAGCTCACGTCGTACCAGTCGGTGCCGCTGGCATTGATGTTCCATTCGAACAACGAGGTGTTGGGCTGGCCGGTCGTACCGGCACACTGCAGCCCGGTTCCGCCGCACGAGCCGGTCGTGCACTGCGCAGGGCTGGCGGAGTTACACCCGGTGCGCCCCCACAGCCGGCCGATGTTGCCGCTCGGCACCGAGAACGTCGAGGACGCGCCCGGGGCCAGGGTCCAGCCGCCGTTCGAGAACGTCGAGGCGGGGAAGATACCGGGGTAGACGGTGTAGCTGCAGTTGTTTTTTACCGTGAAGCTGGTGGCCTCGGCCGGAGCCGAACCTCCCCAGAGGCTCGCGGCCACGATGACAGGGAGCCAGACGCGCGACATCAATGATGCATGGTGCATGGATACCTCAGACCTTGGCTGTTTCGAGTATCGCATTCAGCCCCGCCGGTGAATGACGGTTCTTACGGCGCGTTGATGTTTCTTACGGCGAATCGCGCTCCGGCGGGTCAAACCAGCAAATCCCTCCCTGTCTTCGGGTCGCGAGTGCGCGACCCTCCCCGCGTTCGAGCCGCCAAACTCGATATCAGGAGGTACCCATGTCGAAGTCAGTCACCGTTCCGATCCTGGCGCAGGCGCTGCTCGCCGGGCTGCTGATCTTGCCCGTGAGCGCGCATGCCGCAAACCTCAAGGCCTCTGCCAACAACACCTTCGTCAGCGCCGAGAACGCCGGGGCGAGCTTCCTGATCGCGAACCGTGCGACGGCGAGCGCGTGGGAAGCGTTTCAGGTGGTGAGCAACAGCGACGGAACGACCTCGCTGCAGGCGACGATCAACGGGCGCTTCGTCACCACCGATCTCGCCAACGGTGGGCGGTTGATCGCGTCGCAGACCGCGATCGGCACCAACGAGAAATTTCGGATGATCGCGCAGGGCAACGGTACCGTGGCATTCCAGGCGCTGTCGAACAACCAGTGGGTCTCCGCCGATCTCAACATCGGAGGAACGCTAATTGCCAACCGCGCCTCGGCCGGCACCTGGGAGCAGTTCACCGTCATTGGCGCTGGTGGTGGGGGCGGTGGAGGCACACCCGACTTCGGTCCCAACGTGGTCGTCTTCGATCCGTCGATCCCGCAGGCGACCATCCAGAGTCAGATCAACACCATCTATAGCGCGCAGCAGAACAACCAGTTCGGCCCGCAGCGCAACGCCATCCTGTTCAAGCCTGGCACGTACAACGTGGATATCCCGGTCGGGT
>Ga0134121_10002830_pt1 | contig 14746 bp, 9 predicted proteins | sample KB301_FD_96463 | JGI IMG/M metagenome (GOLD analysis project Ga0134121, IMG submission 96463) | Terrestrial soil microbial communities without Nitrogen fertilizer from Kellogg Biological Station, Michigan, USA - KB3-0-1 | ecosystem: Environmental > Terrestrial > Soil > Unclassified ... | reverse complement strand
GCGGTGCGCTCACCGTCGGCATCACATCCGTTTCCGGCTCGCCGCTCGCGCGCGAAGTAGACATCGCGATCGTGCCGCAGACCGGCCCCGAGGTCATCATGGGCTCGACGCGCATGAAGAGCGGCACCGCGCAGAAGCTGGTCCTCAACACGCTCTCCACCGGCGTCATGGTCCGCCTCGGCCATGTCTACTCGAACCTGATGATCGACATGCCGGCGACCAACGAGAAGCTGCGCCGGCGCGCGGTGCGCATGGTCGAGCTGGCCGCGGAGGTGCCGCAGGAGACGGCTGTGCAGGCGCTGCGCGAGGCGGACGGAAACGTGAAGCTCGCGGTGGTCATGTTGACGCAGAAGCTCGGCCGTAACGAAGCGGAGCGCGCCCTCGCCAGGCATCGCGGCATTCTGCGGGAGGTGCTCGGATCTTGAGCCGCATCGGCCGTCTGCTGCAGATCGCCAACCAACCGTCGCGTCTCGTGCTCGGCCTGATGTCCGGCACGTCCGTCGACGGCATCGATGCCGTGCTCGTCCGGATCGACGGGCACGGCGCCGGCGCGAAAGTCCGACAGATCGCTTTTCGCAGCTATCCGTTTCCTCCCGCTCTGCGCGCGAGGGTCTTTCGCCTGTTCGATCCGCAAGAGGCGCGCGTCGATGAGATCTGCCAGCTCGACTTCCTGCTCGGCGAGGTGTTCGCCGCCGCGGTCGACCGCCTGCTCAAGGATTGCGGCCGGACGCGTAACGAGGTCGATCTCGTCGCCTCGGTCGGCCAGACGATCTGGCACGATCCGCAGCCGGTGGAGGAGGAGCCCAACGTCGATTGGATCGATCACCCGCTGGTCACGCGCTCGACGTTTGCGATCGGTCAATCCGCCGTCATTGCGGAGCGGACCGGGATCACGACGATCGGCGACCTGCGCGTCCGCGACGTCGCCGCCGGCGGGCATGGAGCGCCGCTCATCGCCTACGCCGACTGGGTGCTGCTGCGCGATCCCGATCTCGGCCGCTGCGTCCAGAACATCGGCGGCATCGGAAACGTGACCTATCTGCCGCCGGACGCCTCTTCGGGCGATGTGATCGCGTTCGACACCGGGCCGGGCAACATGGTGATCGATGCGCTCCTCGACCTGGCGACCGGCGGCACGCAGAAATACGATGAGAACGGCGCTCTGGCGGCGCAGGGGAGCGTCGCGCCGGAGCTGCTCGCGGCCTGGCTCGACGATCCATACTTCCGTGAGGCGCCGCCCAAGACGACCGGCCGCGAGCTTTTCGGCGTGCAATTCGCCCGCCGTCTGATGAACGAGGCGCGCGACTTGCGGATCGAAGACCTGGTGGCGACCGCGACCGCGTTGACCGCGGAGAGCATCGCGCGCGCGTACCGCGACTTCATCCTGCCGCTCGGTCCGATCGATCAGGTGATTGTCGGCGGCGGTGGAAACCGCAATCCGACGCTGATGGCGATGCTTCGCGAGCGGCTGCCCGGCGTGCCGCTCCTGAGCCACGAAGACTTCGGCATCGACAGCGACGCAAAGGAGGCGATCGCGCTGGCCATTATCGCCAACGATGCGGTGGCCGGATTCGACACCAACATTCCGGGCGCCACCGGCGGACGGCCGACGGTGCTCGGCAAGATCAGCCTATGAGCATCGTGAGGCTCTACGGCCGCGCGTTTCTCCGCGGCGCGATCGAGCCGGACGTGCTGCTGACGATCCGCGACGGTGTGCTGGAGGTCGAGCGGGCGGCGCGTCCGCCGGAACAGGTACAGCGCGTTGAAGGAATCATTGCGCCCGGATTCATCGATCTGCACGTCCACGGAGGCGACGGCGCCGATTTCATGGATGCCGACGCGAGCGCGAACGAGCGCATCCTCCGCTTCCATGCGCACCATGGAACGACCGCCCTCGCCGCGACGACGCTCTCCGCTTCGCCCGGTGATTTGCAAGCAGCCGTCGGATCGATCGCGCGTTCCGCACGAACGCCCAGCGAAGGGGCCGAGATCTGCGCCATCTATCTCGAAGGTCCCTATATCAACCGCGAGCGGGCCGGCGCGCAGGACCCGGCGTCGATCCGCCGGCCCGACCTTGAGGAAGTCGGCGCGCTCCTCGCGCTTGCGCCAGGGATGAAATGGCTGATGACGGTCGCGCCGGAGATCGAAGGGGTGCGCGGTCTGATCGAGCGCTACCGGAGCGAGATCACGTTTTCCATCGGCCACACCGCGGCTGGCTATGCGGAGGCGGTCGCGGCGCTGGAGTGGGGGGCCTCGCACTTCACCCATCTTTTCAACGCGATGAGCGGCCTGCACCATCGCGATCCGGGGGTCGTCGGTGCCGCGCTCACCTCGGCGAGCGCAACGGCCGAGCTGATCGCCGACGGCATCCACGTCCATCCGGCGGTTCTGCGCCTGGCCGTGCAGGCGATGCCCCAGCGCATCGCGCTCATCACCGATGCGATGCGTGCCTGCGGTCTCGCCAACGGGACGTACAAGCTGTACCGCCATGACGTTATGGTCGGCGGCGGAGCCGCACGCCTGCGCGACGGTACCCTGGCCGGCAGTGTGCTCACCATGGAACGCGCTGTGCAGAACATGGTAGAGCAGGCGGGCCTGCCGCTCGCGGCCGTGCTGCAGCTCGCGACGGAGGTCCCCGCGCGCATCCTTGGCGTCGCGGATCGCAAGGGCAAGCTCGCCGAGAGCTACGACGCGGACGTCGTTGTCCTGTCGCCGCAGCTCGCGGTCGAGCGGGTGTTTGTGGGAGGGCGCGAGTGCTCACGAAGCGAAGACTGATCCTCGGCTTGCTCGCCGTTTTCCTGCTGGTCTTCCTCTATCGTCTCCTGACCGTCTACACCGTCCGTTCCGGTGAGTGCCGCCCACGGCCGGTCGATCCGCGCCAGCGCCTCCTGACGCGCGACGAGCACGGCAGGCTGGTCAGTTTTCCGGAGCGAACCGGTTTTCCGCCACAGCGCCGGCCTCTCGTGGTGATGACCTACAACATCGCGGGCCACGACGAGCTGATCGACGGGGATCACGTGCAACAAATCGCCGCCGCGATCCGCCGCCTCCACCCGGACATCGTGGCCTTGCAGGAAGTGCATCGCAAGACATGGCAGGCGCGCTTCCGCGATCAGCTCGCCGAGATGGAGTCGCGCACCGGCCTGCACGGCTATTTTGCTCCGAGCTACAACCAGTGGGGCGGAGCCTACGGCAACGCGATCCTCACCCGCGGCCAGATCGTGCAGGCCGAGGCGCATCCGTTGCCGTGCATCGGAGAGCCGCGGGCGCTCCTCGAAGCGACGATCCGCATCGATGGCGCCACGATCAGCTTCTTCGTCACGCACCTGACGACGTGGGGCCGTCTCAATTCGAACATCCGTACGGAGCAGCTCCGTTGTCTCGCGCGAGAGGTCCGCACCAGCCGCTTTCCCTACATCCTCGCCGGCGACTTCAATACCCATCCGGAGTCGCCGGAGATGGAAGCGTTCCGCCGCGAGAACGCCGCACAACTAGCGACGCAGGAGATCGGCCCGACCTTTCCGCGCTGGAAAGAGCAGATCGATTACATCTTCGCCGACTATGGTTGGGAGGTCCGCGCCTCGCGCGCCTGGCCGATCGAGATCTCGGATCACCTGCCGGTGACGGCGGAGCTGATGTGGCGTCGAGGACCGTGAAGCCCGCCTCGGTGTGTGATAAACGTTGGCTCATCATGGCTGACGACTTCGACGCCCTCGTCCTCCTCCCAGGAGCTCTCCTCGAGCCGTCGGAATCGCTGCTGCGTCGTCTCGGTGCGTCCCGTCGAGTCGTGGTGCTGACCTATCCCGATGCGACACGGATGGCCGATCTCGCTGACGCGATCGCCCGAGAGCTCTCCACGGCGGGCATCGAGCACGCCGCCGTCCTGGGCTCCTCGTACGGCGGCTGGGTCGCCCAGTGCCTGGGGAGACGTCATCCCGAGCTCGTGCGCCGCCTCATCCTCGTGCACACGTTCGCGCTCCAGCCGGATGCGGCGAAGCGCTTCCGTCTGGGTTTGAAAATCTGGAAAGCCATCCCCGGTCCGCTCTCACGCGGCCTCATGAAGGCGCGGGTCCGTCGCATGCTGAGCCCTCTTCACGACAGCTCGCCGGACGAGTACCAGCGCGTGCTGACACACGTCGGGCAGCTGGTTCAAGCACCAGAAACCTCGGCCGCTCTCCTGCGCCAGAACGCGTGCATGCTCGACAGTGTCACCAGCTTTCCTATTGCGCCCTCTGATCTCGCGCGCCTGGCCGGCAAGATCCTGATCATCGAGTCGGACGATGACCCGGCGATCCGCGCGCCGGAACGCGCACACCTCCGCGCGATGTACCCGGGCGCGAAAGTGCGGACGTTCCACGGCACCGGTCACATCACCGCGCTCGTCAGGCCAGATGAGTTTGTGGGGGCGGTCGACGAGTTTCTTGCGGCGCCAGGTTCGGCCTGATCGATTGCGACGGGAGGTGGAGCTTGCGCCCCCTGGGAGCGCCGGCGTCTCGCCGGCTTCAAGCGGCGGCTCGCCGAGTCGAAGTTACCGAGGGGTCTCAGTGGCCCTGGTAAGGATCTCCTCTAAGCTCATACCCTGGAAATGCTTGTCGCGCCAGCTCTGGTAGTCGAACGGCTCGCGGCTCAGCAGAGCGAGAAACCGCAACGCCTCCACGGGCCCGAGATTCGCATCGAGAACCGCCATCCCTTTGGCGCGAAGAGCGTCGTCTGCCACGAGTCGATCACCGAAGCGCTGAGGTGCCGGTGGAACGCCCTGTGCAGAAGATGGCAGCCCATGAGCCTCAAATCGGAGATCTTCGAGCAGCCCGCCGTCCTCGACCGGCTCCTGCGGACGCAGGCGGGTCCGACGCGCGAGATCGCTCGCGCCATCCGCGGGCGGGGCGTCCACTGGGTCTTGATCGCCGCCCGCGGCACCTCCGACCATGCGGCTCTGTATGCCAAGTACCTGTGGGGCTCGTGCAACGGGCTCCCGGTCGCCCTGGCAGCTCCCTCGCTGTACACGCTGTACCAGACGCCACCGCGGCTCCAGGGTGCGCTCGTGGTCGGGATCTCGCAGTCGGGACAGTCGCCGGACATCGTCAGCGTCGTGGCCGACGGACGCCGGCAGGGTGCTCTGACCCTGGCGATCACCAATGACCTGTCTTCGCCTCTGGCGGCGGCGGCGGAGATGGTCGTCGACGCCTGCTCGGGTCCCGAGCACGCCATTGCCGCTACCAAGACCTACACCACCCAGCTCCTCTCGATCGCCCTCCTATCGGTGGCAATGACTCAGGAGGAAAGCGGCGAGGACGGACATGCCGAGGCGATCGGGCAGGTGCCGGAATGGGTGCAGGAGGCGTTGGATCTCGACGGCGCGATCGAGCAGGCGGCGCAGCGGTACCGGTACATGACGCAGTGCGTGGTGCTCGGCCGCGGTCTGAACTACGCCACGGCCGCGGAGTGGTCGCTGAAGCTCAAGGAGCTGACCAGCGTCGTGGCTGAGCCGTACTCCTCCGCCGACTTCCGGCACGGCCCGGTCGCTATTCTGACCCGGGGCTTCCCCGTCCTCGCGGTGGTGCCGGGCGGGGCGGTTTTCGAGGACGTCATGGCGCTGCTCACACCGCTGGTCGAAGAGCGCGGCGTCGAGCTGGTCGCCGTCTCGAATCAGGAGAGGGCTCTGGCCTTGGCTCATACCCCGGTCGGCTTGCCCGCCGGGTTGCCCGAATGGCTCAGCCCGCTGGTGAGCATCGTCCCTGCACAGCTCTTCTGCTACCATCTCACCCGCGCCATGGGCCGCGACCCGGACGCGCCCTCAGGCCTGAGCAAAGTCACGCGGACATGGTGAAAGAGCAGGGATGACCTCCAGTTCCCAGCCAGGGGGGCCTTTCCCCCAAAAAGGGGAGCCTCTCCCCCAAATGGGGGAAGCGTTCCCCCAAACGGGGGAGTTCTTCCCCCAAAAAGGGGAGCCTTTCCCCCAAACGGGGGAGCCGTCCCCCTAAAAAGGGGAAGCGCTCCCCCAAAAAGGGGAGCCTCTCCCCCAAACGGGGGAAGCGTTCCCCCAGACGGGGGAGCGACTCCCCCGCCAACCGTATTGCTGCTAAAGTGGGTCCTAACCCCAACGACTCCAATGGCCAGCCTCGACCCCGTTCCCACCCCCTCCGTCTCGCCGGAGGAGACGCCTGCGCTCCTGACGGTCATCCAGGAGCTCAACGCCGCCCCCGACCTGCGCTCCGGGCTCGCCCGGGTGGCCGAGCTGCTGCGCGATTGTGTCCCCTACGACAATCTGAACGTCCTGCTGCTGGACGACCTCGGACGCGAGCTCCGCTATGAGCTGTCGGTCGGCCTGCCGCCGGAGGTCGCCGATCATTGGCGGTTCGGCATGGGGCAGGGGCTGGTGGGCACCGCCGCCCAGACCGGCCGGGTGATGCGCGTGGGCGACGTGGGGGAGGACCCGCGCTACATCCGGGCCGGCGCGCCGGTCCGCTCGGAGCTGGTCATCCCTCTGGTCTCGCGCGGCCGCACCGTGGGGGTCCTGGACGTCGGCAGCCTGCAACCGCACCGCTTCACCGAAGAGGACGAGGCGTTCCTGACCTCCCTCGCCGGGTTTCTCGCCAGCGCGATCGAGAACGCCCAGATCTACCGCAACCTGCGCGAGCAGGCCCGGACGCTCTCCCTGCTCCACGAGGTCAGCCGGGAGATCGGCGCCATTCTCGACCGCCGGCAGCTCCTGGAACGGGTGGCCCATCTCCTCAAGCGGCTCATCGACTACGACGTCTTCAGCGTCCTCATCTGGTGCGAGGAGAGCCAGACGCTGGACACCTGGGTGGCGTTCGACCGCGACGGCCTCTCGGTTGGCCTGAGCCATTGCGTCCGTCTCGGCGAGGGGCTGACCGGCACGGCGGCGGCCTTGCGGCAGTCTCTGTTGGTGCCGAACGTCCGGCTCGATCCGCGCTATATGACCTGCACGCGCGAGCACGCCGTCTGCTCCGAGCTGGTCGTTCCGATGACCTTCAAGGATCGCCTGATCGGCGTGATCGATCTGGAGAGCCTGCGCTATGACGCGTTCGCGGCCCAGCACGAGCAGCTCCTGTCGACGCTGGCCGGCTCGCTCGCCATCGCATTGGAGAACGCGCGTCTCTACGAGCACCTGCGCCAGGACGAGCAGCGGGTCCGTGAGGAGCTGGTGACCGCGCGGCGGATCCAGGCGCATCTCCTGCCCAAAGCGTCCCCTTGGGTTCCCGGCCTTCAGGTGGGGTTCGCCTATGTGCCGGCGCAGGATCTGGGCGGCGATTTCTACGACTTCCTGACCTGGGGCGAGGGACGGCTCGGCGTGGCGGTGGGCGACGTGGCCGGCAAGGCGACCTCGGCTGCGCTCTACGGCTCGTTCGCCGTGGGCATGCTGCGCGAGCTCGGAGGGCGCGGCGTCCTCGCCCCGGCGCAGCTCCTGGCGGACCTGAGCGTCCGGCTCAAGGGGCTGAGCATCGACCGCCGCTTCCTGGCCATGGCCTTCGCGGTCTACGACAGCGCCGCGCAGACGCTCACCCTGGCGAATTCGGGGTTGCCCTACCCGTGGCACGTCCGGGGAGGCGAGGCGAGCGAGGTCCTGGTGAGCGGGACACCGTTGGGCGTCCTGCAGCCGAAGTACGACGAGGTCGTTCTCCACCTGGAGCCCGGGGACGTGGTGGCCCTCTGCTCGGATGGGGTGGAGGAGAGCCGCAACACCGCGGGCGAGGCGCTGGGGAGCGAGCGAATCCGGCAGGTGCTCCGGCGGGCCGCGGGCCGTTCCGCCGCCGAGACCGCCCAGGAGCTCCTGGAGACCACGGAGCGCTTCTCGGGCAGGGAAGAGCCGTCAGACGACCGGACGGTGGTGGTGCTGAAGGTGACGAACCCTCTCCCCTGACCCCGGGGTTGACCTCGCCCCTTTTCGCCCGCCTGACGCACTTTCCTTCCAAGGGAGGTCCGGAGCATGCTTGAGAGGGCATGCTACTCTTCCACGTCCCAGACCGTGGGCGGTGAAGGTCTCGCGAAGCGGCAGCCGGGGCAGGACTGGAAGCTGGCGCTGGAGGTGCTGAACCCGCGGGGTTGAGGCCCCAGGCGCTATAATCAAAGGCAGGTGGCCGAATATGTTCCTGGAGAGGGAGTTATGAGAGGCGCAGCAGTTATCGTCGACGTGCTGGGGGACCCTGAAGCTGGCGGGGTACGACCGACGCCCGAGGACCTGAAACAACAGATTCGAGAGGGATTGCCCTTCTCGGTGCTGGAGACCGTGACGTCGAGGTTCGCTTTGGACCCGAATCAGATCGCCTCGGCTCTCGATCTGTCTCCCCCCACTCCTGCTCAGCGCAAGACGAAGCGGCGCCTCCGGCCGGCAGATTCGGATCGGCTCTTCCGCCTCGTTCGTATCCTCGCCGAGACTGCCGATGTGCTCGGAAGCGAGGAGAAGGCTTCTCGTTGGCTCCAGGCACCGAACCGCGCTCTCGGTGGGCAGACACCACTGAGTCTGCTGGATACTGATCCGGGAGCTCAGCAGGTGGAGGAGGTATTGGGCCGCATCGAGCATGGCGTCTTCAGTTGATTCTGGACTTTGACTCTGGCCTTACTCTGCGGTACTCTTAAAAAGAACCGAAGTACGTTTCCTGTGATTGTGGGACAATCGTCGTCCAATGTACGGTGAACATCCGTCGTAGGAGTTTGGTATGTTCATTGAGGCAGGTGGACCGGGGAACGGTTCGTTGGTCGGAGTCTCTGCACCCATTGGCAATCGGTTGGGCTCGCCTTCTCGACGGCGTAATCCGCGTTCTTCCCAAGGCTTAATTGTTTGGCGGCTCACCCGGGCACGGTTCGCCGACCGGGCTTTTAACGGTGAGGGGGCGCGCCTCTATGGAGACCGCTGGAATCATCAGGGTGTTGCTGTCGTCTATTGTGCTGCCACACTTTCGCTCGCCGCTCTGGAGCTTTTCGTTCACCTCGACGCTTCGGAGGTCCCGGCCGATCTCGTCACCATTGCGGCCGAGATTCCCTCCAGCGTCGCCGTCGAGGAACTGGATCCTTCGGTCTTGTCAGTGGATTGGCGCACCTATCCTGGCCCAGACTCCTTGAAGGACTTGGGGCCACTTGGGTCCGCTCGGACCGGACGGCAGTCCTCTCAGTCCCATCCGTGGTTATCCCTCGGGAGCACAACTATCTCCTGAATCCGTCGCATCCAGATTTCCTTCAAATCCAAGCACGCGACCCAGAGCCGTTCTCGTTTGATCCCAGAAAAGGGCATGCTACTCTTCCACGTCCCAGACCGTGGGCGGTGAAGGTCTCGCCCGGCACCTGAGAGATCAAGAGAAGCATTCATGGAGACACTCGATCAGATCGCGATCATCGGGATGGCGGGACGCTTCCCCGGGGCCCCGGATGTCGACGCCCTGTGGCGCATCCTGCGCGACGGCGTCGAGGCGATCACCCGCTTCTCGGACGAGGAGCTCGCCGCCGCGGGTGTTTCTCCCGAGCTGCTCGCGAATCCGCGCTACGTCCGGGCCTGCGGCGTCCTCGAAGACGTCGAGATGTTCGATGCCGAATTCTTCGGGATCACCCCGCGCGATGCCGAGGTCATGGACCCCCAGCAGCGCCTCTTCCTCGAATGCGCCTGGCAGGCCTGCGAGAATGCGGGCTACGATCCGCACGCCTTCCCCGGCCGGATCGGCGTCTTTGCCGGAGCGGCCTCGACCAGCTATTTCGCGTTCCACCTCCTGCCGCGCCCCGAGATCCTCGCCGAGGTCGGCGGCCTGCAGGTCAAGATGCTCAACGACAAGGACTTCCTGACCACGCAGGCGTCCTACAAGCTGAACCTGCGGGGTCCGAGCGTCGCCGTGCAGACCGCCTGCTCGACCTCCCTCGTGGCCATCCACCTCGCCTGCCAGTCGCTCCTCGGCGGCGAGTGCGACATGGCGCTCGCCGGCGGCGTGGGCGTGAGCTTCCCGCAGCGGGCCGGCTATCTCTATGAGGAAGGCGGGATCGCCTCGCCCGACGGTCATTGCCGCGCTTTCGATGCCAGGGCGCAAGGGCTGGTCAATGGCAACGGCGTCGGCCTCGTGATGCTCAAGCGGCTGGAGGACGCTCTCGCGGACGGCGACACCATCCATGCCGTGATCCGCGGTTCGGCGATCAACAACGACGGCGCCGGCAAGGCCGGCTACTCGGCGCCCAGCATCGACAGCCAGGCGGAGGTGATCTCCGAAGCCCTGGTGGTCGCCCAGGTGGAGCCGGAGACGATCGGTCTCGTCGAGGCCCACGGCAGCGGCACGCCGCTCGGCGATCCCATCGAGGTGGCTGCCCTGACGCGCGCTTGGCGCGCCTCGGCAGAGCGCGCCTCGATCAACCGCCTTTCGACGGACCGCCGGGGCTTCTGCGCCTTGGGCTCGATCAAGACGAACATCGGCCACACTGATGCCGCCGCCGGAGTCGCGGGGCTGATCAAGGCCGTCCTCGCCCTGGAACACGGTCAGATCCCGCCGAGCCTGGGGTTCGAGACGCCGAATCCGGCGCTGGCCCTCGACCAGAGCCCGTTCTTCGTGCCGACCGCGGCGCGGGACTGGCCGGCGGGGGAGATGCCGCGGCGGGCCGCGGTCTCCTCCTTGGGGATCGGTGGCACCAACGCCCACGTGGTGCTGGAGGAGGCGCCGCCCGCGCCCGCTCCGGCACCTTCGCGCCCCTGGCAGCTCCTGGTTCTTTCGGCGCGCAGCCAGAAGGCGCTCGCCGCTGCCACGGCCAACCTTGCCGGCTGGCTCGCCGACCCCGAGCATGCGGAGGCCGACCTGGCGGACGCGGTCCATACGCTGCGGATCGGCCGCAAGCCGTTCCGCCACCGCCGTGCCCTGGTCTGCCGCGACCGCGAGGAGGCCGCACAGCTGCTGGCCGGACGGGATGCGGCGCGCCTGGTGACGGGCGATGCCGGCGACCCCGGAGCCGAGCCGCCGGGCGTCGCATTCCTGTTCCCCGGCCTGGGGGACCACTACGTCGGGATGGCCGCGGAGCTCCACCGCTGCGAGCCGGTCTTCCGCGATGCGTTCGACCGCTGCGCCGGGATCCTGCGGCCCCGCCTCGGGCTCGACCTGCGCGAGGTCTTGGGGAAGGGCGAGCCTTCGTCCGGCGCGTCCGGCGCGCCCGGAGCGACGGCCCGTCCCGACCTGCGGCTCCTGGTTGCCGCGGAGGAAGGAACCGAGGATGACGGTCCGCTCGCCCGGACGCGCACCGCCCACCCGGCGCTCTTCTCGGTCGAATACGCCCTGGCGGCGCTGCTCTTCGACTGGGGGATCCGCCCGGCGGCGATGATCGGTTACAGCCTCGGCGAAGTTGTGGCCGCATGCCTCGCCGGTGTCTTCTCGCTGGAGGACGCCCTGACCCTCGTCGCGGAGCGTGCCCATCTGGTCGATGCGCTGCCGGAGGGGGCCATGCTCGCGGTGCCGTTGACAGCGGACGAGGTGGTGCCGCTCCTCGGCTCCCAGCTCTCGCTCGCGGCCGCCGACGGTCCGGCTCTGACGGTCGTGGGCGGTCCTGCCCGAGCGGTCGAGCTCCTGGCTGGACAGCTCTCAGCGCGCGGTGTGGCGACGCGGCGGTTGCGCACCGTCCATGCCTTCCACACGCGGATGATGGAGCCGGCAGTGGCCGAGCTGGCGCGGCTCGCCCGCGGCATCGCCCTGGCGCCGCCGTCAATCCCGTTCGTCTCCAACGTCACCGGCACCTGGATCACCGACGCCGAGGCCACCGATCCCGCGTACTGGGCGCGGCACCTGGCTTCGACGGTGCGCTTCGCCGACGGGCTGGAGGCCCTGATGGCGGAGGACGGCCCGCGCGTCTTCCTCGAAGTCGGTCCCGGCCGGAGTCTCGCCACCCTCGCGCGGCAACATCCGCGGCGGCCCGCCGGGCTGGTCGAGATCGCGACGCTGCGCGACCGCCGCGAGGAGGTCTCCGACCAGGCGTTCCTCCTCGATGCCCTGGGCCGCCTCTGGCTCGCCGGGGTGATGCCCGACTGGGCGGCCTTGGTGGCCCGCGAGAGCCGGCGCCGCGTGCCGCTGCCCACCTATCCCTTCGAGCGCCGCCGCTTCTTCATCGAGGCGGGAGCCGCCCGCACCGGCGCCGCCGAGAGCGCAGCGCGGCGCCTGCCTCAGGACGACTGGTTCTCCGCCCCGGTCTGGGAGCGGGTGCCCGCGATTCCCGGCGCTCAGGAAGGACCGGCCGGCCCGTGGCTCCTGCTGCTCGATTCCCTGGGTGTAGGCGAGCGCCTCGCCGTGGAATTGCGGACGCGCGGCGAGACCGTTCTGACCTCTCCTCTCCCGGCGGACCTGCGCGCTCTGCTCCGCGACCTCAAATCCCGCGGCGAGCTGCCGGCCCGCATCGTCCACCTGGGCAGCCTCACCGGTGCCGAGCCGTCGCCCGAGGAGGCGGAGGAGGCGGGCTTCCAGAGCCTGCTCAGCCTTGCCCAGGCTCTCGGCGAGGTGGGGCTGCACGCTCCGGTGCGGGTGACCGTGGTCTCGAACGGCCTGTTCGAGGTGACCGGCGACGAGACCGTGCTGCCGGCCAAGGCGACGCTCCTGGGGATCTGCCGCGTGCTCCCCCAGGAGTTGGCCGATGTCCGTTGCGGCGTGATCGATCTTCCTTCCGAGGAGCCGGTGTCGTTCTCCGCGCGCCTGGCCGCCGAGCTCGCCGTTGGCGCCGGCAGCCCGGTGACCGCCCTGCGCGGACGTCATCGCTGGGAGCGGCGTTTCCGGCGGATCGCTCTTCCGGCGGCCGAGGCCGGCGCCGGGCTGCGGCACGGCGGGGTGTGGCTGATCGCCGGCGGGCTCGGCGAGGCCGGGGTGACCGTGGCCGAGCACCTGTTCCGCACGGCCGGCGCCCGTCTCGCTCTCGTCACGCCGGAAGACGCGCCACCGCGCGAGCGTTGGGGCGCATGGATCGGCGCGCGCGACGAGGAGGACGAGGAGGGTGCGTGCCTGCGCCGCATCCTGGCCCTGGAGGCCGCCGGAGCCGAGGTGCTCCTCCTGCCGGCCGATCTGATGCGGCCGGGCCGCGCCGAGTGGGCGGTGGGCCGGGCCCGCGAGCGCTTCGGCGCTCTCCACGGCGTGGTCCAGGCCGAGGTCGACCCGACCGGTGGCCTGCTCCTGTGGACGACCCGCGACAACGCCGCGCAGGCCCTGGCGCCCAAGGTGCGCGGCACCCTGGCCCTCGCCGCGGCCACGCGCGGCCTGCCGCTCGACGCCTTCCTCCTCTTCGGCTCCAGCGCTGCGGTCACCGGCGGGTTCGGCCAGGCGACGATCAGCGCCGTGGCCTCGTTCCTCGATGCCCTGGCCTGGCGCCGCACCGCCGAGGGGCTGCCGGCGCAGGCGATCGACTGGGGCTTCTTCCGCTGGCAGGCGGTGACGGCTCCCGATCCCGCGATCGCCGAGCAGCTCCATGCCGCGCTGGCCACTTACGGCCTGACAGCGCCCGAGCTCCTCGCGAGCCTCGACCGCATCGCGGCCGGCGGCCTGCCGCAGGTCGTGGTCTCCACGCAGGACCTGGACGCCCTGTCCGCCCAGTTCGATTCCCTCGAAACCGGCTCTCTCGGCGAGAGCGCGGCCCCCGGGACGGCCCACCCGCGTCCCGACCTGACCGTGTCCTATACCGAGCCGCGGACCGAGACCGAGAAGGTGCTGGCCCGCATCTGGAGCGAGTGCTTCGGGCTCGACCGAGTCGGCGTCGAGGACAACTTCTTCGAGCTGGCCGGCAACTCGCTCCTCGCCATCCAGATCGTCACCCGGGCCAACGCCGCCCTGGGTACCGATCTGCCGATGGCAGCCCTGCTGGAGACACCTACGGTCGCCGGGCTCGCGCTCCGCATCGAGCAGTCGCGGCCGGCCAGCGAGGAAGCGGAGCTGGAGCGCCTGCTCGCCGAGATCGAGGCGCTCTCCGCGGACGAGGCCGAGGCGCGCCTCGCCCAGGAGCTCCAGGCGATGGAGGAGACGACGTGACGGACCTCTCCGGGCGCCTCGCCTCACTCACGCCGGCCCAGCGCGCGCTCGTCGAGCTGGCGCTCAAGAAGAAGGAAGCTCACCCCGAGCCCGTACCGGCCCCGATCGTGGTGTCCGCCGCACCGGTCGTGCCCTCTCGGCCACAGCCCGGGCCGTGGCCCCTCTCCTTCGATCAGGAGCGGCTGTGGCGCAACCAGCGGCGCCATCCGTCGAGCCCGCTCTACAACATCGTGGCGGGGATCCGCTTCCGCGGCCGGCTCGACGTGGCCGCTTTCGCCCGCGCGCTCAACGAGGTGGTGCGCCGCCACGAGAGCCTGCGCACCACCTTCCATGAGGTCGGCGGCCGGCCGGTCCAGGACGTGACGGCCGAGCTGTGCGTCGACGTGCCGGTGATCGATCTGCGCGGGCTTTCCCACGAGCTGCGGGAGGCCGAAGCCGCGCGCGCTGTGACGGCGGCGCTGCGGGCGCCCTTCGACCTGGAGCGCCTGCCGCTCTTCCGCATGTTCCTGGTGCAGGTGGAGGATGACGACTTCATCCGCCCCTTCTCCCTCCACCACACGATCAACGACCACCTGTCGATCTTCAACATGGAGGCGGAGCTGATCGCCTGCTACACCGCCTTCGTGACCGCCAAGCCGCCCGAGCTGCCGCCGCCTCCCTTTCAGCAGGCGGACTTCGCGGTCTGGCAGCGCCAGCGGCTGGCCGGCGCGGGCTTGGTGGCCGACCGCAAGGCCTGGTGGCGCGAGCGGCTCGCCGGCATTCCCGACCCG
>Ga0134121_10002829_pt1 | contig 14752 bp, 14 predicted proteins | sample KB301_FD_96463 | JGI IMG/M metagenome (GOLD analysis project Ga0134121, IMG submission 96463) | Terrestrial soil microbial communities without Nitrogen fertilizer from Kellogg Biological Station, Michigan, USA - KB3-0-1 | ecosystem: Environmental > Terrestrial > Soil > Unclassified ... | reverse complement strand
GTTCTCCAGCACGATGGTGAGCGTGCCCGAGACCGCCGGGTCGAGGACGATGTTGTAGCCGGTCAGCTCGTGGAACAGGCGGAACACGTCCTTCAGGTCGGCGTCCTTGAAGTTGAAGGAGACTTTCTTGCCGGTGTACTTCGGGCCGGTGTCGCTGATGTTCTTCGGCTCGAACTTCTGCGCCAGCACGAGCGTCTCGCCCCCACGCGCTTCCTTCCGCTGGATGGTCGGCTTGAACTGGACCTCCTTCGGCTTCGCCTCGACCTTCACGTCCCCCTGCGCGAGCAGCGGGTTCGGCGCCGGCTTCTCGGGCTCGGGCAGCGGGGCCGCATCGTCGGTGCCCGGCAGCGCGGCCGGACCGGATGCGGGCTCCTCCAAAGGCTCGATCACCTTGGCCTGGCCGGCAGGACCGGAGGTCTCGGTGACCGTGGGCGCGGGCGTCTCGGCCGCCAGCGGCGCGGCCAGCTGCATCGGCGCGGGGTTCTCGGAGGCGCGGCGGGCCGCCATCTCCGAGAATTCGACGGCGACACCGTTGGCCGTGGGCTCGACCGCATACGCCTTCGGGGCCTTGAGATCGAAGACCACGCGGGCGACCGGCTGGGGCCTGGTGGCGAACTGGGCCACCCGGACCCGGGTCAGCACGTCCGACGACACGTTGGTGGTCTTCTGATCCTTCGGGGTCTTGTCCATCACCCCGACGAGATCGACGACCAGGCGCGGCGGGTTGGCCAGCTCGAAGTGCTCCTCGCGCACCGCCCCGTCCGCCTTCAGGAGGACGCGCGGCTCGGCTCCGCCCGCCTCGGTGGCGACGCCGACGAGGCTGTGGGCCACGGGGCCCTTCGGCTCGGGACCGCGCACCACGTTGGGCTGAGCGCCGGCCGGCGTCTTCGCTGCCGACTTGTCGGGCTGGGGCTTCGACGGCGGGACCGCCTCGGGCAGCGGCGCCGGCTTCGCGTCCGGGGCCGGCGTTTCGGCGGCCAGCGGCTGGTCGATCGGCTGCAGACCCTTGTCGGACGCGGGGACGGCGCCGTTCTCGTCCGCGACGAGCGGCGGCTCCGGCAGGTTCTCGGAGTCGCTGATCGTGGGGAAGTCGATCAGCAGATCGTTCCCCTCGAGCCGCACCGAGTGCCGCGCCGCCTGCACGTTCTTGAACTCGAACTTGGCGATGTTGCCGCCGTCCACCCCCTGGACGTTGCTCACCGCCACGTTTTCGACTTGAGGGGTGTCCAGGCGGATCTCGTCGTTCATCCCCTGCGCCTTCACCTCCAGCAGCTCCACCACCAGCGTGTGCGATTCCGGCTGGTAGGTGGTGAAGCTGAACGGGTAGTTCCCGTGCAGCACCACCTGCGTGCCGGACGGCGTGGCCGTGTGGTCCACGGCATTCACCACGACCGCCGACGGCACTTCGAGTGCCGCCTGGCCCGGCTCGCTCACGGGCGGATTGCCCGAGCAGTGCAGGGCGGCCGCGGCGATCGTGAGAACAATCGCGAGCTTGCCGAGCCTCATAGACTTGCCTCCTCTGCTGACGCGAGCCGCTTGGTGACGTCCCGGTAGGGCTTGATGCTCCTCGGATCGTTGACGTCCTGCCGGAACATCACCGTCCCCGAGGCGCGATCGATGCGGATGATCTTGCCGTCGAAGAGCGTGTCGCCCACGTGCAGGAAGTACCCCTTGTTGTCGCTGCCGTTGAAGAACGCCACCGCCTCCTTGCCCTTCTGCACGATGCCGACCAGGTCGACCTCGGAGATGAGCATCCCGGCGATGCCGCGCGGACGCGGACCGTGCGCTGGCATGTTGAGCGGATCGACCAGGGAGCGGAACGGATCGCGGCGCCCGGCCGGGTCGTAGGTGAAGCCGCGACCGGCGAGCACCGCCTCGCTGTCCTCCATGATCCGGTTGATGGTCTCGCCCGCCGCCTTGGACGTGGTGCCGTCCGCGGCCGGGGCCGCCGGCGCCGGATCGGCCGCGCGAACCCCGGACCCGGCCAGGCCGACGCCGCACAGCACGGCGAGCGCCAGGGCCCAACGTGCCTGCTGCCTCATTTCGCGCCTCCCTCGGACTGCGACGCGTCCGCCGCCTGGGCCGCCTTGTCGTCGTACACGAAGGTGGTGGCGGTGAACGTGGAGTGGATCGATCCCTTGCCCGCGCCCTGCGTCCTGGCGCCGATCACCACGTTGCTGACGTTGATGATCCGCGAGTACTTGCTGATGCGGTCGAAGAAGACGCCCAGGTCGTGGTAGTCCCCCTCGATCTCCATGTTGATCGGGAACTCCTTGTAGAACTCCACCGGCTTCAGAATCTGCGGATTGAACTGCTTCAGCTCGAGGTTCGACTGGTCGGTGAGGTTCTTGACCCACTTGAGCAGCTCGCCGGTCTCGGGCGTCGTCGGCAGGATGGCGAGGAGATCGTTCAGCTTGGTCTGCAGGTTCTCGATCTCCTTCTCGAACTCCGGCAGCTTCGCCTCGATCGCCTGCCCCTTGCGGATCTCCGTCTGCAGCCCCTCGAGCTTGGAGCGCTCGTCGGCGTTGCGGCGGCTCATCTGGTTGAAGTTCGGGTACGTCGTGAAGGCCACGCCGATGAGCACCGCCGCCATGCCGGCGACGACGGCGAACTGGCCCCAGAACGGAAGCTTCTTGAAGTCCATCGCGCGTCCCTCCTAGGTCCCGGGCGGGGCCTGCGCGGCCCCCTCCGCCGGAGCCGCCGCCGGTGCTGCGTCGTCGGGGGCGGCCGCCGTCATCGGCACGAACTGGCAGGTGAGCGAGAACGACACCCCCGCCGGGATGGCCGTGATCGGCCCCATCACGACGTTCTGGAAGTAACGCGAGCCGGTCAGGTTGTTGTAGAAGTTCGACACGGCGTTGTAGGTCGTCGCCTTCCCCTGGATGCTCACCGCCCACGAGGCCTCGTTCATGCTGTCGAGCCAGAGGAAGTCGGGGAGCTGCTTGCTGATCTCGTCGAGGAGGTGGACCGGGCCGCTCTGGTTGCGCTTGAGCTGCGAGACCAGGGTGATTTTCCGCTGCAGCAGGTCCTTCTTCGCCTTGTACTCCTCGCCCTTCTTGATGATGGCCTGCAGGCGCTCCTTCTCCTGCTCGGCGCGGACGATCTCGGCCGACAGGCGGCGGTGCTCGCCGGCGAGGCTGGTCCAGCGCCAGCCGACCACCAGCGTCGCGAGGACCACGACGCCGATCATCAGGACGTTCTGACCCAGGGCGCCGCTCCCCTCGAGACGCGGCGCGGCCTTCTCGCGGCTCTTCCCCTTCTCGGCTGCGGCGATGAGATTGATCTTGATCATCGGTTGTCACCGAGCCGGCGGCAGGCGAGCCCGACGGCGATGGAAACGCTGGGACCGACCTCGTCGAGGGTCTCGGGCGGGATCCCCTTCGCCGCGGTGACCCGCGCGAAAGGGTTGAGCGCCTCGACCGGCACGCCGAAGCGGCCGGCCAGCGCCTCGGTCAGGTTCGGCACCCGCGACGCGCCGCCGGCGATCACCATGCGGCCGATGCTCTCCCCGGGCGTCGTGTTCTTGAAGAAGTCGAGGGTCTTCTGCACCTCGCCCCCGATGAAGTCGTTCACCGAGCCGAGGATGGCCGGGACGCGCGACGCGTCGACGCCGTCGACCTCTTCGCCGCGCTTCAGCGCCTCGGCCTGCTCGAAGGTGACGTTCAGCTCCTTGCGGAGCGCATCGTTGTAGTGGTTGCCGCCCACCGAGATGTCGCGCCAGAAGATCGACGTCGAACCCTTGAGGACCGCGACGTTCGTGGTCGAGGCGCCGACGTTGACGAGCGCCAGCCCCTCGCCGGGGTCGGCGTCGTAATTCATCTCGTAGCAGTTCTGCAGGGCGAAGACGTCCACGTCCACCAGGACCGGGTTGCGGCCGGCCTGGGTGACGACGCTGGTGTAGTCGTGGATCTTGTCCTTCTTGGCGGCGACGAGGAGCACGTCCATGTTGCCGTCCCCGCCGCCCCCCTTGAGCACCTGGTAGGCGAGGTTGACGTCCTCGACGTCGAAGGGGATGTACTGCTCCGCCTCCCACGGGATGACCTCGGCCAGCTCCTCCTCGGAGGTGGCCGGGATGGAGATCTTCTTGATGATGACGCTGTGGCCCGAGAGGGCGATGGCGACGTCGGCCCCCTTCACCTTGCGGGCCGAGAGGGCTTTCTGGATCGCCTCGACGACGAGGCCGGCGTCCATGATGGCGCCGTCGACGATCGCCTCGGGCGAGAGGGGCTCGACGGCGACGTTCTGGAGCTGGTAGCCCTTCCCCTTCCCGAGCTCCTTGAGCTCCACGACCTTGACGGCGCTCGAGCCGATGTCGAGCCCGACGAGCGACTTCGATCGCGAGAAGAACACGGCCTTCCCTCCCCTCTCCAGTCCTTGCCAATTCCAGCCCCCCGCACAGGGGGGCCCGTTTTCACGAATCTCCAATATATTCCGCGACCTCACTTCTGCAAGGCGCTCTATCAGAAGTGAACATTCGCCGTGGACAGACTGAATATGCGCCTGTGGAGAGAATCGGCAAGTCGAGGAAAACAGGGGTTTTCGGGCTTGGGTGTTACGGGTGGGGAGACCGGGGGGGATCGACGCCGAAGTTGAATCCGGCGTCGCGATTGTGTTAGAGTTCGCGCCTTCCTTTTGGGATCAACCCGGGCTCGAAGGCCCCTCGGAGGAGTCGGTGGCGCGTTCGTGCGATGTCTGCGGCAAGGGGCCGGTCTTCGGAAACCAGATCAGCCACGCGCACAATGTCTCGTCGCGCGTCTGGTATCCCAACATCCAGAAGGTCCGGGTGATGGTCGGCAAGGCGGTGCGCCGCAAGCGCGTCTGCACCCGCTGCCTGCGCTCCGGCGCGGTGGTCAAGGCCGCCTCCTAGGTTTCCCCGGCACGGCCCGCACGCCGGGTCGGGCTACCCCTCCAGCATCGCGATCGCTTCGATCTCCACGCGCGCGCCCAGCGGCAGCGCCGCCACCTGCACCGTCGAGCGGGCCGGCCGCGCGTCGCCGAAGACCCGGGCGTAGATCGCGTTCATCGCCTGGAAGTCCTTCATGTCGGTCAGGAAGACGGTCGTCTTCATGACCTGGTCGAGTGACGCCCCGGCCGCTTCGAGCACCGCCTTGATGTTCTCGAAGACCCGCGTCGTCTCCGCCTCGAGCCCGCCGGGAACCAGCGCCTTGGTCTCAGGGTCGAGCCCCACCTGCCCCGAGAGGAACAGGAACGGCCCGTTGCGCACGGCCTGGCTGTAGGGGCCCACCGCCTGCGGCGCCCGGTCGGTCGTGATGGTCCGGCGTTCGCTCATCGTTCCCTCCCTTGTGATCTCACGCCACCTGGCGCTCGACGTGGTACACGCCGTCGATCCCCTTCAGCCGCTCGACGATCTTCTGGAGGTGATCGACGTCCCGGATGTCCAGCAGCAGGGTGATCTCCCCGCGCCGGTCCTCGAAGGTCCGGGCCTCCACGCTCTTGATGTTCGACTTCGCGTCGGCGATCGCCTGGGTGATGCGCGCGAGAATCCCCGGCCGATCCTCCGAGAAGACGGTGAGGCGGACGTCGAAGCGCGACTCGTCAGCCCCCTCCCACACCACCTCGATCCGGCGCTCGGGATCGTAGAGGAGCTTCTCGAGGTTCGGGCAGCGCTCCGAGTGCACGGTCACGCCGCGGCCGCGGGTGATGTACCCGACGATCGGCTCGCCGCGGATCGGATTGCAGCAGCGGGCCAGGATGATGAGGGCGTCGTCGAGCCCGCGCACCGTCACCTTCTTGCCGGAGAGGCCGAGGGCGCGCTTGACGACCTGGGTGATCGCCCCCCCCGCCGTCGTCTCCTGCGGCTTCGCCTGGGGGTCGAGCTTCTCGACCAGGGTCTTCGGCACCGCCTTGCCGTAGCCGACTCCGGCGTAGAAGTCCTCGATCGACGGGAAGCCCATCCCCAGGAGCGCCTCGCGCAGCTTCGTCCCCTCCTGCACGTGCGGCTTGAGGTTGAACCGGAAGCGCTTGAACTCCCGGTCGGTCAGCGTCTTCCCCAGCTCGACGGCACGGTTGCGGCGCTCGGCGTTGAGCCACTGGCGGATCTTGGTGCGGGCCCGCGGCGTCTGGACGTAGGCCAGCCAGTCGGGGCTGGGGCTGTGGCTCGGGGAGGTCAGGATCTCGACGATGTCGCCGTTCTTGAGCTCGGTCCGGAGCGGCTGCAGCTTGCCGTTGACCCGGGCGCCGGCGCAGCGGTGGCCGACCTCCGTGTGCACCGAGTACGCGAAGTCCACCGGCGTGGCGCCGCGCGGCAGCGATTTCACCTGCCCCTGCGGCGTGAAGCAGTAGACCTCGTCCGGGTAGAGGTCCACCTTCACCATGCGCAGGAACTCGGCCGGGTCCTTGAGCTCCTGCTGCCACTCCATGATCTGCCGCAGCCACTGGATGTTGGCGTCCTTTTCCTGCCCGCCGCTCCCCTCCTTGTACTTCCAGTGCGCCGCGATCCCCTCCTCGGCGATGCGGTGCATGTCGTGGGTCCGCAGCTGCACCTCGAACGGCTGGCCGCGCTCGCTGATGACCGAGGTGTGGAGCGACTGGTACATGTTGGGCTTCGGCATCGCGATGAAGTCCTTGATCCGCCCGGGCACCGGGCGCCACAGCCCGTGGATGATCCCGAGCGCCCCGTAGCAGTCCTTGATGCTGCCGGTCAGGACGCGGAAGGCGATGTAGTCGTACACCTCGCTGACATCGATGCGCTGCCGCTTGATCTTCTTGTAGATGCTGTAGAGGTGCTTGCGCCGGCCGGTGATGGTGCAGGCGATGCCGGCCCGCTGCAGCTCGGACCTCAAGGTGGATTCGATCTCGCGGATGAAGTCGACCGTGAGGGTGCGCTTTTCCTCCAGCGCCCGCTGCAGCTGCTCCTCGCCGGCGGGGTCGAGGTACTTGAGAGCCAGGTCCTCCAGCTCGTTCTTGATGCGGCCGATGCCGAGGCGGTGCGCCAGCGGGGCGTAGATCTCCATGGTCTCGCGGGCGATGCGCTCCTGCTGCCGCGCCGACAGGTGCTCGAGGGTGCGCATGTTGTGCAGGCGATCGGCCAGCTTGACGAGGACGACGCGGATGTCGTCCACCATCGCCAGCATCATCTTGCGGAACGACTCCGCCTGCTGCTGCTCGCGCGAGTTGAAGCGGATGCGGGAGATCTTCGTCAGCCCCTCGACGACGTGGGCGATGTCACGGCCGAAGCGCTCTTCGAGGATCTCGCGCGTCGTCAGCGTGTCCTCGAGCACGTCGTGCAGCAGCCCGGCGACGATGCAGGTGAGGTCGAGCTTCAGGTCGGCGAGGATCGCCGCCACCGCCAGCGGGTGGACCAGGTACGGCTCCCCGGAGGACCGGGTCTGCCCCTGGTGCTCCTGCGCCGAGAACTCGTAGGCGCGGCGCAGCAGCCCCAGGTCGGCCTCCTTCAGGTACGACTGGACCTGCGTCTGGACGTCTTCGAAGCGGATCATGGCGCGATGCGGATCATGGCGGGACCGGGACCGGCGGCCCGGGCGAAACGTGAAGCCGGAGGCCCGGACGCGAAAAGTCTAGCATCCGCGTCAAGGCGTCGCAACGCGAGGCGCGGCGCGGGGCCGAAGGCGGTCCCCCCGCGATCGGAGGCCGGCTCCTAGCTGACGCGGACGTGCTTGGAGCCGAGCCAGCGGTTCGCCAGGACCAGGAGGCCGGCGGCGACGAAGACCGAGGAGTACGAACCGAAGATGATCCCGACCAAAAGGCAGAACGACATCGGGTTCAGCTTCTCGCCTCCGTACAGGTAGAGCGCCATGACGGCCACGAAGACCGTGAAGACGGTCAGCACGGTGCGGCTGAGGGTCTGGTTGACCGAGGCGTTGACGACCTTCTCGAACTCCTGGTCGCGGTACAGGCGCAGGTTCTCGCGCACCCGGTCGAACACCACGATGGTGTCGTTGATCGAGTAGCCGACGATGGTCAAAAGCGCCGCGACCACGGTCAGCGAGAACTCCTTGCGGAAGAAGGCGACCGCGCCGGCGGCGATGACGACGTCGTGGACCAGCGCGATGACCGCCGCCAGGCCCCAGGCGACCTTGTGGAAGCGGAACCAGACGTAGACCAGGATGCCGGCGACCGCTCCGAGGATCGCCAGCAGGGTGTTCTTCATCAGCTCCGCGCCGGCGGTCGGGCCGACGAAGTCCACGCCGCGCACCGCGAACTTCCCGAGCACCGCGCCGTCCTTCAGCGCCGCCGCGACCGACGCCGGCAGCCCGGGGATCCCGGCCACCTGCGCCGGATCCCCGAACAGCCCGCCGTGCGCCGTGCGGGCCCGCAGGATCGCCCCCGCCGCGTCGGCCGCCGTGGACGGGGCCGCCTGCGGATCGGACGCCTGCAGGCGGGCGGCAATCCAGTCGCGCAGCGCCGGCTCGGACGTCACGTTGAGATCGATCTTCGCGGGGTCGGGGGTCCCTTCGAGGTGCCGGAGCGCCTCGATCACCTTCTGGCTGACGCCGCCTCCCTCCTCCCCTTTCTTCTCCGCCTCGGTGTCGCGCTCCACGCGGATGAGGATCTCGTGGTCCTTCGGGTCGCCGATGCGCTGCAGCGACGGGTCGGCCAGCCCGGAGGCGTCGAGGTCGGCGCGCAGTTTCTCGAGGTTCGGCTCCTCGGCGAAGCGCACTTGCACCGCCGTGCCGCCGGCGAAGTCGATGCCGTAGTTGAAGCCGGGCGTCACGATGAAGACGATGGCGAGGGTCATGCACAGGGCGGAGAAGAGCATGAAGACGTACTTCGTCCGCCCCATGAGCTGGAAGCCGGCGTCGTGGAAGACCTGCAGCATCGAAGTCGGCTCCTAGATGCTCAGCTGCGTCGTGCGCGGCCTGAGCGTGAGCAGGGCGTCGAACATCGCCCGGGACATGAACAGCGCGGTCCAGAGATTGGCGATGATGCCGACCGACAGGGTGACCGCGAACCCCTTCACCGGCCCGGTGCCGAAGCCCAGGAGCGCGAAGGCGGCCACGAGCGTCGTGATGTGGCTGTCGATGATGGTCGCGAACGCCTTGTGGAAGCCTTCGTGGATGGCCGCCTTGACGGTCCGCCCGGCCCGGACCTCCTCGCGGATGCGCTCGAAGACGAGCACGTTCGCGTCCACCGCCATGCCGATGGTGAGCGCGATGCCGGCGATCCCCGGCAGGGTCAGCGTCGAGCGCATGCTCGCCATGGCCGCCAGCAGGATCATGATGTTGAGGATCAGGGCGACCCCGGCGTTGACCCCGGCCATCCGGTAGTAGATCAGCATGAAGAGGACGACGACGATCGACCCGATGATCGACGCGATGACGCCCTGCTTGATCGAATCGGCCCCGAGGGAGGCGCCGACGGTCCGCTCCTCGAGGATGTCCATCCCCGCCGGCAGGGCGCCGCTCCGCAGCTTCAGGGAGAGGTCCTCGGCGCTCTCGACGGTGAAGTTGCCGCCCTCGATGATGCCGCGCTCGGCGATGACCGCGTTGATGCGCGGCGCCGACAGGATCTTGTGGTCGAGAACGATCGCCAGCAGCTGTCCCTGGTTGGCGCGGGTCAGCTCCTGGAAGCGCTGCCCCGCCTCGGCGGTCAGCAGGAAGTTCACCGCCGCGCCGCCGAAGCGATCCTGGTCGCGGCGCGAGTTCTTCAGGTCGGCGCCGGTCAGGGGCGACGAGCGGGTGACGGGCCACCACACGGTCTGCGTCCGCCCGTCCCGGTCACGCACTTCCTGAGGGAGCGCCTCGACGTCCGAGGGGAGGCTGCCGCCGAACTGCCCGGCCAGCGCCTGCTGGTCCGGGGCCGGACGGAACTGGTCGGCCGTGATCCCGGGCGGCACCTTCACCATCTTCCACTCGAGAAAGGCCGGCTTGCCGATCAGGTCCTTGACGCGCTCGGGATCGTCCACCCCCGGGAGCTGCACGACGATCTGATCCGCCTGCGGGCCGACGCCTTTGCGCTGGATGAGCGGCTCGGCGACGCCGAACTTGTCGATGCGGGTGCGGATGGTCTCCAGCGCCTGGCGCACCGCGCTGTCGCGGATCCCCGACTCGTCGACCGGACGCAGCCGCAGCGTCAGCGCGCCGCCGCTGCCTTCGACGGCGTACTGCTGGAACTGGTCGCGGACGAGGGTGCGGGCCTCGTCGAGCCGGGCCGGCTCGATGCCCGTGAGGGTGAGCGCGTCGAGCGACGGGCTGTCGAGAGAGGCGACGGTGATGCCCTTCTCCTTGAGGGCGTTGCGCACCCGCTCGCGCGCCAGGTCGATCTCCGCCTTGACCGCGTCGTCGGTGCGCACGCGCATCACCATGTGGATGCCGCCCCGCAGGTCGAGACCGAGGTTGATGGTCTTCGACAGCGGGTAGATGAGCGCCCCGCAGAGGACGACCGAAGCCAGAACGATCGCGAGCCGAACCCGCACGTCGGAGAGATTCATGCCGTCCTCACGCCTCCGGCGAAGCGCCGGAGCCTTCCTGTCTCTGGATGATGGCGCTGCGCGTGATGTCCACCTTCACCTTGTCGGCGATGCGCAGCTGCACGATGTCGCGATCGACGGCCACGACGGTGCCGAGCAGGCCCCCCGAGGTCGTCACCTTGTCCCCCGGCCGCAGCGCGTCGAGCATCTCCTGCGTCTGCTTCTGCCGGACGCGCGCCGGGCGGATCAGGAGGAAATAGATCACGATGAAGAAGAAGAGCAGCGGGACGAGCTGCAGCCAGGGGTTCGACTGCCCGGCCCCCTGTGGAGGGGCCATCAGACCCAACGGATCCAAGCTCAGACTCCCATGGTCCGGCCGGAACCGCGCCTCCCCGCGGGCGCGCTTCGACGCCGGGCCAAACAAAAAGGAGGCGTGTGAGGCCTCCGTCCACGGGGACCGGCGGCGAGCCGGCCGATTCGATTCCGCGAGGGGCGTTAGATTGCCGTAACCCCTGACTCTTGTCAAGGCGCGGACCGGGCGGCTGCCCCCGCGCCTTGCGGGTCGGCTCGAGGCCCCCTTACACTGCGGTCATGGAGGACATCGAACTCGCCGGAACCGGCTCCGGACGCTACCTGCGGCTCCCCCTGCTCGATCGGATCCCGGGCCTGGCGCACGGGTTCACGGTGAAGGGAACCGACCCCCTCGAGGCCATCCGGCAGGCGGCCGGACGGCCGCTGCCCCTCGCGACCTTGAAGCAGGTGCACGGCGCTGCGGTCCGGAGGCTTCGGGCGGACGAGCCGCTGTGGCGCGAAGAGCCGGGACGCCCGATGGGAGATGCTCTTCTGACCCGGCGCGACGACACGGCGATCGGCGTGGCCACCGCCGACTGCGTGTCCATCCTGCTCTGCGATCCGAAGAGCCGCACCCTCGGCGCGGTGCACGCCGGGTGGCGCGGCACCGCGGCCGGGGTCCTGGCCGCGGCCATCAAGGAAATCGCTGCGACGGGAGCGGCTCCGGAGGACATCACCGTCGGACTGGGACCGGCCATCGGCCCCTGCTGTTTCGAGGTGGGAGACGAGGTGATCGAAGCGCTGCGGCGCAACGCTGCGAACGTCGAGGCCTTCGTCCATCGCGGCCACCCGCGGTCGCGCGTGGACCTGGTCGAGGCGAACCGGCGCCAGGCCCTCGCCCGCGGCATCCGCCCCGACCGCATCGCCGCGGTGGGGCGGTGCACCATGTGCGAAAAGGACCTGCTCGAATCCTACCGGCGCAGCGCCGGCGCCCCGGGACGGATGATCGCCTTCGCCGCCTGGCGGGACCCGGCGTCGCCGGAAGCGGCCGGACCGGCCTCCCGCTGAGGATCGCTCCTACTTCTTGAGGAGCGCGATGTTGTCCTGGATTTCCTTCGCGTCCGGGGCCTTCGGCTCGAGCTTCAGGTATTCCTGGAAGTGGGCCAGGGCGCCCTTGAAGTCCTGCGTCGCCATGAGGGCGCGCGCCAGCTCGCGGTGCGCCTGGGCGTAGTTCGGGTCGATCTCCACCGCTTTCTGGTAAGCCCTGGTCGCGTCCTTGCCGCGGTTCTCGTTCCAGGCCTTGACGCCGATGTTGTAGAAGAGGATCGCGGCGTTGCGCGGATCGATCGCGGCGACCTTCTGGTACATCTCGTCGGATTTCACCTTGTCGCCCTTGGCCTCGTACGCCGACGCGAGCGCCATCAGCGGCTCGGGCTTCTGGGGGTTGATGGACGACGCATGCTCGAGGGCGGCGATCGCCTCGTCGTACTTCCCGTTCTTGATCTGCGCCTGCCCGAGGTTGTAGAGCACCGTGTCCGACTCGGGCGAGAGGGCCAGCTCCTTCTGATACTCGAGGGCCGCGCCGGCGGGATCCTCCTGGCGGACCGACAGGTTCCCGAGGAAGAAGTGCGCCCCCTTCATGTCCGGCTTGAGCTCGAGCCCCTTGGAGAAAGCGGCCGCCGCGGCGGCGTCATCCCCCGTCTCGAACAGGCTCTTCCCGAGGTAGTAGTAGACCGCCGGATTGCTCGTGGGGTCTTTGGCGAGGAACGCCTTGTATTTCTCGATCGCCTGCGCGTGGTTGCCGGCGTCCGCAAGCGACTTGGCTTTCTGGAGCTCTGCCGCCGCCTCCGGATTGATGGTCGGGGTGGCCGGCGCGGCCGGCGCCGCGCCCGCCTCGGGAGCCGCCGCCTGCGCCGTGGTGCCCGCGGCGGCCGCCTGGGCCTCCTTGCGCTTCTTGAGGATCGCCTGGTTGGCCGCGACGAAGTCGGCCTCCTTGGCGATGACGAAGTTGTACTCGTTCCGGCCCTGATCCCCGACGAGCAGCATGGTGAAGTCGGGGAACTCCTGCTTGTTGTCCATCAGCTTCTCGTTCTTGTCCTGCTCGACGCCGTCCGAGCCGACGACGCGCCAGTCCATGATGACCGTCTTGTACCCCTCGAGCTTCGGGTACACCTTCCACTTGCGCGCCACCGAGATGTCGAGCGTGGCGATGAGGTACTCGCCCTTGGCGTTGGTCTTCACCGGGCCGACCGTCTTCTTGATGTCGGTCGACTCGAAGAAGATCGGCACCTTCTCGAGGGGCTTTCCCTGCGGGTCGGTGACCTTGCCGCGCACCTTGGTGATCCCTTCCGCGAACGCGGGGGCGGCGGCGAGGAGCCCGGAGAGAACGAGGCACGCCGATGCGGCGAAGCGGTTGAGGCGGGAACGCGTCATGGGAACCTCCGGCCGCGCCCGGTTCGGGCGCGACGCATCTGAAATGAAAGGGCGGCGGGGATTTTAGAACACGCCGGGGGGGGGATCAACCGGGCCGGCCGGAGCGGGCGGTGCCGGGACCCCGCACCGCGCCGGGCCTCAGGAGGAGAAGGGGTCGGCGATCACCGCCCGGCGGGCGGCCGCCGCGCGCCGCCGGGCCGCCGTGGCGAGGAGGTGCGACACGAACAACAACGCGAAAAGCAGGCCCGAGACCAGGTGCAGGAGGCTGACGAAGCGCCGGGGGGCGGGCGAGGTGACCACCTGGAGGAGATAGCCGCTCAGGACCATCGGGAGCGCCAGCGAGGTGATGAGAAGGCCGGTGCGCCGCCCGGTCTGCGGCTTGCCGCTGACGATCCGATCGACGATGTGCTCCCGCGCGATGAGCCCCAGCGCGAAGATCACCACGGGCCCCACGAGCACGTGCGCCGACAGGACGTGCGGCTGCCAGGGATGCCCGAGGACCGAGTAGGGATCGCGCGGCCGCATCCACTCCTTCATGACGTAGTAGACCGACCCGGTCAGGGCGGAGAGGCCGATCGACAGGTCGAGGAGCCAGCGCTCGAGACGGGTCATCGGGTCGAAGGCTTCCCGCCCGCAGGCGCCGCGACGTAGAGGCGGTGCAGCGTGACGATGCGCTTCGCCGCCTCGGTGACGGCGCGCGCCGACAGCGTCGCGCCGCTCAGGGATCGGATCTTCGTCCCCAGGTCCCCCGACCCCGCGCCCCCCTGCCCCTGGAACTGCTGCAGCCAGCGCGGCGTGGTGCGGTATTCGTCCGGCTCGTCGAACGCGACGATGTCGATGGCCGCGATCGCCCCGTCCGGGCGCAGCCGCACCAGGATCGTCTCCGGGAGGGTTCGCACCAGGTGCGTGTCGAAGTAGGCGTACCCGGTGACGCGGCCCTCCTGCGAGCCGACGTAGTACGGGACCACGCGCACCTCCACCGGCGCCCCGGCCTCGCGCGCCGCCCGCGCCGCCTGCGCCTCGTCGAGGTAGAGCGTCCTGCGCTCGACCGTCTGCGGCGGCGGGAAGGCGAGTTGGAGCGCCTGGTCCTGGGTCATGAGGACGCGCGCCTCCGCCGTTCCCGCCACGAGCAGAACCGTGCCGACGAAGAGGGCCGAGGCGCGCGTCGTCTTCAGAAGAGCCACCCGAGGGCGAGATTGATCCGATCGACGCCGGTGCCGGCATTGTTGGAGACGCCCTGCCAGTCCGCCTTGAGCGCCAGGTTCGGGATCGGACGGTAGTGGATCCCGACCGTGTGCACGGTGCGATCGTTCGCCGCGTCCGCCACGGTTCCCGCCGGGACCTCGGCCTGCGTGTCGAGCGACTCGTAGCGCACGAAGGGGAAGAGCTCCTGCTTCGACCCTTTCTTCAGCGACAGCACGTTGTAAGCCACCTCGCCATAGTAGCCGTTCATCTGCGATCCGACGGCCTCGCCGGTGAGGACTCCGACCTCGGCGGCGTCATCCAGGCGCGTGCGGGCGTAGAGACCCCGCATCTGCAGCGCCTTGAAGCGCCACTCGGCATGCGCCTCGTACTGCAGGACGCGCGCGCCGCCGACGCCCGGGTCGGCCTGCGCGGTGTCGCCGGTGAACCCGGCCG
>Ga0134121_10002828_pt1 | contig 14754 bp, 14 predicted proteins | sample KB301_FD_96463 | JGI IMG/M metagenome (GOLD analysis project Ga0134121, IMG submission 96463) | Terrestrial soil microbial communities without Nitrogen fertilizer from Kellogg Biological Station, Michigan, USA - KB3-0-1 | ecosystem: Environmental > Terrestrial > Soil > Unclassified ... | reverse complement strand
TCGACGTTGCCTCGCGAGATGGCGTTCCCCACCACGACCATATCGGGGCGGGGCTCGAGGTTGGCGGCGGTGAAGGGTTGGGCAAGCGGAATTTCTAGCGAAGCCAGGAAATCCGACATGGGCGGATAGGCCGCGGCATCGGAGCCGGTCACGTGAAAACCGCGCTGCTTGAGCAGGCCAGCCAGCGATGCCATGGCAGTACCGCAGATACCGATCAAATGAATGTGTCGCTTATCGCTCATAGTTCATGTCCGGGCTCTCGAATCGAAAACCAATAACCACAGAGGAGGCGGAGGACACAGAGGATTCCTCTCATCCTCCAGACCGTGAGGAAATGGCCGCTGTCGTGGCTGCTTCCATTATTTTTAGGCTCACTTCGCCGAGCGCGACATTCAGTGCGGCGCGAACGCCGAAGGGCAGCGTGATGTTGCGCCGCGAAACATGCCCGGAACGCAGCCCGTAAGCGACAGGCACACCGAGGTTGCCCACCACGCGCAGCACGACTTCTTCCAGCGTATAGCCTTGGTCTTTATTGGTCTCGGTGTTCTGTCGGCAATCTAGCATCTCACCAAAGATGATGCCCTGCACATCGGTCAATTTCCCTGCCAGCTTCAACTGCATGAGCATGCGGTCAATCTGGAAAGGCTTGGCCGCGATATCTTCGAGAAAAAGGATTGTGCCTGCTGTGCAGATTTCATAGCGCGTGCCCAAGGAAGCGACCAGAATGGAGAGGCATCCCCCGTAGAGAATTCCTTCTGCGAACCCCTCGACCAGCGATTTTACGTCCGAATCCAGTTCCAAAGCCCACTCGGACGATCCATTCAGCGCTCGCTCCCAGGAATTCGGATCGACGCCGGCCGCATGCGCGAAATCCTTGGCCACCATGGGACCGTGAAAAGTAATCAGTCCGGCCGAGTCCGCGAAGTAAGTCAGTAGAGAGGTGAGATCGCTGTAGCCAACAAAAATCTTGGGGTGCGCTTTGATCTTGGTGAGATCCAGAATATCCAGAAGATAGTTTGAACCGTACCCACCCCGAGCGCAGATGATCGCTCGAACGTCGTCGCGAGTGAACATCTCTTCCAGTTCGCGCGCACGCCGCGCAGCCGAACCCGCGAAGTAGAGGTCGCGCTCGAGGATCGATTCGAAGTAGAAGGGCTTGTATCCCAGATCGCGCAACGTCGCGCAGCCTGCTTCCAGGTCGTCAGGTTTGACGTTGCTGGCGGGAGCCACGATGCCCACGGTGTCGCCGGCTTGAAGCACCGGCGCCTTCATGCGCGGAACTTTTGGAAACGAGCCCATCTATACGGGAACCTTGAACCTATGCCCTAGCTACCAGATTAAATGAAAAACTCACCCCGACAGACCAGTTGCGCGGGCCCGCCAAGGAAGACTTGCCCATCTTCCCATCGTACGGTCTGAACTCCGCCGGGCGCGTGCACCCGGACTGGCGACCGGGCGCGCCTTGCCGCAATGGCAGCAACTGCGGAAGCACACGAACCAGTCCCGGACGACTGGGTTTCGCCGACTCCGCGCTCGAAAAATCTGACCTCGACATTACTCTTATCTTGAACGATTACCAGTTCAACATTAGTTCCCTGCTTAAAGCGAGGTTGACGCCCGATTTCTGCCGCTTCGGCCTGCCAGGTTGGACTGAATTCCTTCACAAACACCACATAGTGCGGATTGCCCATGGAGACCGGAATGCCTCGCACTTCCGCAAACGCCAGCTTGACGGGGAGTTCATCTCCAACCTGCGGCTGGCCCATGGCGGTTTCGAACTTGTAGCTGGATTCGTTGCGACTGATCAGCGCGCAAATCTTGACCCCGGCGCCGGTGCGGATCGCAAAACTTTCTTTCGCCTGCCCCGAGCACAGATAGGCAGCCACGCAGCGAGTGCCGTTGCCGGAAATCTCAGCTTCCGATCCGTCGGCGTTGAACAGCCGCGCCTCGACATCCGCATCCGGGGTGGAAGACAACCACTCTACTCCGTCAGCCCCAACCCCAGAATGCCGGTCGCAGATGCGCCTGCTGAAATCCGCGATACCTGCAGGCACATCCACGCCATCAATAATCAGGAAGTCGTTGCCGCAGGCGTTTGCCTTTACAAAAGGAATGACTCGAGAGGACGACGTCATTCCGGCTGCACCGGGCCCAGGGGAGTAACGCTCTCGAGCACAGAAGATTGCTGCAAGGCCTGCTGCACCTGTTTCTGCTCCTTGTTTGTCCCCGCCAGATCAAACTGGAGGCGTATATGCTGCCGGGTTTCGGCGACGAGAACGTTGTCCATCATGGCGTGGATGCACTCCAACGCACGATTCACTTCCGCCTTGATATCGTCCACGGACTTACCGGTGACCTCGTAGGTGTGCACGGCGAGTTTGAGATTGAGTTTCTGCTCGGCGTTTCCCAGCAGGAACAGGCAAACCAGAATAAGGGCGGTGCCAAAGACGGCTGTAACATACAATCCGCCGCCTACAGCCATGCCGACCGAAGCCACTACGAACACAGTCGCGGCCGAAGTGATCCCAGTGACCAGATTGTTCCGATTGTGAAGGATGGAGCCGGCTCCGATGAAGCCGATGCCGGGAATGATCTGCGCCGCGATGCGTGTGTGGTCGCCCAGGAACTTGATCGCCAGCGCATCCGAGAGCAGGGTATACATCGCGGCGCCGACGCAGATAAAGAGATTCGTGCGCAGCCCGGCGGGACGGTGCTTGAATTCGCGCTCCAATCCGATAGCGCCTCCCAACAGCGCCGCCAGCGTCAGCCGCAACAGGAATATTCCCGCCGAGGACATCTCGCTCTGCAGGACGTCGTATATGTGTTGCATGACTGGCATGGGACCTTCGGTGGCTGGATTTTATCACCGGAAAACTTCTCTCTTGGCGGGTTCCAGCGCCGCAAGTTAACGCAGATGATTACCGGGCCGAAGCATAGGTCCGGTAGATCGTCGCCTTGGCCTGGCCCGAAGTGTGTGAAGTGTGAATCACAGCCAGGGGAGCAAGGCCCTGTTTCTGTACATCTTTCAGCAAAGCGGCAGAAACCGGGTCGCCTTCGAAGACGATGACAAAGTCCGCGTATTTCGCCGGACTAGCCAGCGCCCGTTCCCAGAGTCCGTCGAGGTCAACCGGCTGCTTCCAGGTGCGATGGTTACCTTCATTGATGACTCGGCGCAGCGGAATGCCGGCCTGCTGCAGTGCCCCGACATGATCGCCCAGGTACATGAGGACCGTGGAGTCAGGGGGCAACACCTTTACAAAATCAGCCAGTTCACGCTCTAGGGAGATGCGGTCCCGGGAGTTGACTACGGCTTCGGTAAAGCAGACGGGAGCCGACCAGGTCGAGGCGAAGCTGGTTGCGACGAAGATCAGGACTGCGGCCGCTGCACCAAACTTGAAAGCGCGATGTTGCACCATCTGCGCAGAAAAGTAGAAGGCTAGAGTTACAAATACCGCGAATGCGGGAAGCAGTTCCAATCCGTAACGCACGTTGTAATAGGAAAACGGCCACCACACTGGCATGAAGATCGGCACACCGCCGTAGGCGACGGAAAGAGAGTAGAACGACAGAGGAATCCAAAGCAGGACCAGCGGCCACAGGTGGCTTCGCGTCTGTTTCCAGGTGAGGGCCGCGATCACTCCCGCCACAGCAAGCAGCAGCCAGAGTTTCTGCCAATTCCCTGCCGCGAGGTTCAACTCCGCCGACTTCAGGAAGTAGCTGAAAGCAGTTTGAAGATCATGCGTGCCGGGATGAGCTGCACCTGGGCTTCTCTGCTCGATGGCCTTGGCCGAATATGGGCCGTTGGCAAATTCCAGCGGGTTGCGATAGACAATGGCGTTGTAGGCCAGCCAAAGCGTCGGAGCGGCTGCGGCTATCAGAATGAATTTTGCCAGTCCTCTACGGTGTCCTCTCCTCTTCGTGTGTAGCACAACCGCGAGTGCGGCCACAGACATGGCGGCAGCTAGAAGCCACGCGTCGTAGCGCGTCAAGCACGCAGCTAACAGGCAGAAACCGCATTTAACCAGTGAAGATGAGGCGGCCAACGGGTGGGTATTTTCTTCGGCCTTCGCGGACTCTCGCACAAATTCGTTGAAGTAAACCATTGCCCAGATGAACAGCCCCAGGTAGAGCGCTTCGGTCATGGCGGTCGCTTGCAGATAGATCAGGTTCGGATTGGTGGCATAGATGATCGCGGCCAGCCAGGCGGCAGATTTGACCATCAGAGCCGATTGTGCATCTGACCCGAGCCCGTCACGCACGAGGCGAAAAATTCCAATCGTCCCCAACACGTAAGCGGCCATCGACGGAATCGACCCGCCCACTCCTGTCTTCCACATCCAGTTTGAAAGCAGAAACGGAATCATCAGCAAGTGCGGCAGCGGCAGCCAGACGGTGCCCAACTGCAGTAGTCCCGGCGTCCGGGAATCGAATACGCGGCGCGCGATATTGATGTGCGCGACCGCGTCGCCGTAGAGCAGTATTTCGCCCCGCCGGAAATAAAACAGGAAGGAAAGCATTGAAACGCATGTCGTAAACCATGCCAGCAGGGCAATCTCGCGATCCCATCGCCAGCTCGGCTGGGCGCTCATTCCAGGTGCGTCAGCTCGCGGAAGATTTGAAAGCGGGCGTCAATTTCTTCGCGGGTGAGCGACTGCAGACGCTCGGTGCCGAAGCGCTCCACCGCAAACGATCCCATCACGCCGCCGTAGAACAGAGCGCGCTTCAGAACTTCGCGGGTCAGCTCTCCCTGCGAGGCGAGGTATCCCATGAAGCCGCCGGCAAAGGAATCTCCAGCCCCGGTGGGATCTTTGACCTCTTCGATGGGCAGCGCCGGCGCACGAAAAGGATGGCGGCCGATGCCGAATGCGGATTCACGGAAGAAGATGGTTGCACCGTATTCGCCGTGTTTGATCACCAGCGCCTGCGGACCCATGGCCAGCACTCTCAGCGCGGCCCGCGGCAGGTTCGTCTCTCCCGCCAGGCTTTTGGCCTCGGTATCGTTGATCAACAGCACGTCAACCAGCTTCAGGGTTTCGGTCAACTGCTTGCGGGCGCTGTTGATCCAGTAGTTCATGGTGTCGCCGCCGGTCAAACGCACCGTTTTCATTTCTCGACGAACTGTCGCCTGCAGCTCAGGTTGAATATTCGCCAGAAACAGAAATTCCGAATCCTGATAGTGGGAAGGAATGTGAGGCCGAAAGTTCTGGAACACATTGAGGTCGGTGAAATCGGTCTTGGCCTCATTCAGGTTATCGAGATACTGCCCGCCCCAGCAAAAGGTTTTCCCTTTGGCGTGTTCGATGCCGCGCGTGTCCACGCCGCGTTTCTTCAGAACATTTTCATGCTCGGCGGTAAAGTCCTCGCCCACAATTGCGACTACGCGGACATCGGTGAAGTAGCTGGCGGCCAAAGCGAAGTATGTGGCCGCGCCGCCGAGAACGCCTTCCACTTTCCCGGAGGGGCTGGCAATCGTATCGAACGCCACGGAACCGACTGCGACGATGCTCATGCCTTTTTGGCCTTCAGATATTTGTCCAAAATGAGTTTCAACCTTTGACGGGTGGCCGTGGGAATTTTGCTGCGATCGGTGAGAATGGCATGCGCCAAAGATGAGCCGCACTTGCAGGCACGATCTTTCGGCATGGAAGATACCGTCTCGCGCACGACCCGGGTGGCGTTCTCGGCATTTTTCAGAAGCACCGCCACGATCTGGTCCACGGTCACCGAGTCATGGTGGGGATGCCAGCAGTCGTAGTCGGTGACCATGGCAACGGTGACGTAGCAAATTTCCGCCTCGCGCGCCAGCTTGGCTTCCTGCAGGTTGGTCATGCCGATCACGTCCATGCCCCAGCTGCGATAGATGTTGGACTCGGCCTTGGTCGAAAACTGCGGACCTTCCATGCAGACATAAGTTCCGCCGCGCTTGCCGGTCACTCCAGCTTTCTTGCACGCGTCTTCCACGGCTTGGGCGAGTTGAGGACAGATGGGATCGGCGAACGCAATGTGGGCCACGCTGCCGTTTCAGAAACACGTGTCTACGCGATGGCGGGTACGGTCGAAAAACTGGTCCGGGATTACGAACTCGAGCGGCTTGTGCTCTTCTTTCAGCGACCCGACGGCGGAGATCGAAACTATCCGGTCGACGCCCAGCTGCTTGAAACCGTAAATATTGCCGCGGAAATTCAGTTCGGTGGGAAGAATGCGGTGTCCCCGTCCGTGGCGCGCCAGAAATGCAACTCTGCGGCCCTCCAGCGTGCCCAGAACGTAGGTGTCCGAAGGCTTGCCAAACGGCGTTTTGAGGCGCACCTCTTTGACTTTGGTAAGGCCGGGCATAGAGTACAGCCCGCTGCCGCCAATGATTCCGATTTCCGCTTGTGCCAACAGGTCTCCTCAGAAGTTTCGCTATCTACAGACAAAGTGGTGATTATACAGAAGGAGGAGCGAAACTTGACTGTGTGGGACCAGGTCTCGGACCCGGTCGGGCGGTGCGAGGCACCGCTGTAAGCCCTGGATCACCGGAAAGGTCTGCGGCCCTTCAGGCCGCCTGACCGGGTCGAAAGTCTCGGTCCCACACAATCGCAAAGCTACTTGGCCGCCGCGGCAACCGCTCCGAATACTTCCGCTTCCAAACTGTCGGTTGTGGTCTGATCCAGGCTCTCGGTAATCACTACAGTGTCCCCCCGCACGTCGATGACGACAGGTCCGTCCTCCGTGAGCCAGGCGCGCTTGCCGGTCAGATGATCTAACGGGTCGGTCTTGATCCCGGCCTCTTGCACGACGTCGTGAACATGCAGGTATCGTTTGCCTAGTGCCGAGGCATAGATCGCGGCAAAACTGGATGCCTTCTCTGGACTCGACCAGCGCGAGGCGTACAGCAGACCCAGCGGGGCGGCCGGATCGCCCTTGGAGCGCACCGCATAGTAGTAGCCACCTCGCCAGTGAGGGTACAGCCTGTTCGAAACCTGAGCGCCGGCATATTCGTCAACCAGCACGGCCACATCAAACTCTCCGACAGCGCCTACATCGAAACGCTCGTAGTTCTCGAACACCTGCCGGAAGTCGGGGACAGTCATCGGCTCCACATGTTCGCCGGAAAGATAAGTCTGTGGTTCCATGATCTGCCGCGTGCTCCGCGGAGGATTCCGGAAGAGTTCCGCGAAGGCCTTGTCTTTCCCACCCTTAATCAACAGGTCGGCGATAAAGTCGATGCCGTAGCGATACGGGAAGGTCAGCGCCTCCTTCATATAGATGGGCGCATTACGGAATTGCACGGCGTCGGCGGTACCGACCAGCATGCCATCCTTCAGGGCCTGGACCACTTGCGGCGAGTCCTTCAGCGAGAGGCCCATGGGCTCCAGCATATAATCCACGAGCACAACCATGGCCTGGCCTTCGACGACGGCTTGACGCGTGGTGCTGACCTCGTCGTTCTCGATGTCCTGAACCGTTATTACCTTCTTCTTGGCGAGGTCGGCGTCGACCGGCTTCATATATTTTTCGAGATTGAAAGACTGGTCCTGCAGCGCATGCGTCAATTCGTGCGCCAGGACCGGCTTTTGCTGGTCTGCGCCCAGCCAGTCGAGGAGATTCACCGTCCTGGTCTTGGGATCGTAGTACCCCGCGACCTGCTCTTTCAGGAGCACGATCAGAAACTTCCCGAGGTCGAAGTCTCGCGGCAGCAGTCCAAACTTCTTGAGCACCAACTCGGAGCGGCGCAGGCGCTTGGCATCTTCGTCTTCTCTGGTGTGCTTGCTGACATACGATTCGACTTGGTCGCGGCTGACAAGTTGACGCTTGACCTCACGTTTGATGGGATAGAGCGTGTCTTTGCTGGCAAAACGCAGAATCTCGTCCACCGAGCGGAAGAGTTTCTCCGCCTCCTGCGGCGAAATCTTCTGTTGCTCGGGGGCGGCCGACTCAGTTGTTTGTGACTTGGCTTGTGCGGTCGCGGACGACTCGCCCGCGGCTTTCTGTTTCTCTTCGGACTGCCCCGCCTGTGCCTGCCCATAAACAGCAAGCAGCGAAACGAGCAGAAGCAATATCACAATCGCCGTCTGACATCGCTTGCCAGCAATTTTTAAATTAGCCATTGAGATGAGTCTATACTTTTCGCATGAGCGTCAATCTATGGGCCTCAACTGAACACGCACTCGACTATCTGGGCCGCGCCGACTCGATCCCGCACCGGGTCGAAGGCGAGTCGACGCTTCTCGAATTTATTCCGCCAACCGCAAAGCGGATTCTCGATCTTGGCACCGGAGACGGGCGGCTTCTCGCCCTGGTCAAAATCAAGCGTCCGGACGCCATTTCCATCGCCGTGGATTTCTCGCCCGCCATGCTGGATGCGGCACGCCGGCGTTTTGCCGACAATCGCTCGGTTACGGTTTTGGCCCACAATCTTGAAGACGCGCTTCCCGACCTGGGCAGTTTTGACGTCGTGGTTTCGAGCTTCGCTATTCATCATCTCATCCACGAACGCAAGCGCGCCCTTTACGCTGAGATTTATGCATGCCTCGCCCCCGGTGGCGTATTTTGCAATCTCGAGCATGTAGCGTCCGTGACGCCAGAGCTTCACCAAGAATTCTTGAGCTGCATCGGGTGCACATTGGACACTGAAGACCCTTCGAACAAACTGCTGGATCTGCAAATCCAACTGCGATGGCTGCGCGAGATTGGCTTCCGGGACGTGGATTGCCACTGGAAATGGCGTGAACTGGCCCTGCTGACCGGCCGCCGGAGTTGACCTGCTTATGTCGGACACCGCCCCGCCAATCCGCGGCTGTGTTCTTTCAGAAGGGCTACGAACAGCCGATGGGCGATATTCGTCCGCCCATCCTGAATTCGTGGTCGATGAGGCGCCACAACGGCTAACGCCGGTCGCTTGAAGCTTGCTGTCGGCACCGCTGAAAGGCGTGCCCTTCGACGGCGCCGCGGCCGCCCGCGGCGACTTCATGCTTATCTGGGTGCTGGAACGTTTTGGAAATCGGTCGCGATTAGTATCCCTTGGGAGCTAGGGCGGATCTCGTTCAGCCCCGTGATCAGGCGCAAAAGTCCGACGTTTACGGTACGGTGGAAGAGCACGGCTTCCAGCCGTGCGACAAGCGTCGCGACAGGAGGCGGCTTTAGCCGCAGTGGCGCGTTCTTGTCGGAATCGAGTCAGCTTCCCACTCTCTTCGTCACCCACGCCCCCGCTTCCCGAGTCCCGAAGCCGCCACCGATATCCTGCGTAGTCTTCTTTTGTCTCACCGCTTCGAGCACGGCGGCTTCGATCTTTTCAGCCTCCGGCGTCATCCCCAAGTGCGCCAGCATCATCGCCGCTGTCAGGATCGCGCCCAACGGATTGGCTATGTTCTTTCCCGCAAGCGGCGGCGCGGAGCCGTGTACCGGCTCGAACATTGACGTCTTTCCCGGATGAATATTCCCACTTGCGGCCATACCGAGCCCACCCTGCAGACCGGCCGCCAAGTCGGTGACGATGTCGCCAAACATATTGTTGGTCACGATCACGTCGAACTGCCTCGGATCGCGCACCATCTGGGTGCAGAGGGCGTCCACGTACATGTGCTGCGGCGTGATTTGCGGATACTCGCGGCTTACCTCCTTGAACACTCGTTGCCACAATCCTCCCGCGTAGGTCATGGCATTCGACTTATCGCACATGAGGACGCTCTTGCGCCTCCCGCCATCCTGCTTCTGGTGGCGCTCGCAATAATCGAAGGCATAGCGGATCACTCGCTCCACGCCTTTGCGAGTATTGATATCTTCCTGTACCGCGACCTCGTCCGGTGTGCCTTGCTTGAACACGCCGCCGGCGTCAACGTAAGCGCCCTCAGTATTCTCGCGCACCACGACGAAGTCAACGTCTTTGGGCTCGACTCCCTTCAGCGGGCATAGTGATGCATCGAGCAGACGCACCGGACGCACGTTGGCATACAAGTCCATCTTGAAGCGCATGCCCAGCAGGATTTCTTTGGCATGAATATTCGAGGCCACGCGAGGATCGCCGAAAGCGCCCAGCAGGATGGCGGCAAAATCTCGCTCGAGCATGGCGAAGCCATCGGGCGGGACAGTGACGCCGTCAGCCAGGTAGCGATTCGCGCTCCAGTCGAAATGGGTCAACTCGACATCGGCGCCCGAGGCCTGGATGACGTTCACGGCCTGTGCGATGACCTCGGGGCCGATGCCGTCCCCGGGAATAACAGCGATTCGCTTCTTTTGGCTCACGGGTTGGAAGGTTATCAACTCGATCGGCGATTGTCATTCCGTGCTTACGTAGGGGACGGGCGTCCCGCCCGTCATGCACGCCCATTGCCTGACGGGCGGGACGCCCCTCATCAGTCCGCTATAATCAACTCAAGAGAATAATGAGCGAGATCGCACAGAATAATCGCGTGGACGCACCTATGGCACGGTCCGCTGTGCCGAGGGCCGACCATGGTGATGTACGCGCCGAATTTCAAGCCCTCGTTTCCGGATCTGGCGTCTACGATCTGAGTTCGCGATCGAATCTTTCGCTTTCCGGCGGAGACCGGGTGAGGTGGCTGAACGGCATGGTCACCAACAACATCCGCGATCTCAAGGCCGGATGCGGTGTGTACGCGTTTCTGCTCAACCCGCAGGGACATATTCTAGGTGACTTGAACGCCTACAATCTGGGAGAGTCGTTACTGGTTAATACCGACCAGTCGCAGGTAGAGACGATCCTTGCTGTCTTCGACAAGTACATCATCATGGACGACGTCGAGGTCACGAACGTCAGCAAGCAGCTGAGCGCGGTCGGACTCGCGGGGCCGCAGTCCCGGGCAACGCTGCAGACAGCAGGATTCGAAGTACCCGAGCTCAAGGCAATGCAATTTGTCGACATCACGTGGCACCAGACGGCTGTGACCGTGGTCCGGGGAGATAACCCACAGGTGGAGTCTCTCGAATTATTGCTGACCCCCGGCGACACTGAGAGAGTTTCCGAAGCGCTTATGAAAGCAGGAGCGAAGCCGGTGGGGACTGCGGCGCTCGAACTTTTGCGCATCGCGGCCGGGATTCCCCGCTACGGTGTTGACATCCGCGAGCGCGACTTGCCCCAGGAGACCGAGCAGAATCGCGCTTTGAATTTTTCCAAGGGCTGCTACGTGGGCCAGGAAATTGTGGAGCGCATCCGGTCACGCGGGCAGGTTCGCCGCAAATTCACCGGCTTTAATATTGACGGTCGGCTGCCCGCGGCTGGCAGCAAGATTCAGGTAGATGGCAAGGACTTCGGCGAAATCACGAGCGCCGCTTCCCTGCCGGTTGCTGGTGGCGAACGCCGTGTGGCGCTCGGATATATCCGCCGCGAAGTCGCCATGCCGGGCAAACAAGTAGAGGCCGGCGGCAGCGCCGCCACCGTGGCGAACCTGCCGTTTGCGGAAATGTTTAAGTAGTCGAGGGAAAAGAATTATGTCTGAGAAAAAGCAGGAAAGCTTTACCGTAACCGACCGGCGGCTGTTCACATCCGAAGGCGAATTGCGCCGCGAAGTCAGCGAAGAAGAAGTATCTACCTCGAAATCAGTTCCACCTGCCGCAGCGGAGGCCAGCGTTACCCCGATTGCAGCCGAGCCTTCCGCGCTGGATCAGTCGGCGCCGCCGGAACTCGATCCCTCGGTGCCGCCGCTTCCCACCTCGGCTGAGCAAAAGGAACAGGCCGATGCCTATCATAAGTCGGCGAAGGAACTCGATGCCCGCGTCGAACTCAGCGGCCACTCCGCGAAAGAAATGGCAATGACTTTCGAGCGCTTCATGGCCTCGCTGTACATGACCGCCATGCTGCAGCTCGGGTTGATGCAAGAAGAAAGGGGTCAGCCGCGGATTGATCTGCTGGGGGCGCGCCAGACCGTCGACACGCTCGGCCTGCTCGCGGAAAAGACCAAGGGCAACCTCACGCCTGCGGAAGAAAACTTTTTACAGAATTGTCTCTACGAACTGCGCATGGCCTACGTGGAAGTAACCAACGCCCTGGCCCAGCCCCCGCAGGCGACGGGCACGAATCCTGCGAAACGATGAAAGCCACGCTGACGGTCCTGGGTAGCGGTACGTCCATGGGCGTGCCCACCATTGGCTGTGATTGCGCCGTGTGCCGATCTTCCGATCCGCGCGACCGGCGCACCCGGCCATCGGTGCTGATTGAGTATGGCGGAAAGAATGTGCTCATCGATACCACCCCAGATTTCCGGCAGCAGGCGATCCGCGAAAATATACGCAGCCTGGACGCCGTGCTCTATACCCACGCCCATGCCGACCATATTCTGGGCATTGATGATCTGCGGCCGTTGAGTTTTCGGCACAAGCCGGGCAAGCTGCCGCTCTATGCCCGTGCTGATGTGGCCGAGTTCATACGCAACATGTTCCGCTATATCTTCGACGCGGAGTATAAATTTGGCGGACTACCGCAGGTGGAACTCATACCGCTGCATACCCCGTTGGCATTGTTCGGCGCGCGCTTCGAGGCTGTGACTGTGATCCACGGCGAAACCGAGATCTACGGCTATCGCTTCGGTTCGGCTGCGTACCTGACTGATCACAGCCTTGTACCCGAGGCCTCGTTCGAACAGCTGCGGGATCTCGACATCCTGTTTCTCGACGCCCTGCGACACAAGCCGCATCCCACGCATTCGACGGTGGAGAATTCGCTGCGCATCGTGGAGCGCGTCAAGCCTCGGCGCGCGTTCTTTACTCACATCTGCCACGACCTGCCGCACGAAGAGACCAATGCGTCCCTGCCGGCACATGTGCGGCTCTCGTACGATGGGATGAAACTTGAATTTGAGATTTAAGCAGGAAGGAAAATCTTTAGCCGCAACGGGGCGCAAAGGGGCCCGGAATGATTCCGCGCCCTGTGCGTTGCGAAGGGTTTGGAGTGGGCTAGAGGCTAGAAGCTAGTAGCGAGAGGCTGCCTTGATGCATGTCTTCCACAAACTCGAGGAAGTCCCCACGGGCTTCGGCCCGACGCTGGTAAGCATCGGGAACTTTGACGGTGTCCACCGTGCCCATAGCTGCGTGCTCAGGCAGATCGTTGAGCGGGCGCGGCAGCAGGGTGCCAAGGCGATGGCGGTGACCTTCGAGCCCCACCCTGTGCGCATCTTGAGGCCTGACTCCGGGCTTAAGCTGATCACCCCGACTCCAGAAAAACTGCGCCTGCTCGAAGCCAGCGGCTTAGACGCCGTGCTGCTCCTGCCTTTCGGGCGCGATCTTTCGCTGATGACTCCTCGGCAGTTTGCTGAACAGATCCTCAAAAAGCAATTGCACGCCCGTGAAGTGCATGAGGGTTACAACTTTCGCTTTGGCCACAAGGCTGAGGGCAATGTGGAAATGCTCGCCGAGTTCGGGCGCGAGATGGACTTCGAAGTCAAAGTCTATCCGGAGATGAAGCTGCGTGGGGAGCCAGTCTCGAGCAGCCATGTGCGCAAGCTTCTCAGCGAGGGCCGGGTTAACCGGGCGCGGCATTTGTTGGGGCATCCCTTCAGCATGCTTTCCACTCCGGGGCGGGGACGAGGATACGGCTCGAAATACACCGTGCCCACCATCAACCTGAGTCGCTATGAGGAATTCGTGCCCAGGGATGGCGTTTATATCACGCGTACCCGCGTGGGTGAGGAATGCTTCGACTCTGTCACCAACGTCGGCGGTCGTCCCACCTTTGGGGCGGAATCATTTGCGATCGAAAGCCACCTGTTGAATTTCCATCCCATCGGGCTGGCGCCCGACACGGAAGTGGAGATTTATTTCTTACAGCGACTACGGGATGAGATTAAGTTTCCTTCAGTGGATGCGCTGCGTGAACAGATCGCCCGCGATGTGCGCAAGGCACGCCGATACTTCCATCTTTTGAAAGCCGCGTAGAAAAAGCTTCGTGTCCTCGGTGTCCTCCGTGGTTCGAAAGTAGGAAGCCACGGAGGACACACGGACTTTTTCAATTTGCCAATCGGCTCCCCACCATTGACAATCCGTCCCATGCTCCCTAGCTTGGGCTTCCCCTTCGCGCAGGCCACCTCTGCTCAACGCCGGACGCTGTTGGCCGCTGCCCTGGGCTGGATGCTCGACGCTTTCGACGCCATGCTGTACGCCCTGGTACTCGCGCACGTCATGCGCGACCTGGGTATGACCAAAGGCACTGCGGGATTCCTTAACAGCCTGACCCTGCTGGCGTCCGGGATCGGCGGCGTTGCCTTCGGATTCATTGCCGATCGCCTCGGCCGTAAACGCGCCCTGATGCTGAGCATTCTTACCTACTCAGTTTGTTCTTTCGCCTCCGGCCTTGCGACCTCAGTCCTGATGCTGGCGGTCTTCCGCTTCATCCTCGGCCTGGGGATGGGAGGAGAATGGAATACTGGTGCCACCCTGGTAGCTGAGACCTGGCCCACCGAGTTGCGGGCTAAAGCCATCTCTATTGTTCAAAGTTCGTGGGCGATTGGTTACGCGCTGGCCGCACTAGCGGTAGGAATCGTGCTGCACTACGCCGATTGGCGAATAGCATTCTTCGTCGGCATCCTTCCCGCTTTTGTGGTCTTGTGGATTCGCCGCGGTGTGCCCGAATCGGAGATGTGGCAGGAACGTCATGGTAGGCGCGAGGACACAGTAGTCCGCAACTCAGCTACGACCGGATCACAAACCGGATTCGCCGGACTCTTCAAACCGCCGTACGTGAAACATACTTTGGCGCTGCTGTTCATGAATTTCTTCGGAATGTTTGCTTGGTGGGGACTGTTTACCTGGATTCCACCTTAT
>Ga0134121_10002826_pt1 | contig 14759 bp, 20 predicted proteins | sample KB301_FD_96463 | JGI IMG/M metagenome (GOLD analysis project Ga0134121, IMG submission 96463) | Terrestrial soil microbial communities without Nitrogen fertilizer from Kellogg Biological Station, Michigan, USA - KB3-0-1 | ecosystem: Environmental > Terrestrial > Soil > Unclassified ... | reverse complement strand
CCGTGACCGTTTCCGATCACGTAATGATAGCCGATGTCGGAAAACGGGGGCTTCCGGGCCATGTGCTCCTTCCGGATCGACTCCACGGTTCCGGATAAGGAGGCACTGTGGTGAATGACCAGTTGGTTGACCGTTCGTGGCATCCATTCTCTCCAGTGGCGAGAGGATCGCACCCGAAGATGTGGGCGATGATCCCGGTGGTGACGGTGTGTTCGGTACTGTCTGGGAGAGTACCGGAGAAAACGATGGGAACGCGCCGCCTGGAGGCCCGTGGAGACCCCAACGAGTAAACTCGCGATCAGGACCGCCGAGAGCATCCGCATAAAAAGATCGCTTCCCTGGTAGCATAGATAGGGCCATGTTACCAGGGAAGCGATCAAAAAACCAGGCTCTCGTTTGGCGTCGGTTACTTGCGAATCTGGATGAGCAGGTCCCGGCGGAAGGGATTGGCGCCGTCGTTGTTGACGCGCCCATTGAGCCAGGTCGTCAGTTCCGGGACGAACGTGTCCAGCAGGAGACCGACCATGAAGGTCGTCAGTTGCTCCGTGCCGGGCGCGCCCAGATCGGCGTCTATAAAGTTGCCGGACTGCGCCCGGATCAGGGTCTGAGCCGCCAACCCATTAGCGGAGTCCAGGAGGGAAGTCGCCAGGCCGACCGAATTTACGATGATTGCCTTGCGGCGAACGGAAAGGTCTTGAGCCATGATTTACTCTCCTTGTTAGGGCCAACTTCTACGATATGAACGGAACCTCTTCCCACATCATCGAGACGATCCCGGACGTTGCGGCACCGATAGCCTGGAGGGTGATCGCCGTATTCGGGGCGAGAACGATCTTGCCGTCGGTCTGGTCGATGAATTGGGTGGAGAACTGGGCGATAGATGCCGCCGTGATTTCCGAATAGCTCACACCGAACAGCGGCCGAACCACCACAGGCGCGGCCGGAAGGGTTGCCGCCGTGTAGGCTTTGGCGACGGCGTCCAACCCGCCGAGCAGACAGTTGCGAACCGTTGCCTCCGTGGTAGCGGAGGGGGCTGCTGCCAACGGGTTGACGTTCGCCGCGAGACAATACGCCGCTGTTGACGATCCCGGCGCTCCCGGAGCGGCAAGCATCGTTGTGACGGCCAGCGCGACCTCCAGTAGCACCAGGTTGACCTTAGAGCCAATCGGGTTGTAGAGGGTCAACGTAACCGCCGTACTGGTGAGGGCGGTCCCCAGAGAGGCACCCGCCTGCATCGCGGCATGGAAACAGGTGCCGCGAGAGACAGCCTCGAAATATCGAGCGTGAGCGTCCCCCACAATCGCTTCCCCGGTGATACCTATCCGCACCAGGCCGTTAGCCAGACCGTCCGATCTTTTCGACGGCCCAACAATCGTATCGAGTGAAAATCCCATCATGGTCTCCTTTGTAAGAGTTCCCGTATTTCCATCAGGAGGGTGGTGAGATTACTCAATTCACTCCGCACCCCCCAGTCATGCACGGGTAAGCGATTGAACTGGTCCAACTGCAACGGCACGTAGTCGCCGTCCTGGTTCGTTTGAGGGGCCATGGTGTCGTTGCGGACGGCCAGGGCCATATAACCCAGCGCGCCCGAAAGGTGCGGCGCGTCCTGCGCCTGGGTCGCCGTTCGTTGTCCGGCGGTGCCCGCCAGTTCGTTCAGCAGGGAACCCGAGGCAAACGCGCTGCAGGAAGCCGTGACGCGATACCAGCCCTGAAAATCCAGCACTTCCCAGGTCCCGTTCGTGGTAATGGAAAGCTGCTCGACTCCGGTTGCAACGTTGCGAACCCGTAATTGCCGGGAATTGTTGGCGTTGCTGCCGTAAAGCTCCACCGAACCGACCCAGGTTCCGAAGGTGCTGAACAGCACCGTCGAATACCCCTGGATGTTGAACGAATTTGTGTCGCTGGATGTCGAAAATGTGGCCGTTGATTTCCCGTCAGCGACATACATCCGCTGCGCGCCCGATGCGTCCGACTGGAGCATCTGATAGTCGCCGTTATTACCCGCGATAAACCCGGCCGATTGGTCATCGTTCCGAATGGTCATTCCCGGCACGCCGATGTCGCCGGGTCCCGAGGGATTGTCTTCGATCTTACCGAGACTGGCAGCGGTTCCGAGACTAAACGCCTCCACCCGAATGTCGCCGGAAACGTTCATCTGTGCAGGCGTGTAGTCGCCGTCACTTCCTGCCAGCGAACCGCGAACATCCGTGCGCACCCCGAAAGTCATTACCCCCGGATCGCCGTTAACGTGCGCCGCGTCTTCTTTTGACTGGAGCGGTCGAACCCCCGAACTGCATTCGATAGCCACAGTTGCCGTGCCGCTGCTAAAAACCGGGACGGTAACCCAGAGTTCCGCGAAACCAGCGACGTTCAGCATCCACATCCCGTTCGCGCTCGTGGTCCCCTCGCGAATTCCCGAGGTTAAATTCTCCCCGGCAATGTTGCTAAAAGAGTTTGCCCCTCGACCGAGCCCCTGGAAAGTCAGCGTCCCCACCCACGTTCCAAAAATCTCTACCAGCGCCGTGCTCATTCCGGCCACGTTCAACATTACCCAGTTAGCAGGGCTGGTACTGGTCACCGTACCCGTAATCACTCGGTCGGACGGGATCACCTTGACGGCGCCCGTCGCGTTCACCTGGAGCGGTGCGTAATCGCCGTCCGTATCCACCAGAGAGGTGTCCGCGTCCCGCCGCACCGCTAACGCCATAACACCCGTGTCGGCGCTGGTGTGCGCGGCATCCTCTGCCTTTCCCAGATGGGTTGCTCCCGTTCCGGGTACGACGGAAGTCGTGATACTTCGCACGTCACCGATGCTATTGGTTCCAGTGTTCAGGCCGACGTTCCACGCCCCAGACTGTGTGGCTGCCACGGTCCCTGAGACGGTTACGGTGCCCGATACGGTCACCGCTCCAATGGTGTTCGATCCCGACGGGAGACTGTCGCCAACTGTAACCAGCGTAGCCGGTGCAGCGGCCGAAATCGTGACGTTGGCGGTTCCTGAAGTCCATGTCGCCGCGTAAATCTGAACGTCGGTCACGCCGGGAATACCGAGCCAACCTTCATCCCCTGACCCGCTATTCAGGAATACCACGGCGAGGTCGGCAGCGGCTTTGCTGTAGAAGATTTCGTCGTGATTGAGGTAATTCGCGCCCCCGTCCACCGACACCCGCATCCTCAAGGTGCCGGTATAGGTGCCGGTAGTCTCCACCCTGACGGTGCCCCGTCCCGATAACCCCGAGAGGGTGACCGTGCCAGCCAGCGCCGTGATGGTACCGCTTGTCGTAACATCCGCCGTGGAAGTGGTCACCGCGCCATCCACCGTCAGGCTGCCGCCACCATCTCCAACAACCCAGGGACTGGTCCCTTGATTGGTCGTCACGGTCCAGCCGCCTGATTGGGTCGCGGCCACCGTTCCCGAAACAGTGACGGAACCCGACACGGTCACGGCACCGTCTACCGTCAGGCTGCCCCCACCATCGGTTACCGGCTGCGCGGTGCTCCCCGTAGGGTCAGTGCGTACCGGGTTTGTAGCTGTGCCCCCAGCCACCGCGCCACCGCTTCCCGGCAGAGCCAGACCAAATACCGATAGAGGCTGTGAACCAGCACCCGAATCGTAATCAAGTTGCACCTCGCTCTTAACCGAAAACGTGCCCGTTCCGGCGTTAGCCGTCACCGTCCAGGTACCACTTTGCGTGGCGGCAACGGTGCCCGAAACCGTGACGGCGCCATCTACCGTGAGGGAGCCGCCACCATCCGAAACCGCGACCGTGGTCCCGGCGAACGTCTTGACGTACAGGATGCGATCCCCGGACATCCGGGGAGCCCCGATGTCTCCCTCGTCCACACTGTCGGTGCCGGTGTCGTCGAAGAAGGCGCCCATCGGCACGACGGTATCGCTGCCCGGTGTGAATGGACTGTCGTCGATCATCCCGCCGCCGCCACCCGAGACAACCGTGACCGGCATCGGGTTGGTCGGCGAGGAAGCATGGAGGCTGTTGTCGCCGTCGTTCCACCAGAAAGCGACCGTTCCCATCGGGGTCGCATCGGTGTCCGCTTCGGTGTACTGGGTGCCGCCGCCAAAGCTGGTGATCTGATTGCCGGACGCATCGGTGATCGCGACGTTCAGGGAGTCGTTCGATCCCGTGTTCCGCACTGTGGCGGTCAGCGAGCCGTCGGTGATCTGGTTCGCCCAGGTGCCCGACTGGGTCGCGGCCACGGTCCCCGTCACCGTCACACTGCCGGTGACTGAAACCGACCAAGACCCGCTTTGAGTCGCGGCGACTGTCCAGCTTCCGGACTGAGTGGCCGCGATCGTACCGTCTACGGTGATCGAACCCCCACCATCGGTGACCGTAACCGTTCCGGAAACCGGCTGGATCGTGGCACCCGTGGGGTCCGTCCGCGCCGGACTTCCCAGGGTCCCGATCTCGTTTCCGCTCGCATCCCGGAGGTTGACGTGCAGTCCCTGCAGCGGCGTGATCCGAACGGCCGCCACCTTGTCCTCACCAACCGGCGCCCCCATGGTCTCGTTGACCACGCCCATGATCGGGGTTCCCATTCCGGTTCCTTCGCCGAAACTGGAACGGTCAGCCTGAGCCGTGCCACCACCCCCGCCGCCGCCACTACCGGTGACAGGAAACGGATTGCCAACGTTGTATGGGTCTCCGGACTCATCGACCGGCAGGACTCTGCGATCATAATGTTGGGGCATGGACGCGCCTTTGCTTGCGGTTTACGGCAGAACGTCATCCTCATCCGACAACTTGTCTTCGGTGTAACCCCAGACGGTCAAAGCGGCCACGTTGTCGTCATCCTCGAAGCAGTTCAAGGTCACCTGCAGCGCCTTGTTCACTCGGAGCGGCAAATCATTGCTGAGCGCCAGCGATCCGTGAACGTATGTCTGCAGCGCCATGTGTCCCTCGTCCTGAACCGTCAGCAGTTGCACGCCACCCCGTTTCAGGGACGCGACAATCTGGGTCACGACATGGCGGCGATTCGGTTCTCCCGGTCGAAAGAAGTGAACCAGCTTTCCCGGTTGACCCTTTTCGGAATAAGACCAGAAAAGATCGGGCCTGGGTTCGATCTCTTCCTCATCCGTTTCGTCCAGGTCCCACTCGGGCGACGTCGCGACCGGAACAGCCTTCTTTTTGAAACCAAACATGAGTGCTCCTATTCTTATGAAGTGGCTCGGGTAACATCCGCGACCACGTTGGCCGCGCCACTCGTTACGGTTTCCACATCGATTCCCGTCAGCTTCTGGATGTCGTACACCAATCCGCCAAAGGGGATGAGCAACGCACTGGCCGGTGGGGTCAAAGTGACGGTAAAATCACCCACCGTCTCGTCCGATACGACAAGGCTGCCTTGACTGGCGGTTGCGACGGCGCCGTTCAACCGGATCAACCCGGCTGTCTCCTCGATCTGGACCAGGGCATTGAGGTCCGTGTCGTGATCGGAATTCTTGAGCGTGAACCAGAGCTTGTCTCGCCCGAGCAATGAGCCCACATTCGTAAAACTGAGCACGACGGTATCCCCGCGCAGCAACCGGATCGTTGATCCCACGATCACCGGAGGTGGGGTAACAGCCGCGATCAGTTGGGTGAGCGTCCGATCCACGTACGTCCAGACCGCCGCTGCCAGATCGACGACGAGTGTTCCAAACGACGTCAACTCTCGCACCGATGCTACCCACACCTTGTTGGCTGCGGCCTGGGTAAATTGAGTCGCGTCCACGGCATCCGCCGCCAACTCGTAATCATCCTTGTCGTTGTTGGTGCCGACGGTCACCTCGCCGCTATTTAAGCTGATCTGGTTGGCCCCGGTGCCCGATTGAACCTTGACCGCATTGTTGACATCCACGGTCGGAAGTCCTCCCGCCGCCGCCGCCACCACGTTCGGGATCGAAGCCAGTTGCTTGTTCCAATCCACCAAGATCACTTCGAGATGCTCGTCCAGCACTCCGGTCGCCTTGAGAGAAAGGACGACCCGATCTACCCCGGTCGCGAAGGCCGCGTCAGGGACATCAAAGCGATAGAGCCCCGGACAGGAGGCCGCGTCTACTTCCACGAACCCACCTGCGGTCCAGGCCGCCGCCGGGCTGGCAAGACTGTTCATCGAAATAGCCGCCCGCGCGGCCCGGCTGCGCGTGTAAGAAGCGGTGATGTCGGTATACAGCTTCGAGGTTGCCGCCAGGCCGGTCGTCGCCGAGCGAAGGACGACATACTGCGTCTGATTGGTGGCATCCTTGAACACTTCTCTCATTGGAGACCTCCCATGATGCCACCCGGACGACGCGACCAAGGAGCATTGAACTCCGCGTCATTGTCCAGAATAAGAGCCATGTGCGGAATCAGAGTATCGTTCTCCGACCAGCTTGAGCCATTGAAGTAGGTGAATTTGATGCCACCCGTGTAGGCGAATGGTAGCATCGACTTGGACACTGCATCGTTGCTGATCTGCGCCGGAATGGCTTGATAATAGTTCGAGGCATCGCCTCCGGTCGTTGTGGCAACGGTCCCTCTGACTATCGCTCCCGCTGGCACCACAATCGGTGCCGGAAACCAAAGGTTGAACAGATCGCCACCGGAGGCAGGATTGACCGGCACCCGCCCCACCGGGCAGCTAAAGGTCGTCCCCAACAAGGTCGTATCGTTGTAGAGACGGAACCGAATTTGTCCCGGTGGCGCACCGACCTTCGACGGTGAAATAGCGATACCGCGAACCCGAAGAGAAACATCAGGCGGTAAAGTAAAGTGCATTCCGGCTTCGCGAGTGCCGAACACCTCCAAACCAGTTGACGGAAAGCTGATGAGCAGAAACGGTGCCCCATCCGAAGCGCCATCGGCGTAATCGACGCGCCAGCCTCCCGCGCCAATTGTCTGTAGCGTCCACACTCCCCCGGAGTTAACGGTGTTGGCCGGAATGAAATCCCGGTTCTGCTCACTCACCGTGCCGTTCAGCGTAAAGCGCCAGTTGGGAAAGTTCGCGGCAGGACTGCCATTCAAATTCTTGAGCACGGCCCAATACATCGTGCCGCCGAGGACCGCTTGACTGAAGCCAGTCCATTTCACTAACAGTCCTAGATTTCCGGTCGTCAGGGACGGCGTGACGGTAGTGGAAGCAGCCGAGATGGCAGCGTTAGGTGTATTGATGCCGCTGTCAGAATAGATAGTGCAGGAAACATCGTTCGCTCCGAGAGAGCCTGTCAGAGCGCGAAACACGAAGTTGACCGCACTGACAATGCGGTCGGCATCCGGCACGAAGGAGACCGCAAACCAGTTCGCTGCCGCATTGAGACTGATGTTGGAGATACCCGTTCCGGCGCGCGGCGGCAGGAAACCGATCTTCTGCCAATAGGTGTGTTGCGACATGGCTCCCCCGTCAGGGCCTCATCTGCAGCAGAATGTCACGCGGCACTATCCCGCTACCTTCCAGTGGCGTTTCCAAAAACGTCTGGATCGCGGGAGCGACCGTGGACAGGAACAGTCCGACCATAAATCCGGTAAGCTGGGGACTGTTTCCGGCGTCAAAGTCGGAATCTTCGAAATTTTGTGATTGCTGCGCTTCCAGCGTCAACTCCTGAAGAAAGATCACCGCGTTCCAAAGGTCGGTAGCGCGTGAAGCGGCGTTAGCTCCAATCGCACGTCGTTTCGCGACCAAATCTTGAGCCATCGATCCAACCTCTTTCTTGTTTCGGGTATGAATCCGCTTTCGATTTTGCTATCAAGAGGGACAGCCCCATGGTACCGAAATAGCTTTCAAAAGACCAGTATCCTAACTGCTCAACTCCCACCAGTGCCGGCATCCGCGTCCAAATTTACAGATGTCCTGCGGGGCCGGCAGGTCAGCGAGATCGAAGGCAACAACACCGTCTCCGAACCGTTTCTTACACGGCTCACAGCACCGTTCATCATCAGGACCCATCCAGACATAATGAGGCAACTGCTGAAGTTGTTCGGCGGTCAGCGTTGCCAGGGACAGGCCCTCTCCCGTAACGAACCCCAACTCCTTCGCCTTTTCTCGAGTACCGGCGACCGCGCCCGCGCGGTAACCTTCATTCCAGGCCGTCCAGGCCAGGCTTTCGGCAAACATCCGGACCCGCAGTGTTTCCGTCTCACGCAAGCGCCGCAAAAGAGCTAGTGCCTCACCCAGGGTCCCCGCGTTCGACACAATCCACTCGACCCCGCGACTGCGCGGAGAGCCCTCGCGCAATGCCTTCTCCAGACGATCCAGGTCCCCGCTATACCGCGCGAGGATCGTCTCCTGGAGATTGGCCAGTTCCCCGACCAGAACCGTCTCTACGCCGATCTCATTGAGCGCAGTGACTTTTCCCTGTTCGAAGAACCGTGTCAGGTACGGTGTCGCTCGTTGGGTGTGTCGGTTGCGCCACAGTAGAATGAGAGCCAGAATGGCAGCGAGTCTCGCTTTATCAACCGGATGCTCCTTCTCATCTTCGGGAACACCCCAGTAGTCGAGCGCCTCGATCTCCTCGGCCGCATCCACCGGCTTGTCGGCCTGGTGCAGCCGGCCCGAGGCCAGGTCGTCGTTGGCACCGCGCAGACTACTGATGATCTGCTCGAACAGATCGGCGTAAGAGCGCAGCAGCGATTGCTCGAACTCCTGGGTCGGGTTCTTCAGACTCGGCTTGACGTAAGCGCCCCGCTCTTCTCGCTTCATCTGCAAGAGAGCCGTGGCGTGCTCGATAGCCAACCGGACCTGCGCGCCCAGAAGCCGCAGCATGTCGTCATCGATCCGTTCAAACATCGAGAGCGACATCCAGCACCATCTCCTTGATCTGCTCCATCCGCTCGCTGCGACCGATGCGGTATCGCTGGTTGGTACGCCGTTCCATCTCGTCCTGGACCGCCATCTCCAGGCTGGTCAGGGCCTGCACCAGCGCGAGGGCCGGCACGCCTCCCTGCGTCTTCAGGGCGTTGCTGTTCGGATCGCGCGGGGCCTCTTTGGTCGGCTGGCGCGGCGCTTTGGGGAGTGCCCCTCCGGGCGGTCCCATCTCGAACATCTTCTTTTGAATTTCTTCCCGCTCTTTCTCGCGGACGTCCACCCACTTACCGAGGATCGCCTTCTCGTCTTCGGAGAGGCCCATATACTTGTCCGCGACCAGTTCCCACGGCACTTCCCGGTCCTTCAGGATGTTCGAGAAGATTTCAGCCGCCTGCGCCTCGGTGAACTGGATTTTGGCATCTTTGAGCACGTCCTCGGTGGAAATCTTGGGCAGGTTGACCGAGAGCCCCAGATCGTCGGCGCTGTACCCCTGCATCGCGAGCGCGTAACTCCCCAGCCGCACGATCCCGTGCCGCAGGACGGCCTGCGCCTGGCGTAGGGTGCGGGCGAACTGGATGTCCTCGGCCGTGAGGCCCCCATCCGTCAGCGAGCCGGATTTTCGCGTCAGGTTGAGATACTTGGCCGGCACCTTGGTCCGGGCAATCAAGGTCGCCTGGTGGTACAGCACGTCTTCGATGTACTGAAGCTGGTTGTTCTTGCTCTCCAGGAGATTGACGCCTCCCTTGTTGGAGCCGTCATTGGGAACGAAGATGTCGGTCTCGACCTGGAACGGGTTCTCCCGCTGCAAGAGGTTGCCGTCCTCGTCCACCCCGCGCCGCAGGAGCATGTTCTTCCGGTACTCCCGGACCATGTCCAACTGCTGGGCGAGGTTGGCGTTCGCCGGGACCGGAACCTCGTGAACCAGCTTGTCGTAGCTGCGGATCAGGCGCGCGAGCGCCATTCCGTCCTCGACCCGGACCAGGCGCTTCCAGGTACGGCGCGCGGGCAGCATCAGGCCGGTTCCGAAGTGACCCCGCTTCACCCCGTAGATGAACGGCACGATCTGCCATTCCTGGAACTGAATCGGCTCCTTCTGGTAGATGCCTTCCGGCCGCTGTTCCCAGCCGCCGGCCTTGTTCCCGCGCGCGTCTACCTTTGGTGAGACCGTGTAGGACGGCAGCGAGATAAAGGAGCGCACGATCATCTCTTCATCGACGACGACCTCACGATACTCTTCACCGTACTGGACGAAGCCGTGGACCATCTGCCAGCACTCGGGACCCAATTCACACCGCTTCGCCATGTCGGTCAAAATCTTGAGCGCCGCGTCGTTCCCCTTCTCCATCACCCATTCGAACGAGTCGATGTCCGTGTCTTCGAACCCGGTCGTGCAGTCGGAGATCACGTCGAGCGCCGTGGAGATCAGCGGATCGTTCTGGGCCATCTCCCGCAGGTCAAAATAGATCGACCGCCGGTCCCACGCGACTCGCCACGCCTGGTGCGAGACCGACATGAAGGCGGTCTCGGCCGCTCCGGCCTGACTCGTCCGCTGCTCGGCGAGCGGCTGGTACGCGGTCATGTCTTTGGCGGTCAGCAGGGAGGAGACTTTGTTCGCCAGGGTGCGAACAAACCCCATCCGCGCCGCCACCTGGAACGGGTTCAATTTGGGTGCATCGAGCATCGGTAGGGTTCCCCTTTTTCGAAATGGTCACTCTCATTGTACTCGGAATGACCAACGAAAAAAGGCATCGCTCAAAAGCGAGCGATGCCCCTGCCTGGGAACCCCGATTTGGAACTAAAAATCGCCGATGCGGGAGTTCATCTTCGAACTGTCCCAACCCATGACGGCTTCGAGGATTTTGTCCTGTCCCTCACCCTGCGCCATCGGGCCGTTGAACGGTTCACCGTCAGCAGCCGGCGGCTGCGCCCAGAGGCCGTGCCCTTCATCGACCGAGACCGACATCGGTCCATCCACCCAGCCGCCGCCGCCCATCACGCCCATTCCTTCGGCGTGTGGCCCGGAACCACCCTGAAACGGTCCACTCCATCCCCCTCCATCCATAATTGAGTCCCTCCCTTTCAAGATCATTGTACCCGAAATGACTACCGCTCGATGACAGTGAGGTCCGGCCTCGCCGCGAACAGCGCCATGAGAGAGTGGTTGATCCTGAACACGTTCTGATGGTAGGTGAGTTCACACTTCTTCCGGGCGACCTCCCGTTCGAACTCGTTGATCTGGATACGCTCGGGCGCCGTCTCCTGCAGCAACTGCGCGGCCCTGATCTCGGCGTTCTTCCCATTGATCGGGCCGCCCTCCTGGGTCAAGAGATGGGCCTCCGCGATCTGAAGCTCCAGGAGCAGTTCCCGGCGCCGGTCTTCCAGCGTCAAAACCTCCTGCTCGGCTTTCATGATGTTCACGATCTGGATGTCCAACGTCTTGACCAGTTCCTGAGCGTTCAATGGGTCTCCTTGGCGCGCGCATGAGGCATGCATGACGCATGCCTTCAGTGAATCCCAAAACGGTGTCGGCTGGAATCGAACCAGCACCGAAAACTTACGAGGTCTTCGGCTACCTACGACACCACCTCTTCTATTTTACTTTCCCTCAGCTAACAAGATCGAAAAAAGAGATTCCCTTAAGGCATGCATGGAGGCATGCGCGCATGCGACCGTAAGAGAAAAAAATCTGCTTGCTTGTTTAACAGGAGAGCTTGTGAAGGATATACCTTAAGGTGGAAGGAGACCTCTTACCGTGTCCAACAACCAGAGACGTCAGCGACAGCTTCAAAGGGCGCTGGAGCCCCGGCTGTCCGTCGTTACCTCAGAGCAGGCCCCGGCTCCCCAGTCACCGCCGGTTCTACCCCCTCGTCTGCCTCCCTCGCCGGTCCAAACGCCTTCGCCCCCGCCTCCCAATGGGGGCGTGAGGGAACAAATTTCGGTGAGTAAACGTTACTGCCCGCATACCGGCGGCCCGAAGGTCGCGATCATGTTCCGTTTACAGAGCGCACAGGAGAGCCGCGAGTATACCCTCGACGTGCCGACTGCCGAACTAATCGCCGAGCAGGTGCTCGCAACCTGTCGTGAGCATCGGGAGCGGTTTGCGGAAGAGTGGTTCGGTCCCCCGCCGGAAGTTACCCGGAACACCTGACAAAAGCCTAGTCAGCACCGCTAAACTAGTACAGAAGCAAGCACCGGCTGCTTTCGCGGCCGGTGCTTTTTAGATGAGGAGAATCCGGATGACGGAAGCGATGTTATTAGCCATTCCCGACTACAAAGAATTAAGCGATCCGGAACTGGCGCGAGCCGTCACCATTGCGAAGCAGAAGGGACGGCAGACTGCCGAACTGATCGCGGCCAAGGCGGCCGAATGCTTCGATCCCGGTCTCCTCAACCAGATTGCGACCTACGAACTGTACCTGAACCATTGTGTCACGATCCATGGCGCCGATCCGGACCTCGTGAACGACTGGGGGATGAAAAATGCCGTCGAAGCATGCGACGATCCCCGGCTCTACTGGTTCTGTGTCATCTACCAGCGAACGGTCTGGAAGCTGCGGGGAAACGTGCAGCAGCGAAAACCAACCTTGGCCGAACTGGTCAAAATCCGGAACCAGCAGTGGGAGAAGGTAACCGTCTCCCAATACCAGTATTCGATGCAGGTGGCGGCGATCCATAATTCGGGCGGCAACGTCCAGGAACCCGGCAACCGGGAGGCCCTGCGCCGGCTACACCAGCGGTTCAACGCGCATCTGAACTATGCGATGCTCGCCGTCATGACCCTGAACGTCGCCATGGAGGAGTGGATGGAGAGGGCCAATCATGAAGCCAACACGAGAGGAGTTCCTTAACCTGAAAAACGCGCATCCCGGCACTGTCCTGATCTTCGAGGACGAGGGCCGGTACCTGTTTCTCGGGTTTGACGCCGTGTTGGCCGGCCAAACGCTGCTGCGACGAACGACGAAGGTTCATCTCACGGATCGAATGGTACGCGCGCTGTACATCCCCGCAAGCGACCTTTCGGCTGCCGTCGGTGAAATCAAGCAGCGTCACTTCAAAATCAAGGTCGAGGTCATTGAATGAAAGTCATCGAAATCGACAAACACACTCCCGCCTGTGTGGCGCGCCAGATTGAGCAGGTCGCGCACATAAAAGCGTACGCGGCCAAATGGCCCGATCATTGCTGTGAATGTTACGGAACCGGGAACGTCTTCGGCGCCGTCAACGACGAGGGCGACTTCTGCGAGAACTGCATCTACGCCGATCTCTGCCCTCGCTGCCACGCCGATTTCCGTTACCAGAACGTCGATTCCCGCTGTGGTTCCTGCGGCTGGGAGACGCTCCAGACCGAAGATGAAAACAACTATCCGCCGGTCTGCGACTGCCAGGAGGAACTGCAGGAGCGGCTTGGCAAGGAGAAATACCTCCCGTGATCTTCTGGCACTTTTTCTTTGCCACGGTCGGTGTTGTCATGGGGGTCGCCGTGGCGATCTTGGCCGTGATCGGCCTCTTCGTCTTAGCCTTGATCGGAAAGCAAGCCTACGATGCCCGAGAAGAAACCATCCGCTGGCCCAACGAGCCCCCGAGCGAACCCCAGCGATTCAACTTCTGAAGCGCCGCGAACGACGACCTGGATCAAGTTCGGGGCCAAACTCACGTTCGTCGGCGAGTTTCCGCCACTGGTTGTCAGTGACGATATCATGAGAATATTGACGCGAAAGCTCCAGCGACAATTTGAGAGGGAACTATGGAATTCGGAATCGCGGACCTCTACGACGAAGACCGGCGAGCCGCTGGACATCGCGACGAGCCGCTTGAACAGGCTGACGAAACCGATGGGGATGTAACCCCGAAGCGGCGCGGCCGGAAAAGCTCCAAGGCCAGCTACGCCAAGCGGCAGACGAAGAAGGTCGATACTCGCCCCGCCGACGTCGCCGCCGAAAGCGACTACTGATGGAAGAAGAATACCCCATCGGACGTCTCGACCATCTCGACCTTCCCAAGGACTGCCAGATCGTCGAGCTTCCCGTTGGTTTGATGTTCTTCAACGAGTCGGCGCTTTCAGACCTCCAGACCTTCTTCGAAAGGCGTACTCATGAGCTACTGCACCGCCCGGAGGATGCAGGCGACCCGTCGAGTCCAGCTTCTGGAGCAGACCCTCAAGCAGATTGAGGAGAGCCCGGATGAGAACCCGCGCCGCCTCAAACAAGTCAAAGAATCCCTCCAGCATGCTCAGGCGGAATTGGCCACCATCGGCGACTGCGGGGACTAGGAGAACTATGGGAATCGTCGATTCGGAAAAGGTCCATCAAGCCTATCCAGCCAAACCAGTAACGGTACAAGTGCCTTCCTGCGCTCGGGTCGTTCACTATGTCCTACCGCTGCGCGCCGATCTGCGGCCGACCTGTGCCGGCGAACACCGACCGGCGTTCGTCATCCAGGCATGGGGCACCGATCCGAAAGCAGCCTGCTGCCTGGCCGTCTTCCTGCGGGGTCAGAACGACAAGGAAGATTTCCAGGGTGAAACTCTCTATGTCGGCTCGGTCGCCGAGGACAACGAGACCAAGAAACCAGGAACCTGGCACTGGCCCGAGTACGTGCCGGCCGTTGCCGTTCCCGAAGGAGAATCCAATGGATAACGCCATCGAGTATCATGTAACCCTCAAGAAGGGAAGCCGCATCGTTCGCCAGGTGGTCTGTGCCTACCAGGACGAGGCCGAACGGATCACCCAGGCTTGGTACAAAGAAGCCGACGGCAACCGGTTCGAGATCGTCGAACGCCCCGTCGTTCCCGTCGAGCAGGTCAGCCCGAAAATCCCCAAGGACCAGTACTTAACCCAGCAGCAGATCGATTATGCTCGCGTCAGCCGGTTCCCCTAGATGTCGGCCTGCAATACCTGCGACAACTGCTGTACGTGGCACTGTGACACCTGCAACGAGACTCGCTGCTCCTGGATGGAGGACCCGTGTCCCCGCTG
>Ga0134121_10002825_pt1 | contig 14760 bp, 6 predicted proteins | sample KB301_FD_96463 | JGI IMG/M metagenome (GOLD analysis project Ga0134121, IMG submission 96463) | Terrestrial soil microbial communities without Nitrogen fertilizer from Kellogg Biological Station, Michigan, USA - KB3-0-1 | ecosystem: Environmental > Terrestrial > Soil > Unclassified ... | reverse complement strand
GGGGCGAGCCATCAAACCGGTTGGACGGGCGCCGTGGCGATGCTGATTCAGTTGTTTGCCGTCATCAAACCTGAGACCTATTTGCGCGAGCATATGGGGGCGTTGCACTACCCTCAAGCCAGCCAATAATTTTTCCCATTTTTTCCCGAACCTTACCTGGGTGAGCCGCGTCTTTAAGGCGTGCCGCGGCCAATACGCCGTGCACACTGGCTTCAAAAACGAGGAAACCATGATCGTTTCGGCGCTTCATCTGCAATGCAATCAATGCGATTCAAGTTGCGCGCAAGGTCAGCGCTCTTGGGCGTTTATGGTCCGTCTTATGGTTCAATGACACCGGGTTGCAGTTTGAAGGTTTCTTCAAGGCCAGGTGTCACAAACACCTGGCCTTTTGGTTTTCCCCTCACCCCCGAGCCCTCTCCCCGAGGCGGGGAGAGGGGACACATTCGGAAGGGCAAGCCAATTGGCGATGGCCGCCGTCTCGAAAACGGCCGAGCAGAGATGCCTTGAGGGTTCGACTCCCTCTCCTTCCGCTGTGCGCGACGCGCGGCCCTGCGGGCCGCGGCTAAACCGTTATTCCGGGGTCGGCTAATGGTAGGCTCGCTGGTTTTGAACCAGAAAATGTTGGTTCGATTCCAACCCCCGGAACTTTGATGCCCCTCTCCCCGCTTCGGGGAGAGGGGTTGGGGAGAGGGGACCCATACATTCCGGGGTCGTCTAATCGGTAGGACGACAGACTCTGAAGCTGTTGATGCTGGTTCGATTCCAGCCCCCGGAACTGGTTTGTCGCTGCGTCGTAGGACAGGATTCCGATCCTGTCCGGGCAGAATGGACAGGATCGGAATCCTGTCCTACGCAAGAGGCAGATTATCCCTGGAGTGTGGCGGAGGCACGCCGCTCTGCGAAGGCGGAAGCTGTAGGTTCGACTCCTACCGGGGATACTGTGACCGAACCCAAAGTGGCAGCGGGACCCGGCTGTGAACCGGGGTTGTGTGGGTTCGACTCCCACCGGTCACCCTTGCAATAGGGTTGAGGGGTCAGGGGTGAGGGGTCAGATGCACTGAACCCTGACCCCCCACCCCTGACCCCTACTCCGGTGCAGCTCGAAGGTCGAGCGTCCCGCTGAAGACGGGAGGGAGTTGGTTCGATTCCAACCGCCGGAACTGCATGAAGGTGGTGAGCACCGAAGGGCGCCATCAAGGTACCTCGTGAAGAGTTGGCGGCCTTGGCGGTCTTGGCGGCCTTCGAACTGGGTGAAGCAATTGGGCGAGTCATTGCAATTGCGTCCATGATGTAATCTGGCAGCCTGCCACCTTGCCATGGTGGATGCGAGGGTTCAAATCCCTCTGGACGCTCTGACGATTGTGGTGTGGCGTAATGGTAGCGTCCCTGGCTGTTAACCAGGTGGCGAAGGTTCGACTCCTTCCACCACAGCTGAATTACAAGGTCGTGCTCCTGGGAGAGCAGCCGGTCTCCAAAGCCGATCCAGTGGGTTCGAATCCTACCGACCTTGCTTTTGTCCCTGTGGGCCAGCCTGGAGTGGCCGCCGCCCTGTCACGGCGGAGATCGGGAGTTCAAATCTCCTCGGGGACGCTTCAGATTGCCCCTCTCCCCGCGGCGGGGAGAGGGGTTGGGGTGAGGGGCCGTGTCCCGAGAGGCCAGGGACCCGTCTGATACGCGGGGAAACGCTGGTTCGATTCCAGCCGGTCCTATTGTGCCGCTCTCCCCGCTTGGGGAGAGGGGTTGGGGTGAGGGGAACAGTCTCGTGGAGCAGCCCGGAGTGCTCGCCACCCTGACATGGTGGAGATCGCTGGTTCAAATCCAGCCGGGACTACTGCGGAGTGGACTGGAGAGGTTCCAGCACGGTCTCATAAGCCGTTCGACGCCGGTTCAATTCCGGCCTCCGCAATTTGCGGCCGAGTACGCAAACCGGCAAAGCGGCCAGGTCGAGAGCCTGGTGATTGACTGTGGGTTCAACTCCCACCTCGGCTACTGCATGGGCTGCTGGTCCAACCTGGTACGACACCTGGTCTGCACCCAGGAAATCAGGGTTCAACTCCCTGGCGGTCCACTTGAGGAAGGTAGCCGGATATGGTTGGCCGGGCCGCTCTGCTAATGCGGTTCTCCAAACGGAGATGAGGGTTCGACTCCCTTGCCTTCCGCTGCTTAGATGACGCTGGAGCCAAATGGCCAGGCAACCGGCTGCAACCCGGTTATTAGTGGGTTCGATTCCCACCGGCGTCTTTTTTCCTGGTCGGCTGGACTTGACACGTGGACTTCGCAGGCGGACAATTTAAGCATGAAAACCGTTGAACAGACAACGATACCGCCTGAAGTCATGGCCGCTCTTCGAAAGGCCGCGGAGAAAGCGTCGAAGGGCATCAGAGATCCCGAGGAAATGCGGCTAGCGTGCGAGCGCATGGATCGAAGGCGTGAGGAGAACGCCCGCATTTTTGGTGTGCAAGACATCGGCGTGGAGATAATCCGCGAAATGCGGGATAGCAGATGAAATACGTCGTCGACTGCTCCACGGCATTCAAGTGGGTTGTCCAAGAATTTGACAGCTCAACGGCTATCCAGCTCCGCAATGACTTCAAAGCTGGCATCCACGAATTGCTGGCGCCGGACCTTTTTCCCACAGAAGTAGCCAATGCGTTGTTGATGGCAGAACGGCGCAAGCGCATACAACCTGGCGACAGCACCCTATTCCTGCTCGATATTCTTCAAACCCTTCCAGCTTTGCACTCCGCCTTGCCTGACCTGTTGCCGCGAGCGCATGCCATTGCCCATTGCAGTGGCGCAAGTGTTTATGACTGCCTCTACGTGGCACTCGCTGAGTGCGAGGGTTGTGAGCACGTGACTGCTGATGCCAAGCTCATTAACAGGCTTCAACCGATCTTTCCCTTTGTCATTTCGCTGGCTTCCTTGCCGTGATTGGCCGCTCATTGCATTCCGCTCATTTCCCCGTGACCTTCCTCGCGGAACACTGTACCATGATTTGATGGGACTAAACGCCCAAAGGAACCATCCCGCCACGCCATGGAGCAGTGAGCCAGAGGCATGAACAAAGCAAACGATCTGTCCATCACGGTCAAATGCGTTAAATGCGGCCTCAGCGTGCAAGTGCCCGTCGGCGGCCGGCGTTTGTGCGGCTGCGGCACCTGGCTGTCGGGGGACCAACCCGTCGAGCTGGTCGAGGCACAGCCGGTGCTTGCCGAGGAATTGGCGTCGTCGCCGCGCTGGCCGCGCATCGAGGGTGACCTCTCGGCCATTGAACGCCTAAATGACGGCTACCGACGCATCACCAAGGAATTAGCCAAGGCCATCGTCGGTCAACAGCGCGTCATTGAGGAATTGCTCATTGCCATCTTTGCCCGCGCTCATTGTCTACTGGTCGGCGTGCCCGGGTTGGCGAAGACCTTGATGATCCGCACGCTCGCCGATTCGCTCAACCTCAGCTTCAGCCGCGTTCAGTTCACTCCCGATTTGATGCCGTCCGACATTACCGGCACCGAAGTATTGCAAGAAGACAAGACGACTGGGCAGCGGATGTTCAAGTTTTTGCACGGGCCGCTGTTCTCCAATGTCATTCTTGCCGATGAGATCAACCGCACGCCGCCCAAGACGCAAGCTGCTTTGCTTGAAGCGATGCAAGAGCGGCAGGTCACCGTCGGCGGCACCAAGCATAAGTTGCCCGATCCCTTCTTCGTGCTGGCGACGCAGAACCCAATTGAGCAGGAAGGGACTTATCCGTTACCCGAAGCGCAGCAGGATCGGTTCATGTTCAACATCCTGGTCGATTATCCCGAGGAGGAAGAAGAGTTTCGCATTGTCGAAATGACCACGGCCATTCACACGCCCATGGTCGAGCGCGTGCTGTCCGCGACCGACATTCTGGAAATGCAAGACATCGTCCGCAAAGTGCCGGTTGCTCCCTATGTCATTCGCTACGCCATGAAATTCACGCGGCTAACTCGCAAGGACAAGGGGCAGGTGCCCGGTTTCATCAAGGACTATGTGACCTGGGGCGCGGGGCCGCGGGCAACGCAGTTTCTCGTCATGGGCGCCAAAGCCCGGGCTGTGTTGCACGGGCGCTATTACGTTTCCTGCGAAGATATTCGCGCGGTCGCCGTGCCTGTGTTGCGGCATCGCATCATTACCAATTTCAATGCCGAAGCCGAGGGAATCAAGCCGGAAGACATCATTCGCAAGCTCACCGACATCATTCCGCGCGATCCCAATGAAGACCAACTGGAACGCGGCAAAATCGTAATGCCCGCCAAATAGGCCGCTTATGGAAGACCCCCAGCGCTATCTGGACCCCCTCACCCTGGCCAAGGTTGGCGGCCTGGAGTTACAGGCCCGCCTTGTCGTCGAGGGTTACCTCTCGGGCATGCACAAAAGCCCTTACCACGGCTTTTCTGTCGAGTTCGCCCAGCATCGCGAATATGTTCCCGGCGACGATATCAAGCACATTGACTGGAAAGTTTACGGCCGCACCGGCCGTTTTTATCTCAAACAATATGACGAGGATACCAATCTCGTCTGCTGGTTGCTGCTGGACATCAGCGATTCGATGCGCTACGGCTCGAATCAGGTGACCAAGTACGACTACGCCTGCATGGCCGCCGCGTCGCTGGCTTACCTCATCTTGCAGCAATCGGACAGCGTCGGCCTGGTGACTTTTGACAATCAGATTCGTCGTTTCATGAAGCCGTCGAGCCAGCCCTCGCACCTCAAGGAGATGATCCAGGTGATGAACGAAGGCGCGTCGCAGGCCAAAACGCGCATGGCCCCGCTGTTTCACGACATGGCCGAACGGATCAGCCGACGTTCGATCATCTTTCTCATCAGCGATATGTTTGACGAAGTGCCCGATTTGTTGTTAGGATTGAAACATCTGCGGCACAAGCGGCACGAGGTTGTGCTGTGGCATGTGCTTGACAACTATGAGTTGACGTTTCCGTTCCAAGAAGCGACGCTTTTCAATGGCCTGGAAGAGTACCCACCCCTGTTGACCGAACCGCGTTCGTTGCGGCAAGGCTATCTGGAACAGTTTGGAAAATTCGTGGACGACCTGAAACTCGGCTGCCGGAGCCAGAACATCGATTACGTGCAGTTGCGAACCGACACGCGTTTGGACGTGGCGCTATCTAGTTATTTGGCGCATCGGTTGGCGCGAACCAGGTAATGCCGCTTGCGGCTTAGCGGGGATGTTAATGCCACTTTTCGGATTTCTACCGCTGTGGGGCGCGTTGGCCGTGGGCGCAGGCGCCGTCGCCGTGCCGGTCGTGATCCATTTGCTGAGCCGGCTGCGCTATCGCGTCGTCACCTGGGCCGCCATGCGTTTTCTGATGGCCGCTCAAAAGCAAAACACCCGGCGCTTACGCTTGGAACAACTCATTCTTCTGCTCGTACGCACCGCCATTGTGGCGTTGATCGTGCTGGCGATGGCCAGCGTCACGGGTTGGGCGGAAAGCATTTGGCAGAGTATCGCCCCCGGTGCGGCCGGTTTCGGGGGCATGCGCGGCGGACGCACGCACATGATACTTGTCCTCGACGGCTCGCTGTCGATGGGCACCAGTCAGCCCGGCGGCAAAAACTGCTTCGAAAAAGCCCGCGACACCGCCGCCAAAATCATCGGCGAAATGGAAAGCGGCGACGGCGTCAGCATTTTGCTGATGAAAGACACACCCGAATGGATCGTTGGTGAAGCCTCGCAGGATCAGAAGAAATTGCTCAAGGAGTTAAACGCCGTCCGCTTGCCGCACGGCAACAGCGGCGTGCCGGTTACTCTAAATGCTTTGGCTGCCAAGCTGCGCGAAGGCGAAGCCCGTTTCGATGCTCGTGAAGTTTATTTCCTGACCGATTTGCAGCAAACGACCTGGATCCCCGATCTGCCGGCCGATGGTAAGGCGCCCGACAAGGAAGGCGCACAAGCCAAGGCGGTGCAAGAGATTCAAAAACGGGCCAGGACCTATTTCGTGGATGTCGGCCGCGACAACGTCAGCAACGCCGCTGTCACAATGTTGGCTCTCGGCGACCCGCTGGTCACTACCAACACCAACGCGACCATCTTGACCCAGATCAAGAACTTTGGCGCTCAGACCAAGGAAAAACTGCATGTCAAGCTGCTGGTGGGCCAATGGCCGGCGGGCAGCAAGCAACCGAACCTCAGGCTGGCATCGACGGAGGAGCGCGAGTTGCGCCCGGGTGAGGAACAGGCCATCATCTTCACTCACAAATTCACCGCCCCCGGCACCTATGCTGTTCAGGTCGCCATTGATGAAGACGATTTGCGCCTGGACGACACGCGGACCGTGATTGTCACCGTCAAGGACAGCGTGCCGGTGCTGCTTGTCAACGGCAAGCCGTCGATCGACCGCTTTGATCGGGCAACGGAATACCTAAGCATCGCGCTCAACCCATTCGGCAACAAAGTCAAATCGGCTTTGGCGCCATTTCAGCCTACGGTGGTGAGCGTGGCGCAATTCGCCGACGCCAACCAGACTAATCTTGCCAACTATGATTGCGTATTTCTGTGCGACGTGGGCCAGCTCAGTGGCACCGAGGTTCGTCGTTTGGAGGCCAATGTCCGCCGGGGCGCCGGTTTGGTGTTCACCGCCGGCGATAATGTCGCCAAGCACATCGAAGCCTACAACCGCCTGCTGTGGAAGAACGATCAAGGTCTGTTGCCGGCCAAGCTGCTGGGCGTCCAGTCGGCACCGCCGGAGCACTTTTTCTCCTTGCAAGCGCCCAGCGGATTCAACATGCCGCCTCTCAAAGAGTTCATGAACCCGGACGGGCAAATCTCGCTCCAGCGGGCGCGGTTCCAGCAATATCTCCGTGCCCAATTGGCCAATGACGCCACGGTGCGCAAGGTGCTGTCGTACATGCCCGAGGTACTGCCCGGCAGCAAAGTGAACATCGACAACTCGCTGCCCATCGACGAGGCGGCCTTGATTGAATGGAACCCGCCGGCCCAGCTCGACGACGCGGGCAGAGCCAAATCGACCAAGGAAAAAACCGCTGCCGCCATGCGAGGCGTAGCCCGCTATCGCGGCAAGGTGATCCTGCTGACCACCACCGTCAACATGGACTGGAACTCCTGGCCCGGCTCGCCAAGCTACCTTGCGATGATGCAGGAGCTGACGCGCTATGCCGTCTCCGGCCGGCTGCGAGACCAATCGGTCCTGGTCGGCACACCCCTGGAAGAGTTTTTCCCCACCACCGGCGAGTTGGACGGATTGCTAAACGTTCCCGGTGAGGAAGCACCACGCAAGGTCAAGACGCAGGGCGGTGAAGACCTCAGCGTCTTCCGCTGGCTCGACACCGATCAAAGTGGCATTTACCGTTTGACCATTGGCCACGATGCCCAGGAATATCTGTTCGCAGTCAATGTGCCGACGACGGTGCCCGACCGCAAAACCAGCGAAAGCGATCTAACGCGGACCGACGGCGTCAAATTGAAAGCCGCTTATCCCGGTTGGGATTTTCAGGTCGTCAAGGAACTCAAGGAAGTGCAACACGGCGGGACAAGCTCGGGCACAGATTTGGGCAACGAGGAAGGCAAAAAGCCGGTGCCGATTGGGCCGTGGGTTGCCCACATCCTCCTCCTGACCGTAATGTTGTTGCTTTTCGCCGAGATCGTGCTGGCCTGCATGTTCGGCCATTACACCGCATCGGCCTCGGCTCTGGGCCAGGCTGCGTCGCGGTTGCGCTGGTTGCCGGGCACGCTGGGCAGCGGGCTGGCTTTGATGGGCTTGGTATCGTTTGTGTTCCTCAGCGTGGCCCTGGTGGAGTACGCCTTCAGTGGTGATTTCCTGGGTTTTTGCACACCCGACGGTGTTCGTGCCTGGACCGAAAACCTCCTGGATGTGCCGCCGCCGGCTCCGGGTGAAAGCACCAAATGGACGCTCAAGGCCGGTCCTGTGCTGCGAACCTCGGCCATGTATCCGCTTCTGGCCATTGGTGCGCTTGGCCTGGCCGTAGTCGTCATCGTGCTTACATCGTTGTTCGAGGCCCGCGCCGGCGTCGGCTTTTTCACCCTGACTGGTTTAGGCATGCTGGCGTTCGTCAATATTGCCGTGGCTTCCACATGGCTGCTGCTGCAACCCGAGATTCACTTCGAGCGTCAAAGCTGGCCCGATGTCGTCTTGCTGATCGACGATTCCCAAAGCATGAACGGTGTCGATCCCTACCGCGATGAAGCAGGGCGCGAACCCGTGACCAAGCTCGCCGAACGTTACAAAAAGCACATTCAGTCACACCATCCCGAGCAGATCAAGTCGCTGCAAGCACAGATGGATGCCCGCAAACAGGCGCTCGTCAACAGCAACAAAGACATCAATGATGACGAAGAAGTGATCCGCTTGGGCCGCCGCATCACCACACTGCAAGCTCAACTTGCCAACGTCAGTGCTGAGAACTGGCGGCCGACCCGGCTCCAGTTGGCGCAGGCAATCGTGCTTGGCGCCGACCCCAATTGGTTAACGACGTTGAGCAAGAAAAATCGGCTCAAGATCCACATCTTCCATCTCGACGCCGCGGGCCGGGCCTTGAAGCTCACCGATGCCGGCGGCGCGGCCAGCGACATCATTGACCCCAAGGACCTCGATCGTGCCCAGAAAACGGTCGCTTCTCTGGAACCCTATGCCAACGACAGCCGGCTCGGCACCGCGGTTCGCCAGGTCATCGATTACTACCGCGGCGCTCAGCTCAGTGGCGTTATCATGCTGACCGACGGCGTCACGACTATCGACGAAAGCCTCGTCCAGGTGTCCGAGTATGCCGCCCAAAAAGGCGTGCCGCTCTTCTTCGTCGGCGTCGGCGAGGATCAAGCCGCACGCGAGATTGAGCTTCATGACTTGCAGGTCGAAGACCCGGTCTTCGTCAACGATCGGCTGATCTTCGAGGCCCGTATAACCGGCACCGGCTACAAGGATTTGACCATTCCGGTGGTGTTGAAAGTTAAGGAAGGCAACGAGGAAAAGGAACTGGCCCGCGAACTGGTCAAGCTCGATCCGTCAGGCAAGGCGGTCAAAGTCCGGCTCAAATACCAACCGACCGAGCCAGGTGAAAAGAACTACATTGTTGAGGCTCTGGTGCCGAAGGTCATTCTTGATGAATTGACCCCGGGCGGCGGCGAACGCAGATTGGAGCGGACCGTCTTCGTCCAGGATAACAAGCTGATCCGCGTGCTCTACATCGAGGGCTCGGCCCGCTACGAATATCGCTACGTCAAAAATCTGCTCGAGCGCGAAAGCAACGACAAGAAAAACAATAAGTCAATCGAGGTGAAGGTGCTGCTGGTCGATTCCGATGAGGATTATCCGCGCGCGGACAAGACTGCGTTGGCCCAGTTTCCTCCCACGAAGGAGGAGCTGTACCAATACGACGTGATCATCATCGGCGACGCTGACCCACGCTCGGTGAAGTTGGGCGAGCCACGGCTGCGTGACCTGGCCGATTTCGTCAAGATTCGCGGCGGCGGCTTGCTGGTGATCGCCGGCTCGCAGTACATGCCGCATGCTTACAAGGACACGCCGCTAGCCGGCGTGCTGCCGATCCAGATCGGCAAAACGCCGCTGGAGCCGGACGAGCGCACCGACGGTTATCGCCTGGAAGCGACGCTGGCGGGCAGGTTGCACCCGATCTTTCGCTTCGTGCCCGACGAGGCGGAGAACATGGCGATCTGGCAAAAGTTAGCCCCGATGTACTGGTGGTCGGAAAGCTATCGTCCCCGGCCGTTGGCGGAAGTCTTGGCGGTCCATCCGCGTGCTAAAGCCGAAGGCCAAGGGGGCAAGGGCCTGGATGATCTGCATCCGTTGGTGATTCAGCAATATCTGGGCGGCGGGCGGACGATGTTTTTCGGTTTCGACGAAAGCTGGCGCTGGCGCTTCCGTGAGGACGAACTGCGTTTCAATCAGTTCTGGATTCAAACGGTGCGCTACCTGGCCCGCAGCAAATTGACGCGCACCGAACTGCGCCTTGATCGACAAACGAAATACAAAGTCGGCGAACCGATCAAAGTGACTGTCCGCTTCCCCGATGCGACGGCGCTCCAGGGCGGCAGCATCGACGCCAAGCCCGGGCCCGAAACCAAGGTGATCGTCACCGTCGAGCACAAGCCGCCCGGCGCAGAGGGCAAGACGGAGACCGAAATCCAAACCTTGCAGCTAGCCAAGGTCGAAGGAAGCTGGGCCACCTATGAAGGGATTCTGAACAAGACGCGCGAAGGGGAATACCGCTTTTGGTTGAGCAGTCCGGATGTCAGCGACAAGCAGCCCAATCGCAAGAAGCCCAGCGCCAATGCCACGGTTATCCGGCCGCCGGGGGAAGATACGCTGAGGTTCAACCCGCGGGAGATGGTGCAAGCCGCGGCCGCATCGCGGACCAAGGAGGAACTTGCCACGCTGGCTGCCGCGGGCCGCAAGGATCCCGGATACTATACTTTGGCAACGGCCGATCAGGTGTTGGAGGATTTGTCGCTCGACACCGTGGCGGCGACAGGCCAGCTGATGCCCTATTCGCCGCGGCCGCCGTGGCCGGTGTGGAATTTGTTCCTGTTCAGCTTTCTGCCGATCATGATGCTGCTTTCCGCCGGTTGGCTTTTGCGGAAGGCCGTAAACTTGTTATAGTGGCTGCTAAGCCGCAAGCGGCTTGGCGATTGCCCGCGCCCTGAGGATGCCAGCCATGAACCCACTTCAGAGCCGTCTGTCCGCCCTGCGTCGCCGGCTGCGTTTCGTGGTGACGGTGCGCGGCGCCTGTCTGGCGCTGGCAGCGCTATTGACCGGCCTGTTGCTGGCGGGTGTTGTTGATTATCTCGTCTTCCATGTTTTCCGCGTCGAAACCTGGCCGCTGCTGCGGGCCGGCTTCCTGGCAGCCACTCTTGCATTGTCCGGCGCTGTTGCCTATCTGTTGCTCATTCGCCCATTGGCGGCGAAGACCGACGATCTATCGTTGGCGCTCCGTGTCGAGGAACAATATCCAATTCTCAACGATTCCCTGGCCAGCACCGTCCAGTTTCTCGAAAGCCAGAGCCCGCTCCAAGAAGGCACCTCGGCGAGCTTGCAAAAAGAAGCCGTGCAGCGGGCCTTGCGTTTGGCCCAGGGTTGCGATTTCAACAAAGCGGTCAATGCTCGTGGGCTCAGCTTGTCGGCGGCGGTCTTCGTCGCGATTCTCGCCGTGGTCCTGCCGCTGCTTTTTTTCAAACCGGCCTTGGCCTTGACGGCATTGACGCGGACCCTTGATCCCTTTGGCGAGCATCCGTGGGTGGGCAAACAAACGGAGCTAACGGTCCACCATCCCGCGTTCCTCGCCATCGGCCAACCGCTGACGATCACGGGGACTGTCTCCGGCGTCATTCCAGCCAAGGCGGAGATCGAGTTTGACGACACCGGCATGCCGCCTCGCCAGGTGGACATCAAGGCGGGCGAGCCGGGCCACGGCAGTTTCGTGGCGGCGGGCATCAAACCACAAAGTCTGCGTCGTGAGATCCGTTTCCGCGTCCGGGCCAACGATGCCGTGTCGCCGCCCGAGAAAGACGGCTGGCATAAAGTCGAACTCAAGCCGCCGCCGCAGCTTGCCTCGCTCAACGGCAAGCCCTCGCCGCAGATCGTCATCCGCCAGCCGCGTTACACTGAGTTGCCCGAGTTCGTCACATTGCCGCCGGGGACGGGCAATATCGACCTCCCTGCCGGCTCGCACGTGACGCTGCGGGCGGCGACCGATGTGCCCATTGTTCGCGCCTGGATCGAGTTCAATCCGCTGTTGCCGGCCGCCAAGGAGAGCTTGATGCTGTCCGGCTTTGGGGCACGGCATCCCGTGGAAGGTGCGAGCGCCAATGTGCTAGCCAACGGCGTGTGGGGCCGCGTTCCCGCCGCGCTCGACCCCAGCGGCAAGGAATTCACTCTTCGCTTTCTGCCGGCCTTGACCGGCGCTTACGTGCTGACAATTCAAGACAAAGACGGCCTCACCAGTTCCTACCCGTTCGATCTGCACGTGCGGCCCGATCCGGTTCCGGTGGTCAGCATGGTGCGCCCGTCGATGAGCCAAAGCGTTTTGGCCAATGCCGAAATTACCCTGCAAATCCTGGCGGAGGACGAGATTTACGCCCTGCGCAACGTATATCTGGAATACCGTCGCAAGGACAAACGCGGTCAGTGGGTCGATAGCGAACCGAAACGGCTTTACTTTTACGACCACGCCAAGGCGGAAATTGGCTTGCCGCAACTGCTCACCTTGTTCGCCGCTCGCCCGTTTCCTGTGCCCATCCCAACCAAGTCTTTGCACCTGCGGCCCAAACAGCTATTGGTCACGCAGCGCTGGTCGCTGCGAGGCCTGGCCGTCGAAGGGGAAACGCTCGTCATTCAGGCCTGTGCCGAAGATTTCAACGACATTGCCGCGTTTCCCCAGCCCGGCCGGAGTCATGAGATTGAACTCAAAGTCGTCGGCAAAGCAGCCCTGGCGGCGGTCATCGACGAGCAAGAGGCGCAAATTCAGCAGCAGCTTCTCAAGCTTCGCGAAATGCAGAATAAGGCCATCACCAAGGTCATCGGTGCCGAGGAACAATGGCGGGCAGCCGGCAAGCTCCGGCCCGAAGATGTCGTCGAACTGGCCGAGGCCGAGCAGATTCAAAAGGAAATCCAGGGCCGCATCGGCGCCAAGAAAGACGAGGGCCTCCGCGGCGAGCTGAATCAGCTGGAAGAATTGCTCAAGGACAACAAGTTGCCCAAGAGCGATGTGACCGAGCGTATCCGCGCCATCCGCGAGGAACTGGATCGCATTAGCCGCGAGAACCTGCCCAAGATAGAGCCGGCCATTGCCAAGGCCCGCCGCGAGCTGGAGTCGCCCGAGCAACCCAAGATGCCCGCGCCCATGGAACCCGGTGACCTCGGCGACGCCCGCGCTCAGCAGGACAAGGTTTATCAAGCACTGGACGAGATGCTCAAGTTCATGGAAGAGCAGTCCACCTTCCAGCAGCTCAAGGGTGAATTGCGGGCGATCCTGAACGAGCAACAGGAACGCGAGAAGGAGGTTGAAAAGCTGGAAGAGGCTGTCAAGGGCAGCGGCGAAAACGTGCTGCGCAATAATCCCTTCAAGAGCGAACTGCGGCGCACGGCGGAGCTCCAGCGCCGCCTGGGAGACAGAGCCCAGGGACTGCTGGACAAGCTCGAGCAGCTAGCCGAGAAGTTCGCCGAGAAGGACGCCGGCTTGCAGGAAATGCTGGAGCGGGCGGCGAAGATCGGTAAGGAAAACCTCTTGCCCGCATCGATGCGCGGCGTGGCCGAATTGCTCCGCGACGAGTTTGATCTGCCCGCGCCGCCGAAAAAGTCGAACGTCAAACGCAAGTATCCCAACGTCCACCTCGCCCACAAGACGCAGGACGACGTCATCGCCGTCCTGGAAAAAATGCTCGACGCTCTCGATCAAGCCCGCGCCGATGAGATCGAACGGCTCATTGTCCGTCAGAAAAAAGAGGAGAAGAACGTCGATGAATTGGCCGCCAAGATGGCCAAGTTGCAAGCAAACATAGAAATGGCGAGAAAAATCGGCGACCCTAAGGAGCGTGAGGCGGCGCTGAAAAAGCTGGGCCAGGAGTTACGCGATTTGCAAAAGGCAACCGAGGCCGCCGCACGCGAAATGGCTCGCGCCCAGGCCAAAGACGCCGCAAATGATCTCAAGGACGCCGCCAAGAAAATGGAGCGCGTGCTGCGCGAGCTGGATCGCGGCGAAGACCCCGACGAGGCGCTGCGGCAAGCCCAGGAAAAACTCGACTCCGCCAGGGATAATCTGAAAGACGCCCGTGAGATGGCCGAACAGGAATTGTCCCGCGAGCAGATCGCCAAGATCGTGGACCGGCTCAAAGGGCTGAAAGAACGTCAGGATGCGTCGCTGGCCGAGTCGGAAAGGCTGCGCAAGGATTTCCTGCAAAACCAGAAATGGATGGTGGAGAAGCTGCGCAGCTTGATCGATCTCCAGGACTCGCAAAAGGCCGTGGCCGGCGAGACAAGCCTTTTGCGGGACAAACTCAAGGGCGCCAAGGTATTCCACACGATTCTGGATCGCTCCGCCCAGGACATGACCGACGCGGCCGCCAAGATCGACAAATGGAATCTCAAGGCCAGTCAGCACCAGGCGCCCAAGATTCTCACGCCGGAAGATTTCACCGAGGAGAAACTTTTCTACGAAACAACCGTAAAATACCAAAAGAGCGCCGGCGACCGGCTTCAACGTTTGATCGACGCATTGTTGCCCGAACTGGAACCGCCTCCGCAGGACCCCAAACAAGATGTGCCAAAGGACGGTGGCGGGGGGAAAGGTGAAAACCCCAAACAGCAGGGCGGCATCCAGGCCCAAGACGGCATTCCGCCTGTGGCTCAGCTCAAGGCCCTCAAGGCCGAGCAGCTTGACGTCAACGCCCGCACCAAGGAGTTTGCCGAGCTGCATCCGAATTTTGAAAACCTCACCGAGGAGCAGCACGGTGAGTTGGAGGCCATTCGAGCCGAGCAAGATCGGCTGCTCCAGCTTTTCCGAGAACTTATCACCGCCGCGAAAGTGGAGGGAGGCAAGCGATGACCATGCCCCGCGTTTTCTTGAGCGTGTCGCTATTGGCAGCGCTGGCCGCGGCGGTAGTCGGCCAGGGCCAACCGCCAAATAAGGACCAGAAAAAGCCTGCCGACAAGGCTGCGGATGTTGCATCGCGATTGGCGGAGGACGTTGCGGGCGGCGCCGCGACCACGACCGTTAAGGACGACCGGG
>Ga0134121_10002824_pt1 | contig 14761 bp, 14 predicted proteins | sample KB301_FD_96463 | JGI IMG/M metagenome (GOLD analysis project Ga0134121, IMG submission 96463) | Terrestrial soil microbial communities without Nitrogen fertilizer from Kellogg Biological Station, Michigan, USA - KB3-0-1 | ecosystem: Environmental > Terrestrial > Soil > Unclassified ... | reverse complement strand
TCCCAACTCACTGCAAAAGAAAGGCTTATACGATTGTTGTAAGATGAGAGCGCGTTTTTCCGTTTATAGATGGGTATGGCCAGAAAACTTCGGTTCATACCCCACGCCCGGACCCTCATCTCCATCACCTGCCGCGCCGTCCAGGGACGCTTCCTGTTCCGGCCCGGCCCAGCGCTCAACGACCTCGTCGTCGGTGTCCTCGGACGAGCCCAGCGCCGCTACGAGACCGCCATTTCGGCTGTCTTCGTGATGTCGAGCCACGTGCACCTGCTCCTGGTCGTCGACAATGCCCAGGCGCCTGCCGCCTTCATGAGGTACTTCAAGTCGAAGCTTGCCCGGGAGGTCAACCGCCTCACCGGCTGGCGGGGTCCCGTCTTCGACCGGCGCTACGAGATGACCGTCGTCACCGACGAGGACACCGCTCAGATCGAGAGATTGCGGTACGTACTCGGCCAAGCCGTTCAGGCCAATCTGGTCGAACGGGTATGCCAGTGGCCGGGGGTGCACTCCGCGGGAGCGCTGATCGACGGTACGTCTCTGACGGGCCACTGGTTCGACCGAACCCAGGAATTCGTCGCCCGCCTGCGTCGAAAGGACATTGGCCCGATGCAGTACGCTACCGCCGAATCCGTCACTTTCTCCCCAATCCCTTGCTGGGCACACCTGCCGCCGGAGCTCTATCGGGCACGCATCGCCTCTCTGGTCGAGGCCCTCGAGACCGACGCCGCCCGCGAAAGAGCGTATACCGGCGCCGTTGTGGTTGGAGTCAAGGCGATTCTGTCGCGCAAGCCGCTATACCGCCCGTCCTCCCTCGCCCGGTCGCCAGCACCGCGCGTCCACGCTGCCACCAAGGCCGCACGGAAGGCGTTCTACGAGATCTACGCCGCCTTCGTCGGCGCGTTCCGCGAAGCTTCCGAAAGGCTGCTCCGCGGCGACCGCAATGCCCCCTTCCCCACCGGAAGCTTTCCCCCGGCCCTGCCCTTCGTGGCTGGATAGCGGCAGCGCCAAGCGCTCTTTGACAGCTTCACCGCCCGCTCGAGGGCCAGATTCCCGAGCCGGAGGCTCATGTGGGGGAAGGTGTGCTCGGACTGAGCCCATTATGCCCTCCCACAAGGCTGACAGCGTGTGGGCGCGGTGCCGCCAGGCTCCAAACTGGGCAGACTGGGAGAGGATTCCAAAAATACCCTGGAACCTATTCTGCCGCGGCCGAGAGACGACGCTAACTGACGCTAACCTTGACACCACCCTTGCCGATCCCCTACTATCAAAGATAGTAGTCCTTCAATAACATAGTACAGCGTGGCGGCAAGAAGTTTCTGGGGCGCTCTGACGGCTCGTACCTGTCATAGGTCGCTGCCGTTTCGGAGGATCGCATGAAAAAATGGCGTTGCGCCGATCCCCGCATCCGGGCTCTCTTCGTGCTGCTGCTCGTGCTCGCCGTCTTTCTGGCGGTGCTTTTCCTCTATGTCGTCGGGCTCGCGACCCACTCCGGTTTTATCTACTCGCTCGCCGTCCTGCTCTTGTTCTGCTTCGCGCTCGCGGGGGCGGTCGCCATCGCGTTCCTGGCCTACGCGCTCTTCAAGCGCTGGTGCGAAATGCGCGGCAAGCCGCCCAAAGGGCAGGGGACGCGGGAGAGCTCCGGCCCGCCTTCAGTCCACCTGCCACCCACTATCTACAAACGTCCGGACCCGCTTATCTACAGCCAGTACTATCTGATGGCGCAGGGATTCGCCGTCACTTGGGACAACCCGGACATCTGGCTCACCGAGCTCCCGGCCGGGGACGGCACCATGGCCCCGGTGTCCTCGAGCTCACTACAGCCGAATCACGTGTACCGTGTCCACGCCCTCATTCACAACGGCTCGACCGAAGCACCTGCGGTCGGGCTGCCGGTGTTCTTTTCCTTCCTGAGCTTCGGCATCGGCATCACCTCCACACCCTTCGGTGTCAAGCCCTTGGTCCTGCCCGTCAAGGGCGCGGCCGGGGAGCCCGCCGAGGCCTGGCACGACTGGCTGACGCCGTCGACGGCCGGGCACTTCTGCCTGCAGATCGGGCTGTTCTGGCCGGATGACCTCAATCCCTTCAACAACCTCGGGCAGGAGAACGTGAACGTGGGGAAACTGAACTCCCCGAAAGCGGAATTCAAGTTCCCTTTGCGCAACGACGCGCCGATCCGCCGCCGTTTCCGGCTCGAGGTGGACGCTTACCCGCCGCCTGCTCCGCCGCCGTGCCCGCAGCGACCGAGAGACCCGCGCCAAGAGAGTGCAGTCCGCGGGGCGGAGGTGTGGCGTGACCGGCTGGCGTCCCATCGGCGCGAGGCGCACCCGTTGCCGGCTGGATGGTCGGTCGCCTTTGCTCCCGGCGCGGAGATCGAGATCGGTGCGGGAGAGCAGGTCGACATCACGGCCACGGTGCTGGTGCCCGATCACCTGCCGGCGCCCAGGCCCATCAACGTGAACGCCTTCGCCGACGGGGTGCTCGCCGGCGGCATCACGCTCTACGTTCACAGCTGAAAGGAGCGGCGATGTCCGAGGGTCCCCAGTACACGAGCTGCGTCGAGAAGGAAGACTTTGTCACCGTAGGAACGTATGTCGGCGTGGCCGACGTGCTGGGGGCGATCGGGGCGATCCTCGCCATCCTCGCGGGCTTCCCGGCAGCGGGCGTCATCCTCGCCTTCGCGGCCGGAGCGGAGCTCCTCCGCAAGGTCGCCGAGTGGCTGCTGAAACACAAGCTCATCTGTCTGCAGAATGTGCAGCGCCGGGTCTTCGACGATCCCGACCCCGACCGCGTGTGCGTCCTCGGCGCGGTGCTGGATTTTGAGAAGGTAGGCGAGGACAAGAGTGGCTTCGAGAAGATCGACAACGACTTTGCGTTGAACCTGTTTCTGGCTCCGACTCCCCTCTCCGAGATCGCGGGCAAAGAGCTCGCCGACCTCACCCACGCAGTCGAAATCACCCAGCAGGGCGATCTCATCCAGAACCCGGACGTGACCGATCCCAACCCGGTGGACCCCAAAGCCCTCCCGAAGCCTCTCTTGCGCAAGGACAACGGCCAGAAGTTCGGGCCCATGCCGAAAGGCTTCACCGGTTACTCGCGCAGCATGATGTTCTCGGCGGCCTATCCCCGGCTGATTCCGAAAAACGTCTACGACGACCCCCACGAGCTCGTGAAGGTCGACCCCAAGTTCGCGCAGATGGGGGATGACGCCTACGGACAGTTCTTCACCGAGGTTCAGGGCAACCTCTCCGGACCCGACGGACAGCCGCTGTCGCAGGATGACAAAGACGCGATCCTGGCCGACGCGGCGGCGGACCCGCTCGGGCAGGGGCGGGTGGCCATGCTCTTCTACCAGCAGGTGAACGCGGCTTTTGACTTCCAGGAGAAGAAGGCGCCCTCCCTGCACTGCGAGTTCGAGGGCGCGCGTATCCGCGACGTCTACAACGTGCTCGACTTCTCCCATGTCCATTGCGACACCAGCGGCTTCTTCGGCTTCCTTTGCGACGCCCTCAATTTCCTCATCTCGATCTTCCTGGGTATCCCCAAGCTGATCGCCGCCGCTGGGGCCTGGGCGCTGGCCAAGGACGGCAAGCTCTCGGACGCCTATGACGGCAAGGGCGGCGAGATCGTCTTCGGCGACTCGATCGTGCTCAGGGGCCGCTGGGCCTACGACGGCGGCCACGACGGCTACAACGAGATCCACGCCGTGCGGATCGTGCAGAAGACGTTTGGTCCTGGGCCGCTCGACGAGGCGGGCTTCAAGAGCTTTCACGATCAGTGGTGCACGGAGCTCGGAAAGGTGCCGCCGGGGGGAGATCCGCCGCCGGCCGGAACCTCGTCAACGCCGGCAAACGGCAGGAACCCACTCACCCCGGCGCAGCAGGCGACACGCGATGCGCAGGCACGGCCCGAGAACCGCTGGACCTATCATCCGGCGATCGACGGCTGCGTTCCGGTACCGAGCGACCAGCCCCCGAGCGACCGGCCCCCGAACCTTCATTGAAACGGAGGACAGTCATGGATTTCATCGAGAGCGTCTTCGGCATTTCCCCGGACGGCGGCAGCGGCATGGCCGAGCTCCTCATCCTGCTCGTTCCATTCGTCGTGACCGCGATCCTGACCGCACGCCGCCATCGGGTTTCACAGCTCCATGATCTCTTCCAGGCGCGCCTCGGTCAGGGGCAAGTCCTTCGGTAGCCAGTCGCGGAAGCCCGCACTGGCGAAGAGGGTGTGATCGCCGGGGTAGGTGGGGACGAGGTAGACGGGGAAGCGCTCGAAGATCTCCCGGTCCGGCCGGCGACGGCGCTTCTGGATCTCGGCGCGGTGCGCGGCGGCACCATCCAGATGGCCGAGCAGCCAGTGCGTGGCCCGGAGCTGCGCCACGGTGCGCTCGTCCGTCAGGCGAGGCGGCTCGCTGGCGGCGACTGGAGAGGGGGCAGGAGGCGGTGCGCCTCCAAGCTTGCCGAGGCCGCGGCGGAGAAACTCCCGGGGTCCGTAGCCCTTCCAGCGGATCTTGAAGCCTTCCCAACTGGTGGCGGGCGGAAGATCCTTTTTTGGCGAGGGCGGCGGCGCCGACTTCCCCGCCGTATTGGCGATGTGGCCGGCGTAGGGGTCGACGCTCAGGATCTCCGCCCCCGGGTTGCTTTCGAGGAGCGCCTGGGTGCGGCTGGTCAGCGTCAGCATCACGGCCGGCAGAATGCGCTCCCAAAGGCCGGGCTCGTAGTTCTTGTAGGCGGTGAGAAAAGCGTTGCGCTCGAAGAGGAAGCCGCGGTTGTAGAGCCCCAGCAGGTCGCTCGTGGCGCCGGAGCGGTGGTGGACGGCGGCCTCGGGGGCGAAGAGGACGCGCTCGCCGCCGGACCACAGGCGCCAGCCGAGATCCACGTCCTCCAGATAGGCGAAGTAGTCCTCGTCGAAGCCCCCGGCGGCGAGAAAGGAGGCGCGGCGCACGAGCATGTTGCCGCCGCAGGCGAAGGGCAGCTCGGCTCCGGCGGCCGGCACCCGCGCCGTCTTCAGGGGCCGGCGGTAGTCGAGCTGGAAGGCGTGGCCGTCGAACGTCATGAGGCCGCGGCCGAAGTCCAGGCGCTCGCCGGCCCAGTCCACGATCTTGCCGGAGACGGCGGCCACGTCGGGCGGCGCCGAGCCGAGCGCCGCCACCAGCGAGCCCAGCCAGCCCGGCTCCGGCCGGGTGTCGTTGTTGAGCAGGGCCACGGCGTCGGTGGCCTCATCCGTCGCGGCCACGAGGCGGTTGTTGCCGCCGCAGAAGCCGTGATTGACCGGGCTTTCGATCAGGCGCACGCGGCGGTCCCGACGGTCACCGAGATGACCGCGATGGCGCTCGCGCATCCAGGCGGCGGTGCCGTCCGTCGAGCCGTTGTCGAGTACGAGGATCTCCCAATCCACTCCCGGATCGTGCTGCGCGGCCAGGGCCTCCAGGCAGGTCTCCAGATGGTGCTTGCCGTTCCAGGAGAGGATGGCAACAGCCACTTTGCGCAGGGCCGTCACGCTCCGAAACCCCACTGGCGAAGTCGGCGGCGAAGACGGAACGCGAGGCGATCCGCCGGGACGGTCGTGGCCGGTCGCTGGCCGAAGCGCTCCTTGGTTTCGTCGATCCGGGGGTCGCGGCAGAAGGCCACGAGGGGCTCAAGGACGCGATCCCAACGAAATTGATCGAGCAGCGACCGGGCTCCGGCTTGGCGCGAAGCCGGGTCGTCCAGCGCCTCGGCCAAGGCGCGGGCGAGGGCCGGCGCGTCTCCCGTCGGGGCGATCCAGCCGGCGTGGTGCTCGGCGAGCAGGCGGCTCATGGCTCCGCCTTCGCTGGTCACCACCGGGCAGCCGGCGGCGAGGGCGTCGAGGAAGCGAGTGCGCAGGGAGAGGCGGGTCTCCAGGCTCGGTCGATGGGGAGCGACCAGGAGATCGACGTCGCGCAGCAGGTCGTAGCGCCGCTCGGCAGGCACCCAGTCCAGCGCCTGGACGCGGGTTCCCCACCAGCCCAGCTCGCGGCAGCGGGCCTCGACGCGGGCGAAAAGGCGCTGCGGCGTGCTCTCCGGGTTGGGATTGCGGATGAGGAGGAGCGTCCAGCTCTGCCCCTCGGGACGATCCAGAAGAGCTAGGGATTCGAGGAGCGTCCAAGGGTCGTACCAGTCATAGAGGCCGCCGAAGAGGAGCCGCCGCTCTCCCGGGGCGCGGGCCGGCAATACCGGATGGTGAGCCGGCAGCTCGTCGGGAACGCCGAAGGGGACGGGCGCGATGAGCGTCGCGAGGTCCGGATCGCCCGCGATGCGCTCGGGGTTGACCCGGCCGGCGGCGGCGAGGAAGCCGAGATAGAAGGTGCGCTGCTCCTCGGACGAGCAGAGGAAGAAGTCGCCGCGGGCCATCTGGAGCGCCCAGGTGGCGTGGTCGTTGCGGTAGGGATCGAGCCCGAGGGTCTCGAAGTAGGCGAAGTTCTCGATCAGCCAGGGATCGTAGAGGTCGATGGCGACCGGCAGGCCGGGCATCTCCAGGACGAGGTCGTTGGCGAGCTGCCCCTGGGTCACGGCGCCGTCGCAGTCACTGAGCAGGGCGGCGAGGCGCCCGCGCTCGAAGCGGCGGATCTCGACGCCGCCGAGGCCCCCCAGCCGCGCCGTCTCCTCCGGCAGGGCGGGCGAGAGGAGGACGACGTCGATCCCTTCGCGCGGCAGCCGGCGGGCAAACTCCAGGTAGCGGATGCCGATACCGGCCATCCGCGCCCGGATGGGCTCGCTGGAGAGGAGGGCGATGCGGGTCATTCCTGACCCAGGATGACTTTCTGGAGATCGTTGAGGAGGATCACCAGGACCGCCGAAGTGTCGAGGACCATCAGCGCGGGAGACCGTGGGAGTCGTAGCCCAGGATCTCCTCAGGGCTTCGAGGGTCCAGCACGGGCAGAGCCGCACAGCGTTGTGCGATGGCTAGGATCTCGTCGCGAAGCCGAACAAGCTCTTGGGACAGTTGCTCAGCTTCCGGATTTTGAATGCTCAGACTCATGGGCGGATCTCCAGGCACGGATTATATACCTCGCTCCCCGGCGTCCTTCCTCACGACGGTCGCCGGCCCCTCCCCACTGTAGAGACGCCCCGTTCCGGGGGGAACCCCCGGTGGGGGCGTCTCACGAGGCGGGGATACCACCTGCTCCCGCGAAGACAGTCCGCGGGCACAGGGCCGCCCTGGATTTGCCCTGATGCCGCCGGGACGATCCCTGCCGGTTTGAACCGTTGTCTCCGCTTCGGAGACGCCCCCATCGGGGGTTCCCCCCGAAACGGGGCGTCTCTACATTGGGTACGGACCCGGGGGTAGTAGAGGGGACCGTGACGCCTTGGTTAGCGCCTATGCCTCATGACGATCGGCGCCGCATCCAGTTGTGCAGCCGCCAGGCGCGGGTGGATTCCATCTCGCGGATGGCCGCATTCAGACGCTCGATCTCGGCGTAGGTGCGGCCGAGATGGGCGGTCTGATCGGCGACCACGGCTCGCAAGCCGCCTTCCTGGTCGTAGAGGCGCTGCACTTCGGCGGTGGCCTTGCCGTGCGCCTCGGCCGTGGCGGCAAGATCGGCGCGCAGGGCGGCCGCCTCGCCGTTGAGGGCGTGATAGCGCTCCTCCAGTTGGACGCGCGCGGCGACCAGGGCGTGATACTCGTCCGCGAGAGATGCGTGGCTCTTCTCCAGCGAGGCGAAATCCGCCTGGCGGGCGGACAGCTCGGCCTGGCGCCAGGCGAGCTCCTCCTGGCGGGCGGCGAGCTCGCGCCGGGCGACGGCCGCCGCCTCGCGCTCCGCCACCAGCTCGGCCCGCAGGGTGTCGACCGCCCGCGCCAGGACGTCCGGCCGCAGCCCTGCTGCGTGCTTGGCCAGCACCCGGGCCTTGACCTCCAGGAAGTCCGCCCGCTCCCGGGGGCGCTCGCCGAAGACGTGGTGGCCGCCGCCGCGGAAGTGCCGGTACTCGCAGGTGACCTGGGCCCGGTGATGGAACGGCGCGATCGCCGAGAGGCGGATCAGGAAGTCCCAGTCCTCGAAGAACGGCAGGGTGGAGTCGAAGGCGCCCGCCTCGGCGAACAGCCGGCGCTCGATGAGCAGAGTGTTGAAAGGAATGTAGTTGTCCACCCGCAGGACGTCGGGATCGAAGTCGCGGCTGTACGGGAGCCGCCGTTCGCGGCAGACCCAGCCGGCGGGCTCATGTTCGTAGATTGCCACGGCGGCGTCGGTGTAGGCGACGCGCACTCCGGCGGCGCTCACCAGCCCGGCCAGGGTCGCCAGGTGCTCGGGCGCCGCGAGGTCGTCGTCGTCGAGGAAGGCTAGGTACTCGCCGGTGGCCGCGGCCACGCCGGCTTGAGCGGCGGCGGCGCGCCCCTGGGACTGGGCGAGGTCCACCCGCACCACGGAGAGGGGATAGTCCACAGGGAGGACGGGCGGCGATCCGCCGTCGTTGACCAGCACGACCTCGGCGCGGCGGTAGGTGCCCGCGGCGAGGCTCGCCAGGGCCTCGGCCAGCAGCTCCGGGCGGTCGCGGGTGCGGACGACGACGGAGATCCGCGGCCCCTCCCGCACCTCGGCGATCTCCGGCAGGCCGCCGAGGTGGCGGATCAGTTGGGCGGGGCTGCGGGTGGTGAAGTCGTCGACGCGGAGGCGGCGGTAGGCCTCGGCCAGCTCAACGCCGGGGCCGAGGCTCCCGGGGCTCCCGAGGCTAAGAGTGCGGAAGCGGCGCAGCCCCAAGCCCGCGTTCCAGTACGGATGGCGCTCCTCCTGGCTGGCGTAGGCGGCCATGGCCCGCTCCAGCCGCTCCTTCTCGGCGCTCACGTCCACCAAGAGGTCCGGATGGCCAGGGTGATTGACCTCGTAGAGGAGGATGCGCAGATCGCGCAGCGGCTCATGATCGTCACCACCCTCACGCAACGGTGCCAGCAGCCGGTGGAGGGCGGCGAAGGCGGCGCGGTGGTCGCGGGTGATCTCAAGGGGCGAGGGGACGAGGAGAAGGTCGGGCCGTTGGGTGAGCAGAGCCCGCCGAATACCCTGCTCCGCCGCGTCCAGGTGCTGATCCAGGGCACCATCGGGCAGCCCCAGGTGGTCGCAGCCGGTGATCCCCAGGATCTCGCAGACCTTCGCCGCCTCCTCGCGCCGACGCCGGCCGTAGGCATCGCGGTCGGCCACGACCTCCGCGCCGCCGCCACTGTCGGTCAGAAACAGGACGCGAACAACTGCGGGCGCGCCCGAGGTGGCGAGCCCGGCGATCAGGCCGCCACAGCCCAGCACCTCGTCGTCGTAGTGGGGAGCGAGGACGAGGACGCTCGCCGCGCGCACGCGCTCGGTCCAGCCCGGCGGTTGGAGCGTCTCACTCATCGAGCGCTATCCTACGCGATCTCGATAGAATGACGGCGAGCCGGTGCTCTCCCGACGGAACTGATCTCTCTTGGCCGCCTTTTCAGATTCATTGCTGCCCCTCCTCCCCGCCCCGCCCGGCAGCGTGCTGCTCGCGGGAGCGGAGTCCGGTGCCCTCGGTGCCCTCGTCGAGGATCTCGCCGCGGCCGGTCATACGGTCCTCACCGAAGTGCCCGAGACAGGTATCGACGCGGTCGTGCTCCTCGATCTCCCGAGCGACGCCCGGCGGCTTCGCGAGGCTCTCGAAGGCGCGCACCGGCGGCTGCGTGACAAGGGACGGCTACTGATTCCGGCTCCAGGCGCCGGCAACGCTCCTCAAGAGATCGTCGTCGCCCTTTCGGAGACCGGGTTCGTCCTCCTGAAACCGGAGCGGGGAGCGACCGTCCCGGTCTATCTAGCGCGCAAGGAGACCTGCGTCGCCCGCGAGTTCCGGGACGGCGACGAAGAGCAGATCCTGCCGATGTTCCGCCGCAGCTTCTTCGTCGACCGCAGCCTCGCGCGCTGGCGCTGGGAGTACCGGGAGAACCCCTACGGGGCGCTCCAGATCAGCGAGGCCTTCTCACCCGAAGGCCAGTTGGTGGCGCATTACGCCGGCTACCCGGTGCGCTTCCACCGCACGGCCGACGGCGAACGGCAGACGTTCCCGGCCCTCCAGATCGGCGACACGATGACCGAGCCGGCCTTCCGCCATCTGGGGCGCGGGCCGACCAGCCTCCTCGGCCGGACCGTGCGCCACTACTACGCCAGGTTCTGCGAGGGCCGGGTCGCCTTCAACTACGGCTTCAACACCGGCAACATCCAGCGCTTCTCGATGAGCTTCGTGGGCGCCCGCCGGCTGGAGTCGCTGCCGTTTCACGTGCTGGACCTCGCGGCGCGGCCCCTCGTTCCCCCGAGCCCTTTGCGGTCGCGGCTCGCCGGTTACCGGGTCGAGCGGATCGCCCACTTCGACGCCCGCTGGGACGCCTTCTTCCAGCGGGTGAGCGGCGCCTACGGTCTGCTCGTCGAGCGCGACGCCCGGTATCTCGAATGGCGTTACGCCCGATGTCCGGAGACGGAGTACTTCCTCTACGCCGTCTTCCGCCGCGAGCGGCTCGCCGGCTGGAGCGTCTTCCGCGCCAAGGGCGACGATCGCCTGCTGTGGGGCGACGCGCTGTTCGATCCCAGGGCTTCGGGCGCGGCCCGCCAGCTCCTCGCCCATGTCCTCGCCGCTCCGGAGCACCGGCAGGCACACCGGCAGGTAAAAACGGTCGAGACCTGGGCGACGAGCCGTCCCGCGTGGTGGCGGAAGCAGATCCTCGCGCTGGGCTTCGAGAGCCGCCCGGAGCCGGACGATCTGGGATTCGTGTTCGTGCCCTTCGACGAGGACCCGGAGGAGGAGTTCCGCGCGCGGCTGTACTACACGATGGGCGACAGCGATTTGTTCTAGGAACCTGCCCCTCTACCGCCGGTCGTTGATGTTGACGACCTTGCCTCCCTCGTCCTCCTCGGCGGCGTCCACGCCCTGGACCTCCGTCGCGAGACCCGAGTGGTCGAGGCCCATGACGCCGAAGATGTGGTCGCGCAGGCGGCGGCACTCCGGATCGTCCAGGTCGCGCGGCCGGGAGACGTCCACCGTCACGATGTCGCGGATGCGGGAGGGCCGTTTGCCCATCACCACCACGCGGTCGGCGAGCTGCACCGCCTCGTCCACGTCGTGGGTGACGAACATGACCGTTTTGCGCTCGCGCTGCCAGATCTGCATCACCTCGGCCCGCAGGCGCAGGCGCGTCAGGTAGTCGAGGGCGCCGAACGGCTCGTCCATGAACAGCACGTCCGGCTCGGCGGCCAGCGCGCGGGCGATCTCCACCCGTTGCCGCATGCCGCCGGAGAGCTCCCGGGGAAAGGTATTACCGAAACCGGTGAGGCCCACCATCTCGACGTAGTGCTCCACCAGCTTGGCCCGCTCCGCCGGGTTCGGCCGCTTGACGCCGAAGCCGACGTTGTCCTCCACGTTGAGCCAGGGAAAGACCCCGTTCTCCTGGAAGATAAAGATGTGGCGCGGGTCGGGCTCCGTCACGACCTTGTCCTCGATGCGGACCTCGCCGGCCGTCGCCTGGAGGAAACCCCCGGCGATGTTCAGCAGGGTCGACTTGCCGCATCCCGAGGGGCCGACGATGCAGACGAACTCGCCGTCGAGGATCTCGAGGTTGATGTCCTCCAGGACGTGGACGCTGGACTTCCTCTTGTCCGGGCTCTTGAACGTCATCCAGAGATCGCGCACGACGATCTTGGCACGCGCAGCGCGTCGGTCCGTCATCGGCTCAACCCCCAGCGAACCTCGTCCAGCGTTTCCATGCGGCGCACCAGGAAGTCGAGCCCCAGGCCGATGAGGCCGATCATGGCCATGCCGGCGACCACCAGATCGTACCGTTTGCCGGCGTTGCGGGCGTCGATGATCAGGTAGCCGAGGCCTGAGTTGACGGCGATCATCTCGGCGGCCACCACCACCAGCCAGGCCACACCCAGGGCGAGGCGCAGGCCGGTGAGGATCTGCGGCAGAGCGGCCGGCAGCACCACCTTCTTGAACAGCTCGAGCCCGCCGATGCCGAAGTTCCGGGCGGCCCGGATGTAGACGAGCTGGATGTTCTGCACGGCGGCCATGGCGGCGACGGTGATGGGAAACAGGCTGGCCAGGAAGATGAGGAAGATCGGCGCGGCGTCGCTCACCCCGAACCACAGGATGGCCACCGGAATCCAGGCGATGGGCGAGATCGGCCGCAGCACCTGGATGGCCGGGTTCAGCGCCAGGCGGAAGCGATTGAACCAGCCCATCAGCAACCCCAGGGGGATGCCGACGAACACGGCCGCCAGATAACCGGTCGCCACCCGGAACAGCGAGGCCACGACGTACTTGAAAAGCACCCCCTGGCGGGCCAGCTCCCAAGTGCCGGTGAGCACCTGGCGCGGCGTGGGAAAGATGTCGCTCCCCGTCCACCTGACGGCGAAGTGCCAGACGGCCACGAACACGAAAGCCACGGCCAGCGGCAGCAGCACGGACTCCAGCTTCGCTCTCATTTTCCCCGACTCAGCCCTGAGGTTTCGCGGGACCTGGCCAAGCATACTCGACGGCGCCGGCAGTCAGCTCGGAGAAGCGGGGATCGGCATAGTCCTCGAACGCCATGCGGCGCTTCAGCACTCCGGCCTTGAAGGCCAGGTCCGCGATCTCCTGGAAGTCCCCCCGAGCCAGCCGTAGCTTGTCGTACCGCACCCGGTCCGGCGGCTTGCTGAGCACGAAGCGGAGAAGGCGGGGGTCCTGGTGGTAGTAGCCGGTGGCCACGGCCTGAGCGGCGGCCATGCGGTGGTCCATGCCTCCCTCCAGCCACATCCCGCTCTTGGCGATGCCGTCCACCAACTGTTGCACCCACTGGGGATGCTGGTCGATGGTCTTCTGGGAGACCACCAGCACACAGGAGATGAAGTTGGGCCAGACGTCCTTGGCCTGATAGAGCACCCGGCCGTAGCCGTCCATCTCGGTCTGCGCCATGAAGGGCTCGCCCGAGGTGATGCCGTCCACCGCCTTGGAGTACAGCGACGCCGGCATGTCGGGAGGCGGCATCTCGACTATCTCGATGTCCTTGAGAGTCATTCCCTCGGCTGTCAGCGCCTTCAGCAGCAGCAGGTACTGGTTGGAGAAACGGTTGGGCACCGCCACCCGCTTGCCCTTCAGGTCGCGCACGCTCCAGATGCTCGACGCCTTCTGTACCATCAGCGCCGTGCCGTCGCGATGGCCGAGGTAGACGATCTTGAGCGGCACGCCCTGCTCGCGCAGCGCCATGGCCATGGGCGCCAGCATGAAGGTGGCGGGCAGGTAGCCCGAAATGAGCGACTCCTTGATCTCCGGAAAGCCGTTGAACCTCACGGGTTCGTAGAACCCCTTTCCGACCGTGTTCTTGTTGACCCAGTCGGTAACGGGGCACGTGAGGTGTCACGTCACGGGGAGGAAGCCGACCCGGAACCGGGCCTCCTCCGCCACCGCCTTCTTCTTCGGTCCCACGAACCGCAACGGGTCGAACCCCAGGTTCAGCCACGCGTGCGTGAGAGCGAGCACGGCCGCCGCCAGCAGCGTGCCCAGAACCACCTTCTTCAGACTGCTCATCTCGACGAACCCCCTAGAACTGCACGTTGCGCACGAAGAAGGCCGTGAGGTCGGTCTTCTTGGCCGCCAGCTCCGAAGCCTGCTCGGGCGTCAGCACGAACTGGCCCGCCCGCTCCCGGCTGGGCATGGTCAGCAGCAGCTCGAAGGCGCCCACCTTGCCGGGAAAGCGGTCGCGCACCCGCAGCAGGGCGTTGGCGGCGGCGGCCAGGGCCTTGAAGACGCTGCCCTCGGAGTTGGTGGTGATGTTGAGCAGCGGCCGGTCGCCCTGCGTACCCTCGAAGATCTCGACCTCCTCGAGGCCCTGGCCGCGGAAGAACTGTTGCAGCTCCGAGGCGACCTCGCCATTGGCATAGGGCTTCTGGGGCAGGGTGGAGAGATCGTTGAAGCCCGCCTTGGTCTTCGACATGCGGCCCGCCATCGCCGCGTTCTTGTCGCGGCGCGTCGTCGGCAGCTCGCGCGGCGCGGCCCCGCGAGACTTGATGAGGTCGCCCAGGGTGCGGTCCTTCGGCGACTTGCCGGCAGGGACGGGGACCACGTCCCTCGGGGAGCCGGGGAGGACGACGGCTTTGCCATAGCCATCGCGGTTGGCCTCGTCGGTCTTGGCGACGTCGATCTGGTCCAGCGACAGAGAGGACTGTGTGCCGCTGAGCAGGGTGATGATGGCCTTGCCCTTCTCCACCCTGTACTTCTCCTTGGCGGCGATCGTGGTGCCATCCTTCAGGTAGACCATATAGCCACTGGCGGCGAAGGCGGCCGAGGCCAGAAGGCCAAGCACGGCCAGGGCGCCGGAGCGCAGGGAGAGCGATGTCCGCATGCCGTTTCTCCTCAAGAACGAAAGTCCCGGCCGCCATGATACCCTGTCGCGCACCTCGCGGCACGCCTCCTGCCTGCCGCTCCTCGAAGAGAGATCCGATCGTGAAGAACCCCGCGCTCCAACCCGGCCTGCTGCTGCTCGAAGACGGCACCGTCTTCGAGGCCGAGGCCGTGTCGGCCGGCACCCGCTTCGGCGAGGTGGTGTTCAACACCTCGATGACCGGCTATCAGGAGGTGCTCACCGACCCCTCCTACCGCGGCCAGATCGTGGTGATGACCCAGCCGCACATCGGCAACTATGGCACCACGGCGGAGGTGGCGGAGTCGCTCCAGCCGTGGGTCGAGGGGTTCATCGCCCGCCAGTTCACCGTCCGCCCCTCGGGCGCCTCGCCGGAGGAGAGCCTGGTGACCTACCTGCGGCGCCACGGCGTGCC
>Ga0134121_10002822_pt1 | contig 14764 bp, 32 predicted proteins | sample KB301_FD_96463 | JGI IMG/M metagenome (GOLD analysis project Ga0134121, IMG submission 96463) | Terrestrial soil microbial communities without Nitrogen fertilizer from Kellogg Biological Station, Michigan, USA - KB3-0-1 | ecosystem: Environmental > Terrestrial > Soil > Unclassified ... | reverse complement strand
GTGAGCAGCCCGCGCGTAGAGCAAGCTCGTCATCGTTTTGTCGGGCTGCTTTTGCTTCCTGATCCACCAGAGTTCCTTATCGGCTATGGTGATTAGAGGTCGCAGATGCATGGCATCGTGGTGCTTCAGCAGGATCTTCAGCATGGCGTTCCATGCGGCGCGGTCGGCCCGCCGCCAGTTGCGTCGCCACTCGCGATGGGTGAGCCTTCTCACTTTTCGTAGATGGTCACGAACTGGATCGGGCCGCCGTCTTCGCCGGAGTGCTGGACGGCCTGGACGGGCTTGCCGAGACCGCGATTGAGCAGGGACTCGGCGGCCTGCAGGGCAACGCGCTCGTCGTCGGAAGCCATCAGGGCGACGATACGCTTGATGGCTTTGGGGCAGTTGTCGCGAGCAATTTTGATGACTTCGAGAACCTGCGGTGGTCGACCGCTGGGGTTGCCGGATTGGCCGGGTTTGAAGGTCACTTCAGAACGCTTGTTAGCAAGTGCTTAAAACGAAAGCGGCCCGGGGCTGCCATAGCAGGCCCGAACCGCGACCACGGGTAACAAGCCATAGCCGGCGTATCATGTCAAGCCCCAGTGTGTAGCGAGGGCGTTGAGCCCCAGATGTAGTGCTTTGAGGCGTGTCGGGGAGGTGCAGGCCTGGTCATATTCGCAGGTAGCGACGATGGTCATGGCGGCGTCGTTGCCGGCGGCACGCAGGGCGATGAGGGCGGCTTTGTATGCGTCGTAGACGTCGCGTTCGTACTGGTCGCGGAAGACGGCGGTCGCTGCGATGGAGTTGAGGTTGGGGAGGCCTGGAGAGGGAAGTGGGATGCCGAGGGTTCGGACGAACTCCTCGCGTAGCTTGCACCATCGTCGTCCGGCTTCGCGTTGGGTTGGGGAGATTTTGCCGGTGAGGGCGAGGCGGCCGAGTTCGGTACCGTAATCGGGGTCTGCGATGCCGCGAAGGGCGGCGTCCTGGAGTCGTTTGACGGCGGCGGGGCTATGACCGTCGATGGCTTTGAGGACGGCACGTGAGATGCGACCTGATGGCTCGCGTTTAGCGAGGTGCTTGCGGGCGGTCATGGCTGCGACCTCGAGGCTTGCCATTTGACGCTAAGAACTGGGTCGCTCATGATTTCGGTTTCGGCCTGCATCAAGGCATCTGCCACGTCAGAGTAGTTCAAGAGTTCGAGGATTTCTTCGGTGGCCGCCATGACCTTGCGGTAGTCATCGGGAGACATTGTTTCGGGATTTTCGCGCAAGCGGGAACGCAGGCGTTTGATGACGTTGATGAGTTCCTGGAATGCGGGCGAGCGTATGGAGCGTGCGGTCATTCGGCTGCATCCTCCTCTGGTTTCGGCATTGGCCCTCCCATGATGTGCCATTTGCGCTTGAGTACGGCTTTGAGTTCCGGGGACATTTCAGCGGCTTGCTCGACGACCATTGGCTTGTCGAACCATTTTGGCTCATGAGGCTGTGCCGATGGCAGATCAAGGCTGGCCTTGGCCTTGGCGAACTTGGCGGCGCGTCGTGCTTCCTCTTCGGGCGATAGATCGGGTGGCGGCAGCGCCTTGCGGATGCGCAGTTCATCTTTGAACCGCTCAAGCCGGCGCCGGTCGATGGATTCCTCGGCCCGACAGATGTTTGCAAGCTCCGGGGCTGTCGGCAGGAACTTGGTGACTTCGGGCACCCGGCCTTGAATAATTTTTTCGGTTGTGCGGCGGATTGCCGAAAGTGAAATGTCCCGAACCGCGATCAGGTAGACCGATAGGCGTTCTTCCATTGAGGCATCATCGTTTTCAGCCCGAAGCGTAACGACCAGCAACCGCAGGAAGCCAATAATTTGCTCCCTCTTGGCTGGGGCCAAGGATTGCTGCAACTCCGAAATTGTCGTTTCCAGTTCCTGGATGGTCCTGCGTGGCATTGAGCCTGGCTTCGATCCGGTCGAGGGCATTGAGCGCTCCCGTTGCAAACGATGTTTTTGGGGATGATCTCCGCGCGCGCGCGCGCGCTTCATCTCCGTAGGAGATGTCTACGTGTACTGACTCTGTCAGAGTCGCATCGTGTGTTTTCAAGGGCTTAGCCTGGGGGGGAACCCCCCTTCCTGGAGATCCACTTCCCCCTGCCCGATGTGGAGCGTGCTGGCCCCGCTTGCGCTCGGTCTCCAGCTTGGCTGATTGCAACTCGGCCGATAACCGCTTCTGCGAGATAACCTCGCCGACGACCTCCCCGAGCTTCTCCACCGCTATCTTGAAATAGCCCTTGATGGCCGGCCAGATGTGCCGCTTCCAATTGCCGAGATCGATGCCGGCAATGCGGGCCAGCGCCGCATGATGGAGCGGGAAGCTCCCGTCCTTGCGCCACAGCGCACTTAGAATGCGGACATAGGCACCGAATTGAGCTGCCGAGAGTTCACGAGTATCGGCCTCAAGATCGGCCACATACAATTTCATATAAGGAAACTTGCACACCGCCTCATCGCCCTTCCCCCATGATCGGTTGTTGTCCCGTTACGCGTTACACGGCCCCAGTCATTCACAGCAGCCGCACCAGCAGCACGGCCGAAACCAGCACGACAAACAGCATCGGAATGGCCGCTAGCGATGGCAGCCCAAAGCCCACCAGAAGCATGGCGACGATGGCCAGCATGCCAATCGCAGCGAGCCCCAAGCGGTCGAAGTCAGCGCCAGCGATCACGGGCGCGCCCCCTCAATGCAGCAGATCCGGCATGCCAGTCCCCCATTCCCGCAGCACCTTCTGCAGCATCTCGATGCGCGCATCTCCTGACGAGGGCAGTCCAAGCTCCTCATCCAAGCTGGCCTTCTTGCCGGCTTTGACCTTGGCGTAGGTCCGTTCAAGCCCGCTCATAAACCATGTCATGCACTCCGGCACTTCATCGTGCGTCATTTCATAATGTCGGACGAGCCTGCGAAAGGTCTTCACCACCCACTTCATTTGTCTCCGATTCATGCGATGCTGCTTCATCTGAGCACTCCCCACGCCCTAAGCTGCGCCTCCGCCTCGTCGTATGAGCGTGCCACGGCGTAGGGCACGCCGAACTCCAGCATGAGCGACCCGAACAGCGCCTGCGCCGGACTGAGCCGCCCGAGCCCGCCGCGCTTCAGTTCGAGGAAAGCCACCCACGGCGCACCATTCTTCCGGCTGAGAAACATGAAGTCGGGAAGACCGGGCCGAAGCAGCATCCGCTTCAACAGCCCGCCCGTCTTGTCGGTGCGGAGCTCTCCGCTCGGGATATGCGTGCAGAACACGTCCGGACGGGCTGCCGCGCGCAGCAGATCGGCCACCGCGATATGGGTGCTGCGCTCGGGGGCAGGAGAATTGCTGCCCTTTGCTGCCCTCCTGCCCTTCGGCCCCTTGCGCTCGAACAGCGCGAGCTGCTGCGGCGTCCAGGCCACCCGCGCACTCATCTTTTCGGCGCCGATTGGCTGGTCACGCACTCGTGATGGGCGTTCGCACATTTATCGTGGACATTAATGTGCGTTCGTATATTCTGGCGACATCGAAAAGGAGACAGGCAATGAGCAAGTTCTACAAAGTGACCGACAGCCGCGGCCAGACCTACACCCGCTCGACCGCCAACCGCACCTACGCCTACGCGGTCGTCAACCGCTGGCCCAGCTACTACGACCCGACCAAAGAGGTCAGCGTCGTGAACTGGGCCAACCGATTTGATCTGGCCAGCAAGCTGGCCAAGCCGGACGCCGAGATCATCCAGGCGATCGAGATCGACGGCCGCGAATACCGCGCTCTGAAAGCCTGATGACCCCCACCGACCTTGAAGCCTTCCGCGCCCGCATGCAGTGGACGCGGAAGCAACTCGGCGAGGAACTGGACATATCCCAGAAACGCCTCCGCCGCCTGCTGGACGGCGTTCAGCGGATTCCCCGCCACATTGCCCTAGCCTGCGCCGCACTCGCCTATGGGCTGCCACCACTCGGCTGCGAATAGGTAGGTCGGCGGGATAAGCTGACATACTCACGACAAAGCCCGGATAATGGCAACGGCCACGACCGCCCACACCAGCAGGCTGAGCGCGATCATGCCGAGCCATACCATCACATGGAACGGATCGTGCAGGTTCATGCCCGCTCCATCTCCAGCGGCACGTCAACCAGCGGATACGGCGGCACGCAAAGCTCCCGCCCATGCTCCCAGGCATCATCGCGAACCACCTCGATGATGATGGAGGCGGCGAGGCGCTGGATCGGGCACCCGAGCGCAATCGCCATCGCGTGCAGTTCCTCCGCCACCGGGCGCGGGAGACGTAAGTTGATGCGATAGGGGCAGCGATCACGCGGGCTCATCGGCGCATCCGCTTTTCGATGCGGTCATAGGCGCCCATGACCTGCGCCGCATGCGTCTCCGCCTCCGCCTTGGCCTCGTCGAGGCTCAGGTTCTCCCGCCGCTTACCGACCGAGCCGAAGCCGTACCACCACCAGCTGCCAAAATACGGGCGCACGACGATGACGGTGCGGCGGCCGTGCATCAGCAGCCACGAGCTTTTCTCGCCCGGCTCAGCGGCGAGGCGCTCGACCCACGTGAGCGAGGGGCGGCGGGTCATGGGATCACCGCCGCCGGCCTAGCAGCTGGGACGGGGGCCGGCGGCGGCTATCAGCGGGCATGGGGTCCCGCCGATCACGTTCCCCGCCGATCACGAGCGCGGATCCTCGTCCAGCCACGGCGCAAGCTTCAGCGCCAGCCGCTGCGTCGCCAGGGCATAGGAGAACCCCGAGTGCAGCAGTGCCCTGGCGAGCTGCGTCCTAAGACGCCCGCGCCAGGAGCGCCTCCAGGCGGGCAATGCGGATCTTGAGGTCGTGAAGCTCATGGCGCGCCGCCTCCTCGCGACGTTTCGTGAGGGCCTCGACAATGCGCTTGCGCTCGCCGTCGTCGACCCGCCGCGCCTTGCCGTACCAGATGTCGAACGCACGCCAGTAAGAGAGCCCGGCCTGCCGCGCCGCGCGGGCGATCGCCGCCTTCACCCGGTCGCCGGACGGCCACGGCTCGGAGAGCTCGCGCAGCATCGCCGCGAGGTCAGTCACGACCGCCGCTCCCAAGGGTTTTGGGAGCGCTCCCAAAAGTGTCTTCGTAGAGCTGCTGCAACAGTTTCAGGGCCGGCCCTTTAGGCTCCTGCCCATTTTCCATGCGAGAGATAGATGACCGGTCAAGACCAAGGTACTCGGCCATTTTGGTTTGGTCCCAGTCCAGTCGCTCCCGCAGCGCCCTGATGTCGATAACCTGCTCAATCATGCCGGAATTGTGCGTTACGCACAGCTCAGCGTCAAGGCGAAATGCACACCGCTTTCTGTGCATATCGCACGACATGGAGACAAAACCAGAGCTTGCTCAGCGGCTGACCAAAGCGAGGGAAATCGCCGGCTGCAAGGATGCTAAAGCCGCCTGCGATCGCTTCGGCTGGACCTATCATACGTATATCCAGCACGAGCGTGGCGAACGGGGATTTTCCGCAAAGACTGCCGAGCGATATGCCCGCGCCTATAAGGTTCGGGTCGAATGGCTGTATTTGGGCTTGGGAACCCCCGATGGCAGCCGTCACGAGGTTTATGCCCTCATCGACCAACTGACGGAGGAAGCAAAAGATTGGCTGGCGGGTCTTTTGAAAACGCAATCTCATGCGCGCCAATAAAAGAGGCGGCCGAACAGCCGCCTCAAGAGTAACCTTAGCCGCTAAGGTTATTCTGTTTTCGCCTCATATTCGGCAATCAGCTCATCGAGCGCCTTGCGATATGCCCGCAGCATATCCAGCGACATCGGCTTGTGCTCTCCGTTCAACCGCTTCCGGCAGAAATCGATGAACGGCTTAACATCGATAGTATCGAGCCGAACCGTGACGGTGGTTGGCCCCGCCGGTTCATGCGGATTGATACGGCGTGGGCTCTTGCCTTTCTTGGCCGCTTCTTCTTTATCAAGTTCGGCCGCCATCTGAGCCGCCTCGCCGATGGCGATCAACTCATCACCGGTCAGCGCCTCTGGCGTCTTTGGCCCATCGATAACAACGCCAAGTCGTTCAGCAGAGTTTGCAGCGTTGCGAATGCGGTTTTGCACCGATTTGTCATTGATGCCAAGGTCAGCAACGAGCTTCTCTGTCACGGTAGGGAGTTCGGCGTAGCCATTACGGTCATCTCCCTTCGGCTTCGGCCCTGGCTTTGCTTCCTTCACCATCCCATGTTTCTTAAGATAGCCACCATAGAGCGCCGTGTGTGCTTCGTTCTCCTTGGGTGTCAGGTTCTTGCGGAAGAGATTTTCGGTGATCTCGTCCATCTTGCATGCCCAATCCGGCATCTTCGCCGGATAGATGGCTGCACCGATCATAACTTGCGTCGGATCGTCCTTCGCAAGCAATCTCACGGCCTCAACCCGATGGTAGCCATAAATCAGCCGATGCGGACCTCCCGGCTTGGCCGAGCGCTTCACCCCGATCGGATGGAGCAATCCTACCTCGCGAATGGACTCGGCAATCTCCTTCACGCGCTTGGGGTCGAGCGGCCGTAGCCGCTCCCCAATCTCGATTGTGTCTGCCCGGATTGCCGTGATGTTCTCCGGCCGCCGATCCATGTTTGTTTGCAAGCCGGCCGTGCCCATCAACGTCACGTTAGGAACGATCGTCCCGCCAAGGTTCATCGTAGCAAGCTTCTCAGCCATCGATGCTCACTCCGATCGCCTCGAAAGCATGCCGGCGCTTGGCAGCCTTGATATTCTCCGACCCCTTTGGAACTTTCGTGTTGAAGCCCGCCTGCAAAGCCAGCCAGCGCGCCTCGTCGAGCAACTCGCCTGTGTCGTGATAGTGCCCACCAGCCATCGCCCATATTGGCGGCTTGGACTTGCCGATGGCAGGGGATGCCTTTGCAAGCTGTAGCGCATGCCGCAGGAACGGCTTGATATGCGCCTCAGGATCAATACCGTTGATCATGTTGTTGAGCTTGGCGATCTCGGCCGACAGATTGTTGGTGACCTTACGACCGATTTGAGCGCCTGCAGCGGCAGCGATCAGGCCAGCATAGGAGGCAATCTGCTTTTTGCTGGGGGTAGGGTTCAGCCGGGCGATTTGCTCTAAAGGGATTTCCTCCGCCTCCAAAGCATCCACAACAACGCGCGTGAGCAAACCGTTCGCATTCAGCGCTGCTACCTTGGCCTCCGTCACCGGACGAGCAAAGTAGTTGAAATCGTGCATGATCGTTGCGGCACCCCGATCGGAAATGCCGTGATAGAGTACGAACATCACAGGGAGATCGCCAGTTTCAGGCTTTTCCTCACGCAGAATAAAGCGAGCCTCCGTCTGGGTCTCGCCATCGAGGTTCACCAGTGGTGAGGTGTGCGCGAGCAATAACTCGGCATGATCCTCGTCGTTGGCTTGTTCCAGCGCTCCCTCGAATGGCGAATAGAGCGTAATCGGCGGGAAGCCACCGAAGGCACTGCCGGCATAGAGCCGGTCGAGATAGCTTGCGTATGCATGCGCCCGCTTGCGCCGAGCCGCATCGAACCGCCGCTGAACCTGCTGACGAACATCATGTGCCGATTTCAGCTTCGTATCGGTCTTCATGTCACGGACCTTCGCATCCTCAATCTGCGTCGGCCGCTTGAGCCCGTATGTCTCAAGCTCGTTCAGCGTCGAGATGCCCTGGAAGATGTTCGGGGCGACCGATACCCCAGCCAGATACTTGCCGGCATGCCGGCGACCTTTTAGAGTCATGATGCACTCCTTGGGGCGGGCACCACGCCCGCCCTCTCTTTTGCCCAGAAAAAATTCTGGGTCCGTCTTTCATACGAGGCGGATCGCGCGACGTGCAAGCGAAAAATTGTGCGCGATGCACATTTTCGTTTGACGGGCGGTGTGCGTTATGCACATATAGTCCCCATCGACGGCGTTGGGCCGCGAACATGGGGAGACTGAATATGAAGCATTTGGTTATCGCGCTCGGGCTGCTCGCGGCATTGGCCACGGCAAGCTCAGCCTACGCCTACACCTGCCGCACCCACTGCTTCGTGCTCGGCAATCAACAGTACTGCAACACCACCTGCCAGTAAGGCTGGCCGCCTGCGGATGCCGTGGGAGGGCGCGTACCGCGAATGGCCTGGGCCGGCGAGGTAAAGGGGCCTCCAAATTCCCGCCGCACCTTGCCGGCCCATCTATCAATCAATGGGGAGCACCATGCAACCGAAGTATTCAAGGCCAGTGGCCTACCATGAAGCGGGGCACGTTGTGGCTGCTCACTTCCTTGGGATTCCAGTGGTCACTGTGGCTGTCTATAGACCGCACGGCGTACATCGCCCCGGCACATGCGGTCGCGTTAAGATCATCGACCGCCATACGACTGATCGGCAAGAATTGATCTTCCTCTATGCCGGCCCCCTTGCCGAAGCGCGTCATCGCAAGCGCAGCTTGATAACAACTCTATTCGCCGGATTCGCTGATCCAGGGAGCGATCTTACGCAGATTCACTCGATACTCGCTGAGATTCCTGCAAAAGAACGGGAGCGCGTAGAACGTGAGGTCGAAAAGCAGGCACGTCAGCTAGTCAAAGCGCTATGGGGCAGCATCCGGACACTGGCTGAACAGCTGGTCAATGAAGGTGTTGTGCATCTGGGAGAACCATATGCAACAGCAGCCTGAGCTCGATGCCGAAGCCCTCGTGCTTCGCCTGCGCGCGCATCTCGCCGAGATCATCCGGATGCTGGCGAAGCCGCCCCGAGCAGCCCGCCGGGCACAGCGCCGCAACAAGCGCCACGAGGCACACCCATGAGCGAGGAGCTGCACGCCGAGCTCGCCGCCATGCGCCGGCTGATCGAGCACCTCGCACACGAAATCGAGCGGCTCGCCCGCCAGTTCGACCGCACTGAGCAAGCCGCGCGTGGAGCTGCGCTCTGGCGCGTCCGCGATGACGAAGACGAAGGATCAGACTGATGATGAACACTCCTTCGGTCGAGGAATTGCGCGCGCTCTTCGAATATGAGCCGGCGACGGGGATCTTATGGTGGCGGAAAAACCGTCGTGTTGGCGGCACCCCTGGCGGGGTGAAAGCCGGCACTAAAAGCGGGGGGTATATCAGAGTTCGTATCAACCAGACATTCTATCGCGCTCATAGAATTATTTGGACGATCGTCTACGGCATTGAGCCCGCTGGAGGCCTAGACCACATCGACGGCGATGGCTGCAACAATCTCTTAAGTAATCTACGCCTTGCAACCCATGCTGAGAATGCACGGAACAGCAAACACGGACGCACGAAATCATCCCCGTTCAAAGGGGTATATTACGATAGGAGACAGCAGCGCTGGCGTGCCCGGATAATGATGAACGGCATTAGCTACTCCCTCGGACAATTTCAAACAGCTGAAGACGCAGCGGAAGCCAGAAAGGCAAAAGCGCTAGAGCTACACGGGGAGTTCGCACGATGAAGATTTCAGATCTTTATGATGGATCACCACGACTCTGCCGCTGGTGCGGCGAAGACTATGGCGAGCACGGCTGCTGCGGGGACGAGGACCGTCCCTGCGAACTGGAATCCTATGATGAGGCGCAGGAACGCGCCTGGGTCTACGGGCCGGCGATGGAAGCGGCAATCCGCATCGGCTGCACGTGCCGCTACCCAGTTGCCAGCCCCTACGACGCCGATCCGCCGGAAGTCATTCGGGACAAGCATTGCCGACTGCACGGCAGCGAGCCGGATGAAGATCATTTCCGCGAACGAAAGGACGCCGCATGACCGAGCAACAGAAGCGAGCAGCCCTGCTGCGCGATGCCCTCATCGTGCTCGATCAGATCGAGCAATACCTCGACAGCCGCACCGCCCACCAGACGGCCGGGACGATCCTCACCCGCGAGATGCGCCTCCTGCGCGACGTGACGCAAATCCTCAATCGCGGTTGTGGCTGGGGCAAGTTGCCGCCGGGAAGCGTCGACATCGACACATGGAAGGAACCAGCATGACCACCTTCGTCCGCGACGTAATCATCCGCTTTGAACACCCGCCCATCCCGGATCGCAACTACGACTGGCAGGCTTACCGGGAGGGCATGGAAGAGGGCTGCGTTGGCTACGGCGCAACCGAGGTCGAGGCGCTCGCCGAGCTTCTCATGCTGGAAGCGGACGAGGCAGAAGCAGCCGCTGCACTTCCCCTCTGGACCCTAGACGAGATGGAACGGGAGTTGATCGACCGATGAACCAGACACCCGCCACCCGCGACAGCACCTCCATCCTCGAAAGCGTGCTTGCCAGGGGCGATCTCGGCAAGCTGACATCGTCCGAGCGCCTCGACTACTACCGCAGCGTCTGCCAGAGCATCGGGTTGAATCCGTTGACGAGGCCGCTCGAATTTATCTCGCTGCAGGGTAAGCTAACGCTCTATGCGCGGAGAGACGCGGCCGACCAGCTTCGCAAGATCAATGGCGTCTCCATCGAGATCGTCGAGCGCAACGTCGTCGACGGGCTGTTCGTCGTGCATGTCCGGGCGAAGGATGCTTCCGGCCGCACGGACGAGGATCTCGGCGTCGTCTCGATTGCCGGCCTCAAGGGCGAAGCTGCCGCGAATGCCATGTTGAAAGGGATCACCAAGGCCAAGCGCCGCGTCACGCTGTCGATCAGTGGCTTGGGCTTTCTCGACGAGACGGAAGTGGAGAGCATTCCAGCCGAAGCGGCGAAGTCCACGCGCGGCCCAGACTGGGGCAAGGCCAATCAAGCGCGCAATCGAGGCGACTGGGATGTGTTCATGGCGGCCCTGAAGGACTGCCAAAGCGCCCACGAGATTGACCGCCTTGAACGCGAGTATCAGGGGAACGATGCCTGGACAGCAGTGTGGAAGGAAAAGGCCGCGGAGGAATGCGAGAAATACCGCGCCGACTTCAAGGAACCGGGCGCGGCGCTGACGCTGCGTGAGCAGCTGGAAGGGAGCTTGGACCCCATCGAGGCTGCCGAGGCCGCCCTGCCGGATATCCCGCCGTTCCTCGATCGACGCCCGGCAAAGCCCGAAGCGCCGACCACGCGCGCCGAATACATCCAGGCGGCACACGACATGATCGAGACGCTGGGAACTGTCGATGAGGTCGACAACTGGTGGGAAAACGAGATGCCGGCCCGCAGGCGATTCCGCCTGACGCCGGCCGAGGAAAGCGACCTGAAAAAGCGCGCACAGGATCGGCTGAAGAACCTTGCGGTTTCCATCGTAACACGCCCTCCGCAGACAACGTTCGTGCCAAACGCCCGCGAGCGCGCCGAGCAGGCAGCGAAAGGAAGCGCCGGCAAATGACCGCCAATCGCCGCTCGCTCGAGCAGAACGCGCTTTTGCATGCGCGATTGACGGAGATCTCCGAGCATGTCGAGTGGCATGGACAAAAGCTGTCACCCACCGATTGGAAGGATCTCTTCGTCGCGGACATGCGCCACCAAACCCGCTATGTGCGCGGCCTTGACGATAGCCTTGTGCTGCTCGGCCTGCACACATCCGACATGAGCCGGGAGGAGATGGGCAAGCTGCTGGCGCTGATCGAGGCGTTTGCGTCCGACCATGGCGTCACCTTCGCCGAGGCGCATCCGCGCCCCCCTGATTTTGAGGAGGCGGCGCGATGACCATCAACGCGCCATACGGCCCAGCCGGCATCTACGGAGGCCGGGAAGAACGGGAGGGGAAGATGGACAAGCAGCTCTCTGAAGCTCTCGCACGCGCGGAGCGGGCTGAGGCAGAGCGGGATGCCCTCGCAGCGCTGGATGAAGATAACGATACCGGCCTCGCGTGGCGGGAGTTGTATGAGGCTGGCAAGGCTGAGAACGGCCGCCTCACCGCCGCATTGGAGCGGGCGGAGGCGGATGCGCTAGAAGCTTGGGCCAACCATGACCGCCTCACCGCCGCACTGGCCAGCGCGCGGGACGTGGCAATAAAGCTGAACGATGCGTGTGACGCTCTCTGGAATGATGAGGCGGCCCGGCGTCTCGTCCCCATCGACCACATGACAACCATCTGCGCCGCACAACGAGCACTACGAGATACCCTCCCCTCCCCCACCAGCGAGAAGGCCGAAGGGGCTGAGGAGCACAACAGGTGATCGATCTGGCGGATGACGATCCGGTGCGCCTGACCGACGCCATAAGGCTCTTCTGGCCCATGGGCGGCATGACGTTATCCACGCTCCGTGCACAGGTTAGGCTCGGCAACCTTGTCATCGAGCGGATCGGCAGGAAAGAGTTCGTCACCCGAAGGGCCGTCAACGACATGAGGGAGCGATGCCGAGGCCAAGGAAACCGCCCCGCCTCGAAATCCGAGAGGAACGCGACGGCCGCCGAACCTGGGTCATCCGAGACGGCCAGCGATATCACCGCACAGGATGCCTTGAGGATCAGATTGCAGACGCCGAACAGTCGCTTTGCGAATACCTCGCGCACAAAAGCACAAGGCCGAACACCAGCGTCCGTGTCGCCGCTCAGGCCAAGCTCGCCGACATCCTGATGGTCTATCTGGACGTAAAGGAGAAGAGCGTTGCCAGACCGGACGAGCTCCGCGCCCGTGTTGCTCGTCTCAATGACTTCTGGGGGGATCGAAGCGCGAGTGACATCCGAGGACCGGCGTGTCGTGACTACGTGCGATGCAGAGGCACCGCGATCATCGCTGCACGTCGCGAACTTGAGACGCTCAGGGCGGCGGTTAATCATTACGCTCGCGAATACGGACTCGACGTTGTCCCCCGCTTCACTCTCCCCGAAGACAGCCAGCCGCGAGAGCGATGGCTGACGCGCTCAGAAGCAGCTCGCCTGCTGTGGGCCGCCTGGCGCTCGCCCTATCACCAGCACCTCGCCCGCTTCATCCTGATCGGGCTCTACACCGGCACTAGGCACAAGGCGATCCTCGCCCTGCAGTGGATGCCAAACACGACAGGAGGCTGGGTTGACCTCGAAAAGGGCGTCCTCTACCGGCGCGGGTCCGAAGAGCGCGAGAGCAAGAAGCGCCGCCCTCCAACGCGCCTGGCGCCAAGATTGGCAGCGCATATGCGCCGATGGAAGGCGCTCGATGCAGGACTCCGCCATATCGTCCGATACGACGGGCTACCAATCAAACGGCTTGAGAAGGCTTTTCGAAGCGCTCGGCGACTTGCTGAACTTGACGAGACGGTGACGCCCCACGTCCTCCGACACACCCGAGCCACTTGGCTCGCCCAAGCCGGCGTCTCCGTTTGGGAAGCCGCCGGCTCGCTCGGCATGACCGTGCAAGCGTTCGAGGCCCACTACGGACATCATCATCCGGATTTCCAGAAAGCGGCGGCAGAAGCGTATTGAAAATGAGCGGCCCGCTCAGAAACCTTCCGATTTCGCTCAGCATGGGCGTGAACGAACGGGAACCAGCTTCACGAAAGACGCCGGATTTCCGCCATTTCGCCAAGATGCGCCCTGCTTCGGGAGCAGGGGGTCGCAGGTTCAAATCCTGCCGCTCCGACCAAGACTTAGATACCGCCGCAAACGATGCCCGCTCAATTACCCGCTCAGAAAACCCCGGCTATTTCATCGCCGGCAGCGTGACACCTCCACCACCAACCAGCCCAAGCAGCAGATAAATCAGAATGATGCAGGCAATCACCACGACGATGATGCGGGCGATCTTGGCGAACGGCTCGGCTGGCGCAAGCTGCTGCAGCACCCACAGCGCCAGCCACACGATCAGCCCCAGCGCAATCAGCCAGATAACCAGCTGCAACAAGCCTGTCAGGGTCATGGCGTTACCTCTTTTCGATTCAGATCAATTCATCACGACGTGCAGCTTGAACAGCCGATCCGCCGCCTGCGGAACGGGCCGGCCGCTCCGCCCCGAGCGGATTTTCACGAATGCGCCCCACAGCCCGTAGGCATAGATGTCATCTTCCAGAACGACGCAGCGATTGGCATGGCAAGGGACGGTGAACTCGTCGCTCTGCATGGCGACGACCAGCGGTCGGAACTCAGCTTCGTCGATACTGCCGGCAATCAGGAAGCTGAGCACGGCCGGCGTCCAGTCGTCCGGCATCACGATGCGGATGAGCCGCCCGGCCGTCAGGTCGACTGCGTTGGACAGCGATTCCCCCTCCGGAATCGTGGCCGAGACGGTCGTAACGGTCCCGGACGGAGGCAGCGATCTCAGCATGGGTCAGGGATGGGGTTGGCGTTCGGCGATGCAGGCTTGCAGCACGCTCATGATCTGCGACCGCCCCTCGCTCGACATCCGCGCGATCGCGATCAGCGCGTATCCCGCCATGCCGAGCAGCGCGATGTTCAGGATCACGATCAGCAACAGGCCGGGGCTGTTGGTGAAGCCATTGATGACGCGTTCCGCCACCCGGCCGGTCGCCTGGACGACCGTTTGCGGAGGCTCCTCGGCCATGGCCCGCTCACAGCGCCCGGATGATGTAGTTCAGCACCAACGTCGGCTGCACGTTGTTGTGCGCCTCATCGGAGCCAGCCGCGGCCGTCGTCAACGTATGCGTATGCGTGGCGCTCGTGCTCGTCTTGCCGAGCGTGGCGTTCGTCGCCGACCCCTGCAGCGTATAGTCAGCACTCGAGCCGCTGTTGCGCTCGAACGCAGCTTGCGTAGCGGCGGTCACCGCGGCCCCCGACACGGTGTCGGCGTTGGCGATGAAGTGCGTATGTGCACCGCCGGCCCCCGTCGTGCCGGCATGCGTATGGGTGGACAGTTGTGCCGTTGTCAGCACATGCTTCTCGTCGCCGCCGGAAGCGCCCAGGGTGTCGCCATTGACGCCGCCGGCAAAGCCGGTGAGCCGGTTCG
>Ga0134121_10002821_pt1 | contig 14765 bp, 16 predicted proteins | sample KB301_FD_96463 | JGI IMG/M metagenome (GOLD analysis project Ga0134121, IMG submission 96463) | Terrestrial soil microbial communities without Nitrogen fertilizer from Kellogg Biological Station, Michigan, USA - KB3-0-1 | ecosystem: Environmental > Terrestrial > Soil > Unclassified ... | reverse complement strand
GCCGTGGCCGCGGCGAATCAGCTCTTTCATTACCGCGTCGGTAAAGCGATGCTCGATCTTGAATCGCAGGGCAGTGTTTTGAAAGGCGGGAACCGCGACGGTTTTGATGTACGGCGGCAGCTGGCTCTTGGTCACCGGCTTGTAGCATTCGGTGAAACCGGAGAGCCCGAGCAGCGCTACCAGAAAGACGATCGAACGCAGAAATGTTTTCATAACGGCGGGTAAAAATGAACGTTGATAATACGTCACAGCCGTGCTATACGGAAGCCGCAAAAATCCGAGAGGAGAACATTGTGTCAGCTCCGATTCCGATTGGTCCAACTCTGTCTCAAATCGGCCAAATCTTCGTCAATGCAAAGGATCTCGATCGCGCGATTGCTTTTTATCGCGATACCCTCGGGATGACGTTCCTATTTCAAGCGCCGCCGAACATGGCCTTCTTTGATTGCGGCGGCATCCGCATCATGTTGGGAATCGCCGATCGGCCGGACCTGGATCACCCGGCGTCAATCATCTACTACAAAGTCGATGACATCGAAAAGGTTTACGAAGTCCTCAATGCTCGCGGCGTGGAATTCATCGTTAAGCCGCATCTGGTCGCGCCCATGCCGACCTATGATCTTTGGTTGGCGGACTTCAAAGACTCAGAAGGAAATATTCTGGCGTTGATGAGCGAAGTGCCCAAAGAAGTGGCGTGAGTCTTTCGTCGTGGCCAACGTCCCGCCCAGTCTTAACCAGATCGTCTCGCGTCTACAAAAGCATTACGGTAAGCCTCAGCCTCCGATTACAACCGATCCGTTTGAACTCGTGCTGCTCGAGAACGTGGCCTATCTGGTTAGTGATGAGCGTCGCGAAGAAGCATTCATGGCGTTACGCGAACATTGCGGCACGAAACCACATGAGATTCTGGCCGCTGCAAATGAGAAGATTCTAAAAGCGACAAAGCTCGGCGGCATGCATCCCGAGCAACGCATTCATCGGTTGAAAGAGATTGCGCTGATTGTGATGGACGAATTCGCAGGAGATGTGCGGCAAGCCCTAAAGCTTCTTCCGCTCCCGAAGGCGAAACAGACGCTCAGAAAATTTCCCAGCATAGGCGAACCAAGCGCTGAGAAGATTCTTTTATTTGCGCGTGTGTATGCTGTCCTCGGATTGGAGTCGAACGGGTTGCGCGTCCTCGTGCGGTTGGGGTTTGGTGACGAAAAGACAAACTACACTGGAACCTATAAATCAGTTCAGGAAGCAATCAAGCCGGAACTCAGAGCGGATTTTGACTGGCTGATTGACGCGCACATTCTTTTGCGACAGCACGGGAAAGAGTTATGTAAGACCAACAATCCAAAATGTGAAGAGTGTCCCATCAGAAATGACTGCGTGTACTACATGAGTCGCAGGCGGACGGCGCACTGATCATTGGCTGGTGACGGTGTTCGATTGATGATTCCGCTCGACCACCAAACTTAACCCCATTAAGAGATAAAGAATCATCACCACCTCTGAATCACCCCAGTTGTAATGCACCACACCGCTCGTCATAAAACCGAGCAATCCGCCTAACGAGCCGAGCACGATTCCTCGCTCAATCCAGTTCGCGTGCGGGACAAGACGCCTCGTGCGCCAGAGCGTGTGCGCGTAGGCGCCAATCAGCGCCAGCCACACAAGCAGCGCCGGCACGCCGCGCTCAAGAGCGATCTGCAAATAATCGGAGTGCATGTGTCCCCAGGGCATGCGACCGTTATCGAACAACCCCCACTCGCGCCAGTGGGCTTTAATTGAATCCATGCCGACGCCGATCAAGAGGTGTCGCGGCTGGCTGATGAGTAGCTGAAATCCGTCACGCCAGACCTTTTGTCGCCATGCGATCGAATCGTCTTTGCGATCGAAGAAACCGACGTGCCGCTTTTGATTGAGGATAAGAAGTCCGCCGAGCACGATTGGGATCGCGCACAATCCCAGCACAATTAAGGTGCGACGACGGATCGTTAACGAGAGAATCAAACCGGCTGATAGCAGAAACGACAGCCACGACGCCCGCGTTACCGATAGCAGAACGGCCCCGGCAATCCCCACGATTGCCAGCGCCAGCAGCAAGCCGGAGCGACTCTTCTTCACGGGCAGTGTTACCAGCAGGGCGAGCGCCAGCGATCCGATCAATTGCAAACTCTCTGAGTACGTAGACCAGTTGTTGTAGAAGCCGGTCGCCCGGCGATCGCGACCGTAACTCCATCGCTCTATGCCCAAACGTTCCTCCGGCGTTGCGCCGGGAATCAATTTCCCGCGCGGAACATCGAGCGTAGCGATCCATTCGACGCGATAGATCTGAAGCTTGGCCGGCTCTTTGTTGGATGATTGATCGAGTGCGCTGACAATTTCATCTACGCTGCGAATCGATTGGCCGTCGACCTGTTCGATGGTGTCTCCCGCGACAATCGGAGTGTTCTGCACCTGTCCGTGGGAAATCAGACGCGCTTGCGACAGCGGACTAGCGGTGGCAACGCCGGATACCTTGACGCCGCGGCCGACCGCGAACTGTCCAAAGACGAAGATCACATTCACCATGCACGCGACGACCAATAGAATCGGCAGCGCACGCAGCAGCTTGGGCGAGCGAACGTTCTCAGCAAATAGGTAGACGATCAGAAACAGTGATGCGGCGCGCAGCTTGCCGATCGAAACAGAGGGTTCATAAGAAAGAAACGCCGACAACCCGGTGAGGACGAAGAACAAGAACATGGGATAGTCGATCGGGGTGCGATCGAGCTTTGGTCGGGGCCACACAAACAGGCGAGCCACCCAGAACAGCATTCCCATCAGCCAGGCTGCTTGGGTTGCCGCAATCGAATTTGGCGCGGCAATTACAAACAACACCATCGCGCCGATCAGCGCGCGCTCAAGCCAGATTCCGAGCGGACCAGGAGTGATGGTTTGGTTTTGTCTAATGATTTCTCGTGTCCTCAGTGGTTGATATCGTTTAGAATCGCGACGCTCGAATTATATCGACGATTGTTCCAGACGCCACATGCGAAGACTGATCACGTTACTTATCCTACTCACAATTCCGGCGACGCTAACCTATTCTCAAGTCAAAACAGTCGCGGATTACCTCAACGACGTCACTGCCCTTTCAAATCGGGCGGATCTTAAGGTTGCAAATGATTACCTCGATCGGAGCCACAATCAAATTCTGCGTGAATGGATCGCCCTTACTGAAGTTAACGCGCCATCAGGGCACGAACAGCAACGCGCGAAATATGTCGAAGGCCTCCTTCGTTCTTATCACGTGGACGTTCACTACGACTCCGCCGGAAACCTAATTGCCGTGCGGAAGGGGACTGGTGGTGGCCCGGTTATCGTTTTTGATGCGCACCTGGACACAGTCTTTCAACCGGGACTGCAAATCAAGGCGACGATCAAAGATGGCAAAGTCTATGCACCGGGAATCGGCGATGACACGCGCAACGTCGAAGCCTTGCTCGCGACGATTCGCGCGCTGAACGAAGCAAAGATCAAAACGAAGGGCGATCTGGTTTTCGTTTTCACCGTGGAAGAAGAAACCAGCTTCAAAGGCGTGAAGGCTTTTGTGGCCGAGAACAAAGGCAAGATCGATCAGTACGTTGCGCTCGACGGCGGATACGAAGGCTTTACTTACGCGGGCATCGGCATCAACTGGTATCGCCACCACTTCATCGGGCCGGGAGGCCACACGCGTTCGCGCACCCCGCCGTACTCAGCGACCTTGCCGCTGGCGCGGGCGATCGATCGGATTTATCAGTTGAAGGTGCCCACCAATCCTTCCTCTAATCTGAACATCGGCATGCTCGGCGGATCGGAAGTGGTGAATGCGAAAGCCGCGGATGCCTGGTTCACAGTGGATTTGCGTTCGACCTCTAATGACGTCATCGCCGATTTGGACAAACAGATCAAAACGATTCTCGATGAAGAAGCCGCGCGAGTTGGGATGACGGTGACGACTGAGGCGATCTCTGCTACCCCGGCGGCGTCGATTCCGGGTCATCGCGAATCTTATCTGGTGCGGATGGCTGAAGCCGTCCACCGCGTGATGGGTTTCGATCCGCCCATCACTAATGCCGGTTCGAACAACGGAAACATCGCGTTGCTGGCGGGAATCTCTGCGATCTCAACCGGTGCGGGGCCATGCGATGGTTCGCACAGCCTGGCAGAGAACTGCGAAATCGAACCGTTCTACAAAGGAATCAAGAAGACGCTGTTGTTGGAGGTGGCGTTAGCGGGAGTTCAATAGCAAATGAGCCCGATCTCGCGACCGGGCTCATCCTCATTCATACCTGGACGAATTCTTAGTATCCATTCCATCCGTCCCAGTAACCATTTTCGAATCCTTCGCGATAGTAACGACGATAGAGTTCGCGGTCACCGAGTTTTGAGCTGTAGTCATTCGTGGCGTTACGGTACTCGCTGAAATCCGAGAGACTGTGTTGACGATTGCGCCGTCGATCGTCGCGTCCCTCTTTCATACCAGCATTGTAGCCCGCGTTAAGCGCCGTCTGCCGTAGTTCGGACGTGCCGCCATATCGCCCATAGCGATCCCAGTTGCGACCGCGGCGATTGTCGTTTCGATCCCGATCCCTATCTCGATCATTGTCACGATCACGATCACGATCGCGGTCCCGATCGCGGTCACGGTAGTCGCGATTGTTGTAGTTGTTCGGATTCTCGGCATCGTACCCGTGTTCAAATGCTGTCTGGAAATACCGCCGATAGAGATCTCGGTTCCCGAGCCGCGAGTTGTAATCCTTCGTCGCATCGCGATAAGCGCTAAAGTCGCTGTAGTTGCGATAACGGTTGCTCGAGCGATCGTTTCGCCCTTCCTTCGATCCTTCATTGAAGCCCGCGTTCAGCGCCGTCTGCCGCAAATCGAAAGAGCCACCCCAATTCGGATAGCCATCCCAGTTTCGGTTGCGTTGGGCGGCTGCGGTTGCGGCGAGCGCCGCCAGCAAAAAAGAAATCGTACCAATTCGATACCAAAAACGCTTTGTGATCATGTTTCCTCCCCGTTTCGGTGACTGATTGTCACGCCGACCGATACGCACAGCAATTTGAATACCGAGCTACCAGGCGAAAGCATAGGCCTCCGTCCGCGGATCGGTTCCGGCATTGAGCACGCCGGTGTTCAGATTAATGACAATCGCCGCCAGCGAGCCATCAGACCAGGGTCCGGAGACCTGGAGTTTGTGCCCACGCGCGAGCAAATCCTTACGCACCGACTCAGGAATACGAGCTTCGACGGACAGGTCGCCGGGATACATCGTGTGCGGAAATGGTGAAGCCGGAAACGCGCGGGTCAACCATTTCGGCGCTTCGATCGCTTGCTGTACGTTCATGCCGAACTCGATCATGTTCAGCAACGTCTGCATCGTGAGCAGCACTTGCTGATCAGCCCCGGGCGTGCCCAGGACCATATGCGGCTGCCCATCCTTCATCACAAGTGTTCCTTGCAGAGTGCTGCGCGGTCTCTTACCGGGAGCGAGCGAATTCGCTTCGCCGGGTTCGAGCGAGTAGTAATCGCCGCGACAGTTGAAGATGAAGCCGAGGTTGCCCATTACCACGCCAGTCCCAAAAGCGCTGTGCAGGCTCGGCGTAAACGTGATCATGTTGCGAGAGCTGTCGACGACTGCGATGTAGCTGGTGTCGCCATCGTGATCAGCGAAATCACTGGTCGTGATTTTCACCGGACGATCGAGTGGCGTGGCGTCGCTGGTGAATTTCTCGGCAGTGCCGGGACGAAACGTAAGTGATGCAGTCGTCTTATCGATCAAGGCACGACGCTCAGCGGCGTACTCTTTCGACAACAATCCGGCGTAAGGAATCTTGATGAAGTCCATGTCGCCAAGGTACTTGTCACGATCAGCCATGGCGAGTTTCGTCGCTTCAACCGACGTGTGAATGTAGTCGGCACTGTTGTGACCCATCGCCTTCAGGTCATAGCCTTCGAGAATTCGCAGCGCGAAAAGTTCCGCGGGTCCCTGAGTCGCCGAAGCATTCTTGTAGATTTGATAGCCTCGATAATCGATCGACACCGGCTCTTCGACCTTGGCGGTGTAATTCGCAAAGTCTTCGTAACGAAACAGTCCGCCGTTGGCTTCCGAGAACGCAGCCATTTCGCGCGCGATGTCGCCTTTGTAGAAGCGATCGCGAGCCGCCTTCAGAGCTTGGTGACGGCCCTTGCTCTTGTTCTGCGTTTCGGCTTCGACTAATCGCCGGAGTGTCCGCGCCAAGTCAGGATTACGAAAGACTTCACCCGCCTGCGGCGGACGATTGTTCCCGTAATAAAGCTTCACGCTGCTGGGATACTTGTGCAGCTTTCGATTTGCCGCTTGAGTCGTGAACGCGCGAGCGAGCGAATCGCCCACCGGAAAGCCGTTCTCCGCGAGGTCGATCGCTTCTCCCAGGACTTGAGCGAAGCTCATCGTGCCCCAACGATCGAGCAGGATGTACCAGGCATCAATGCATCCGGGCACGGTCGCTGAGAGCAGCGAATCATTGACCGGGAGCTTGCCGCCGTTGTGCTCTTTGTACCATTCAATGGTCGCGAGTTTCGGCGCAGTTCCTTCCGCGTCGATCGAATAGACCTTTTTCGTCTTTGCATCGTAGACGAGCAGCGTCGCATCAGCGCCAATGCCGTTCATCGCCTGATCGACAATGCCGAGCACGGCTTGCCCGGCAACGATGGCATCATAAGCATTACCACCCTTTTCCAGGATTCGTTCCGCTGCGCGAGTGGCTTCCGCCTTCATTGATGCCACAGCGAAATGTTGGCCGCGAACGACAGGACGCATTGTTCTGGTCGTCGCGTTCGCGTCTGACTCACCTTCTTGTGCCATAGCTGCTCCTGCAGGCGCGCACACAAGCAGCGCAACCATCACGATATGAATTAGTGATCGCATGGGACCTCCTAAAGCTATTCAACGGGAAGCGATGCTATCTCGCGCGCGGGCGATTGGCAAGACTTGCAAAAGCATAAACAATACGAGCCCGCCAACCGCCATCACGATCGCGGCAGTCGGCGAGCTCGAAAGGGGGCGAGCTCGATTGGGTTTACATCGCACGCTGCTTGTCTGTCAGCGCGATGCCCATCTTCTCGAGCGTGACCTTGTTCAACGTTCCGGTCACTTTCAATCCTTCAGCTTGCTGATATTGCTTCAAGCCTGCGCGAGTAGCAGTGTCGAGTTTGCCGGTCGGCTCGCCGCTGTAGAAATTTCGCTGCTTCAGGATGGCCTGAGCCTGCTTGATCTGATCTGCGGCGGCGCGAAAGATTGGTTTCCGGTTAGCGTTAGTGTTCTTGTTCGAGTTCGTCTTATTGCTGTTTGTGCTGGTGTTGCTGTTCTGCGCGAGGGCCGCTACCGAGAACAGCAGAACCAAGGAAAGTGTGACCCATAAGAGTCTCTTCATTTTTTCTCCTTTGACGGATGAGGCGCTTGGGCGCCGATTGAAAAAGCCGTGTAGCCTATGATGATAAGTGGCGCTCGAAATATTATCGCCCCTGTCAAGCCCCCGGTTCCGACGCGTAAACTACTGAAACGTCAGTGGTTGCCCGACGTTATCGGGTCGGTTGCGTATTCTGATGGTAAAAACCGTTGGCAATTATTAAACATCCTGCTAATATCGAAACGCGGCGAATGCTGGTTAGCTTTCGCCTGGAAGACCTGCCGCGAAACCTCACTATTAGCCGATGAGAATATTTTCCCTTCCCCTCCTTTTGGTACTTTTCGGAACCACTGCCCTTGCGCAGAGTCAGTCTTACTCCCTCGACAACTTCGATTTTCGAAACGGTGTCCGAGTCGAAGTACCTGCGCCGCCGGCTCGCATTGCGGTTCAGGACCCGCGTCGACCGAAGGTGCGATCTTCCGGCAAGCAGACATCGATGCCCTCACCTGAGCCCTCTTCGCTCGTAAAGCCAACGATCCTGTTTACCGACCAGCCGCTGAATATGGTCTCCGCCGACGCGTCGTCATTACGGGGCTATACAACTGGAAGCGCGCAGGTGGACAGTTACCTTATTGACTCAGGCACCAGGAACGGTGTCGATCCCTTGCTGCTCTATTCGGTGATGCATCAGGAGTCGAGCTTTAAGTCGCACGCGCTTTCGCCTAAAGGCGCGCGGGGCCTCATGCAATTGATGCCCGGCACCGCGGCACGTTTTGGCGTCACGAGCATTTTTGATCCACGACAGAATATCGAAGGCGGAGCACGCTACTTGCGATTTCTGCTTGATCGATTTGACGGCAACGTAAATCTCGCTTTGGCAGGTTACAACGCAGGCGAAGGCGCGGTAGAGAAATACGGTTGGCAAATCCCACCTTACTCTGAGACTCAGGAGTACGTGCGCAGGATCTCGCGACGTTATTCATTGATTCAAGATCCAAACTCGGCTTTGTACGCCCAACGCGTGAGTCGGTCACAAGTCGCTAAACTGCAAGCGCAGCCGGCGACACCGCTGGCGCTCTATGAACGTACAGTTTCGACGATCAGATTGCCGGATGGCCGTTTGCAGTTGATGAGTCAATAGCTGAATTTACAATTCGGATTAACAGGGCGGCGCGTCGTACGTAGACGAGCCGCCCTTTCTATGTTTGGGCTATCCTTAGGCTATGTTTGGACCTTGCGTGTCTTCTTGTATGATGCGCGAAAGATTTGCGCATCTCGAAAGCTGATTTAGACGTACGAACTCTGAAGAGGGTCAATCATTATGCGGTGTCCGACTTGTGGAGCAGTCCTTAATCCGAACAGCAGATTCTGTGATCAGTGCGGCGCTTCCGCAACCGAGACGGAAGAGACGCGAATCGCGCGGCCACAACAGTCTTCCGCGCCGGCGCGGTTCGATGATGACGATGATATTGAGCAGATCGTGTTTACGGTGCGGCCGACCATGCTGTTCATCAAGATTGGCTACGTCGCGGCCGTACTCGGCGCGATTCTTCTGATCATCCTGCTCAACATGATTAAGTTCATCGATATCCCGCTGCTCATCTCAGTCCCGGTGGCGCTCGCTTTGCTTTTGATTCCCGCGTATTACCATCTGAAGCGCAACATGGTTCGCTACACGCTAACCGAATCAAGAATCGAAATTGATTACGGTTTGATTGCTCGCACGACGCGGAACATCCCGCTTTCGAAAGTTCAGGATGTAACCGTTTCCGCTTCAATTCCACAGCGCATCCTGGGTTTCGGCGATGTGGTGGTCGACAACGCGAGCGAGGTTGGCGGCTCGACGGTGCTGCACAACATCAATAATCCTCGCCAGCATGCTGATCTGGTTTTGCGGCAGTTGCGCCGCTCGCATTAAACTCTCAAGTATCTTGCAGCTTAAGAACACGAAACTTTTTCGTCAGAATCGGGTTCTAATCGAAGCTATGAGTTTGCGTAAGTTCCGAGCAGCGATTCATTTCGCGATCTTCGCGTCGATTGTGGCCGCATTCGTCGTTTTTCTTTCGACTACTTCATTCGCGGATTCGTCCACCGATACAGTTGAGGCCTCAAAACTGTTGCCGCGCGACCTCGGTGGTTTCCATCAGACCGTGCCGGTGAAAGTGCTTGACGAAGAGGCCCGCAGAGACACGAAGCCAGTAGAGAACGCTTTCCCTCCGCGGTATTTCGGGGTAACCGAATACGCTGGTCCTGACGGCGAAAAACTCAAAGTCCAACTAGACAGCTTTGCGAGCGATTCAGCCGCTTATTCACTGTTTACTTTTCTTCGTAAAGATGGTCAGGGAACGAATCTTACGCAAACGATCGGCATTGCCAGTACCCTGACCAGGGACGTGGGCCTGGTATTTGTTAAGGGCACGAATGTCGTAATCGTCCGTGGTCAGTCTGGCTCAGCGACGGCACTTGCCCAGCTTCTGGCGGGCGCCATTAACGTGAGCGATCCTGATCTGCCGGTGTTGGTGAAGCATCTGCCGAATTGGGAATCGGTTGCAGGCACGGCGGTCTATATCGTAAATCCTGAGCAACTCCAGGCGACAATCCCTAACCAGTCGATCCTGAAAGAAATTAGCTTTGATGGGGGCACCGAAGCCGTCGTCGCGAATTATAATCAGTCGCAGCTGGTCATCGTTGAATTCACGACACCGCAATTATCGATCGACAACGATTCGCGCATTTGGACAGCGATTGCCGATTTGAAGAGCAAGGGCCAGCCGACGCCCACTGCCTATCGTCGCGTCGGCAACTATTCAGTTTTCGTTTTCAATGCGCCGGACGAGAAGACGGCGAACACGCTGGTGGACCAGGTGAAGTACGAACAGGTAGTGCAATGGTTGGGAGATGATCCTCACCTGTACGAGCGTTTACAAAGATACTTCGCGCAGACATCGGCAGGTGTCCTGGTTGCGGTCTTGAAGAGTTCTGGATTGTCTTTACTTCTCTGTCTGGCCGCCGGCGCTTTGATTGGCATGATGATGTTTCGGCATCGGCGCACACAAAAGGCGACCAGGTATTCTGATGCAGGCGGATCGGTTCGTCTCAACCTCGACGAACTGACCGGACCTGCGAACACCGGCCGCCTTCTGAAGAGCGCGAACTCATCCGAACAAGAGTCCTCAAATCCCTAAGTCATTTGTTCGGTGTCGTAACGTTTACATCAACGGTTGTTTTCTTGCCCCCGAACAAACCGCCTCTCCACGCAAAGAACGCTGCCACGATCACGATAACAAAAATCACCAGCACCGCAACGACGCCCGCGCTGCTGCCTCCGCCACCATTATCAGCCATCTCGATCCCTCCTGAAGTTTGCAAGGATTAAAGTAAATTGGGAGCCTAAGGAGAACTTCTCGGCGCCGGTTGACTCGGCGATGAAGATTGCGGCGCGGTGACGTTGATATTGACCTTGGTGCTGCGTCCGCCGAACACGCCGGCTCTCCATGCCAGCACTGCTAATACAACTACGATGATGAAAATCACCAGGACCGCGACGATGCCGGTATTGCCGCCGCCATTGTCATTGTCGGCCATACAATTTCCTCCCGGGGGGGATTACTACCTATTCAGTTGTGCGAAGGGGGGTGACGAAAGAGGGAATTAATTCGTGGGAAGTCTTAGCACAGCGCGCGGCAGAGGGTCAATCATGACATCGAAACGTGACCAAAGAAGAAAGCAGGTGACAACAAAGGGGGCGTTGTCACCTGCTCATTTGGATAAGGTCAGGATTATTGTGCGACCTTGAGGAACACATCCCAAGCCCATCGCCCTACGTGCTTGTGTTTCGCATCATCAACTTTGGCACGATAGTTGAAGTGATTGCCGTACTGATCCGAACGTTTGGACAAGTTGTAATTGAGCGAAATTGAATCTTGAATGAGCTGGCGCGAAGGATGTTTTCGACCCGGAGTGGTGTAACAGTTTATTCCGCGCACGGAACGCATCCCTAATCGTCGGCTTGCGAGGTGAAATATTCTGACCAGTCGGAATTTTCTTTGACGGGTCGTTGGGGTTATTCGGATCCTGCAAAAAGAGCGTCCCGCTGTCAAGCACACTGCCGTCATCAAACCCAACGGTCCTAATAATTAATTCGACCTGCCGAATGTTTATTGGGAAACCATTTTGTTTGAGGAACATCTTTAACGACTTGTAGTTTTCGGGATCGATCTGTATTTCAGTAGTCTCGCCGACTTTGATAACCCGATTTGGGTCCCGCCGGAGATATTCGAGACTTAGCGGGTCAGGACCAAAATTTAGCGACCAAGCGGCAGGGTGTCTGCTGTCGCACGGATCTCGCCGGAATACCATATCAATAGAGATCGCCGTGACCGGTTTAGTGTAATTATTGGTGACCCTGACGGTGAATCCGTCTAGCCAGTCATCATCATCGTCGTATGCTCTACCGATCTCAATGTTTGCATTCTTCTTGTTCTTGACGGCGACAACTCTAACTGGCTCGAAGCGCCAAGGTTTTCTTACAACTATTCGCTCCCGCTGTTGAGGTCTCGAAACCTGAGATTCCTGACCCGTTGCAAAGCGCAATCCTCCGAACACGAGAATCACATAAACCATCGACCACGCGATTCTTCTCAACGAAGACTTGTTTTCCATTTGCCGAGACCTCCTAAACTTAGTTATTGATTGATCTGGGCCATAACATTTGCAATTTCGTTATCTGGTAGCTTGCCGACCCGCGAAGCGATCAGTGCGCCGTTCTGGTCGACCAACAAAAGGGTTGGAGTCCCTGATACACCAACCGAACTGAGCGAACTCTGGACCAGGTTCGCAGTTTTGATTCCCAGCTTGTTTAGATAATTCCGACTGTCTTCTATAGGTTGCGGAAGTACAGCGATGAGTCCGACGTTGCTTGGCTTTCGCCGTTCGAGTTCCTCGTAGAACGGTCCGCTCTCGGAGCAAAAATGGCAGGTCGTCGAAAGTGCCAGGACTACCGTTCGAGAATTCTTGCCCAATCAATTCCCGGCAAAGAAACCTTCGTACCTGGTTGCAGCGCGCTCTTACTCTTCGTACTGATAGAGGGCTGTGACGCGGAGGACGTGGCGGCGGCCACTGTTTGTTTGGGAGTAAAGAAATATTTCTTTGCGAGAACCGCACAGAGAACTATTGAAGTAACAATAACCGCGATATTGGCGAGAATTTCAACTTTCTTGATCACGGCTCGCTCCTTTCATGGGATTGAGTTTAGAGCCGCTGGGATTTGACGCCCTTTTAACACCCGCCGTAACGGCTGTCAATACTTTTGTGCTGATTGGATTTAGGTGGGATTGGAAGGGATGCTGCGCCGAGCGTTGAGGCGTTGAGCAAAAACAAAAGCAGGTGACAACAAAGGGGGCGTTGTCACCTGCTCGTTAATGGCCCACGTTCAAGGGCGTAATGCTTCGCACCCTCACCCAGCCTCTCCGAGAGGGAGAGGAGAGGAAGGTGTTCTTATTCTTCGCCGCGACGACGAGGCTTGCGCGGTCGCGTTCGTTCCTGCGCCGGCGTAACCTCGTTCGGATTCACGGTCGGTGAAGGCTGCGGAGGCGTAGCGCCTTGCGGACACAACCAGATCTCAATGAAGTCTGAATCGCGATAACCGCCATTGATCAGAATGATGCGGCGCGGATCGACTCCACGGCTGGCCGTTAAGTAGTCCATCGCACGACGACCAAGAGCATCCGCTTGTCCCGCGCGACTGGCGCGGCCGGCATAGATGATCACGTAAGCCGTCACGTCGGGTGAGTTCTGCAACTCAACCGCGAGGTTATCCAGCCGCGCTTTCGTATCATCGAATGCGATCGACGGGAACTCGTCGAACTTGCGGCATTCAACCGGCGGCGGTGTCTTGCGCACGACGTTAGTGGCAGCTTGCGCGTTTTGACGGCACATGGCGTCGCCTGAGCCATCGTCGACGACCAGCGTTGCACTGACGCGCTGATTGCCAAGGCCGGTCGAGTCAACCGTAATGGTTGCCGTGCCCGCGCCGCTGACAATGCGAGCTTCGGACGGTGAGACTGTCCACGTGTAGGTCAACTGCCCACGTCCTTCATAAGCGACGTCAGACGTGAAGGTGATCAGATCGCCGTCGTTGACAGTCACCGGCGCAGAGATGTTCACCGGATAGGGGCATGGAGTTTTGGTGGTGACCGTAAATTTCTTCGGATGATAATTGAGATTGACGCATAACTTGCGGCCGCGTTCAATTTCAAACTCACGCACCCAGCGATTGCCGTTCGGCAACAGTATTTCGAGCGTGTGATGTCCCGGATCGAGTTCGATGACGCGCACTGTCTGCGACGTGTCGCCTTGCGGACGACCGTCGATGACCAGGGGGAATCCACCGGGGTTGGTTGAGAGTTCGATCTGTCCGTACTTGACCTTCTTCTTCTTGGCCGCGTACGCGGTACTCGAAGTGCAAACCAGAGCGAACGAGACGGCGATCAGTAACGTGACCGCGACTTTGATGAGCGATGAGTTGGGGCGCATGGCAACCATGAGATTTTTCGTGTTCATCGTTAGACCTCCGTCATGGCTGCTGCTTGTTTGGTCGCGCGCATCTTAGCGTAGCGACGACGGGCCGCGCCACTCAGGGCCACAATGCCGGTGCCGAACAGGAGCAAAGAAGTCGGCTCAGGAATCGGCGGCGTTGGGGTTTCCTCAGGCGGCGGGACTCTGTGATGATGGTGCGAGCAGATTCCAGTCACGCAAATCAGCGGAATCAAAGCCAGGAAAGGCCATTTCGGGAAGCCACCACCGACGGGCGGAATCTCGCCGCAGTCGCAGATGCTGCCATCGACGCTGTCCTGCTCAAAGACCTGCACATCGCCCTGAGGCTGTTGTGCGGCGACTTCGGTTCCCGCGACGAGCGAAGGAGCAACAGTATCGGTGCCCTTGGCGACGGCCGATCCCGGAAGTTGCGGATCAATCGCCGGTGTTGCAGCGACAACGGTCGAAGGGTTTTGCGAGCCTGCTTGAGTGGTGGGATCCTGTAGGGCCGCGCGCAGCTTCAGTCGCTGCGTCTGACCACCGTTTTGCAGGTCGCCCATGACGTTAATCACATCGACAAACTTGATCGGGCCAGCCTGAGTTGGTACCGCTACCAACAGCAACAGGCTCAGCATTGTCGAACAAGTTCGGATAATCCGCGTTCTCATCTGGTTAGGAACTCCCTCCTGGGTTGAATCAAAGCGGCAATGAGCGGGATATTCCGCAGCTTTCATTGCGTAGACTCAAAATCTGACGAATTTGCAGACACAGCCGCACTGGCTACTGTGGGTACAAGCCCTAAAAGCACGCTATGAAGCTTTCTGCCT
>Ga0134121_10002820_pt1 | contig 14766 bp, 13 predicted proteins | sample KB301_FD_96463 | JGI IMG/M metagenome (GOLD analysis project Ga0134121, IMG submission 96463) | Terrestrial soil microbial communities without Nitrogen fertilizer from Kellogg Biological Station, Michigan, USA - KB3-0-1 | ecosystem: Environmental > Terrestrial > Soil > Unclassified ... | reverse complement strand
TCTGGTCGTCGCAGACGGTCACCGAGGATGTCGACATCAGCTGGAAGCTGCAGCTCGCCTACTGGGGCATCCTCTACGAGCCGCACGCCATCTGCTGGATCCTGGTGCCGGAGTCGGTCCGCGGCTTGTGGCGGCAGCGGGTGCGCTGGGCGCGCGGCGGCATGGAGGCGGCTCTGCGCTACCGCCAGGCGATCTTCCTCTGGACCGGGCGCCGGATGTGGCCGGTCTTCGTCGAGCTGATGGTCAGCACCGCCTGGTGCTATGCGGTCGTTCTCGTTCTGCTCGCCTGGATCGCCACCCAGCTGGCGCCTGCCTGGGTGCCGCCGGGACTGCAGGTCGCCACCCTGTTGCCCGGCTGGAGCGGCAGCCTGCTCGCCGTCGTCTGCCTCCTCCAGTTCCTGACCGGCCTCACCCTCGACCGCCGCTACGAGGGCGTTCGCCTCCTGCGCCAGCTGTTCTGGGCCATCTGGTACCCCGCGGTCTACTGGGTGATTACCGCGGGTACGTCGGTGGTGGCGCTGCCCATCGCTCTGAGTCGCAAAGGGAGGACCGGCCATGCAATCTGGCGCAGCCCCGATCGATAGACCGACCACGGGCAGAGCTCTGCTGTCCCGGCGGTGGTCCCGCCGGCAACCGCTCCCCTCCGGGCTCCTCTCACTGCTCACCGTGGGGTTCTGGGCGGTCTGGCTCTACCTGGTGCTGCCGCTCGTCAGCCTGTTGCTCTGGGTCTTCGGCGTGCGGTTGTTCCTCCGGGAGATCGCGGCGGACCGCTTCGAGGGGCTGCGCACCTCGGTGGTCGCCTACTCGTCGATCCTGTTGGTCCTCGTCGGCCTGCTCGCCCTCTGGATCGCCTGGAACGTGGTGCGGTATGGCGGCAGCCACGACCGGCGCACCGTCAAGCGGGCGGAGGCGACCGACGAGGAGGTCCGGGAGGCGTTCCGCCTCGACGACAGCCTTCTGGAGGTGATGCGCGTCGAGCGCCTCGTGCGCATCGACCTTGACGACGACGACTGCGTGATGATGATCCCGGCCGCGCCCCTTCCCCAGGCGGAGAGTCCGGTGAGTGAAGCGGGTTCGGACCGCCCCGCCGCCGCTCAGCGGGTCCGCGGCAGAGAGTAGCCGGGGTAGCGCGCCGCCAGCCAGGGGGCCAGGGCGTCGTGGAGGATCGCCCCCACCCGGTCCGCCCCCTGGTTGGTCATGTGGAAGAAGTCATAGAAGAAGGTGGAGTCCTTGGGCAGGGAGCGGGCGAGGTCGACGGTCAGCACGCCGCGCTCCCGCCCCACCTGCCGCGTCACGTCGTTGTAGCGCTCGAGGAGGCGCCAGGCGAGCGCGCCGTCGAGCTTCTCCCAGAGCTCCACCTCCATCGGCCGGGTGTCGATGCCGGTGCGGGGATCGACGCCGCCGAGGAGGGACGGCTGGGTGATCAGCACCGGCTCGATGCCGTGCTCGCGGTCGAGGGCGACCAGCCGCTCGAGACGGTCCCGGAACGCAGCGAGCCGGGGGTCCTGCTCCTTCCCCAGACGCTCCGCCACGGCCGGTGGGGCAGGGTGGAGCGGCCGGTCGCGCAGCGCCAGCGGCTTCGGCATCGCCCCGAGGTCCTTGATTTTCCTGGTGCTGTTCCAGCGGTAGAAGTTGAGCAGTGTGGCGGCGAGCTCGGAATGGTTGGCGATCCCCGCCCACGGGCTCTGCTCGACGCGGTCGAGCTCGCGCGGCGCGTCGGTGAACATGTCGTTCAAGCCGGCCAGATAGAGGATCACCTTGGGGTGGAGCGGCACGAGCGCCTGGCGGGTGAGCAGCAGATGCCCGAAAGTGCTGTGTCCGTCGAGCCCGGCGTTGTCGAGCCACATCTTGCGAAACTCCGGCTGCAGCCGGGCGGCGAGGCGCTCCGGCCAGGTCCGGCCGTCGCTCAGGTAGAAGCACTCGGTGGTGCTTCCTCCCACGGCCACCAGCGTCAACCAGCTCTGGAAGTCGGCCGGCGGCTCGGGGCCGCGAAAGCCCAGAGAATTCTTGGTGTGGATGACATGGGCGTCGAGCTGGTCGGAGCGCGACCGCTGATCGGCCCGGATGTCGTAGACCTGGTTGGCCGGCAGCCGCAGCGTGTTGCCCCGCATCCGGAAGCCGAAGGGGTTGCGCACCCGCAGCACCAGCTCGGCCCCGCCGAGGGCGAGTCCGGCGCTGATCAGGATGACGAGGAACCTGAGCAGCGCGGGGCGCCGTGGAGCGGGGACCTGAGGCCGGGCCGTCGGGGGCATCGCCATGGCCTACCTCCCCGCCGTCTCCCCTCCCACCTGAACGTTCCTCGCGAGATAAGAGGCCTGCGCCGTGCCCGCGTCCTGGATGGCGACCGCGATCCTCTGGGCGCCGGCCGTCATGGTGAGCGTGAGGTTGTATTGAAAGTTTTTACCCAGGGCGACCAGGGCCTTGTCGCGCGGGATCTGGATGGGGATCTCGACCTGGCGGACCCGGGACGTCGCGCCGTCGGCGTCCTGGGTGGCCACGAGCAGCCGGACCTTCCCGACGAGGGCCTTCAGGTTGTCCTGGAGGAACAGCTTGAAGAGCGGGATCTGCAAGCGCACCGGCACGCTGAAGGTCTTGCCCTCCGCCGGCTGGATCGTGCCGATGTCCCAGGAGACCTCTAGCGGGTTCTCCTCGGCGCCATAGAAGAGGGCGGCGAGGGTGCGGTCCGCGGCCAGCTCCAGCGGCGACTTGTCGCGATAGCTCCGCTGGTGCCGGACCCGCAGGCCGGCGCGCTTGACCTTGACCTCGATGCGGTGCTCGCGGCCGTCGCCGGCGCGCCGCGGGGCGAAGCCGAGGGAATAGTAGCTGTCGAGGTCCCCGTGGATGCGGTCGAGCTCGGGCCTCAGATCGTTCGCATCGAAGATGGCCCGGCCTCCTGTGTCGGAGGCCAGGACGTTCAGCGAATCCCGGCGGTTGCTGGTCTCGATGCTGAGGACGGTGCCGAGCTGGAGCATCTGGTCGCGGCCGCCACCGGCGTGCTCCGCCGAGACGCCGATGGTCGTAGCGCCGCTCGCCTGCAGGGTGTACAGGGTCACACGATGGCTGTTGGCATGCGCCGCGAGCTCGCTCCATTCGCTGGCGGTGCTGTAGTGCTGGGCATCGAGCGCGGCCTGGCTCGCCTGGTAAGCGAGGGGGCCGAACGACCGCGCATCCATGGGCTGCGAGGCGGGATCGCTCGCGGAGCCCGCGTAGCCCGAGGAGGTGCCGCCGCCGCAGAGCTCCTGGAGGACCTGGAAGAGCTCCTCTCCCGGCACGACCGAGATGCCGTCGCTGACGTGGAGGAGGACCTTGCGGCCTGGCAGTCCGGACAGGGAGTTCACGAACAGCTTCAGGGAAGCGATGGTCAGCAGCACCTCGCGCCGGGCGGACTCGGCATAGCTCTTGATCGGCTCGGCGATGCGCAGCGAGCACGGCACGTCCAGCGCACCCGCCTCTCCTCCTCCTTCGTCGTCCCCCCTTTTACCGCCCTGCTGGGTGGAGGCTTTGTGCAGCTGGATCGCCTCGTCCTGGATCGCGAACATGGCGTCCAGGGCGGTCTGCCGGGCGCGTTCGATCTCTCCGCCATGGGTGGAGAGGCGTGTGACCTCGTCGAGGGCGCTGGCGACGACCGCCGGGTTGTCGGTGAAGGGCTGCCGGACGTGCAGGCCGCCCAGATCGTAGGTGACGACCATGACGCGGTCTCCCGGGCTGATCCCATGCCCCAGGAACTCGCGGATCTGCTGCAGCGCCCGCGCGCGGTGGGCCGGCTGGATGTTGAAATTGTCGACGTAGATCACCATGTGGAGAGGTGGTGGCCCCGGTGCGGTGGCGGGTGCCGCGGGGGTTGCAGAGGCCGCGGGCTGCTCCGCGGGCTTGCTGCGGACGAGGGCCTCGAAGTTGGTGATCTCCACGCGCTTGCCGTCCTCGAGAAGCTCGAAGTCCTCCTTGCGCAGACCGCTCACCGGCTTGCCGCTTTTGTCGGTCACGTCGACGTCGACGTTGACGATGTTGACGTCGACCGTCTCTCCGAAGGAGCCCTGATCGGGTTTCGGCGGCGCGGCCCATACCGGAGCGGCCAGGCCGAGCGCGAGGAGGAGGATGGCTGAGGTCGGGGCTTTCATCGTCGTTTCCTCCAATCCCTTGGCAGTCAGAACTGTCCGCGGACGGTGCCGTCGCCGGTTCCGATCCGGAAGCCGCGGGCGAGGAACGAGGTCTGTGCCGACCCCTCGTCCCGCACGGCCACAGCCACGCGCTGCTCGCCGGGGCCCATGTTGAGCGCCAGCTCGTAGACGTAGTCCTGGCCCAGGGCAACCAGGGCCTTGTCCTTCGGCACCTTCACCGGAACCTGGACCTGCCGGACCTTGGAGGTATCGCCCGTGCCCGACTGCGTGGCAACGAGCAGGCGGAGCTTGCCCTCATAGAGCTCGTCCGTCTGTTGGAAGAACAGCTTGTGGAGAGGGATGTGCAGCCGGATCGGGACGGTGTAGCCACCCTGCGCGCCCGGTGTGGCCTCGCCGACCTCCATGGAGATGTCGAGCGGGTTGTCCTCGCTGCCGAAGAAGAGGGCGGCGAGCGTGCGGTCGACGGTGCGCTCCATGGCCGGCTTGTCGCGATAGCTCGCGGGATGGCGGATCTGGAGACCCTTGCGCTTGACCCGGACCTCGATCCGGTGCTCGCGGCCGTCCCCCGAGTGCTTGGGCGTGAGGCCGAGAGAGTAATAGCGGTCGAAGTCGTCCCGCATGCGGGCGAGGGCCGGCCGGACGTCGTTGGCGTTGAAGATCGCCCGGCCGCCGGTGTCGGCGGCCATCACCGAGAGCGAGCCCTGGCGGTTCTGCATCTCGACGTTGCTCACCGTGGTGAGCTGCAGGAGGCGGTCGCCCGGGCCGGCGTCCGCGGCTGCGGCGGCGGAGCCTTCGAGGCCGCTCGCCTGGAGCGTGTAGAGGGTCACCCGCTGGCTGTTGGCATGAGCCGCGAGAGCGCTCCATTCCTTGGCGGTGCTGTAGGACTGGGCATCGATCAGGGCGCTCTGGCCGTGGTAGGTGCCGACGCTCCCCGTCACACTGGTGTCCACCGGCGTCGTGCCTCCCGTGATGTTGCCGGAGAGGCCGGAGGTGGCGCCGCCGCCGCCGCAGAGCTCGAAGAGCGCCTGGAACAGCTCCTCACCCGGGGTCACCGAGATGCCGTCGCTGACATGGAGGAGGGCTTTGCGGCCCGGCAGACCGGAGAGCGAGTTCACCATGACCTTGAGCGCGGCGATGTTGCCCAGGACCTGCTGGCGGGCGGTCTCGGCATAGGAGCGCGCCGGCTGCGCGATGTCCATCGGGCAGAGCGGCTCGATCTCCATGGTGCCCTCCTCACCACCTCCATCGTCTCCTTGGCCCTGCCCGCCACCGTCACCTCCCCCCTCTCCGCCGCCGCCACTGCTGCCCCTCCCTCCTCTGTTGTTGAGCTTGTCCTCCAGCCGGTCGGTGCTCCGGCTCCTCTCCTGGATGTCGAGGATGTGATCGAGGGCAGCCCGCCGCGCCCGCTCGAGCTCACCGCCGTTGGCCGCGAGGCGCTCGACGCCGTCCAGCGCCTTGCCGAGAGCGGCCCGGTCGGTGGTGAACGGCAGGCGCACATGGAGACCCAGGTCGTAGGTCACCAGCATCACCCGGTCGGCCGGGCGGAGCTCGCGGGTAAGAAAGTCGCGCAGCTGCCGCAGCACCCGGGCTCGGTTCGCCGGACGGAGATTGAAGTTGTCGACGTAGACCACGAGCTGCATGGCCTCCGCCGGCCCGGCTCCGACGGTCAGCTCCATCGACGGCATCTGGGGATCGGGCTCGGCCGCAACCCGGGCCGGCGCCACGCCCCGGTCGACCTCCTCGAAGTTGGAGATCGACACCCGTTTGCCATCCTCCAGGACCTCGAAATCCTTTTTTTGCAGCCCGGAGACGGGTCTCCCGTCCTTGTCGGCGACGAACACGTCCAGGTTGACGACGTCGACCTGGATCTGCTCACCGAAGCCCCCTCCGGCCGCGGGGGCCTGGGCGGACAGAGGCGGCGCGAGCGCGGCCAGGATCAGACACGAGGCGACCACAAGGCCGCTGCGCGTGGGAACTGCCATGAAACCTCCCGTCTGCCCCCCGGCCCGGTCATGCCGGGCCGATCTCCTGAAGGACATCAAAGACTTCAACCAATCTCCGATCGGCCGGATCCGTCCGATCCGTCCCGTCGGTCCGATGACCACAAAGGCGTAGCCCCCATCATACGCTGTGAGGGCCGGCGAGGCCAGAGGAGCGCCACGAGCGGTACCGCGAGAGCGGTGAGCAGCAGGCTCCCCTCCGGGCCGAAGCCGCCGCCCGTCACGGCCTCTGGCCCGGTGACCGAGGTCTCCAGAAGATGGAACACCCGGATGCCGCTCACCGGCAGCGAGGCGAGGGAGGCCACGGCGAAGTTCCAGGCTCCATGAGCGAGGGTCGCGCTCCACAGGCTGCCGCTCCTCTCGACCAGCAGGGCGAGCAGGACTCCCGCCAGGCAGGTGTTGATCAGGGCCGGCGCCGAGACGTTCGGGTTCGCGGCGTGCAGCAGCCCGAAGATCGTTGCCGTGACCAGGACCGCCACCCACCAGCGCCAGCGCTCCTTGAGGGCGCGGTACATATAGCCGCGGAACACCCACTCCTCGACTCCGCCCTGGACGGTGAAGCCGATCAGGAGAAGGAGGAGGCGGAGAGCCCCGGTCGGGGTCTCGGCGGCCGGGCTCAGGCCGGCGAGACGCACATCCGACACTGGCAGGATCTCCACCAGCAGCATCCAGACGCCCAGGAGCGCAGCGACCGACAAGGGCACCGTGATCGCCTGGCGCAGCGCCCGGGGCGGGCCACCCTCCGGCCAGCGGGCGCCCAGGCTCGCCACGTCCCGGCGATCGAGCCAGCGCAAGAACGGAAGGGTCAGCATGTACAGCACGGGAGCCATCACGACGTAGAGCAGGACCAGGCCAGAGCCGCCACCTATCAGCTCGCCGCCGGCCAGCCGCAAGCCCCTCGCGAGCAGAAACAGCGTCAGGAACTGGGCCAGGAAGAAGGCCACCAGGAACAGGAGACAGCGGGCGATCGGGTGCCAGCGGGGGCGTGGAGGAGGGGGAGCCGCGGGGGCGGGAGCATCGTCGATCATGGAGCCCAGTGTGGCACGACTGTTGCTATTTCATCGAGCCGGAAGGTTGGAGAGGCTAACGAAACCAAGAGGAGGAAACTATGAACATCATCATCATGCTCATCGTAGGTGGCCTGATCGGCTGGATCGCCAGCATGATCATGCGGACCAATGCTCAGCAGGGCGTCATTCTCAACATCGTCGTCGGCATCGTCGGCGCGCTTCTCGCCGGCCTGCTCCTCGCTCCGCTGTTTGGTACAGGCTCGATCACGCAAGGGGACTTCAGCCTTTCGGGTCTTCTGATCTCCCTCGTTGGCGCCGTGATCCTGCTGGCGATCGTCAACCTGTTCCGCCGCGGCACCGTCCGCTGAGCGGGCTCTACCAGCTGCGCTGCGAGGGCTCTCGGGCTCGCCCGGGGGCCCTTTGCGCTATGGGTTAGATCACCCCAGCAGCCCTGCGTCGAGGGCGAAGCGGACGAGGTCGGCGCGACTCTTGAGCCCCAGCTTCTCGCTCAGGCGGGCGCGGTGGGTCTCCACGGTCTTGACGCTGATGCCGAGCTGCTCCGCCATCTCCGAGTGCGTGTGGCCGTGCGCCAGCAGCACGAGCACCTGACGCTCCCGCCCGCTCAGGCGCTCCAGAGAAGCTCCGGCCACACCGGAGGCCTGGAGGCCGGTCTGCATGTCTGAGGGCTCCTCGGCTTCCTCCTCCGCGAGCAGCGAGGAGACGAACGAGCGCCCCTCACGCACGGTGCGGATCGCTGCCAGCAGCTCCGAATCGGCGGCGCGCTTCACTACATACCCGGAGCCGCCGGCGGAGAGGACCGAGCGCAGATAAGCCGGATCGTCGTGCATGGTGAGAGCCACCGTGCGGACCCGCGGCCGGGTGCGCCGCAGGTGGCGGATCGCCTCGATCCCGCCTTCTCCGGGGAGGCTCAGGTCGATCAGCGCGACGTCGGGGGAGAGCCGCTCCGCCGCCTCGATCCCACCCTGGGTACAGCCGGCCTCGCCAACCACGGTCATGTCCTCCTGGCCGGAGATCAGCAGGCGCAGACCGGCGCGCACGATCGCATGATCGTCGACGATCAGGACGCGGATCTTGTAGACGCTCATGGCCTGGCTCCCAGGGGCTCCGCGATCTCTGCTGCTTGCCCGGCACGGGCCTGACGCAGAACCTCCTCCGCGAGCTCCGTGGCGTTCCGGATGCAATCCGCGACCGCGACCCCGCGCAGGAAGTTGCCGCCGAGGTGTGCGCCAGGCAGCTCCCGCTCGATCTCCGCCGACCGCTCGACGAAGCGGCCGTGACCCAGCTCGTACTGCGGGATGGCGCGCGGCCAGCGGCGGACCGTGGCGAGCACGGGCGTGCCGCGGACACCCAGGGCTTTTCGGAGGTCGTCCACCACGGCCGCCAGGATCGTCGCGTCGTCCTCTGCGACGATCTCCGGATCGGTGCGGCCACCGACGAAGGCGGCGAGGGCCACGTGTCCCTCCGGCGCGCGGCCGGGAAAGAGCTGCGAGGGGAACAGACAGCCGAGCACCCGCAGCCCCTCGCCGCGCGGCGCCAGGAACCCGAAGCCGTCGAGCGCATGGGTCACGTCGGTGCGGCGGTAGCCCAGCGAAACGATGGCGACGGCGGCATAGGGGATCTCGGCGAAGAGCCGGCTGCGGCCGGCGGTGGTGTCGTCGAGGAGCCGGGCCGCCGCGTCCGCGGGCACGGCGAGGACCACCCGCGCAGCATCCACGGCCCCGGCCGCCGTCTCCACCCGGTATCCATCCTCCCGGCGGACGATCCGGCGCGCCGCGACACCGGTCCGCACGTCCCCGATCTCCCGCACCAAGCGATGGGAGAGCGCCTCCAGTCCCTGCGGGAACGAGAACATCGTCCCTCCCGGCTGCGGCCCCTTGCGCCGCGATTTTCCCCCCTTTAGGGCACCGCGGATCAGGCTGCCGTGCTCGGCCTCCAGAGACCAGATCCGCGGCACGGCCCAGCGCACCGACAGCCGCCCGGGATCTCCGGCGTAGACGCCCGACACGAACGGACCCACGGCGTAGCGGAGCAATTCCGGCCCCAGCCGGCGGTCCACGAACTGGGAGATGGTCTCCTCGACGTCGTTTGCTGGACGCGGGATCCAGGGCTCCCGCAGCAGGCGCAGCTTGGCGCGAGGGGAGAAGAGCGGCGTCATGAGGAAACCCGGCGGGCCACCGGGCAGAGCGTGCAGGCGGTCCCGCTTCCAAAGGAAGCGCCGTTTGCCGGTGGGGGCGGCGACGATCTTCTCGCTTTCCAGACCGGACTCGCGGAGGAGACGGGTCACCTCGCCGTGGCTCTCCAGGACCGTGTTCGGTCCCATCTCGAACCGCCAACGGTCCTCTGTCCAAGTCTCGATCGAGCCGCCGGCGCGCGGCGACGCCTCGAGCACCGCGACGCGGAGACCCGCGCGCCGCAGCCAGAACGCGGTGGTGAGGCCGGAGATACCGGCTCCGATGACGAGGATGTCCAGACGGGACGGAGGGTCAGGGCTCATTGCTATAAGTATGGCAGCAAATGAGGGCGCAGCTGACGCCCGCCGCACCACGATATCTGTAGACTCGTCAAGACGAAACTTTCTCTCTCCAAAGCCGCCGACTCGCGCTATCCTTGGCAGCTGTTGTCCATTGTTCGTCAGGAGGCGATATGGAGACAGCCGAGGAGGCGATCGACAAGCTCTTCCACGACTGGGCCGAGGCCGGACGGAACGGGGACGCCGAGGCCATGGCGCAGTTGGTCACCGAGGACGCCGAGTTCTGGACGCACGGCGCGGCTCCCCTCAAAGGACGCGAGGCCGCCATCACCCGCATGGCCGCATTCTTCGAGAGCCATGAAATCGACCAGAGCTTCGAACGCCAGGAGATCGTCATCTCCGGCGACCTCGCGTTCGTGCGGGGGATGGAGATCAACCGGGTCACCCCACGCGACGGAGCTCCCGCCATGGAGATCCGCCAGCGCGCCTTTTCCATCCTCTTCCGCGGCCCCGACGGCGTCTGGAAGTTCGCTCGCGGCATGACGAACCGGCCGCCCGAAGGCGCATAATCCCCCCCGATGGACCGCTTCGCCCGCTATTCCTGGATCACCCTCGCCTATAACGTCGCCGTCGTCCTTTGGGGAGCGGCGGTGCGCGCCACCGGCTCCGGAGCGGGCTGCGGCAGCCACTGGCCGCTCTGCAACGGCGAAGTCGTGCCGCGGTCGCCCCGCCTGGAGACGATCATCGAGCTGACGCACCGCGCCACCAGCGGCATCGCGCTCCTCCTGGTCGTCGGTCTGGTCATCCTGGCGTTCCGCTGGCGTCCGCGGGGGCATGCGGCGCGCAAGGCGGCGGCTTTCACGCTGCTTTTCATGCTCACCGAGGCGGCCGTGGGTGCCGGCCTGGTGCTCTTCGAGCTGGTCGCCGACAACCAGTCGATGGCCCGGGCACTCTTCATGGGCACCCACCTGATCAACACCTTCTTCCTTCTGGGAGCGATGACGCTCACCGCCCACTTCGCGAGCGGCGGTGCGCCGTTCGGCTTGCGCGGGCGGGGGAGCCTGGGAGCCTGGCTGGTCACCGGGGCCGCTGCTCTCCTCATCGCCGGAGTGAGCGGCGCGGTCACCGCCCTGGGGGACACTCTCTTTCCTGCGGCCAGCCTGACCGAGGCCCTGAAGCAGGATCTCTCGCCGACCGCGCACATCCTGCTCCGCCTGCGCTTCCTGCACCCCGCCCTGGCAGTGGCCGCCGCGAGCCTGGCCGCCATTCTCGCCGTTCGGCTCGAAGCTCCGCAAGCGCCCTACCGCGCCGCCCGCCAGGCGAGCCATTGGATTCTCCGCCTCGTCTTCCTCCAGATCGTGGCCGGCATCTTCAACGTCATCCTCCTCGCCCCGGTCTGGATGCAGATCGTCCACCTCCTGCTGGCGGACCTCGTCTGGATCAGCTATGTCGTGATGGCGGCGCAGGCGTTGGCCCCTCACCCCTACCCTCTCCCATCCCCTCCCGTCCACTGGGAGAGGAGGAAGCCCGCATGACGCTATCGTGAGGCTCAATTCCCCTCGCTCATGCCGCAGACAGTCTTTGCTTTGTTACAACCAAGTCCGCAGACTCCGCCAGGAAGCAGTAGAATGGTACAACCAAGGGCTCACACGTGACATTCTACCGGATCTCGCCAGCTCCCGTTCGAGGCAACCGTTTCGAGGAGGGCAGCTTTGCTACGATCCTTCTCTTCCTCGGAGGCTGGCACCTCTCGAATGGCTTCTCTGCAGGATGGGACGCGACATTCACCGCGTCGGTCGTTCGGTTCCTCCTCGAGGATGCCACAACCTTCTTCAATAGGAAGGCGAAGAGCTGAGAGAATGTCCCGTAGTGGCTCCACAGCGCTACAAAAGATGGACAGAAGCCGAGATTGACGGCCTGGAATGTGGCATCCGACCTCATGGATGCCACATTGTAGGCTTAGGTCGCAACATTTAATGAGGCGAGTGTAGCGATAAACGCTTGCTTGTGGCGATTCTTCTTCTGCTTTGTCACATTTTCCGTGACGTTTGAGACGGCTCGATGGCCGCCGGCCACGCTTACAACGGAAGCCGGCAAATCCGGTTGACCCACTCCGAAGCTTCGGTCGTGGCCCAGATCAGGACGAGCTCTTCGACTGCAGCTACGGTGGGCAGATGCTGAGGAACGATCAGGACGCCCGGGCTGCGGGCCGTGGCAATGAAATCACCGAAGTGGCCGGGCATGGTCTTCGCGTCGTGGGTCACCAGGATTCGCCCTGCCTCGGCGGACAGGGCGAGGACAGCTGGATCGAGCAAACCGGGAAGGCCCGCTTCGATAGCCGACTGAAAGTCAATCGCGGGCTCGCGGCGCACCACTGCCGTTACGATCGACTGCCGGAGATCGGCGTCGGCCAGAAAGCGGATGCTCACCTGGAAGCGACCTGCTGTCGGCGGGCCTCCGCAAGCTTCTCGTAGAACCCTGGATCGGCTGCCCGCTCCGCTTGGCGCGCAGCCTCGTAGTCCTGCCGGGCCTGATCGAGATAGGCATCGACCTGAGAACGATGAGCGAGGTAGAAGGTGATCGCGCCGTAGACCTGTTCCAGCTGGAGAGCCGGGAAGGATTGCACGATCATCTCCGGACTCTGGCCTTCGTTGAAAGCATACACCACGGAATCGAGCGACACCCGCGTACCTTCGATCCGGTAACCGCCTTCATCTTTCTCGATGTAGTCCTTCATGAAACCAGGTCCCCTGTCGGGCCGATGCTCGCCGACCCTCATCAGCCTAGCACCAAAGTGGAAAGATCGCCTCAAGACCTCGAGCTCCCTCTCTCCCATACCTTGACAGACTAGGCATCTGCGATATATTACCTAGAGACTCTAGGTGACCACGATGCCGAACCAAGCCAACAGCCTGCTCCACGGTACCCTCGAAGCCCTGATCCTCAAAACCCTCGTCACCGGACCGCGCCACGGCTACGCCATCGCGCGCTGGATCGAGGAGACCACCGACGAGCTCCTGCAGATCGAGGAGGGCTCGCTCTACCCGGCGCTCTATCGCATGGAGCGCAAAGGGTCGATCGAGGCCGAGTGGGGGATGTCCGAGCTGAATCGCAAGGCCAAGCTCTACAAGCTCACGCCCCAGGGCCGCCAGCAGCTCAAGGCCGAGACCGAGCAGTGGGCGCGCTTCGCCTCCGCGGTTTCCAAGGTCCTCCTGCCCGCTTGACGAAGGGGATCCGGCCCGATGCGCTGGCTCTGGAAGAAGAGCGTCGACGACGAGGTGAGCGAGGAGCTCGACCTCCATCTCGAGATGCGAACCCGCGAATACGTCGCGCGCGGTCTGGACCCGGCCGCCGCGCGCGAGGCCGCGCTCCGCCGCTTCGGCGACCTGGAGACCGTGCGGAAGACCTGCCGCGAGATCGGCCGGAAGAGGGATAAGGACATGCGCCGCCGCGAATATTTCGCCGAGCTCCGCCAGGACGTCACGTTCGCCGTGCGCCAGCTCGTGGTCCATCCGGCGTTCAGCCTGATCGCCGTGCTCACGCTCGCCTTGGGGATCGGCGCCACGACGGCGATTTTCAGCGTCGTCAACGCCGTCGTTCTCCGGCCGCTGCCCGTGCCCGCGCCCGAGCGCCTCATGTCCATCTACACCGAGGTCAGCGGGAGCCTCTCCGATGTCTCCGGCGGCAACTACACGGTGATGGAGGAACACCAACGCTCCTTCTCCAGCATCGCGGCGATCCAATACTCCAGCTTCAATCTCTCCGAGGGGGAGAGCGCCGAGCGGACGATCGGCACCCGCGTCAATGCCTCGTATTTCGACGTCTTCGGTGTCTCTCCGGCCTACGGGCGCGTCTTCGGCGCCGACGAGGACCGGCCGGGGCGCGAGCAGGTCGTCGTCTTGAGCCACCGTCTGTGGAAGCGCCGGTTCGGCTCCGATCCCGCGATCGTGGGACGTGACGTCCGGATGAATGGCCAGCCGTATGTGGTCCTCGGTGTGATGCCGCCCTCCTTCGATCTGAGGTCCCAGGGCGAGGATCTCTGGGTACCGATCGCCTTCACGCCCGAGCGCAAGGCGATGCATGACGAGCGCTTCCTCAGCGTCGTGGGGAGGCTCCGCGATGGCGTCAGCCGCGAGCAGGCGCTGCAGGATCTGGAAGTGAGCGCGACGGAGCTCCGGCGGATCGATCCGGTCATCAACTCGGAGCTTCATTTCCGGATCGATCCCTTCATGCAGCAGTTCGTGGGCGATTACCGGTCGCGCCTGTTCGTGCTCCTCGGAGCCGTGGGGCTCGTGCTCCTCATCGCGTGCGGCAACGTGGCCAACCTGCTCTTGGCGCGCAGCGCCGTTCGCGGCCGGGAGGTGGCGATCCGCTCCGCTCTGGGAGCCGGCCGCGGGAGGATCATCCGCCAGCTGTTGACCGAGAGCGCCGTGCTCGCCCTCGTCTCCGCGGCGATCGGGTTGGGGATCGCCTGGTGGGGGATCCGCACCCTCGTCTCCCTGGTCCCGCCGGGAGTCCCGCGCATCGATCAGGCCTCGATCGACGGCGTCGTCCTGGCCTTTACGCTGGGTATCTCGCTCCTGAGCAGCGTGATCTTTGGTCTCGCCCCGGCGCTGCGCGCCGCCCGGACAAGCTTGAGCGAGTCGCTGAAAGAAGGGGGGAGAGGCTCGGCGGGCACCCGTGGCCGGGACTGGCTCCGCTCTGCGCTGATCTCGGCCGAGGTGGCGCTCGCCGTCCTCCTCCTCGTGGGCGCCGGCCTCCTCATCCGTTCCGCCTTGGAGATGCAGCGTATCCGGCCGGGGTTCGATCCCTCGGGAGTGATGACGGCGCGGCTCTCGCTCCCCGCCTCTGCCTATGCGGATTCCACGCGCGTCGTCGCCACCTTGGAGCGGATCGTCGAGGAGGCGTCTCGGGCTCCGGGCGTGCGCTTCGCGGCGGTCGCGTCCGGGATTCCCGTATCGCCCGGCGGCAACAGCAACGGCCTGCTGGCCGAGGGGAAGCCATTCACTCTGGAGAGCTCCGTCGACTCCGAGCTGGGCATCGTGACGCCGGACTACTTCAAGGCCATGGGCATCCCCATCCTACGCGGTCGCGGCTTCGAGGCCGGCGACCGGCGGGGAGCGCCGAAGGTGATGATCGTCAACGAG
>Ga0134121_10002819_pt1 | contig 14766 bp, 11 predicted proteins | sample KB301_FD_96463 | JGI IMG/M metagenome (GOLD analysis project Ga0134121, IMG submission 96463) | Terrestrial soil microbial communities without Nitrogen fertilizer from Kellogg Biological Station, Michigan, USA - KB3-0-1 | ecosystem: Environmental > Terrestrial > Soil > Unclassified ... | reverse complement strand
GCGCGCGGCTCTATGCCGAGCGCTGGGGCTATGGCGCGCTCATCGTCACCAACCTCTTCGGCTGGCGCGCGACCGATCCCGCGGTGATGAAGGCGGCGCGCGATCCGGTCGGGCGCGGCAACGACCGCGCGATCGTGCGCGCGGCGCGCGAGTCGGCGATCGTCGTGTGCGCGTGGGGCAACCACGGCGCGCACCTGGGGCGCTCGGCCGAGGTCAGGGCATTACTTGAGAGGGCGAGGATCCAGCCGCGCGTCCTGCGCATGAACGCGGGCGGCGAGCCGGCGCATCCGCTCTACCTGCCGGCGCACTTGAAACCGCTGCCGTCTCCCCCTCCCTAGTACGTGGGATGCCACGGCGCGGCTCCCTGTCCTAGGATAGGCGCGTCCCAGGGGAGGGACCATGTCTACAGGCCTTCGGTTAGCAGGGCTTCTCTTCGCAAGCCTGGTCGCGGCATGCGGCGGCGGCGGCGGCGAATCGCCGCCGCCGCCCGTCGCGCCCGATCTCTCGGGCGTCTGGGCAGGCGCATGGCAGGGCAACGATCCCACGCAGCTCGGTGCGGTGAGCGGCACGTGGGAAACCACCATCACGCAGGGCAGCAGCTCCGCGTCCGGACCCGCAACGCTGCTCGGCGACATCGACTGCATGGACGGCATGATGACGACCGCGCCGGGCAACCAAGCCACGGCCAACGGCACGCTCTCGCGGCCGGGCTGTGCCGACATCACATGGCTGCTCACCGCGCTCAACACGAGCGCAGGCAGCGCGGCGGGAAGCTGGTCGAACAGGGGAACCGGCGGCGGCGGCACGTTGAGCGGCACGCGCATCGCGCGACTGGGCGGGCCGCGCATCAACTCCGTCTATCCGCCCGCCGGAACCGCGGGCGCGATCGTCACCATCCGAGGCACGTCGCTCGCTGGCGCAGGCAGCCTGACGTTCAACGGCACGGTCCAGTCGCCGCTCCTGTCGAGCAATGCCACGCGCGTCGTCGCGCGGGTGCCGGTGGGCGCGACGACCGGGGAGATCCAGGTCGCGGTGGGCAACGACAAGCCGATGAGCCCGCGGCTCTTCAGCACCGACGTATCAACGCCGCCGCTGCTTGCCGGCCGCTCGATCACGCTCGGCTCGGCGCCGGCCGCGATCGCGGTCAGCCCGGATGGGCGCAAGCTCTACGTCGCCGACCGCAACGCGTCGGGAGGCGTCGTGTTCCTCGTTCGCGCCCTCGGCCTGCAGCCGCTCGCGAACTCCGGGATCCTCCCCGGTATCAAGCCGCGCAGCGTCGCGGCGAGCCCGGACGGCAAGCTCGTCTACGTTGCGGCGCCCGGCGCCGGCGTGCTGGTGATGGATGCGGCGAACCTCTTCGTCTATCGCACCTACGCGGTCGCGCTCGACGACGAGGGGCGCGACAACCCGCAGGGCATCGCCATCAGCCCCGACGGCGATACGCTGCTCGTCTCGAGCGGCACGGCGGGCGGCAGCGTCACCGTGCTGCGTGCGCCCGACGGCGCCGTGCTCGCGACCTATACGCCGGGCGCCGGCCTTGCGCCGCGGGGCGTGGCCTTCGATCCGCTCGGCGCCGTGGCCTACGTGGCGGTGACCGACACCGCCGTAGCGAACGACGCGCTCGCCACGATCGACGTCGCAACCGGCGCCGAGCTACGCCGCACGACGATGACGCCCGGCCCGACGGCCGTGGCGGTAAGCCCGGATGGCCTTTATGCCTTCGTGACGAACCAGGGAGCCAATGCCCTGGCGCGCTACAACACTTTGACGCTCGCCACCGAAGCCTTCGTCCCCGTCGGCGCCGCGCCCGCCGGCGTTGCGGTGAGCGCAGACGGCACCTTCGTCTACGTCGCCAATCGCGACGGCAATTCGGTGAGCCGCGTGGTTGCGAACGCCGGGTCGAATGCCACCGTGGGTTTCGCCAACGGGTCGATCGCGATCGCCATGAATCCGCAGGGCACGACGGCGTACCTGGCGAGCGCGGCGAGCTCGACGCTCGCCGAGATCGGTGGCACGCGCACGCTGACGATTCAGCTCGGCGGAAGCGGAATCGGCCGGGTGACATCGTCGCCGGCGGGCATCGATTGCGGCACCGCGTGCCAGGCGCAGTTCCCCGCAGGAAGCCGCGTGCAGCTGGCGGTTGCTGCCGACAGCTCCTCCCATTTCTCGCAATGGACGGGTGCCGGGTGCCTGATCTCGGGTGGCGCCGTCACGCTCACTGCCGATACCACTTGCATGGCCGTGTTCGACTCGAACTCGCCGCCGCCGTCGTCCGGCGGCGGATGCTTCATCGCCACGGCGGCTTATGGCAGCGCGATGGCGCCCGAGGTCGACACGCTGCGCGCCTTCCGCGACAAGCACCTGATGACGAACGCGCCGGGACGCGCGCTGGTGTCGCTCTACTACCGCTATTCGCCGCCGGTGGCCGACTGGATCCGCAGCCGCGACGCCGTGCGCGCGGTGGTGCGGGCGGCGCTATGGCCGGTGGTGTGGGCGGTGAAGTACCTCGCCTAGTCCGCGCTTGATGGGATAGCCGACCGAGTTCTGCATCAGGTATCCTTTTCGGGCCGGACCAGGGCACTGAAAGGGGAGGTCTTCGCATGCTCTACGCCACCGTGCGACGCAGCGCCGCCGCGACGGTTCTCATCGTCGTCGCCGCATGCGGTGGCGGTGGAGGTGGCGGCGGTGGTGGTGGGGGTGGAGGAGGCGGGGGCGGCGGCGGTGGCGGTGGACCGCAGCCACTCATCTACGGCGGCGTCACGACGGCGGCGGCGATCACGCCGACCAACGCCGCGCGCTTTGCGGCCAACATGATGGGCAGCGGGGATGCCGCGGTGCTGGGCGGCGTGGCAGGCGTCCAGGTCGCCGCCGTGTCGGCGCCGGCGGCCGGGTCGGCCGGCCTTACGCGGCGCCTCGGCCTCGCGCTGCGCACCGACGACCTGAAGCGCGCCGGCGGACCCGTCGGCGTGCGCGCCGGCTTCAACGTCGACGAAACCGATCCCTGCGACAGCGGCACGGTGCGCATCCAGGGCACGCTCTCCGACGTCAATGCCACCGGCACGCTGAATGTCACCTATAACGCCTGCCGCACCGGCACCGACACGCTGAACGGCACGGCGACGATGCGCATCGACGCCTTCGATCCGGGCTTCGCGGTGATCACCGACTTCACGATCACCTATCCGCGCGTCACGTTCAGCTCGCCCGGAACGAGCGCCGACCTGAGCGGCACGCTGCGCTCGCAGGTCACGATCGCGACGAACACCGAGATCCTCACCGAGAACTTCGTCACCCTGAACAACGCCACCGGCCTGATGACGAAGACCGAGAACATGCAGGTGGTGAACGTCTACGACAACGCGCTCAACCCGAACTCGTTCAGCGAGTCGGTGAGCGGTCGGGTGTTCGACAGCGCGGCAGGCTACGTCGATCTCACCACCACCCAGCCGGTCTTCTTCTCCAGCCCGTCGCAGTCGTTCCCCGACGGCGGCCAGGTGCTGATCAGCGGCGCCGCGAACTCGAGGATCCGCCTGTCGGCGCTCTCCGCCGCGCTCGCGAAGCTCGAGGTCGACGCGAACGGCGACGGCTCGTTCGAGAATTCGGCGACGCTCAAGTGGACCGACCTTTCGGCGCCGATCGGCGCGGACCTCGCCGACAGCGACGGCGACGGCATGCACAACGGCTGGGAGATCGCCTACGGCCTCAATCCGAACAGCGCCGCCGACGCGTCGGCCGACAAGGATGGCGACGGCGCGAGCAACCTCCTCGAGTACATCGCCGGCACCGATCCGTCGAGCGCCGCCTCGCAGCCGGCGGCCGTGAACCTCGCGCTCTCCATGTCGGCTTCGCCCGATCCGGTGGTGGTCGGCGCCAACCTCACTTACTCGCTCACGGTGTCGAATCCGAGCGGCATCGCCGCGACCAATGTGATCGTCACCGACACCCTGCCGGCGGGCGCCACCTTCGTCTCGGCGACCTCGAGCCTCGGCAGCTGCACCGGCACGAGCACCGTCACCTGCACGCTCGGCACGCTCACCACCTTCCCCAACGCCTTCATCACCATCACGGTCCAGCCGACGGCACCCGGGGTCGTCGGCAATTCGGCGAGCGTGACGACCAGCTCCTTCGAGACCAACACGGCCGACAACAGCGCGAGCGCGTCGACCACGGTCGGCGCGGCCACGGTCAACCTCAACGTCTTCATGACCGATTCGCCGGATCCGGTGCCGCAGGGCGGCAATCTCACCTACACCGTCAACGTCATGAACACGAGCGCCAACCCCGCGGCCAACGTGGTGCTGACCGACAATCTCCCGGCGGCCGCCGCGTTCGTCTCGGTCTCGACGAGCCAGGGCAGCTGCTCCGGGACGAGCTCGCTCACGTGCAGCCTCGGCGCGATCGCGGCATTCAACAGCGCGACGGTGACGATCAACGTCACCGCCACGGCGCAGGGCGTGCTCGGCAACACCGCGAGCGCGACGACCACCTCGTCCGAGCCGAACCTGAGCGACAACAGCGCCGCGGTCAGCACCACGGTCGGCGCGGCGTCGGTCGGCCTGCAGGCGCTGATCGATGGCGCAACGCCCGGAGTGCCGGTGATCGTGCTGCCCGGGGTCTACGCCGGCGGCGTCGATTTCAAGGGCAGGAACGTCGTGCTGCAGAGCCGGGACGGCCCGGCGACCACCATCATCACCGGCGGAGGCACCGTCGTGACCATGGGCCCGGGCGGCACGCTCCAGGGCTTCACCATCACCGGCGGCACCGCGACTTTCGGCGCCGGCCTGGCGGTGAGCGGCGCGGGCTCGATCATCACCGGCAACATCTTCGACGGGAACTCCGAGGGCTCGGGCGGCTACGGCGCCGCGATCGGCGGCAACGTCGCCTCGCCGACGATCGAGCGCAACATCTTCCGCAACAATAGCTGCGACAGCCAGTTCCTCTCGGGCGTGGTCGCGTTCATCAACGGCTCGGCGCCGCGCATCGCCAACAACGTGTTCGAGAACAATCCGTGCCGCGCGATCAACATGACGCTTCCCCAGGGCAACGCGCCGCAGGTGGTGAACAACACCTTCGTCGCCAATGCCGTGGGCGTGCGGGTCGACCAGCGCATCCCGCAGACGACGCAGATCTACCGCAACAACATCTTCGTCGCCAACGGCGTCGCGTTCCAGATCGAGTTCGGCGGGAACGCGGCGGACAACCCGGTGTGGACCAACAACCTGCTTTTCGGCAACACCACCGACTACCAGGGCACGGCGAGCCAGACGGGAACCAACGGCAACCTGGCGGTGGATCCGCTGTTCGTCGACCCGGCGGCGGGAAACTACCGCCTGCAGGCGAGCTCCCCCGCGATCGATGCGGGCTCCAGCCTCAACGCGCCGACGGTGGATTTCGACGGCGCTGCGCGCTCGGGCGCCGTCGACATCGGCGCCTTCGAGCACTAGCTCAGTTGCACTGCATGTATTCCTTGCCGCCCGACTTGATGATCGGGTAGCCGCTCGAGTTCTGCGTCACCTGCAGCGGCTGCGGCGTCCAGTTCGTGCCGTCCGCCGAGAGGTGCAGCATGCCGTTCGCCACCTTCCAGCGCCCGCGCTCGGCGTTGCCGTACTGGCCGGCGACGCTGCCGGCCGCGCCGGAGTTGTAGGTCTGCGCGCCCGAGCTCCTCGACACCATGCCGTCGCGGCCGAAGACCACGCGCTCGCTCGTGCTCGTGCCGCTGTGCTGGTTGTAGGTGAAGCCGCACCACGCGTTGCGCGTGAGTAGCGTAGTGAGCGCGCCGTCGCCGCCGCCCGCGGCGGGCTTCTCGGCCTTCGCGGCGGAACCGGCCCCGGCCCGGTTGAACACGATGCGCCGCGCCGAGCCGAGGTTCGGCTGGCCGTTCGCCATCGGCTCGGCGAGCACCACCGTCAGGCCCTCGCCCTCGAACTGCGCGATGAGGTAGAGCTGGCCCTGCGGGCCGCTCACCTTGCCCATCAGGCCCTGCGGCGTCGCCTTCGCCTCGACCTGGAAAGTGTTGTCGTTGCCGGTGAGGGTGCCCTTCACGTTGGACGCGCCGTCCTGCTTGAGCGAGAGCGTGACCGTGCCGCCTTGCTCGTTCTTGGTGGTGAAGGTGCCGCTGTAGTTCTGCGCGAACGCCGCGCCCGAGACGAGCAGTGCAGTTATGACGCCGGCGATGTGACGCATGGCGATCCTCCCACCGCCATGCTATCGCCCGCGGCCGCGGCTAGCACTGGGAAAGCGGCCGGTTCGGATCGCACACCGTGCACGACGCATCGCCGGAATCGCAGCTCCCCACCGTAAGAGTGCAGAACAGCTGTCCGGGATGGCAGATCTTGATCCATACGCCGGGCACGCTGGAGGGCGTGCGCTCGATCTTCACATCGTCGTCGCTGCCGCCGCCGCACGCTGCGACAAGCAGGCCGATGGCGAGGATCGTGCCGCGCATGCCGCTACTCTGCCCATCGGCGCGGCACGCGCCCATCCCACGTTATGGGGAGAGCCAGAAAGTCAGCCAGAAGCCGAGCTGGTTGGTGCGGTTCACGTCCTGCCACTTGGGGAAGTAGACGACGTTGAAGGTCATGCGCCGGCCCTCGTAGGCTGCGACCGGAGCGGGCGCGATGAAGGCCTTGCCGTCGTTGTAGGTGTCGCTCTTGAGGAGCACGAGGCCGCCGCCCAGGCGCAGGTGCTCGCTCGCGTGCCACAGGCCGCCGCCGCCGAGGAGGCCGGCGGTGTTCGCCTTCGAGTCGCGGTAGAAGCCGATGTCGGCGAAGAAGTCCCAGCTCTCGCTCGCCTCGCGTCGCCAGCGCACGCCGAGGCCGGGGTTGAACTCGTGCGTGAGGCCGAGCTCCTTCGCCTTGTCGCGGTCGAAGTGGTAGGAGGCGCCGTAGACGTTGAGGCCCCAATCGTCGGCGTGCGCCGGCGGCGCGCACAGCGCGAGGAGGAGGAGCGCCCGGCGCACTAATGGACGAGCTGGTTGATCTCGATGATCGGCATCAGCACGGCGAGCACGATGCCGAGGACCACCGCGCCCATCGCGAGGATGAGCAGCGGCTCGAGCAGCGTCGAGAGGGCGAGCGCGCGGCGCTCGGCCTCGACCGACAGGTTGGCCGCGGCGCGCTCGAGCATGGTGTCGAGCTTGCCGGTCGCCTCGCCGCTCGCCGCGAGGTGCACCAGCACCGGCGGGAACACCTTGGAGCGGCTGAGCGCGGTGGCGAGGCCCTGGCCTTCGCGCACCGCCTCGATCACTTCGCTCACCGCAGTGGCGAGCACGGTATTGGCGAGCGTGGCGCGCGCGGCATCGAGCGCGCGCAGGAGCGGCACGCCGGCGCCGGTGAGGATGGCGAGGGTGGAGGCGAAGCGCGCGGTGTCGACGCCGCGCAGGATGCGTCCGAAGAGCGGCAGCCCGAGGAGCCAGCGGTCGACGACCAGGCGCCGGCCCGGCAGCCGCAGCCAGGCGCGCACGGCGAAGAACGCGCCGATGAGCGCGGCGAAGAGCCAGATGCCGCCGACGCGCGCGAACCAGCTCACGGCGAGCAGCAGGCGCGTCGGCCACGGCAGCGCCTGGCGCGTGTTGGCGAACACCTCCACCACCTGCGGCACGACGTACGTCATCAGGAAAATCACGATGGCGAACGCGACGCCGGTCACCACCGCCGGGTAGAGGAACGCGGCGAGCACCTTGCCGCGCAGCGCGAGGCGCTCCTCGAGGTAGGACGCGAGCCGGTCCATGACGCCGGCGAGCTCGCCCGAGTCCTCGCCCGCCGCGACGCTCGCGCGGTAGACGTCGGGGAATTCGCGCGGGAACTGCGCCAGCGCCTCGGCCAGGCGGTGGCCGGCGAAGACATCGCTCCGCACGGCGGCGAGCACCTCGCGCACCGCGCGGTGGTCGGCCTGCTCGATCGCCGCGCCGAGCGCCTGCGCCACCGGCAGTCCGGCACTGAGCAGGCTCGAGATCTGGCGCGTGGCGAGCGCGAGCTCCGCCTCCGAGAAGCGGCGGCGGCGCAGGATCGCCTTCTTGCCGCCGGTGGCGAGCGCGTCGACGCCGAGCGGCACGAGCCCGCGGGCACGCAGCGCCGCGCGCGCCGCCGGAGCGCTATCGGCTTCGACCAGTCCTTTCTCTATGCGGCCGGAGGCGTCGGCCGCTTCGAAGCGGAACGAGGCCATCAACGCTCGCGCGTGACGCGCAGCAGTTCCTCGGCCGAGGTGACGCCGGCGGCGACCCAGCGCTGGCCATCGTCGGCGAGCGACTGGAAGCCGCGCGCGCCGGCGAGGCCGCGGATCTTGTGCTCGCTCTGGCGCTCGTGGATCGCGGCGCGCATCGGCTCGTCGACTTCGAGGAGCTCGTAGATGCCGGTGCGCCCGTAGTAGCCGCTCTGCAGGCATTTGGGGCAGCCGGCGCCCTTGCAGTCCGCGCAGAGCTTGCGCACCAGGCGCTGCGCGAGGATGCCGAGGATCGAGGAGGAAAGCAGGAACGGCTCGATGCCCATGTCGAGGAGGCGCGTCACCGCGGACACCGAGTCGTTGGTGTGCAGCGTGGCGAGCACCAGGTGCCCCGTGAGCGAGGCCTGCACCGCGATCTGCGCGGTCTCCTGGTCGCGGATCTCGCCGATCATGATCACGTCGGGATCCTGGCGCAGGATCGCGCGCAGCGCGCGCGCGAAGCTCATGTCGATGCGCGCGTTGACCTGCGTCTGGCCGATGCCGGGAAGGTCGTACTCGATCGGGTCTTCCACCGTCATGATGTTGGTGCCGGCGGCGTCCAGCCGCGAGAGCATCGCGTAGAGCGTGGTGGTCTTGCCCGAGCCGGTCGGGCCGGTGACGAGGACGATGCCGTGGGGCTGCTTGATCAGCCGGTCGAAGGTCGCGAGCACCTGCGGCGACATGCCGAGGCTCTCGGGCTCGAGCTTGCCGCGCTCCTTGTCGAGCAATCGCATGACGACGCGCTCGCCGTGGCCGGTCGGCAAGGTCGAGACGCGCACGTCGATCGGCCGGCCGCCGAGGCGCAGGAGGATGCGCCCGTCCTGCGGCAGGCGCTTCTCGGCGATGTCGAGGTTCGCCATGATCTTGATGCGCGAGACGAGCGCGGCGTGCAGCGCGCGGCGCGGGCGCACGATGTCGCGCAGCACGCCGTCGACGCGGTAGCGCACCACCGAGCTCGATTCGAACGCCTCGACGTGCACGTCGGAGGCGCCTTCGTTCACCGCCTGCGACAGGAGCGCGTTCAGCATGCGGATGATCGGTGCGTCGTGGCGCGCTTCGAGCAGGTCCTCGACTTCCGGCAAGTCCTGCATCAGGCGCGAGAGCTCGGCCTCGCCCTGCACCTCGTCGACGATGCTCGCGGCGGCGCTCCGCGGCTCGGAATAGGCCGCCTGCAGCGCGGCCTCGAACTGCGCCTGCGGCACGAGCGTCGGCTCGACGTCGCGGCCGAGCGAGCGGCGCACCTCGCCGATCGCCGCGGGCGGCGTGCTCGAGGTGACCCACAGCACGACGCGGCCTTCGCGCTCGGCGGCGGGAAGGACCGAGTGGGCCTTGGCGAAGGCGAACGGAATCACTGCGGCTGCGTCTCGGGCGGCTGGGCGGGCGGGGCCACCGGCGAGGGCATCTCGGGCAGCACGCTGCTCGGCGGCAGCTGCTGGTTCTGCTCGAGCTTGCGCATGGCGTCGTAGCGGTCGACGGCGAGGCTGCGCGCGGCATCCTCGTCGCGCACGATGAAGGGCCGCAGGAACACCATCAGGTTCACCTTCTGCTGCCGGCGGGCCTCGTAGCGGAAGAGCCCGCCGATCAGCGGAATGTCGCCGAGCACCGGCACCTTCTCCTGCGTCCCCGTGACCTGGTCCTGCACCAGGCCGCCGAGCACGATGATGGCGCCGTCGTCGACCAGCACGTTGGTCTCGATGGCGCGCATGTTGGTGATGATGCCGGCGGGATTGCTCGTGTCCTGGACGCTGGAGACTTCCTGGTAGATGACGAGCTTGACCGTGCCGCTCTCGCTGATTTGCGGCCGTACGCGAAGGGTCAGGCCGACATCGCGCCGCTCCACGGTCTGAAACGGGTTCACCGCGGCGGTGCCGCCCGTCACGTACTGGCCGGTGACGAAGGGCACGTTCTGCCCGACGATGATGCGCGCCTCCTCGTTGTCGAGCGTCATGATGTTCGGCGTCGACAGGATGTTCACCTTGGACATCGACTCGAGCGCGCGCGCGAGGAACTGCAGGTTGGCGATGGTGCCGACGCCCGGCAGCGTGATGCTGCCCTTCGCGACCCCGATGGCGAGGCCGTGGCCCACGGTCGCCGGGTTCTGCGCGATGCCGAGGATGTTCTGGCCGGTGGTGCCGAAGTTGGTGCCGGCGAGCCCGCCAGTGCCGCCCGAGCCCTGCAGGTTGCCGAGCCCCGCCTGCCACTGGATGCCCCATTCGGCGGCCTGGTCGCTCGTCACCTCGATGATCAGGCTCTCGATGAACACCTGCGCGCGGCGCATGTCGAGCTTGTCGATCACCGCGCGCAGGTTGCGGTAGACCGCTTCGGGTGCGATGACGATCAGCGTGTTGGTCGCGGGATCGGCCTGGATCTGCGCGCCGGCGATCTGGCCCGAGACCGGCTGCGGCGTCGCCGCCGCCCCGGTGATCGGGCGCGCAGGCGCGGTGCCGACCGGGCGCGAGCCGAGCTGCTGCTGGCTCTGGCCCGGCGCCTGGCCGACGCCCGTGCCGGAATCGCCCGGCGCGGCGATGCCAAGGAGCGTGCGGGCGAGCACGGCGGCGTTCGCGTTCTTGAGATACACCACGTGGATGTTCCCGGGCGAAGTCGACGGCTGGTCGAGCTGCGTCGCGAGCTGGCGCACGAGGTTCGCCCGCGCCTGGGTCGGCGCGCGCACGAGGAGCGAGTTGGTCGTCGGCTCGGCGAGAATGCTGACGCGGGTGCTGGCGTCGCCCGGCGACCCGGTGGGCGCTTCGAGCAGGCGCGCGAGCAGCACCGCCATGTCGGTGGCGATGGCGTTGTCCAGGCGAATCACGGCGATCTCGCTGCCGGAAGGCGTGTCGACCGCGGCGATGATGCGGCCGATGCGCCGCACATTCTCGGCGTAGTCGGTGATGACGATGGTGTTGTTGCCGGCGTAGGCGTTGATCGGATTGTTCGCGGTGACGAGCGGGCGCAGCACCTGGGCAAGGACCACCGCGGACTCGTAATTCAGCTTGAACACCTGCGTGACGATCTGCTCGCCCTTGCCCACGGGCGCGGCAAGCTGGACCGGTCCGCCCTGCAGCTTGGCGTCTGCTTCGGGCACCACGCGGATCACGCCGCCCGCGTCGACCAGCGCGATGTTCTGCAGGCGCAGCGCGGTCGTCAGCGTGGCGAGCGCCTCGTCGGGAGTCATCGGCTGGTCCACGTTCAGGGTGACCGTTCCCTTCACGCGGGGGTCGACGATGAAGGTGCGGCCGGTGAAGTCGGCCATGGCGCGCGCCACGGCCTCGATGTCGGTGTTCGCGAAGTTGAGCGTAAGGCGCTGCGGGGCCTGCGCCGCGGCGCTGATCATGAAGGCCGCCAGCAGCGCAGCAAGCCAGCGCACTGGTCCTACCTTGTTGTTAGTCATTGCTTACCTCTTCTTTCCCATTAGGTGCTGATTGCCAGAAGCACCTTGTCTCCCGAGCGCATCCCGAGGAGCCCCAGAAGCCCGTTCAGGGCCCCCAGCATCGAGGGCTCCGCCGTCGCTATGCCGTTGAAGCGAATGCGGGAACCTTCCACTGTACCCTTTCCCTGCATTTGCAGCGGCCCTGCGAGGGTCCGTAGATCTATGGCCGGCACCCCCCCGGTTCCCCTGACGGTAAGGCGGTAAGTCCCCAGGGGGACGACCGTGGAGAGCGCCGATTGTGCATCGCGCCAATCCACCTGCACCTCGCCGTTAAGCGATGTGCCGCGGATCTCCGTGTCGGTCCATGCGACCTCGAGCACGCCTCCTGGCCTGAGCGTGTTGAAGGGGGCGCCGGCACCCGCGAGAACCCCCGCCGGCAGCCGCGCGTTGCCCTTCTGGATCTGCGTCCCGTTGCGGTCCATCGACAGCGCCAATGGCATCGTGAGCCACGGATGTGTCACCCGTGCCGCGATGCGTCGCGGACCGAGGTCGTCGACGGTCCATTCGACGCGCCCCGGAATCAACGTCGTCTGGCGACCGTCGCTGATGCCGACGAGCGCCGAGCCGTGCCACACGGTGCCGCGCGCATCGAGGAGCCGCACCCGGGTGTGCGCCTGCAGCCAGTCGCCGAGCCATGCAGCGGGTGCGCGCACCGCCACCGTTGCTCCCACGGTCAGCGCGAGCAGGAGGGCGATGACGAGCGAGGTCGCGGCGCGCTTCATCTCTGGCCCGCCGGCGCGAGCGTCACTTCGGCATCGACGAGCCCGGTGCCAACGCGCGCCATGCGCGCCGCGGCGATGCGCAGCGGCAGCTCGCTGGTCGTGTCCTTGAGCCAGGCGAGCCAGGCCGCGGCGTCGATGCGCTTCGCCGAGACGATGATGCGCTCACCCTCGTCGCTGAGCTGCGCGCCGACCACGCCTCTCTCTCCAAGGGAGCGATTGAGAGAGGCGCGAGTCTGCTCGCGCGACTCCAGCGTGCGCGTGCGCAGCTTGAGCTTCTTCGCCTCGGCGGCGAGCTGGTCGAGCTCCGCCGCCTCGCTGCGCAGGCGCGGCAGGTCCGCCGCCAGCTTGGCGCGCAGCCGCCACGCCGGCTCGATGCCGGCGAGGTAGACGAGGACCAGGATGACGAGCGCCGCCGCCGCACCGGTGGCGATGCGCTCGCGGCGCGAGAGGCCGATCCACCACTGCTTCATGGGCCGCCCCCCTTCGCGCTCACGCTCAGCGTCGCATCGGAAAAGCGGCCGGTGAGCCCGGCGGCAGAGATCTGCTCGAGCAGGGAATCGCGGCTCTTCGACAGCTCGAGCGCGCGCGGGTCGAAGTCGACGCGCAGCACCTGGTTGCGGAATTCGAGCACGCGCACCGCGTCGCTCGCCGGGACGGCGCGGCCGACTGCCGCAGCCACGCCCGTGGCGAGCGGCAGGAAGTCGCGCGGATCGGATGAGCCGGCGCCCGCGCGGAGGTCGGCGACGCCGCGGCGCATCTGCGCCACCGGATCGAGCACCACCGTCGTCGAGGGGAAGGCGCTGCGCAGCGTGGCTTCCAAGCGGCCGCGCAAGGCGCGCTCCTCGCGGCGCATGAGCCATGCGTCGACGTTGAGGCCGACGAGCCAGGTGAGCGCGAGGAGGGCGGCGACGGCCGCAGGCAGGCGCCAGGCGCGCCACGAAGCAAGCTGCGGCGCGAGCTCGTACTGCAGCAGCTCGAGCGCGACCGGCTCCGCGCGCCCCTCCGGGGCGTCGGGCGCGACCACCGGCAGGCCGAGCGCATCGGTCCACTCGCGCGCGGGAAATTCGCCGTCGACCACGATCGCCTGCGGGCGATGGGCTTCGCCCGCCTGTTGCAGGGCGAGCTGTACCTCGACGGGCGCGGCCGCAGTCGGGGCAGAGCAGGCGATGCCGCGCAACGCGCCCATGCGCAGCACGCTGTAGGCGGAGCCGAGATGCAGGCGCCAGCGAGCGCTTTCGAGCGGCAGCGCGAGCTGCTCCGCCGTGGCGCTCGCGGGCTCGAGCTTCGCGCGGCGCAGGAGCTCGAGCGCCCGCGTGAAGAGCGCGCGGTCGAGCACCGCGAGGGTCGCGCGCGCGCCGGTCCTGGCGGCGACGACGAAGGCCGATTCGATGTCGGAAAGCAGATGCGGCTCGGCGAGAGCCGGCAGCGCGGCGCGCAGGCGCGAGCCGGAAAGCGCCGGCAGCGTCGCCTCGACGAGCAGCACGTCCGGCGCCGCGACGAGGAGCTCGACGCGGCCCTGGCGCGGAATCTCGGCGAGCACCGCGCGGCCGCGGTGCACGATCACGCGTTGCTCGTCGAGCACCTCGAAGTCGAGCGGGCTCTCGGCGCCGAAGTCGGCGAGCGGGCACAGGCGCAGGCGCAGCGTCTTCAACTCGCCTCCTTCACCCACAGCACTTCCAGCGTCACCGGATCGCGCCGCACGAGCGCGTGCGCGGCGAGGCGCGCCGGGCCGTAGCTCGCCACGCCGTCGACACTGAAGTAGCGCGTGGTCACGGAGAGCCCGGCGTCGGCGGCATTCGGCACCGCCTCGCGCAGGCGCTGCATCGCGTCGCCCAGGTCCTTGAAGTAGGCGCGGTCGCGTGCCGCGACGATGCGGCGCGCGTCGGTGAGCTCGAGGCCGGGGATGCGCGCGACGAGCATCTCGGCGGCGGCGGTATTCACGTTGAGCGGCGTCGGCTCGGGAAGGATGGTGACGAAGCCCTTCAGGCGCTCGACCTGCTCGGGCGTGAGCCCCACCTGCAGCAGGTCCTCGACATAGGCGAGCCCGATCGCCGGCTCGCTCGCGCGCGCGTTCTGTGCGGCGAGCAGGCGCTCGGCGATCTTGTCGGCGAAGCGATCCTGGATGCGCAGCGCGCCGACGAGGCGGCGCAGCGCCGCCAGCTCGACGGGGTTGAGATCGGCTCCCTTGAGGAGGTTGCGCAGGTTGAACTTCGCCTGCTCGTCGTCGATCGATCCGGCGAGGTAGGCGGGCGGACGGCCGTCGTTCTCGTTCAGGCGCGTATCGGCGAGCGGCACGGCCCACGGCTCGCCGCGATGGTCGACCGAGGTGGTGCGCGCGTCCTCGCGCAGGATGACGCCGGCCCAGTCGATCGCGCCGCGCAGCAGCCAGCGCGCCTGCGCATACGCGCGGTCGTTCTC
>Ga0134121_10002817_pt1 | contig 14769 bp, 16 predicted proteins | sample KB301_FD_96463 | JGI IMG/M metagenome (GOLD analysis project Ga0134121, IMG submission 96463) | Terrestrial soil microbial communities without Nitrogen fertilizer from Kellogg Biological Station, Michigan, USA - KB3-0-1 | ecosystem: Environmental > Terrestrial > Soil > Unclassified ... | reverse complement strand
GCGAACGTCAGGCAACATTGCGCGCGCGGTGACCAAAGCCGCCGGCATTGGCACGCTTGTCTGCCTGCAAAAGCCGTAAATCGCGAATCGTAAATCGTAAATAGAGCCGGAAATATCGCGGTTGTCTATTCACGATTTACGATTTACTATTCACCACCCATATGACTGAACAGGACGTCATCAAAGAAACGAAGCCGCGCATGGAGTCTGCGATTGACGACTTCAGGCGAAAGTTAGCCACCGTTCGCACCGGCCGCGCTTCGGTTAGTTTACTCGACACGGTAATGATCGATTATTACGGCACCCCGACGCCGTTGAATCAGATGGCTTCGGTGCATGCGCCCGAACCGCAGATGTTGACTGTGCAGCCATGGGATCCAACGCAATTAGGAAATGTCGAGAAAGCGATTCGCTCAGCAGATCTCGGTCTTAATCCTTCTAATGACGGCAAGCTCGTGCGGATTCCCATTCCGCCATTAACCGAAGAGCGTCGCAAACAACTCGCCAAACAGATTCACGAGATCGCTGAAGAGCATCGCACCGCGATTCGCAACATCCGCCGTGACGAAAATGACAAGCTGAAGAAAATGCTGAAAGACAAAGAGATCTCGGAAGACGCGGAACGCGACGGGCTGGAGCAAATTCAGAAACTCACTGACACCTATATCGGAAAGATCGATGAGTTGTCGAAAACGAAGGAACACGAAATCATGAGCGTCTGACGAGAGGTCAGAGGCTAAAGGTTAGAGGCTAGACGGATCGGAAAAGACTGGGTCACCCCTTGCCAGTCTTGGGTGCTGGCCACAGAAGCCGCGCCTTATGTCTTCTAACCTCTTACCTCTGACCTCTAACCTCTAGAGGCGGGAGGGAATCTCAGCTTCGAAAAACGCTTCATGATCGCATCTCTCGCCCTATCTCTTCTGGCAATCGCGAGCGGCACGCTTCTCACTTACGAATATGATGAGGGCGCGCCGCTCGCTTCGCGTTTATGCAGCGGAGCATGCATCGGTTTCGCGACGATGGCCCTCGCCGGTTTTGTCATCGCGCTCGCGCTGGGCCTGAGTGCAATTTCCATCGGCCTCACTGGACTGGTCCTGCTACTTCCCTTCCTGCTGCTCGGCTCACGAAAGATTCGCGATCGACTGGACCACGACATCAACAGCGCGCTGAAAGCCATCAGTCGAGCCAGCACCAAGCCGGATCGCTGGGCCTTCATCTACTTTCTTTTTTACGCAGGCGTGATGATCGTGATGTGGCTGGTGTTCGACCGCGCTTTATTGGACAAGCCCGAAGGGTATTACACCGGCGTGCTGAATAACTACGGCGATCTTCCTTTTCATCTGAGCGTCATCACCCGGTTTGCGTTCGGGCAGAACTATCCTCCGGAAGATCCGACGTTCGCCGGCGCGCGTTTCACCTATCCGTTTCTCACTGATTTTGTTTCCGCGATTTTCTTGCGGTTAGGCGCGACGTTGCGCCAGTCGCTGTTCCTCGAGAATTGGATCATTGGCGTGGCACTGGTCGGCGTCCTGCATCGATTCGGTTTACAACTGGTGCGTAATCGCACGGCGGCGATCCTGACGCCGGTGCTGGTGATTCTGAATGGTGGGTTTGGCTGGTGGATGATGTTTGGTGACGTCAACAAATCAGACCGCGGCGTCTTTCACATCCTGAGTCACATCGAACATTCATACACAATTCTGCCTGACGTGGGGCAGGGTTGGCGCTGGGGAAATGCCGTGACGAGCCTCCTCGTTCCTCAACGCGGGTTCTTGTTGGGTATTCCGCTGGCCGTGATTGTGTTCACGCAGTGGTGGATCTCGCTGCGAAACAGCGCAGGGGAAACGGCAAAAGGGGAAGGGGAAAAGGAAACCAAAAAGAAGCGTCCACATCGATCTGAGGAGTTAGCGTCGGAACATTCCGCTTTCACCTTTTCCCTTTTCCCTTTCACCTCATCCGTGAAGCGGATGATTTTCGCCGGCTTCGTCGCCGGCTTGCTGCCGCTGGTTCACGCGCACAGTTTCATTGCCGCAATGGGCGTAGGCGGAGTCCTCGCGCTCATCAACATCAAACGCTGGCGCGAATGGTTCGGCTTCTTCGTCGTGGCTTCGCTTATCGCGGGACCGCAGTTGCTTTGGTCGACGCATGGCTCGGCGGTCAGCACGCGTGCGTTTATCGGCTGGGAATTGGGTTGGGGGCACGGAACCGAGAACGTGTTTGTCTTCTGGCTAAAGAATACGGGCGTGTTCATTCCGCTGCTGGTGGCGGCGCTGCTCTGGAAAACCGATTCATATCTCGTTTCGCGTAAGCTGCTGCTCTTCTATTTGCCTTTCACGCTCTGCTTCATCATTCCGAACCTGATCAAATTCGCGCCGTGGATTTGGGATAACATCAAGATTCTCTTTTACTGGTGGGTCGCTTCGGCGCCTTTCGTCGCGCTGCTCATCGCGAAACTCTGGGAAGGAAGCCGGTTCAGTCGAGTGATGGCCGCGACATTGTTGGTGATGCTGACGCTGGCAGGAGGGCTCGACGTGTTCGCTTTGGCGAGCAGACAAGGCGAGTATCAGGAGTTTGATCGCGACGGCGTGACGTTCGCGGAAGCCATCAAGCAGCAGACGCCGGCGCGCGCAACCATCCTGCACGCGCCGATTCACAACACGCCGATCTTTTTGACGGGCCGGCGTTCGGTGATGGGATACCCCGGCCACATCTGGACGCACGGCATAGACTCAGGCCCGCGCGAAAACGAAATCAAGCAAATCTACGGCGGCGCGCCCAACGCGCCGGCCTTGCTCGCCAAATACGGGGTCGATTATGTTGTAGTCGATCCGCAGGAACGATCAGTGATGACAGTGAACGACGACTTCTTTCGGCGCTATCCCGAAGTCATAACGGTAGATGAGTACCATCTCTTCAAAATCACGAAATAAGAAGTCGGCCGCGACTGCGAAGAAAGATCGCGCCGCGAGGTTCAGTGGCGATGCGGAAGCGCCGGTTCCTGGCGATATGTCCGACTCAACCTATCGTTTGGTGGGAGGCGCGATCCTGATCATGAGCGCCATCCTGCGACTCTTTTATCTCACGCTCGTTCCGCTTCATCACGACGAGGGCGTCAACGGAAATTTCCTGGTCACGCTGGTGCGCGACGGCAAGTACGTCTACGACCCGCAGAATTATCATGGCCCCACACTTTATTTTTTCTCATCGATTATTCCGTGGTTGGCGCGATTCTTCGGTGGAGTACAGGCGCGCGACGCGTACGGGCTGACTACTTTCAATATTCGTCTCGTTACCGCGTTGTTTGGCATCGCGACAATTTGGCTTGTGTTGATGTTACGCAAACGGCTCGGATCAATCGGTGCATTATCAGCGGCAGTATTGATCGGGATCTCGCCGGGAGCGATTTACCTCTCGCGCTATTTCATTCACGAAACTCTATTCGTCTTTTTTACTCTGGGCATTGTCGTCGCGGCGCTGAAATATTACGACACCGCCAACAGCGTCTATATGATTCTGGCGGCGATTTCGGCCGGCCTCATGGTGGCGACTAAGGAAACGTGGATTATCAATGGCCCAGTACTGGTGATTGCTTTGGCGATGACCCAGCTCTATTTCGTAGTGAGTAAGAAATTGGGCAACAGAAATCCACCCGAAGAAACGCCGACGCTGGAAATATCCCCGCAATCTTCGTGGGTAGCCAACATCACCCTCACGGCTTTTGCCATATTCATTGCCCTGACTATTTTATTCGTCGCCTCATTCAATGAATATAAGAATAGTATTTGGATCTGGATCAGCGTGGTGTGTCTAATCGGGGCGACGCTCTACTTTGTCCTTCAGCCAAGGCGCAGCGACGCGGGTTTGCCACCGCCGGAGATGCCGGCAGATTCAGTCCTCGCGCGATTCGGTGGGCCGATTCCGCTCGTGACGGTCGCATTGGTGGCGCTCGCGATCTTCATCCTCGTCAACGTGTTGTTCTATTCGTCGTTCTTCACCAACTATCCGAAGGGCGTGAGCGACGCTTTGAAGACATTGAATCTCTGGCGTCAGCGGACGCATGAGCATGAACATCCGTGGTACCAATACACTTATTGGCTGCTGTGGGAAGAAGGAATCCTCGTCGTACTTTCAGGGTTGGGCGCGCTAATCGCTTTGTGGCGGGCCAACAGCCGGCTGGCCCTGTTTCTGGCACTGTGGTCGTTTGGATTGCTGGCGGCCTACTCGCTGGTGGGATACAAAACACCCTGGATCAGTTTGAACTTCATCGTCCCGATGGCGCTGACTGCCGGATACACGCTGCAATTCGCGTATGACAAGCTGCGCGAATTTCACGCGGTGGCGCTGGCGCCGCTGATGGCTGTGGCGATTATCGCCTTTTGCGGATATCAACTCTATCAACTGAATTTTGTTCATTACGACGACGACCAGTTGCCGTATGTCTACGCACATACCAAACGCCAGATGCTGACGATGATTGACAAGGTCGAGAGCATCGCACAGAAAAATGGCACCGGCACCGACACGGGCGTGGCGATCGTGTCGCCTGACTACTGGCCGTTGCCCTGGTATTTCCGTAATTACAAGAAGGTTGGTTACTACCAGCAGATTGTCCCGACCAACGAGCCAATTATCATCGCCTCAAAGGCGCAGGAGGATCAGCTTGCGCAATATTCCGATCGCTATGAGGTGCTCAATTCCGGCGAAGACGAAGGCGCGTATCCTCTGCGACCGGGAGTCGATCTGTTACTGTTGGTGCGACGGGACGTGAAGAGATAGAGAGATGCGCTTACCTAACTCCCACAAAGCGGTTGTTGAGATTGAAAAGCTACGTGACTATAGCCTGAATTCAAACCATCCCGTAGGCAAACACAAAGCGAGAGTCCTTCGCGCTGCTCTCGGAATTACGATTGAGGATGCTGCGTGGTTACGCGAACGAGCCCTTGAAGCAGCGACAAGCAGTGATGCCGAGGGTCAATCATCATCTGTATTCGGCGACAAGTATGTAATAGACTCGGTGTTGGAGTACGAGGGAAGATCGGCCACTGTAAGGTTTACCTGGATAGTTGAATTTGGCTCGGATTTTCCACGGCTGACGAGTTGTTATGTGAAGTGAGAGGTTAAATTCCAATGAACGGTATCCAGGAAAATGACGTTGTCGCGCTCTTGGTCGATCAGCCCGATAGCGGCCTACAACGTGGAGACTTGGGGACTGTGATTCAAGTCTTCGAATCAACTGCCGATCATCCAGCGGGCTTGATCGTGGAGTTTGTGGATGAGTTCGGAAAGGTTCAGGCTCAGACCGATATTACCGATCTGAATCAAATTGTGAAGCTGCGATATCGACCGGTGATGGTAGCGGCGTAGTGAGAGGTCAAACTCTACAAGACTGGGCAGGAACGTCGCGGGTATTCGCTTTGGTGTTCACGGATATCGTTGACTCAACGACTCTCGCCAACGAACTGCATGATGAGAAATGGTTCGAAGTGCTCTTAAGGCGTTTTGCGCAGGCGCGCGCGCTTATGGAGAAATACGATCATCATGAGATAAAGATCATCGGCGACTCTTTTATGGTCGTTTTTCGAGATGTGCTTGACGCACTGGATTTCACCTTGTCACTACGCGAGTACACTGGAGACGATCAAATTAGAATCCGGGCGGGGATCCATTCGGGGCCCGCTCGAATTATTGGAGATGATATTTTCGGTATCATGGTGAATTATACGAAGCGTGTGGAAAGCACTGAGAATCATTTTGGATTACGAGTCAGTGACGTGGCGAAGACTCACATTCAGAACGAAGGGGCACAGCGGCACTCCAGTTTGCGTTTCGATCGGCTGACTCTTAAATTTAAGGGCTTCTTAGAGCCCCAAATAATTTGGAATGTGAATCGTCCTATCAACCCTTTCAGCAGGATAAGAGTGGGGCCACCTCCGAGATCGATCTCAACGGTGCCTGAGATGCCCGGTAAGGTTCCACCTCGATTCCTAACAGTCCCTACAAAACCGAGGGAAGACGAGTAGGCTCCCCTATCAGCTGCGACCAATGATGCGTCTTCCCAAATTCGTCTACCGCACCCCGCAGACCATCGCGGAGGCGGTTCAGATTGTCGCCGATGCCGGTCCTGAAGCGCAGTTTGTTGCCGGCGGAACTGATCTCTATCCCAACATGAAGCGGCGACAGCAGATGCCGAAGACTGTTATCTCGGTCATGCGCCTCCAGGAATTGAATCAGGTCTCGGGCGCAGGGCCGTCAGGTGCTGTCATTGGCGCTTCCATGACCCTCACCGACGTGATTGAACATCCGATCATCAAGCGCGACTATTCCTTTATCGCCTCAGCCGCCCGGACGATCTCGACCCCGATCCTGCGCAACATGGGAACGATTGGAGGAAACCTGCTGCTCGACACGCGTTGCAACTATTACGATCAGAATTACGAGTGGCGCAAAGCGATCAACTTCTGCCTGAAGAAGGATGGCGATGTCTGTTGGGTTGCACCCGGCAGTTCAAAATGCTGGGCCGTGCAATCAAGCGACCTCGTCCCCGTCATGGTCGCTATCGGCGCAAAGTTTCGGTTTGTTTCCACCGCCGGCGAGCGAATGGTTGAAGCGCGCCAGTTCTACAAAGACGACGGCATCGATTATATGAACAAGCGCTCAGACGAATTGCTCGTGGACATTCATCTGCCGCCAACGAATGGCTGGCGCGCGTCATATCAGAAGTTGCGCCGGCGCGGCGCGTTTGATTTTCCGGTGCTGGGCGTGGCCGCTTACATTAAATACGGTGAGCGGGTCCATGATCCCGTCGCTACCGCTCCGGGTACTGACACGATCGTGGATGCGAAGATCGTTCTCGGCGGTATCGCTCCGTCGCCGGTTCAAGTGAACGAAAGCGCGCAGGCCTTGATCGGAAAGCCGTTTTCCGAAGAGCAGATCCAAGCCGCCGCTGAAGCGGCTTACATCAAAGCGCGCCCACTCGACAATACTGACTTTGTCTATCAGTGGCGCAAGCAGATGGCGCGGCAATATACAATTCGCGCGCTGCGCGAATTAATGTAGGCGGGGGCCTACGCTCTATCCAAACAATCCACAGGGAGCAACCTGATAAATGAAAAAAGTCACAGGCATCGGCGGCGTTTTCTTCAAGGCAAAAGATCCCGACATGTTACGCGAATGGTATCGCCAGCATCTCGGGATCGAATCTGAAAAATGGGGATTTTCTTTCGAATGGGGTGACGATCCGCAAAAGGACGGCGGCGTCACAGCCTGGAACATTTTCCCGGACAGTACCAAGTATTTCGCTCCCAGCACTCAGCCCTTCATGATCAACTTTCGCGTTGCGAACCTTGATGAGTTGCTCGCGGACCTGCGCGCGGCAGGTGCCGATGTCGATCCTAAGAGTGGCGAAGGGTCTGACTTCGGCAAATTTGGCTGGGTCATGGATCCCGAAGGCAATCGCGTCGAGTTGTGGGAACCACCCGCCAAATGATCAGTGAAAGTAGTCGCCGCAATTCTGCTGGCCGCCGGGCGCTCGCGCCGGATGGGCGCATTCAAGCCTTTGCTTCCCTTCGGAGACTCCACGGTCATCGACTCATGCATCGACAATCTTCATGAAGCCGCACTCGACGAGATCATTGTCGTCGTCGGACATCGCGCTGATGAATTGCAAGCCCATTTGAAAGACGCGAACCTGAAGTTCGCGTTTAATGTCGATCCGAATAGCGAAATGGGTGTTTCGATCGCGCGCGGCGTCGAGCAGATGAGCGACGATGCCGATGCCTTACTGATCGCGCTCGTCGACCATCCGGCAGTCTCAGGTGACACGATCAAGACCATCATCGATGCCTGGGTTGACGGAGCTCAATTCGTTCAACCTGAATTCAATGGCCGCGGTGGACACCCCGTCCTGATCGATCTTTCATTTCGGAACGAATTGCTCAATCTCGATCCCGAAAAGGGCCTGCGTAAGCTCTTTGAAGCGCATCGGGATCAGGTTAAGCGGCTGACAGTCGACTCCCCTTTCGTTGCGCGCGACATGGACACGTGGGAAGATTACGTCCAGCTTCACCTGGATGCGTTCGGCCAGCCCCCGAGCACGGTTTGAAGGATTTGCTGAGGGTTTCCGCGCCTTTTTCGCCCCTATGCGTGGTGCCTTTATTTAGCATCTAAGCAGTTGTCATCGCCGGGGTTTCCGGCGAAGAACGAAGGAGCTTCAATGCTAACCAAGATTCGAACGAAGATTCTCATAACGGCTGCGCTGGCAGCGCTCACGCTGGCTTCAGTTGCGCCGCGAACCGGCGCGCAGTCCGCGGAGTTCTCGTTTCGGTCAATCGACGGGCCGACGGTGACGTCAGAGAGTGTGCGTGGTGAAGTTGTAGTGCTGGGGTTTGGCGCGTCGTGGCTGCCTTTGACGCGCAACCAGATGGAAGGCCTGAAGAAACTAGCCGATCAATACGCGGGCCGAGGCGTCGTCGTGTATTGGGTTAGCAGTGAATCCGATTCGCAGAAGTCAAAGAACTTTGCTTCTGATGATGACCTGAGGGCTTTGGGTCGAAAATACAAGATCACCGTGCTGCGCGATCCGGATGGAGCAGTCTCGAAAAGGATGGGCGTCGATCAGCTTCCCTCATCAGTGATAATCAACAAGCAGGGCCAGGTTGTCGCGACCCTCGGTGGCCTGGATCCGAATGCTGATCTGGCAAAGCAGTTGGCGGAAAAACTGGACAAGGTTCTCTGAAGCGGCTCGCTATTGCACATGCTGTTTCACTAAGTCGTAAAGTAAGCGCACCGGCAACCCCACAACGTTGAAGTAGTCTCCTCGAATCTCCTCAATAAACCGCGAGCCGAGTCCTTGAATGGCATAGGCGCCGGCCTTGTCCAGGGGTTCGCCGGTGTTCACATACCAGTCAATCTCTTCATCGCTCATCGCGGCGAATTTCACTTCCGTATTTTCATGAGCAATCGTCATGGCTGACGTTGTGACATCGATCAGGGCAACTCCCGTGAGCACCCGATGCCAACGGTTGTTCAGCAAACGCAGCATCCGCTTCGCGTCTTCCAGGTCGAGCGGCTTCTCGAGAATGTGATCGTCGATGACCACGGTCGTGTCCGCGGCCACGATGGTGAGTTGTTGCGCCTGTGCGGCCGCAGCTTGCGCCTTTTCGCGGGCCAGCCGCGTAACGTACGCGACGGCATCTTCACCCGGCTGACGCGATTCATCGATGTTCACCGGCAGTGTTTCAAATGGCCATCCGACTGTCCGGAGAATCTCAGCGCGACGCGGACTCGCCGAAGCCAGAATTATTTTCGGAAGCTCAATCATTCTTGTTTGCGATGTAAATCAGTTTTCCCAAAGCGCGTGTTTGGTCGTTCGCTGCCTCTTCCATTAAACTTGCCGACTTGATTCATTGTCGAAGTTTTGGCCGTCGACTGCAATTGCGCTAATTCATGATCGATCTAACTGCTCTGCTGCCCAGGCTCCTGCGAGCCAATGGCGCCAATGCTGAACTGGCCGTGAAGTTGGCCTGGTCAAAGGCCGCGGGCACCGGTTTGAGGCGTCACACAATTCCGGTGCGATTGACAGCGAAGACTTTGGTGGTCGCGGTGGCGGATCCGATTTGGCAGAAGCAGCTTCAGCACATGTCTGCTGAATTGATCTTCCGAATTAATAATTTGCTGCAAGGAACTTTAATCGAGGCAATCGAATTTCGCGTTGATACGGGCGCGCTCAAGTCGAATCTCCCGACAGAGAGAACGTCAGTGAAGGAACCGAATCAGCCGGCGCCAACGGAATTGCTTTTTGCCGCGAGCTCGATTACCGATGAAGAATTGCGAGCGCGATTTGTTCGCGCCGCGCAGAATTGCATCGAGCGCAGAGACGCTCACGACTTGAACTGAAGAGGCCACCGTCAGAACCACCTGCGGTAGCGGGTGGTTGATCGGCGGAGGTCATGCAAGTAAGCGTTAACGGCTCGCTACCGCAGGCCCTTCTGACTTGATGGCGTAAGAGAACCATGCCGATTACCGAAGCCGACATTGAAAAGATCGCGCAACTCGCGCACCTCGACATCACCGACGATGAGCGCAGAATGTTCGCGCCGCAAATCTCTGAGATCGTTACTTATGTCGAGCAGCTCAAGGCCGTCGATACGAGTAACGTTGAACCAGCTCTGGGCGGCTTGACGCCTGAAGGAGAGCGAACCGAATCGTCGCGGGCTGATGAATTGCAGCCTTCTCTGGGACAGAAGCTCGCGCTCGATCAGGCGCCCGATCCCGCCGCTGGACACTTTCGGGTTCCCAAGGTCCTGGCTTAAGTCACGGCAAATCGAATGTCTACGACGCAATCAGTATTGGATTTACAGAACAGAATCGCCCGCGGTGACACCACGGCGCGTGATGTAGTGCAGACCGCGCTCGATTCTGCTGGAAAATTGAATGACACGCTAAACGCGTTTCTCGAAATCGATCGCGACGGAGCATTGTTGCGCGCGGACAGCATCGACAGCGAATCCGACAAATCATCGATGCCCCTGGCCGGCGTTCCGATCGCGATTAAGGACAACATCTGTGTTCGCGGTATGCAGACGTCTTGCGGCTCTCGCATTCTGGGGCGCTATCACCCGCCCTACAATGCGACCGTAATTAATCGACTGCTGCACGCGGGCGCAGTAGTTGTCGGGAAGACTAACTGTGATGAGTTTGCCATGGGTTCTTCGAACGAAAACTCGGCGTTTGGACCAGTGAAGAATCCGTGGGATACATCGCGCGTCCCGGGCGGGTCGTCCGGTGGATCGGCCGCGGCGGTTGCCGCCGGAATTGTCCCGGTGGCGCTGGGCTCCGATACCGGTGGATCGGTGCGCCAACCGGCGGCACTGTGCGGCGTCATCGGCCTGAAGCCGACCTATGGCCGCATTTCCCGGTACGGATTGGTTGCCTTTGGATCATCGCTGGATCAAGTCGGCGTGTTCGCGCGCCAGGCGACGGATGCGGCCGTCGTCCTGCAAACAATCGCCGGTCGAGATCCGCACGATGCCACAACGGCCGACGTTCTGGTCGCGGATTACATTGGCGAGACTGAAAAGAATCTCGATGGGGTGCGCCTGGGCGTCGCACGCGCCCTGATGGGCGAAGGATTAGATGATGAGGTCCGCAACGCGATCGAAAAAGCTATTGACGCTTACAAAGGACTTGGAGCAGAGATCGTTGACGTGGATCTTCCACATGCGAAGTATGCGATCGCGGTTTATTACATCATCGCCACTGCCGAAGCCTCGTCGAATCTGGCTCGTTACGACGGCGTGCGCTACGGCTTTCGCGCGGAAGATGCGCCGGGATTGCGCGATATGTATCGCAAGACGCGCGACGAGGGATTCGGGCCTGAAGTGAAGCGCCGCATCATGCTCGGCACGTATGTACTGTCCGCTGGTTATTACGATGCGTACTACCTGAAAGCTCAGCAGGTGCGTACGTTGTTACGACAGGACTTCATGAAAGCATTTGAGAAGTGCGACGCGATCTTAACGCCCACCACGCCCACGCCTGCATTTAAGTTCGGCGAAAAGGTCGACGATCCGTTAGCGATGTACCTCAACGATATATATACGGTGACCGCGAATCTCGCCGGCGTTCCCGGGATCAGCGTGCCGTGCGGTCTTTCATCCGCACGACTGCCGATTGGTATGCAATTGCTCGGCCCTTATTGGGGCGAAGGAACTCTCCTGCGTCTTGCTCATCAATATCAATCGGCTCAGCCATTCAGCGAGTTGCCGGTCGTACATGCCTAGCCAGTCAACCTGTTGAAGTCTCCTGGTCCAGGAACTTTTTGCGAAAATCCGGCGAGCTACGACGCAACTCAACCCAATCGGCGAACAGCGCTGGTGTCTGCATCCAGACTTTGATCCATTCAAGGATTTCTTTTTGAGTCGCGCGAGTTCGCGCCTCGCAAGTTCGAGCCTTTGCCAACGTCTCGGCTCGACGGCGAGCATCCGCCGCAAACGAGCGCAGCTCCTCCAGGGCTTCAGCATCGTCCGCCAACGCGAATTGCGCTCGCAGCTTGTCCAACTCGAAGAGCATCGCCCTCGCCGTTTCAAGTGTCAGTGGCTCACCAGACACAAAACGCGTCAACGAATTGAGCCTTTTCGCTTTTTTATGAATTTGCGATTTTCGCCAGCTCGCATCAAATTCGATGATTTGCGGATGTCTCAACTCCGCGCCCTCGTCAGCCAACACCCGCGCAATCGCAGCCGGACTGACGACATTCGCTTCTCCAAATTGCTGTCGCAAGGCTTTCTGAACGGCGCGCAATTCTTCCGCGCCGACATTAGGCCGGTTCAGTCCCACCCACGTGGCAACGATCACGTCGCGTTTAGTCGTCTTAGGCATGCCCGAGGCCAGGTTGGCCTTAGCCGCTCGGTTCAAGATAGAATCCGAGTCTAACGAATAACGATGCGTTAGCGACCGCTTCTGAGTCAAACAATGAACTTCACCCCATCGATGAGCATCACCAGGCTACTCACAATCGCGGTTACGCTTGCATTAGTTTCAGTGCCAGTGATAGGCCAGCAGGGTGCGAGACTTCAGAAGGTTGAAGTCACCGGACTAAAGCGAATGACCGCTGATCAAGTCATCGCTCTCAGCGGCTTGCAGATCGGACAAGCAGTAGATGGAACACTGCTCGACGCCGCGGCGAGCAAGATGATGCAATCGGGATTGTTCAGGCGGCTCGGCTATCGCACGCGAACCAACAAAGATGGGGCGATTGTTACGTTCGATATTGAGGAGTCAGCCGTAAGTCTGCCGATCGTCTTCGAGAACTTTGTGTGGTTCACTGACGACGAAATTCTGGCGGCGATTCGTCAGGACGTTCCTTTCTTCAACGGTACCGCGCCGGCCACGGGTGATACCACTGATAAGATCGCCGCGGCGCTGCAGCGTCTGCTCGCGTCGCGCAACATCAACGCGCGAGTCGAATATCTCCCGTACGTCAGCCAAGACAAACAGGAACTTTTGTTCACCGTCAGGGGCGCGCGCATTCCAATTTGCTCGCTGCATTTTCCGGGTGCTTCCGCAATTCCGGAATCGGACCTGGTCAAGGCATCCCGCGAGATTTTCAATACTGAATACTCGAAAAAAGACATCGCGACATTCGCACCGATCAAACTCATTCCGCTTTATCGTCACCTCGGTTATCTGCGCACAGAATTTCAGCCGGCAACTGTGTCGATGGAAAATTCCGCGACGTGTCCGGGCGGAGTCTCGGTCACAATTCCCGTTGCAGAGGGCGCGGTCTATACGTGGGCCGGATCGGAATGGAATGGCAACGAAAAGCTTACGGTAGATGATCTGGCGGGGGCGCTCGGCATGAATCCGGGCGAGGTTGCCGATGGATTTAAGATCGATAAGGGCCTCAAGGAAGTTCGGCGCGCTTATGCAGGCCGTGGTTATTTATCCGCGCAGGTGAAAGAGTCGATGGAGTTCGCCGAAGGCGCGCCCCGCGTGCGCTACATCTTCAACATCACCGAAGGTCCGCGTTTCTTTATGGGTAATCTGATCATTTCAGGCCTCGCCCCGGCGGACGCTGAGGCTCTGAAATCAAAATGGACCCTCGGCGCGAACTCAGTATTCGATGAATCGTACATTGATCAATTCCGGCAGACCGCCCTGCGGGAATTCATGGCCGGGTTGATCCAGCGAAGTCGCGGCGCGGCGCGCACGCACGTAGAGGTCGCAACGCGACCGGACGCCGCGAAGTTGACGGTTGATGTCCTCATAAATTTCAAGTAAATCAAGAAGTCATCAAGTAATATCTTACGCAGATGCGCACGGAAGCTTCACCCACCGATCTGCTGGACCGCGTCGCGGCGGATTTCAAATCAAAGCCATTCGTTCCTCCACCCGTTCTCACGCAGGGCGATCTGCAAACGCTGGGCGCCTATTTCTGGCCGGGCCGATATAAGCCGCAAGACACTACGGGTGACGAAGAGCGCCTGTTTGAAGTAGAACCCGGCAGCCGCGTGCTCGCGCGCTGTCGATGGCAGGTCAATCGCGCCCGTCAAGCCACGCTGGTGATGTGGCATGGCATGGAAGGCTCAACGGAATCGGCCTACATGCTAGCCACGGCGGAGAAAGCGTATCGGGAGGGCTTTAACGTCGTGCGGGTCAATGTGCGAAACTGCGGAGGTACTGATGATCTAAGTCCCACCCTATATCACGCCGGATTGACGAATGACTTGCGAGTGATAATCGATGAACTTATTCGCATCGATCGGCTGTCGAGGATTATGGTCGCCGGGTTTTCGTTGGGCGGAAACATGACGCTGAAACTGGCTGGAGAATACGGCGATGAACCTCCCGCCGAAATAAAGGCTATTTGCGCCGTCTCGCCATCGGTTGATTTGCGTACCAGCACAACTCGAATGGCCCGGCGCCGCAACTGGCTTTACCAGCAGTCGTTCCTCAAGCGCCTCAAGATGCGCATCAGGAAAAAAGCCGAGCTGTTTCCCGGGCGTTACGACGCCAGCCATTTGCGACAAATCAAGTCGGTTGAGCAGTTCGACAATTGCTACGTCGCTCCTGCGTTTGGCTTCGCTGATGCGAACGACTACTACGCACAGGCCAGCGCGCTTCGTTTTATTGCTCGTATCAGGATCCCAACCCTGATCATCCATGCCCAGGACGATCCTTTCATTCCGTTTGCACCGTTGCTGGATCCATCCGTCGCCGCAAATCCTTACGTGATGTTGCTGGCGCCCGAGCTGGGCGGACACGTGGCCT
>Ga0134121_10002815_pt1 | contig 14780 bp, 13 predicted proteins | sample KB301_FD_96463 | JGI IMG/M metagenome (GOLD analysis project Ga0134121, IMG submission 96463) | Terrestrial soil microbial communities without Nitrogen fertilizer from Kellogg Biological Station, Michigan, USA - KB3-0-1 | ecosystem: Environmental > Terrestrial > Soil > Unclassified ... | reverse complement strand
TCCGCGAGGCGGCGCGGTTTTATCCGCGGCTGAATCCGGACCGCATCCGCATGGTGCTGGTCCATTCCGGCAGCGTGATTCTTCCCGAGCTGGGCGAGCGCCTCGGCGCGTATGCGCAGCGCATCCTGCCGACGCGCGGCCTCGAGATCCTGACGAACGTCCGCGTCACCGGCGTCATGCCTGACGTCGTGGAGCTGAGCGACGGCCGCCGGATCGCCTTGTGCTCCCTGGCCCGGTGCAACCGGGTCGCGAAAGATCGCATCCGAGGATGAGGCGCTGGCGGGAGACTTGCTCGACGCCGCACCGTCGTGCGCTGCGGGAGCGACCGGATTGCCAATAACCGACGGTGATTGACCAGCTCGTTCTGCGCCGCCCGCCTCCCGCTCGGCTGGCTCGTCGGGATGTGAAACCTGGGGAGCATCCCCGGTCGCCTTCGGCAATCGGCCCTGATCGTGCTGCATCACATGCGTGAGTTCGTGGATCAGCAATCGATCACCCGCGGCCGTCCCGGGGGCAAACTGCCCGGCACCGAAGTAGATGTTCGTCCCCCGCGTCATCGCCTTCGCGCCGAGGCTCGATGCAGCCTGCGCCGCAGCGCTGCCGGTATGGATCCGTACGTGCGAGAAGTCGTGTCCGAAGCGCTTGCTCATCCGCTCGAGCACTGCCGCCGGCAGTGGCTCGCCGCCCCCTTGCTCGAGGGTGGGGTGCGCCGGATCGTTCTCCCCTGGCCTGGCTTCTGTTCCGGCCTTTGGTCGTGCCCCCGCGCCGGCCGTGTCGTTCCAACTCGCGTACAGCTTCGAGCTCTGGAGCTGCTGGACCGCGGTGTGTTTACCTGGCAGGGGGCGTTGGCCTGCTTGGGGATCAGTGGACGGACCATCCCCCCGACCGCCGTCTCGATGACGAACACTCATACCCTCAGCCTCCAGCTTGGAGTCTAACATGGGGCACATCCGGTTTGCTTCGCAGCACGCGGCGGCGCCTCATCCTCACCGAGTCTTCGCACGTTGCTGTCGCCCCTCGATTTCTGCAGGGAGGCCGCCACGCCACTCGCCCTGCGCGTACAGGCATAGCGAAGGATTCCACCTGGTCCATACGGACGAACTCCGCAACCTGCAGCGCGGCGAATCAGGTCCGCGGACGGTAGAGGCCTATCTCGTTGAGCACATCGCCACGGACTTCGCGCGCCATGGCATCGAGGGCCAGATGGCAGTCACGTGCACGTAAGGATCTTGAAGGCGGCGAGCTATGGACCAACCCTGCATCGAGCTCAGCGCGCGTCGCAGGCTCTCCGCGAGTTTTGTTTGTTTATTGGCGAGTTCAAGCCGTGCAGCCATGGTAGCCGAGCACCCATCGAGCAAAACGCTCCACGAGCCTTCGATAGCACAACGCGATGGACCGTCGAGAGTAACTGCTGTGTGTCGCAGTAAAGATCTGCAGAAGGGCACCGCGCAGCAGGCGTGTATGGATCCGCACCCAGAACAAGCGTAGCTGAGGTCACAGCCGCAGAGCCTTGACCTCGACGGGAGTCGGATGCTCGGCGTGAAGGCCGGCACCGAGCCGTTCCCAGTCGCCCCAGCAGGCGACGTGGCCAGTGGCGCGCCGCGCGCATGCGTGGGTCTCGCCGCCGGTGATCTCCACGGCATCCGTCAAGCCGCCGATCTCGACCGGCGCGATCCCGGACAGCCGGAGCCCCTCGAGCCAGCACACCACGTGACCGTCATCGCGCAGCGCGCACAGGCCACCATCGGGGCCCGGCGCGAGCGCGGTTGCATGGTCGACGGTGGTGGCGCCCTGTTCGCCACCACCGTTCGCGTTGCAGGTGACGGCGCCGGTCGAGCGTCTGGCGCACATCCCGGGCCAGCCGGTGATCGCCGCGACCTCGACGGTGTCGTCGAGCGTTTCGAAGCCATGCTCGGGCCATACGTCGGTGTCGCCGCGGCCGTAGTGGACGTGCAGGCAATCGACGGCATGGGCGGTACGGGCGCAGGTCCAGCTCTCGCGCGCGAATCCGCCGCCCCATACCCGCGACACGCCGCTCGCGTACAGCTTCGCGATCCGGTGCGCCGGCTCGCTGCGATCCGGCCGGTCGGGGCGAAGGCATGTGACCTTGCCGGCGCGGATGCCGCATGGCCCCGCGAACAGCGGGCCAACGCCGGTGAGCGCGGGGATCGGCGTGGGCGTCGCGAGGCGGTCCGCGCGCGTCGCGCCCTGGCTCCAGCCCCAGCACACCGTTTTCTTGCTGGCCAGGCGCGCGCATGCGGCCTGGTCGTCGAGGAAGACGTCGAGCGCGTCGGTGATCCCCGGTACTTCCAGCGGGGTCTCGTCGTCCGGCGGTGATTCGTTGGCCGAGGTCGCCGCGTTCAGTCGGTTGCCCCAGCACGCGACGCGGCCCGACGCACGGCGGGCGCACGTCGTGAACCCCGAGGCGGAGATCGAGGTGACGTCGGTCAGCCCGGGCACCTCGACCGCGGCGAGCGCCTGCGATGGCGTGCCGTCGCCGAGCGTGCCGCGCAGGCCCCAGCAGGACGCGCGTCCGTCGGCCGTGCGCGCGCACGTGACCGCATCGCCCGCGGTGATCGCGACGGGCGCGATCAGCCCTTCGATCGTGTAAGGCTGCGCGGTGTCATCGAGCGCGTGCCAGCAGGTGACGTCGCGGCCGGCGACGCAGGTTTCCCAGGAGGCCGCGATCAGGGTCGCGTCGGCCGGCACGGGCCGCGCGGGTCGCGCCCTGCCCGAGGGTTCCTCCCACGCGACGACGCGGCCGCCGGGCAGGAGCGCCTCGAAGTTGCTCGCGGTCGCGCCGATGCCGCCGAAACCGCCGATGCCGATCGCACCCGCCGCCTCGGGGACCGCGCGGATGGCATCGGGTGACAGGCCGGTCCAGCACGCGACTCCGCCACCGGCGCGCCGGGCGCACCCGCGATCGAACGCGACGGCGATCTCGGCCGCGTCGGTGAGGTCGGGAACCTCGGTGACTCGCGCTGGCGTAACGATCGCCTCGCCGCGCGCGGCGCCCGCTCCGTCGGCGTTCCACGTCGGATCGCCCCAGCACGCGACGTGGCCGGTTCGGCGGCGGGCGCACATCATGCGATCGAACTCGCCGCCCGAAACTTCGACAGCGTCGGACAGCCCGGCCACCCGCCGCGGCGGCTCGTAGCGCTCGGTATCGAGCCAGCCCCAGCACCAGACCTCACCGTGCGTGGTCCAGGCGCAGTGCTGAGAGCCGCCGGCCTCGACTCCGGCCACGTCCCCGATCCCAGCGACGATCTCCGGTACCGCCGGGTTCTGCGCGGGCGCGGCGAAGCTGCCGCGCGCGATGCTCGCGGCAAAGGCGAGCTGTCCCCAGCACGCGACCCGGCGATCGCTCGTCCGGGCGCACACGTGGCGCGCGCGGGCGGACAGGCTCCCGCGCAGCGGCGGTTGTGCCGCGTCACCGGCGTCGACGTGCGCGATCGCGGCATCCGAGGCGGGCGGGGGAGGCGGCGGCTTCGGCTTCGAGCTAGCGCACGCGATGATCGCGATCAGAGCCAGGGCGCGCACGCGCATGTCGGGATCGTACGCTACAGAGCGCCTGGCTATTCGGCGGTTCGCGTATCCTATCGAGATGAAGCTGGCATTCGTCGCAGTCGTTGTGATGGCCGTCCACGTGCGTCCGGCGCACGCGAACTCGGCCTGCGCAGGCGAGACCGGCTGGTCTCCGCAGCGCGGTGATGCGCTGCCGCCGCATGGGCACCTTGTCTACTGGGCGAATCGCCGGGGTGCGGAGGATCCGGGGACGCTGGTCGCGACGATCGATGGCAAGGCGGTAGCGGTCAAGCAGGAGACGATCGACGCCACGCCGTACAAGCTGACGCTGATCGAGATCGACAGCGATCGCACCGGCAAGCTCTCGATCAAGTGGAAGGACGCGACCGACAGATATGGTCGCGAGGTCGGCCCGGTCACGTACACGGTCAAGGCGAAGGTCGCTTATGCGAAGGAAGCGACGGCGAAGACCCGGCGCTACCACCAAAAGATCCCTCACTCGACGGTACGCGAGGTGTTCGATGGGCTCGCGATCACCGTGGACACGCCGGCCGTCCTCGCGCACGTCAAGCTGCGCCGCGATGCGCAAGCGCCCTGGAGCGAGATCGATTCGCCGCTCACCGAGGCTGATGGCCGCACGATCCGGATCGGCGAGCTCGGCTGCACGCGCAACTACTCGCCTCCGCTGCTCGAGAACGGCGTTGACCTCGACGTCGATCTCACCCTGGCCGACGGCAGCCACGTGCATGTCAAAGATCTCACGCACGTCGTGCTGCCCAAGCTGGCGAAACCGACGGGCAACAACCCGTGGGACAGCGAGTGACCGGTGGGTGTATCGCTCGATCGAGCGTGTCGAAGCCGTGCTCGGGCCGCACGACTCCCAGCGGCCGATCGCCCCAGTCAGGTCTAGGCCGCTTGTTTGTCCTTGGCGCTCGAGTGGAACGCATACTGCCTGCCGCGCTGGCTGTCGAAGGACGATCTGCGGCTCTTGTTCCGCTCCGGTTCCGCGGCGGGTAAGACGACTTTCCGTCGCTGGACGAGGAGAACCTCAATGCCTAGAACCCTGCGTGCTCGGCCCACGACTGAACGAGTTCCAAGAACTCAGCCTCGCGAAGAACGTTGAGTGAAAACATTCCCCGTACCGACCTGACAACGGACAGGAGCAGCGATCTCCGGTCTCGACGTTTGCGAAGCGTCTCGAGCACGGCGATCACTGCCGCAGAACGACTTTCTGCTAGCTCCAGATTCAGCATGGCCTCGACCAGCACGACTCGCGCAACTCGCAGCCAATCGGGCGCGCCAAGCCCAGGAAGCTTCTCGATCAACCGCGCCAAAGGCTCTGCAGTTGCCTGCCATTTCGACGACGAAGTAATGTGGCGGATGAGTTCGTTCGGGGTGTTGAGCGGTTCGTAGTTCGCCATGAACAAGGACGTACCAATTTCAAGTTCGCGCGCCGCAGAAAGGGCCTTGCGAGCGACGGCAGCATTGACAACAGCCTGCGTTGACGAGGGGACGGCGCCCATGGTGGCTGCAACGCGCGCCATCAGCATATCGTCCGTCCAGAGAACACGCTCCGGTTGCGCGCCACACGCGATGGCTTCCGCTCCCCATTGCCCAAACAACTGCTCGAGTTGTTCGCGACGACCCTTCTCTACAGCTGCAAGCGGCCGCGAATCAACGACGGTTAAGAGGGATGTAAGTCGTTCAGCGCGCTCGGCGACCGCCTGAGCAACCGTTTTGTCGCGCGGTGTGATCGAAACGTTGCCGTCATGGATGCCGAGCCCTCCCATCTTACGCGTATCGCGCATGTCCTTGATGAAGGAACGGAGGACATCAATGCATGATGCTGTCGTTACGAGCCGCCACGGCCATTGCGCGGCGTCATTGCCTAGATCAAGAAGTATCCACGTAGCCATCGCGCTCGTATCAGCGAAGAGTTCGTTCCGACCCGCGAGCGCCTCACCAGCAAGCTGGAGTAGTCGGGGATCTGGAAGGGCACATCGGACACCAACCGTCGAACCCGCCAGACCGAGTTGACAGCCGATTGGATCTGCCCCGAGTGCCTGCGCCAGTCGGCACATCGTCAGGGCGCCATCGCCATACGCACCCGAAACGGATTGCACATAGTCGCGACGCTGGACCGCGGCGCGCAGTAATGGACTTCCGATCGAGACCAACTCGACTGGATCGTCGGGCACCTTGAACGACTGGACAACCTCTGACGATGGAAACCGATCCTGGAAGTTATCCATGACGTCCTGAAGCCGGAACGAATACTTGTTCTGTAGCGTCACAATCTCCACGGTTCGCGGTTCAACGCCACCCGACAAGACAAATGTATCCCCCACAGCCTTTCCCGCGAATGCTGCACCGAGGGCGGAGTTCACCGTCGTCTCGTTGAGAGCGAGTTGGACATCGACGCCGTCTGGTTCAAGCACAACCCAGGACTCGCGCCCCTCGCTGTTTCTGTAACAGACCGCGGTGTCAACTCCAGCGACTTTGGGCTGTTCTGCCCTCGCTTCCGGAGCGCTCATTAGAGCGGTTACGTAGAGGTGGTGCGCTTCCGCGTCATCCCAGTGAGTCCGAACGAAGGAGTACGCAAAGCTCACTGCCTCATCCTGACGGCCGACATCGAGCAGTGCTCGAGCGACCAGTGGAGCGACATCCAACGAGGTCGTTCTTGGGGAAGGGATGCGGCCGGGAACCAATGCCTTTGCGGCTTCGTCCTTGCGTCCAGTACGAAGCGCGACGCACGCGTACAAGAAGCTGAGTTCGGTGTCGTCTGAAAAATCTACGACTGTCTGGGAGAGCCGCGCAAAAGCGCGTTCGGGATCATAGACCTGCAGGATGTAGCACTCGAGGGAGACATAGAATCGGCTCGACATGCCCTGCGCGCTGAACTTCGAGCAGGCCTCGAGCACAAGTTCATGCTTGCCCGCGTAGTACGCGCATCGAAGAAAACTACGAAAGTCAGGCGAGTCCACACCGTGAACGACAAATGAATTCCAGACATCGAAGGCCTGCTCATTCAGACCAAGCTCTTGCAGCGTATTCGCAAGCAGCCGCCGCACGCTTGGTGGATCCTTCGGGGAGAGCGCTCGCTGCGCCTCGAGAGCGCTCGCTGCGGCCGCCTCACGGTTGCCTTTGGTGATCTCGAGGCGAGCACCGAGCGCACGACGCGATCCCTCCGGGATATCGCTTTCCTTTACGAGCTTCTCGGCCTCTTCCACACGACCGCGCTTCGACCAAGCCTCTGCGACTGTGGCAATCGCCTCCGTTGAAAACGGTCCCTTGGCATGCCCCAGCGACAGGAGTTCAGCAACTCCGGCTTCGACACGGTCGCATGCGATTAGGATCTCGCCGTAGAGAAAGTGCACTCGTGCGTCACCAGATACCCGAGCGGCTTGCTCGAGGTACTTGAGTGCGAGTTGTTGACTGTGCTCACGGATGGCGATCGCTTTGCCGACAAGAATATTTGGATCGTGAGGCTGGAGGCGCGAGGCCTCCTCGAGATCGCCATCACTTGCGTCTCGCTGGTCGAGCATGAATCTGACCTGATGGCGAACAAAGAGTGCAGTGCCCTGGGCCTCGTTCGCTGGCGCGACATTGCCCATCGCTTTGGCAAGTTCGATTGCATGAGTAAGGGCCTCATCGGCCTCGGTGAGCCGCTTCTTGTCCAACGTACTTACCTGGCCAATGTCAGAGCCCTGAAACTTCGCCAACTGCTCGTGCATCAACGCCTGACCTCGGAGCAGGAAGCCATCTGGCGACTCAGGATGCTGTGAGATTAACTCGTCCACGTACGGCAGTGCCTTCTCGAATGCTCGGGCATTCACCGCTCGGACCGACAACGCCACCAATGCCTCGTCCTCACTCTTCAGCTCACCAAGGTCCTCTTCCAGGCTAGCGATCGATACATCGTCCGGCGCACACCTAACGTAGACGCCCACAGCCCTCTTGTGGTGGTGCTCCTTGACTACGCGGCTCGCTATCTCGAAGGCTTGTTGCCTTTGACCGCGGAGTTCCAACCCCCAGGCTCGAAATGCCTGTGCGTCTGGGTCGTCGGGCAACTGCTCTCCAGCGAGGATGAACGCCTTCGATGCGTCGGCTTGCTCACCGAGCTGTAGGCACGCTGCACCGATATTTGCTGCGACGCGATAGCGTTGGCGCGCAGTCATCTCGTCCCAATGTCTGCGCTTCTTCCGCTCAAGGATCGCGCGCGCATCATTCGGCTTGCGGGCCATCAACAAGGCGCGCGCTTCGTCAATCTCAGCGTCATGCGGCCCTGCGGGGTCCAGAACAACCTGTACGTTCGGGCTGTTCATGATCGCGATCGCGAACATGCCACCGCCGGCCGTGGACCCTGTGACCGAAACGCTGGCGTCGCCCGCGGTCAGCCCTTTTTTTTTACGTCAGAAGCTGCATCAGAGACCTCGGCGGTAAGATCGCCCTTGGTTTTCGTCTCGGAGATGCTCGCTGAGTGCCCCGTCTTGTCGGTCGCCGTGGCGCCGCCATGGGTGGAGGTCGACTTGGCGATGCTTGCTCCTCGCCCTGCGCCGGAAGCTCCGCCGCTGAAATGTTTCCCGAACTTGAATCCGAACCGCCACGTGCCACCGTCCCGCGACACGAACAGCAAGGCGATCGCAACGACGACGAAGAACGCGATTGTAACCACGATGAGGACAGTGTTCACCGGCAACCTCCGTCCCGAGACTCTAACCGAAAGGAATGATCCTGCGCACCCTCGCAGGTTCGAGGGACTGTTCATGACCTCTTGAGCGGCAAGGACATTCAAGCTGGTTTCGCCGCCCCCAAGTCGCTCGAGATGGCCTGAGTGTGGAGCCGGCGGAGCCAGCCCTCTACTAGATGCCTGCAGCGTGGGCGGGCCTACGTTGGGTCGACCTCGGCGCAGATCTGTCCTGGCCGACCGCGTCGGCGACCGTGCGGGCTGCGAAGCGTCGTCGAACGAGAGCTCGTCCTGCGGCGGGGCCCGCGCGGGGCCGCCGTCTCAGGACGAACGAACCGAGGAGCATCGTGCTCCCCAGAAGCGCGAAGCTCGATGCCACCTGCCTCGCGCAACAGCACAGGTGCGAGCCGGGGTGCACGCGCGCTTGGCGAGCGCGCCCACTGGCGATGGCCGCGAGGGTCTGCTATCGGCGAACACCATGGGGCAATCGGAGCAGCTCGCCCAACAAACGTTTGCCGAGGAGACCGAGCGCACGACCGACGGCGCGGCCGGGTGGCGAGATCCGCCCGAGATGCGGCTCGACAAGGTGCAGAGCGACGGCTTCCTCGTGATCCACCGGCCGCATGGCCTGGCGCATCTGCCCGCGCCGTGGCCACTGGCGCAGCCCCATGGCGAAGTGATGATCGAGCTCAAGCTGGCCGGCAACCACCTCGATCGGAAGGAGATCGCGCGCGCCGTGCTCCGGCGGCAGGCCCGGGAGCTCCAGCGGATCGAGGAAGAAGATGCGTCGTGGCGGGGACACGAGCCGCTCTGGCTCATCGCCCCGCACCGCCCGGGGTGGCTGGACGAGGTGTACGCGCCCGAGCGCGTTGCGCCGGGCTGCTACTGGATCGAACGGCAATGGCAGAAGTTCCTGTGGATCGCGGCGAACGAGCTCCCGCTCCAAGATGAGTTGGTCCCGTTCCTGCTCGCCCGGTCCGGTCAGGCGCTGGATGAGTTCTGCCGCTGGGTGGCGCCGCGCCGGCCGCTCGACTGGGTGCTGAGCGTGCTAAAATACCTCCCGATGTCGATGCTGACGCAGGAAGAGCTGCTCCAGAAGTTCGGCCCGGTCGATGACCCCGAGATCGAAGGCCGGCGGCAGCGCATCCTCGACTTCCTCCTGGAAACAAGCCCCCAGAAGAAGCAGCAGCTCCAGCAGGAAGGTCGGCTGACCGAGGCGCGTGCTGCCCTGCGCCGGGTGTTCGTGGGTCGGCAGCTCACGCCGAGCCAGGACGACGGTGCGCGCATCGACGCGTGCACTGACCTGGTGACCTTGGAGCGCTGGCACGATCGAGCCATCACCGCGACCAGCGTCTCGGACGTGCTCAAGTAGCCTCGCTCTGCGAGGCGCTCGATCTCCGTGTCGACGCAGGTCGCGACGAGCCGAAGCGTGGCCTTCTCGGTGACCCCACCAAGCGCACGGCCTGGCTATTCGGCCCGGGGCAGCGCAGAAAACTATAAATTATCCCAACAGGTTGGTATCAGCTGCCGGCGGACAGGGAAGGATCTGGCACGAACAGCTCGGGGGCTTGCGCGCGTTCGGGGCCGGACTTACTGCCGGAGATGCAAAGGAGGTTCTATGCGACGTTTCCAAGCTTTGCTGATAGCAGCCGGGCTGGCGGCGGCGCCTGCGGGTGCAGCCGCTGGACCCTCCAAGGACAAGGACTTGGGGCCTGCGCCCCAGACCTACGAGAAGTTTGAGTGGTCGATGAGCAAGGGCCGGCTCGGCGTGGTCGTGATGAGCCTGACGCCGGAGCTGCGTAAACACTTCGGTGCCGCGGAAGATCGCGGCGTACTCGTCGCGCATATCGACTCCGGTACGCCTGCAGCGGCGGCGGGGGTCGCCGTGGGCGATCTCATCGTCGATGTGCGTGGGCACGCGATCGACAGTGCGTCCGACGTGCTGGCCGCGCTGGCCGACGTGAGGAAGGGCCAGACGGCCACGGTACAGATCGTACGCGACAAGAAGCCGCTGTCGCTGCAGGTCACGCTGAGCGACGACGCGCCGCCGAACGTGTTCGATCCGCGGTGGCAGTCCGGGATGCGGTGGTGGCGCGAGATGATGAGGCCGTTCTTCGGGCCCGACGCCCCGTTCCCCTTCGATGAACCCACGCCGTCCGCGAAGCCGCACGAGTCCTCGCTACGATCATGAGGTGAGTCATGGGATATTCAAATAACCGCGAGCCACGCAGGTTCTGGAAGACGGACAGTAGCCGGGCACACGCACCGTGTGCGTCGTGTGGGGCTCCTGCGCGCCTCCACTCCGTGCATCTTCCGTTCTGCGACACCTGCCTGAACTGGGTACGCCATGGCGGCATCCTCGAAGAGGACGATCTGCCCGCCAGCGACTGAGAGCTTGCGCGGAACGCGAAACGTGAGTAAGCGACAGGATGGCCTGGCCGCGCCAGGCGGAGTTTGATCTTCCGCTTCGCGCGGCTGGCCCCTTGACCGGCTGACCGGCTGAGCTGAAATGACGCGTATCTTGAAGGAGACCTGATGCTGGTTCTCGCGTGCGGTTCCGATAAAGCGTTGCTCGACCGCGTTCGCTCGAAATTCGACGGTGAGGTGAAGGGTGATGCGAAGATCGAGATGAAGATCGTGGATCAGGTCGGGTTCCACGAGGCCATGGAGGTACGCGCGGACACGATCTTGTGCATCGAGCCGATCCGCCAGGCGGGCGTGCCTCAGAGCGAGGCCGGGTCTCTGGCGTCTGTGGTGAAGGCGGCCGAGGCGCTGTCGGTGTCGCGGGTCGTTGTCGTCACCAACCGCGTGGATACCGACGGTGAGCTCCGCCGCCTGCGCCGATCCGGCGCTCGCTATGTGATCGTCCGGCCGCCGCTCGTGCTCGATGGCGAGGCGTTGCGTGGCAAGCGGATGCTGGTGCCGCGTGAGCTGGCGGCGGTTCCTCTGGTGTCGATTGACGATCTGATCCGTGCCATCACCGATGTGCTGCGCGATGGAGCGATGATGGGCCAGACGATCGACGTGCCGCCGACCGGGCTACCGGAGTTCGAGGCGGCCGGCGCCAAGCTGCGCGTGGCCGCGCCGTGGCGGGTCAAGGTCGGCCGATGGCTCAAGCAACCGGTGCTCGCGATGTGAGCTTGCAACGCCGGACGTGGCGCGTGCTTCGTTTTCGCGCAAATTTCGCGCGATGGCTCCGGATGCGTGAGGTGTCGCGGCGCCGTGTTGCCCGGCTCGGTTTCACAGGTAAGGTGGCGCCGTGCCCGGCGTTGGCGAAACCGTCGTCCTCGATCGAGCCGCGTTCGGGGCGTTGCTCCAGGCGCTGATCGCGGATGGTCGCGAGCTGGTGGGGCCGACGGTGCGCGACGGCGCGATCGTGCTCGATACGCTGCGCGGGATCGACGAGCTGCCGCGCGGCATCGGCGATGAGCAGGGGCCCGGGCGGTATCGCTTGCGCGAGCGCGGGGACGAGGCGCTGTTCGGGTACGCGGCCTCGCCGCACTCGTGGAAGCGCGAGCTCCTGCCGCCGCGCGTGGCGCTGGTGCAGATCCGGCGCACCGGGCGGGGGCTCGCGTTCGAGGGCGGGGCAGCGCCGTTGCGCAAGGTCGCGTTCATCGGCGCCAGGGCGTGCGAGCTCGCCGCGATCGCCATCCAGGATCGCGTGCTGCGCGATGGCGCACACCCTGACCCCGATTACCGCGCGCGCCGCGACGACGTGTTCGTGCTCGCCGTGCATTGCGGGTCGCCCGCGGGCACCTGCTTCTGCGTGTCGATGGGCACCGGGCCCAGGGCGCGTGCGGGATACGACCTCGCCGCGACCGAGCTTCTGGGTGGAGATAGCGGGCACCGGTTCGTCGTCGAGGTTGGCACCGTCGCGGGCGGCGCGATCCTGGCGCGCGTCGCGTCGCGCGCGGCGACCCCTGAAGACACGGCGGCGTCGGCGGCGGTGACCGACGATGCTGCATCGCGCATGGGCCGGAAGATGCAGAACGAGGGCATCCGCGACGCGTTGATGGCGAACCTCGAGCACCCGCGCTGGCAGGCGGTCGCCGACCGGTGCCTTGGCTGTGCGAACTGCACGATGTCGTGCCCGACGTGCTTCTGTACCAGCATCGAGGACACGACTGATCTGTCTGGCGACCACGCGACACGCGCACGGCGGTGGGACTCGTGCTTCACGGCCGACTTCGCCTACGTGCACGGCGGCAGCGTCCGGCCTTCGCTGCGCGCGCGGTACCGCCAGTGGCTGACTCACAAGCTCGCAACCTGGCACGATCAGTTCGGAACGTCGGGCTGCGTCGGCTGCGGGCGTTGCATCACCTGGTGCCCCGTGGGCATCGACATCACCGAGGAGGTCGCGGCGATCCGGACACCGCCGGACGGCCTGCCGGGGAGCCCGCCGGGGAGCCTGCCGAGGAGCACCAATGGATGATCTAGAGCGCGTCTTGAAGGCGCACCCGTTCTTTGCCGAGCTGGAGGCGGATCACGTGCAGTTCCTCGTCGGCTGTGCGAAGAACGTGCGGTTTCGTGGCGGGGACTACCTGGTGCGCGAGGGAGATCGGGAGGACACGCTGTACTTGATCCGGCAGGGCAGCGTCGCGATCGAGATCCATCGCCCCGGCAGCGAGCCGACGTGCGTCGAGACGGTGGGCCCGGGCGACGTGCTCGGCGTGTCGCTGCTCGCGACCGCGGCGGCGCACCTCGACTGCCGCGCGAGAGAGACCGTCGTCGCGCTCGCGCTCGACAGCGCCTGCCTGCGCCACAAGATGGCCGAGGATCCGCGCCTGGGCCTCGCGATCGCGATGCGGCTGCTCGAGCGGACGTACGAGCGGCTCGCGCGGGCGCGGCTCCAGCACCTCGACGTCTACCGATGATGGCCTCGCCCTACGTGCCGGCCCCGATGGCGATCACGCGCGCGGTTCGCGAGATCACCGACGTGTTCACCTGGACGTTCGAGGTCCCGAGCGGCTTCGCGTTCAAGCCCGGGCAGTTCAACATGCTCTACGTGCACGGCGTCGGCGAGGTGGCGATCTCGATCAGCGGCGATCCCGCGATGCCCGAGCGCCTGGTTCATACGATCCGCGCGGTCGGTTCGGTCACGCGCGTCATGGCACAGCTCGGCGAGGGTGACGTGATGGGTGTGCGCGGGCCGTACGGCTCGGCGTGGCCAGTCGACGAGGCGAAGGGGCGCGACGTGCTCGTGATCGCCGGCGGGCTTGGGCTCGCGCCGCTCCGGCCGGTGATCTTGCGGCTGCTCGCGAACCGCGCCGACTACGGCCGGGTCACGATCCTCTACGGCGCGCGGACGCCGGCTGACCTCTTGTACCGCCCGGAGCTCGAAGCCTGGCGCGGGCGCTTCGACCTCCGCGTCGAGGCGATCGTCGATCGCGCCGGGCGCGACTGGTTCGGGCCGGTCGGCGTGGTCACGCGGCTGTTCGACGGGGTGCCGATCGAGCCCGACGACGCGGTGTTCATGTGCGGCCCGGAGATCATGATGCGGTTCGCGGTGCGCGAGCTCGAGAAGCGCGGAATGCCGCGGGAGGCCATCTGGATCTCGATGGAGCGCAGCATGAAGTGCGGCATCGGGCTGTGCGGTCACTGCCAGCTCGCCGGGTCGTTCGTGTGCAAGGACGGGCCGGTCTATCGCTTCGATCGGATCGCGCCCTACCTGACGGTGCGAGAGCTATGACGCCGCGGCCCAAGCTCGCGGTGTGGAAGTTCGCGTCGTGCGATGGCTGCCAGCTGAGCCTGCTCGACTGCGAGGACGAGCTGCTCGCCGTGGCCGACGCGATCGACATCGCGTACTTCCCCGAGGCGACGTCGCGCGTCGATCCGGGGCCGTACGAGCTGTCGCTCGTCGAGGGATCGATCACCACGCCGCACGACGCCGAGCGCATCCGGGACATCCGGGCGCGCTCGAAGACGCTGGTCACGATCGGCGCGTGCGCGACGGCGGGCGGCATCCAGGCGCTGCGCAACTTTCGCGACCACGCCCAGATGATGGCGGTGGTCTACGCGCGGCCCGACTACATCGAGTCGCTCGCGACCTCGACGGCGATCGCCCACCATGTCAGCGTCGACTTCGAGCTGCGCGGCTGCCCGATCGACAAGCGCCAGCTGCTCGAGGTGGTGTCGGCGTTCCTGCACGGCAGGAAGCCCAACGTGCAGCGCCACTCGACGTGCATCGAGTGCAAGATGCGAGGCACCGTGTGCGTGATGGTGGCCAAGGGGCAGCCGTGCCTGGGGCCGGTGACCCACGCGGGCTGCGGCGCGCTGTGCCCGAGCTATGCGCGCGGCTGCTACGGCTGCTTCGGGCCGAGCGACGCGCCCAACCCGCGGCCGCTCGCCGATCGCTTGCTCGTGCTGGGGGCGACCCGCGCCGAGGTCAAGCGGCTGTTCTCGACGTTCAACGCTGCGGCCGAGCCGTTCGCCGAGGAGGCGAAGCGCCATGACGACTAGGACGATCGAGGTGGGCGTGCTCGCGCGCGTCGAGGGCGAGGGTGCGCTGACGCTGGTGCTCGACGGTGACGCCGTGGTCGACGCCAAGCTCAAGCTGTTCGAGCCGCCG
>Ga0134121_10002814_pt1 | contig 14781 bp, 12 predicted proteins | sample KB301_FD_96463 | JGI IMG/M metagenome (GOLD analysis project Ga0134121, IMG submission 96463) | Terrestrial soil microbial communities without Nitrogen fertilizer from Kellogg Biological Station, Michigan, USA - KB3-0-1 | ecosystem: Environmental > Terrestrial > Soil > Unclassified ... | reverse complement strand
GATCTCTACTTCCGGATCGCCACACCCTCGGTGAGGCTACCGCCGCTGCGCGATCGCCCCGAGGAGATTCCGGCGCTGATCGTGGGTTCGCTAGAGCGGTTGTCGCCGACGCTCAGTCCCCACGTCCTCCTCGTTGAGCAGTGCCTCCTGCGGCCCTGGCCAGGCAACGTTCGCGAGCTCCTGAGTGATCTGCGCATCGCCGGGCAGGCTGCGGCAGCCGAGGGCGAGCGCGTGATGGCCCATCACCTTGCACCGACAGCTGGCTGCGCGTTCGGAGAAGGCCGCCCGGCGCCCCGGTCACGGTCACCGGAAGAGCCCAGGCCCGCAGATCCACGCCGCCCGCGGCTCTCGCGCAAGGACGAAGCGTTGCGCCAGCGCAGCGTGGAGGGGCTATGTACGGAACGGGGCAACATCACCGCGACCGCCCGCAAGCTCGGCCTGTACCGTACCCAGCTCCGCCGGCTGATGACGCACCACGACCTCACCGTGGAGTCTGCCTCGCGCGCGCCCGGCCAGTAGCGTTCCCGCGAAGAACCCTGCCGCGTTCGTGTCGGTTTGTGCCCGCGTTCGTGCCGGCTACGCAGTGATAACCCTGTGAACTTCCACGACGAATCGTGATCGCGCGAAGGAGAGAGCAAGGGCAACTGCCGCTCGACGATCCGTGGCATGCGGTGCGATGAAGAGAGCTCATGGATGCGTCTCTCGTCGAAGAAGGACCTGATGCTCAGTTACGCATCGGGTCCTGCCACAAACCGACACATGTCTTGAAGATCGTGAGATGTGTCGCCCTGTGCGCCGCGCCAACCATGCAGTTTCATACACGCGAGCAGTGGCCTCGCGCTTGCTCATGGCGTCAGCGCGTAGCTCGTATAGCTAACAATCAACAAAGGATAAGACAATGCATCGATCGATCATCAAGCCACGAATGTTTCGTAACGTATTCGCGCTCGTCATGCTGGCATGCACTGCAAGCTGCATGGAAAGCGCTGATGAACCATCCGGCCAGGAGGTGTCGGAGCTGACCATTGGAACATCGTCCTACGACGGCAGTACTGTGTGCTCCGTGGGCGGCGTTAGCATGCATTGCTGCCCGGGTGGCGCTGTCATGATTGGCGCACAGGTCGCCCAAAATGTTTTTAAATGCGGGACAGTAGCCGGCCTCGGTGGGCTGCGCTTTCTCGATCTCGCCACCACGCGCAATGGCATGCATGCCTGTCCATCAGGGGCTGTCATGGTGGGTCTGAATGCCGCCAATAACTGGCTTGCATGCCAATTTCCACCCACGGCCCCGGTGATCGAGTTTGTCGATACCTCGACGGCAGATGCGTTTCCGATGCACATATGCCCGGTCGGATCCGCGATGGCCGGCATCAGTGTCAGTGCCAATAAGTTCACATGTGACTTTTGAGATCCAGTCGCCGATGGAGTTCGTCGGGCGAAGGGCGGTTACAGCGTGCGGAGGAAGGCGATCAGGTCCGACTTCTCCTGCTTGGTGAAGCCGATGTTGAACCGCGTGTTGTAGAAGTCGATCACCTCGCCGAGATCCTTGGCCGAGCCGTTGTGGAAGTAGGGAGCGCGGGTGGCGACGGCGCGGAGGACCGGGCCCTTGAACTTGCCAACGTCGCCCCACAGGCCGGTGATCAGCGAGCGGCCCGGGTCGGTGGTCTTCTTGATCTCGTGGGTCGTCTTGTTGCGCAGGGTGTAGAGCGGCATGTCGGCGGTGCGGCGCGAGGCGTCGGCGATACCGATGTTGAGTTGGAGGCTGACCGAGTGGTTGCCGGCGTTGGGCGTGTCGTGGCAGGAGGTGCAGGTGCCGACGAGGTTCGCCGGGCGGCCGAACGCGGGGTTGTCGTTGATGCCGGCCACACCCGAGATGTTGATGCGCTTGGTGTTGAACAGGGCCTGGCCGCGGGCCACCGCGCGGCGCTGCTCAGCGCGGCGGCCGTGGCGCAGGTGCGTCCAGGTGTCGTAGAGGTCGAACACGACGGCGTCGAACGCCGCGTGGGTCTGGCTGTCACCGAAGTTGTCGTTGATGCCGAGGTAGAACGTCTGGTCGGCGAGCTCGTCGGGGCCGCCACGGCCGCCCGCGGCGGTCACGCTGCCGGCGCGGTCGTCGAAGATTTGCGCGGTGTGCAGCGCGGTCTGGAAGTTGACGAGCGACTCGCGCTGCGCGGTGGTCAGCGGCTGGCCGGCGGCGCGGCCCACCTGGGCGCTGTTGGCCTGGTGCAACAGGTCGTCGTGGATCGACTGGCCCGCGAGGTTCTCGCGACCGTCCCACATGATCGTGGCGAGGAACCGGATGTTGGTGGTCGGCAGCGGGCGGCGGAACAGCGACAGATCGGCGGCGCTCGCGTGGTGGTACGGGTCGTCGACCGCGATCAGCTCGAACTCGGCATTCGCCGGGACCGGCAGGCCCGTGCGGATCAGGCCCTTGTTGAGGAGCAGGCTGTACGCCTGGCGGCGCTTGTCCTGCGTCGACACGTCGGCGGTGGGCGAGTTCGCGCCATCGAACGCGCGGAAGATCGCGCCGGCGCCGGTGCCGTCGTCGATCGTGCCGCCGCGGGTGCGCTCGAACGTCTCGCGGAGCTGGTGCGGGGTGACCGTCCAGCCGGTGGACGGCTGATGGCAGCTGACGCAGCGGCGGCCATTGGTGCCGAGGTCCTGGAAGAACTCGTTGCCCAGGTCGATCTTGCCGGTGGTGCTGATCGTCGCGGCGAACCCGCTCTCGTTGCGGAACGGCACGCCGTTGGGGAGCACGCGGCCGTGGCCGTACTGGGTGAGCTCCTCGAACGCCGTCGCAGTGGGCTCGTCGTCTCCGGTGGCGCTGTCATCGCCGTCGTCGCCAGCCACGCAGCCGACACTGAAGCTCAGCTGCATCGCAAGACAGGTCACCAGAGTTGCCTTCATGGCCGGCCGATGTGTGCAGCCATGGTGCCAACCCGATCATCGATAGTTAGCTCGCCTGCCGGTGACTGGGGCAGCGCTGCCAGCGGTTGCGTAACCCATGGACCCACACGGGTTTAGGGAGCGCCATCGGTCTATATCCGACTCCATCCTACCTGGACGTTGCCACGTCCGCCCCCGGACCAACGCGAGTAGGCCCGGCTCGCCGGGGGGACGGGCGCCGTGGTATCCGAGGAGCGTGAAGGTCGCATTGGTTATCGTGGCGTGGTTCAGCATCGCTCCCGTGTTTGTCGCTGGCTGTGGTGGGAGCACGCAGGGAGGCGAGATCATGCCGCCGGTGGTTTCGGTTGTGCCCGATGATTTCGTGTTGCGGGATGTCCGCAAGGACGCAGCGCAATACCTGAACTGTCAGGTGCCGGATGTCCAGGTAACCATAGGGCCCTGGGCTGGCTCGTCGGGAAACGTGACCGCTTATGGCTGTGGATATCAGATCAGCTACTATCTCAGGTGCATTGCTAACCATCAGTGCTCGATTACGGTGGTTGAATGAGCACATCGGTACGCGCCACTGCCAGCCACGGCTCAGGCGCCTGACTGAGGGTTGGCTCAGGGGCGGCTCAGGCGATAGAGCAATAGCGCGGCGCGCTTGGTGAGCGCGGGGAGCATTCGCAGATCCGCGGTCTCCTTGTCGGTGTGGTCGTCCCGCCCGGCGAGGCCGATTCCGTCGAGCGCCATCGGGACGAGGCCGGCGACGAACGAGACATCGGCCGCGCCTGCCTTCCATGGGTCGGCCGCGGTCACCGGGCCGAGGCCGAGGTCGCGGCTCACCGCGTCGTAGAGCGCGAGCAGCCGGCGGTTGCCGTCGGTGGGCGCCATCGGTGGGTAACCATCGTCGAACTCGATCTCGGAGGTGGTGTGCGGCAGCGGCTTCGCGGCGATCTCGCGCATGACTGCCTTGGTCGCGGCGAGTTGCTCGGGGGAGAGGGTGCGCAGATCGCCTTGCACCACCATCTGCTTCGCGACGACGTTCGTCTTGCCGGACGCGCTGCCCTGGTTCTGCGGCGCGTCGAGCGCCACCGCGGTGCCGCCGAGCGCGACGCCGGGGTTGAAGGTGAGGTGAGGCTGCCCGGCGAGCTGCGCGCGGAACGCATCGAGCACGCGGGCCGTCTCGAAGATGGCGCCCGCACCCACGTCGTCATGGAAGATCTGCGACGAGTGGGCCGGCGTGCCGGTGGAGCGCAGCGTCCACGCCGCCGCGCCGCGCCGCGCGGTATTGGCCGTGCGCGGATCGCCGTCGCCGTCTTCGAAGCCGATCGCCGCGGCGGCGCCCTTGGACGCGTCGATCAACGTGCGCCGCGCCGCAGCCTGTGGCTCGCCGGGGTGTTCCTCGTCGCCGTTCATGACGATGGTGATGGTCATCCGCTCAAGCGCGCCGGCCGCGCTCAGCGCCTTGAGCGCGTGCACGATGATGACGTCGCCGCCCTTCATATCGATGATGCCGGGGCCGCGCGCGGTGGTGTCGCTCAGCCGCTCGAAGCGCTGGAACGGGCTGTCCGGCTCGAACACGGTGTCGAGGTGGCCGATGAGGAGGAGGCGCGGCCCGCTGCCGCTGCGTTCGGCCACGAGGTGCCCGGCACGCCCGAACGCGGCGCCGTCGACCCAGCGCGTGGTGAAACCGAGCGCGTCGAACTCCGCGCGCAGCACCGCACCCACGTGCCGTACGCCAGCGAAGTTCATCGTGCCGCTGTTGATGTTCACGAGCTGCTCGAGGAGCGCGAGCGCGTCGGTGTTTCGGGCATCCACGGCGCGCTCGATCGCGCGCTCGGTGGCGTCATGGAGCGAGGCGGGCGCGGGTGCGGGAGCGGGCCGCTGCGCCCGCGCGTCGGGCACCGCGCAGGCGAGCACGGGGATAGCGAGGAGCGCGACGGCGCGTGACGAGAGCGGAGTGATCATGGCTGGAATGTATCGCCACGACGGCGTTACCCTTGCGGCGGTGGGGCCGCGAATTCGCGAGGAGCTCGAGCGAGCCATCGACGCGGAACCGTACGATGCAGCGGCCTATGCGGTGCTCGGCGATCTCCTGCAGCACGAGGGCGACCCTCGCGGCGAGCTCATCGCGCTGCAGCTGGCGGCAGAGCGCGCGCCGTTCCGGGAACATGAGGCGGCGGCGTACCTCAAACGTCACGCCAAGACGTTCGTGGGCAACCTCGCATCGATCTCGAAGGACGCATACGGTGCCACGTTTCGCTGGCGGTTCGGGTTCATCCACGGTCTCCGCGTACCGAGCAGCCTGGGCGGCCCGAACCACGTACCGATGGCCGATGCACTCGCCCGCGTGCGAGCGCATCCGTCGGGCCGGTTCGTGACCGAGCTTGCCTTCGAGCCGACTGGCTTCCTCGACAAGGAGATCGTGGCCGCGATCGGGGCGCTCATGGCGTCGCCCCCGCCCTCCTTGCGCCACCTGCATTTCGGTTGCGTACCGCGCCGCGATCCGCAACAGAACTTCTGGCACACGGGTACGGGGCTCGACGGTATCCTCTCCGTGGTCCCCCAGCTGCGCCGCCTGATCGTCAACGGCGGTCAGTATTCGGTGGGCGCGCTGGATCTGCCGGAGCTCCGCACGCTGTCGTTCCAGATCGGCGGCCTCAACCCCACGACCGCCCGCGCGATCGCCCGCGCGCGGCTGCCGAAGATCACCTTCCTCGAGGTCACCGGCGATCATAATGACTCGATCGAGACGCTCTACGTACGACACGGCCGAATGACCGTGTCGCGCACCAATGGAACATTCGCCGACATCGCGCCGCTCCTCGCGCGCACCGACCTGCCGGCGCTGCGTCACCTCGGCATCCCGAATGCGCTGTTCACCGACGAGATCTGCGCGGCACTCCCCGGCTCCGCGCTGCTACCGCAGCTCGAGGTGCTTGATCTCTCGCACGGCTTCATGACCGACGACGGTGCCCGCGCGCTCGCCGCGCACCCCGAGGCGTTCGCCCACCACCACCGCCTCGACGTCTCGAAGAATTACCTCACGCGGCGCGGGATCTACGCGCTTACCGGCCTCGCGCGCCGCGTGATCACGAAGGGCCAGCGACAAGAGCGCGAAGGTGAGTGAATGGCCCGCAGCGCGGCGATCTGGTGGGCGCCTTGGGTCGCCACCGCGGTGTTTGCCTCGACGCTGGCTCGGCTGAACATCACGTTCCTTCGACCCGAACTTCGGGCGCCGGTCTCCGGCGTCGTTGCGAGGTTTGCCCGATGAAGGACGTGCGAGTGTCACACCGCTCGTGTAAGCATCTCGGATCGTGTCGGACCAGATCGTCAGCGATCTCGAAGGCTTCGGTGCAACGCGCGCCCAGCTCATCGACCTAGCTCACGAGAATGGTCCGCGGCTGCTGCCGTACCTCGATCTCGCACGCGCGACGACCGATGGACGCCCCCCCGTCGTGTTCGAGGTTCAGGGGCAACCACGCGCATACGTCTTTGACGACCGCGGCGGCAGAGAGAGTGTGGTGCGATGGGTTCGTCGGATCGCGTTCCGAGGCGACGCCGATTGGGTGGCCGTGCTCCGGCCCGGTTGCCTCGACGTGTTTCGGGCATCGCTAGGATTCGACGCGCCGATGCCTTTCGCAGGACTACCACAGGGACCGTTCCTGTTTCCTACGCTCATTCACGCTCGCAATCCGCGTGACGTGTCGAGCGTACGCGCAGCGCTGCTATCGCTGTTGCGTCGTTCGATCTCGCGTACGCGTGCGATGGGTGTCGGGGCCCGTGACGCGCTATCCCTCGTCGGACGCGCGTTGTTCTGGCGGTTTCTCGTCGATCGCGATCTGCTAGCGGGCCTCGATCCGACGGACATCGCGCCGCGCGCGAGGAGCTGGGAGGCATGTCTCGACAACAAGACGAACGCGCTCGCGACGTTCGAGTGGCTCGACAAAACGTTCAACGGCGGGTTGCTTGCGTTCACGATGACGAGTGCACCGGCGCGAATCAAGGCCGATGTGTACGAGGAAGTCGTCGGGAACATCGCACACGCGGCGACGGCCGACGGTCAGCTCCAGTTGAAGCTCCCCACTGAGTGGCGCGAGGTGAACTTCGCGCACGTACCGGTTGGCTTGCTGAGCGAAGTCTATGAGGCGTTCGCGCACGAGGAATACGCCGAGCAAGCGACGGCGCAGAGCGTGTTCTATACGCCGCGCCACATCGCGAGCTTCGTCGTTGACGAGGCCCTTGCAGCGATCGAGCAGGTTGCGCAACCACGCGTGCTCGATCCCGCATGCGGAGCAGGTGTTTTTCTCGTTACGGCATTTCGCGCTTTGGTCGCCCGCGAGTGGCGCCGCACCGGCAAGCAACCGGCTCGTGCTGTCGTTCGGAGGATCCTGACCAAGCAACTCGCCGGCTTCGACATCAACGACGATGCGCTCCGGCTGTCCGAACTCGCGCTGTACCTCACGGCGATTGAGCTCGATCCAGAGACTCGTCCGCGACCGCTGAGCTTGCTGCGCTTCGACGAGCTTCGCGATCGGGCGCTGTTCCTGCATCGCGGCGACGCCCATGGTAGTCTGGCGCCGGTCGAGGAGCGCTTTCGCGGCCGGTTCGATTTGGTCGTCGGTAATCCTCCTTGGACCGCGAAAGCAACCGCTCCTGAGAAGCGGGCTTGGGTGGCGGCGACCCGGGATGTTGTGCGCAAGCGGCTTGGTGAAGAGCGTGCGGAACGCTTCGATTTTCCGGATACGAATCCTGACTTGCCGTTCGTCTACCGCGCGATGGAATGGGCGGTTGCGGGCGGCTCGATCGCGCTCGTCACGCATGCACGGTGGCTTTTCGGTCAGAGTCCACGTGCCGTTGCTGCGCGACGAGATCTTCTGCAAGCCATCCACATCACCGGACTGCTCAACGGAACGGCGCTTCGCGACTCGAACGTATGGCCGAACGTTCGCCATCCATTCTGCTTGCTGTTCGCGATCAACGAGTCTCCGCCGAACGGGGCGTCGCTTCAGTTCGTCAGTCCCGATCTCGAGCGCACGCCGGATCGACTGCAGGATCACATTCGCATCGACTGGAACGACGCGCGTGACGTCGCGGTCGCCGAGATCCTCAAGCGACCGTGGACGCTGAAGGCGCTGTTTCGAGGAAGCTCAATCGACGAGTCGATCATCGCCGACGTACACCAGCGTGGTGTCGCCATGTCTGAGTATCTTGGGACGCTCGGCACCAAGCTGAGCAACGGCTATCAGGTCGGTGGTCGAGCAGGACGCCAGAAGTCGGCGAAGCATATGGCGAAGCTGCCCGACCTCAAGGGGCACGAGCCCGGATTCTTCGTCGATATCGGATCGCTGACGCGGTTCTCACGACAGACTCTTCTGTTCCCCCGAGATCGAACCATCTACATAGCCCCGTTGCTTCTCGTGCACGAGTCGATGCGAGCGGACCCTATGGCCCCACGCGCAATCGTTGCGTTCGAGGACGTCGCATACGACGAACGATTCAGCGGCGCGTCGTTCGTGAACGTCGACGATGGATCGCGGATCGCCGAGTACCTGCAGCTCGTCGTCCAATCGTCGCTGTTCACGCACGTCGCGCTGTTCCTCGATGGACAGTTCGGCGTCGAGAGAGAGGTCGTGCATAAGGAGACGATTGACGCGATCCCGATCGTCCCGTGGGCGGGGCTCGAGAGATCGCTTCGTACGCGGTCCGCGGCGCTTTCGCAGCGGCTGCGTGGCGGCATGACCGCGGCGCTGCTCCGTGATATCGATACGTTCGTCGCCGATGCGTTCGAGTTGACCGACATCCAGCGCGACGCGATCACGGAGACACTCGCCGTGTCGCTGCCGACGGCAGCTTCCAAGGGCAACCCGACCCGAGCGACGAACGATCGGGAACGCCAGTTGTTCATCGAGACATGTGAAGATGAGCTTGCCGATCTGCTCGACGAGAAGATCCGTGTTTACCCGGTAGAGGTCGGCCGTGATGGCCCATGGCGATTCGTCCAGATCGATCACCCCAACGGCGGCAAGACCGTACTAGGTCCCTCGAGGATTGATGCCCGGCGGATCATTGAGCTAGCAGACGATGGCGCGGCATCACTGATCAAGATCCGGGACAGCGAACGGACCGTGCTCGTCGGCCAGCTCGATCAGTACCGATACTGGACCAAGACGCGCGCGCGCCTGCTCGCGTCGGCGCTCGTATCGGAGGAACTGGGTGGCTGACCGTCCACGCCGACGGCTTTCCGTTCGCACGCCGCAGATCGTCTGTGAACCGGACGTCTCGGATGTTCACAAGCGCGCGGTCGAGCGTGCACTCCGCTGGGCGTGGCGCGAAGTCAGCCAGCGCTGGCCCGCGATCGTGAAGGCCGGCACCGAGGAGCAATCACCACGAAGTTGCACCGGGTCCTGAACGAACAGACCCCGACGAACCGGCGTGTCGCGCCGGGACTTCATTCGTTCGAGACCGTCAACCGCGGTGCCAAGGTCGAGGCGGCCGATGGACGGCGCATCGAGCTCATGCCCGATCTGGTGTTTCGTCCGCCGATTCCGCCAGGCGTCCGCAATCGCAGCAACTGGGGTTACTTCGTGGAATGCAAGATCGTCGATGGGACGAAGTCGGTCGGGCTCTACTGCACCGAAGGCGTTGCTCGATTCGTGAGCGGCGAGTATGCAGCGTGGATGCCGTGCGGCGGGATGCTCGCGTACGTACGCGACGGGTCGCGCCCGTTCGTCGCACTCGAGGCTCGGTTGACCACTGGCTTCTCGACCCGCAGCCACGCTCGGCGCACCGCCGACGCTAGCCAGTCGGTGCACGCGCGCGATGCGCTACCAGTGCCATGCGTCGACATCACGCTCGTGCACCTATGGCTGTGCGTGTAACAGACCACGGCCCACCGGCTAAGGGATGACCAGGCTGACACAGAGGCGACGTCATCGTGCGTCGCGCGGGAGGCGATCGCGCGTGACGTGATCGAGCAGCTGGCGGCGGATCCACGCCTGTCCCGGGTCGAGGTGTGCGCGGCGGTGCCAGGCCATGACGATCGAGAGCGCAGGAATTGGGATGAACTGGCCGTGTCGGCCGGGCGATCGGGCGTCGCAGTTGTCGCAGCTGTCGCGGGCGAGGTTTGCACGATGAGGCCGGCACGCACGAGCGTTCGCGTTACGCTGCCTGGACATGCGTTGTCTCCACGTCGCTGCTTTCATCACGGCATCGTTCGCCTGCGGCTCGCCCGCGCCGCTGCCGCCGTCATCGCCGTCATCGTCCGGCCCCGCCGTCGCCACGGATCCCACGACCTCACAGGCCGCGCCTGTGGCTTCGTCGGCAACGCCCAAGCCCAGCGACGTGGCTGCGCGGCGTGCGGCGCTCGCCGCGCTACTCGACGAGCAGTGGCAGTATCAGCTGCGCACGTCGCCGGAGCAGGCGACCTTGATCGGCGACAAGCGCTACAACGATCGCTGGAGCGACGCATCGCCGGCGGCGATCGCCGCGGATCTCGAGCAAGCCAAGGCGTTCCTGGCGCGCTTCGAGGCGATCGATACCACAGGCTTCTCCGATCAGGAGACGCTCGACAAGACGCTGATGGTGCGCCAGTTGCGCGAGAGGATCGACAACGCGCGGTTCGAGGGCTGGCTGATGCCGGTCACCCAGTTCGGCGGTGCCCACGTCGGGCTCGCGCAGATCGTTTCGGTCGCGCCGTTCGCGACCGTCAAGGACTACGAGGACTACCTCAAGCGACTCACCACGCTGCCCGGCGTGCTCGCGCAGATCACCGCCCTCATGCGCGACGGCATGAGCAAGCACCTGATGCCGCCGAAGATCCTGCTCGTCCAGGTTGCCAAGCAGGCGAGCGCGCTCGCGGGTGGCAAGCCGGAGGCGAGCCCGTTCGCCGTCCCGGCCGTGAAGTTCGGCGATGGGATCCCGGCCGCCGAACAGCCGCGGTTGCGCGCCGCGATCGTCGCGGCTGTTCGCGATCAGGTCCAGCCCGCGTATCGTGCGTTCGCGACCTTCGTCGACAAGGAGTACGCCGGGCACGGCCGACTGGACCCGGGGCTGTGGGCGCTGCCCGACGGCGAGGCGCGCTATGCGGCGCGGGTTCGGTCGGCGACCACGACCACGCTGACCGCCGAGGAGATCCATCAGATCGGGCTCTCCGAGGTGGCCAAGATCGAGGCCGCGCAGGCGGCGATCGGCAAGACGCTCGGGTTTCCCACCCTCGCGGCGTTTCGCGCGCGCGTCCGCGGCGACAAGCATCTGCTCGCGACCAGCAAGGCCGACATCCTCGCGCGCTATCAGAAATACATCGATCAGATGTACATGAAGTTGCCCGAGCTCTTTGGCCGGCTGCCGAAGGCCAAGGTGCAGCTTCTTCCCACCGAGTCGTTCCGTGAGAAGGAGGCCGCCGGCGCCGACTACAACCAGGGCACGCCGGATGGCTCGCGGCCCGGCGTCATTCGCGTCAACACATACGAGCCGACGACGCGACCGACCATCTCCATGGAGTCGACCGCGTATCACGAGGGCGTCCCCGGTCATCACCTCCAGGTCAGCATCCAGCAGGAGCTCAAGGAGCTGCCGCCGTTTCGCCAGCAACTCAGCTTCGTCGCGTACGAGGAAGGCTGGGCGCTGTACTCCGAGCAGCTCGGCAAGGAGGTCGGCTTCTACCAGGATCCGTACAACGACTACGGCCGGCTCGAGGATCAGATGCTGCGCGCGATCCGGCTCGTCGTCGACACCGGCCTGCACGCCAAGAAGTGGACGCGCGCGCAGGTCGTCCAGTACTTCCACGACCACTCGACGATGGCCGAGGTCGACATCCAGGCCGAGACCGACCGCTACATCGCGGTGCCGGGGCAGGCCCTGGGCTACAAGATCGGCCAGCTCGCGATCCTGCGGCTGCGCGACAAGGCGCGCGAGGCGCTGGGCGCCGCGTTCGACATTCGCGCCTTCCACGACGAGGTGCTCGGCGCCGGCGCGCTGCCGATGGACGTCCTCGAGGCGCGGATCGACGCGTGGATCGCCAGGACGAAGAAGCCATAGCCGCTCCTCTCGATCTCCGGATGCTCAGCGCTTCGGCGCGAGATCGGGATCCTGGCACGCGTAGTACTCGGGCTCGACGGTCGGAAAGTGGTCCGCGTCGGTCCCGTTCGTGACCCACCCGGCGGGGAGGCACCGCGTGCCCTCGCAGCATGGAGCGTGCAGGTTGGTATCGTCACAATGGATCTCGCCCGCAGGACTGCACGCCACTGCCTCGGGTTGATCCGCAGGCGCGGGTTCGACGCTTGTGGCCGCGGACTCCTCCGCGGCGCTTGCGGTGGTCCTGCCGCCGGCGGGGGCAGTCGCGGGTTGCGGCTTCGCCGCGTGCGGCTTCGCGCGCGGTGGCGAGGCCTTGTCGATCGCGGCGATGGTCGTCCGGGCATCCTTCTCGAGCTTCGTGAGCCGCGCGGCGAGCTCGCTCGCCGACATCGGCTTCGGCTTGACCGGGTACGTTGCATCGCTTGCCGCACGCTTCTGCTTTGCAGCGTTCGTCACGCTGGTGCGGATGCCAGCCGCGCCGCGCGCGACGTTTTGCAGGGCGACCCGTGCTGGCTCGGGCTTGCGCTTGCTCATACTCGTCGCGTCGGCCGCGATCGCCTCGAGCGAGCTCACCTGCGCAGCAATCGAAACGATATAGGTCACGCGAGCCTGCTTCGCCTTGGCCTGGTCGTCGTGCACCGTCGCCTTCGCCCACCCGACGTCTCCGATCGCCTGCAGCTTCTGCAGCTGTGCGAGGTATGTCGCGGGCGTCAGCTTTCCCGCTTTGGTCGCGAACTTCATCGGATCTTGAAACGCGCCCGCCGCGCCTGCCTGCTGGGCATGCTGGATGAGCAGCTTGGCGCCCTCGTAGACCCCCCGCCACATGGCGCCGGCCTCGGCGAACTTACCTCCGGCTTCGAGCTTCTTCGCCTCGGCGACCTGTCCGTAGACCTGGTCGAACGATGCCGCCATCTCGTTCGCGAATTTCGTCAGCTCGGCCGATGCCGCGGTCGGCTTTGGAGCCGGCGATTTGGCCTTGGGGCCGGCCGCGCTGGTGACGGCGACCAGGAGAAGCCCAACGACCCACAGGATTTGCAGCGAGCGCTCGATTCGCACCCACGAATGGTACGCCGATGGGCGACTGGATGAACAGCGCCGGGACTGGCGCGCCTCGAGACCACGTCCAGGCGTTCGTTGACGATTGCGAGCGTGTATGGTGGAAGCGATGCACTTGAACGAGTTGAGCGAACGCCATCGCGTCCTCGACGCGATGCGGACGCGTCGCCTGACCGTCTTGATGTGGATCTTCGCCGCGCTCATGGTCGCGGTATTCGTCGGACCGGCGTTCACCGGGCGGCACGGCGGCTCCTGGGGCAAGGCCGGCATCGGAGTCGGCTTCGCCGCGATGTTCGGCGGGTTCGCGCTGTTCGCAAAAGCCGCATCGCGCAAGAACACCGACCGCCTGCAGCGCGCGCTTGAGCAGCCGCGCAGCGTGCTGTGGATGTACCTCCAGGACCGCAAGATGAGTGGCGCGACGCTGTACCGGTTCGTCATCCTGCGCCCGGCCGATGGCTCCATGATCATGGTCGCGACTTCGTCGCAGGATGCGGAGCAAACGCTCGCGACGCTGCGCGCGCACCTGCCGCACGCGATCGTGGGGTACGGGCCGCAGCAGCAGGCGAGCTACGACGCCGCGCGCCGAGCCATGTAGGCGATCGAGACGTACGGGATGCGGATCTGGCACTGCTGCGCTGCCTCGATCAGGCAGTACCTGCACGCGTTGTTGGTCTTGTCATCAGGGAGCAGCAGTAGCTGGCGCTGGTGCATCGACGGGTGACCAAGGCGCCACGTAAACGGCTGGCCGGGGGCGCCGATCACCTTCTAGGGACAGTCATCGGTACAGGACCGGCGGAGAGCGTGCCGGTCCACGCGGTTGCATTGGTTCCGGCTGGAACCGTATAGCGGGCAACGACCCGGTATGCACCGGGGGCGAGCGGCTTGCTACCATTAGCGGCGCGCGCGCCCCACGACGCCACGTCCACCCGATGAGACAGCTCAGCCTGAGGAGCGAGAGTAACCTTGATCGGGGCGGAACGATCGCGATCGTCGACGAAGCCGATCTCCCGCTGGCCTCCGTCGGATGCGCTGAGCTCGAGCGTGTACCAATCGAGGTGCTGTTCGCCGGCCTGGACGTGGCTCATCACGTCGACGGGCTTGGTCCCCACGTTCTGCACATGGAACGTGGCAGACGTTGCGTTGATCTCGAGCCCCAGGCGCACGCCCGACACCTGCTCTCCCCACGTTACATGGCTTCGTGCTTCCATCTTCGTGTTATCCGCGCTGATACTTCCGCTGCAAGCGGCGATAAAGAAGAAAAGAACCCAAGGCATCATTTTTCGAACTCGACAGTTGTCTCGTACTCAGCGCCGTCCCATGGCCGGTTATCGCTCCATGGCGAGTACGGAGCGTCGAAGCCTATGATGGAGATCATGTCGTCCGCCGACAGAAGATCCCCGTCGAACACCTTGACCGTGATCTTGCCATTCACTGGGAACAGCGAGCTCAGCGATACCCAGAACACGTGTCGTAAGCCGGTCTTCATCTTGATCTGGCTCGACTTGAACGTGCGTCCGCCATGCTCGGCCTGAACGTAGACGTCGTCGGGGTCTTCCTGGCCCTTCTTGACGAAGACCGTCACCTTGATGCGGCGATTCTGCAGCTCGGTCTCGAGCGCCCGCTTCTCGAACTCCTTGTTCGTCCGGTCGGTCCCAGCAGCTAGCGCCTTCAGCTCTCCATTGACCACGGCGATACGAGCGATGATGTCGGCGGTGCGCATGTCGCCAGCCGCGGTCGCGCCCGATTCCATCGTGGTCGTCG